>Ga0256406_1000425_pt1 | contig 78055 bp, 56 predicted proteins | sample RumenRJG_03DNA_FD_185986 | JGI IMG/M metagenome (GOLD analysis project Ga0256406, IMG submission 185986) | Bovine rumen microbial communities from Lethbridge, Alberta, Canada - RJG_03 | ecosystem: Host-associated > Mammals > Digestive system > Stomach > Rumen | place: Canada: Alberta | collected... | reverse complement strand
GACTAGACAGGAGGCGTCTTCCATGATGAATGATCCGGACAGCTTCAAGGGGTTCGAAAATCGCCCGGTGGCGATGAACAGCAATAACAACCTCCTGTCTATTGAGGAGCATATGTACATTCTGGATGACGTGAAGAAACCGAACGTCTTCCACAATATGTTCCCGTATAAGGAAATTCCGAAGATTCCGTTCAACGACAGAATTGTTCCGCACAATATGCCGAAGGATATCTGGATCACGGACACTACGTTCCGGGACGGTCAGCAGTCGCGGGCGCCCTACACGACAGAGCAGATTGTCCATATCTACGATGAGCTTCACCGCCTGGGCGGGCCGAACGGCATGATCCGCGCCTCCGAATTTTTCCTCTACAGCAAAAAAGACCGGGATGCCGTCTGTCAGTGTCTGGAGCGTGGTTATCAGTATCCGGAGGTGACCAGCTGGATTCGCGCAAAGGAAGAAGATTATCAGCTGGTGAAGGAGCTGGGCCTCAAGGAGACCGGAATTCTGGTTTCGTGCTCCGATTATCACATTTTCATGAAGCTGAAAATGACCAGAAGGCAGGCGATGGATCATTATCTCACCATTGTGCGGGAGTGTCTCGAGGAAGGCATCAGCCCGCGCTGTCATCTGGAGGATATCACGCGGGCTGATATATATGGATATGTCGTGCCGTTCTGCCTGGAGCTGATGAAGCTGCAGGAGGAATATGGCATTCCGATCAAGGTGAGAGCCTGCGATACGCTCGGACTCGGTGTCAATTATCCCGGCGCCGTTATTCCCCGCTCTGTTCCGGGAATTATTTATGCTCTGCACACCCACGCAGGAGTTCCGAACGAGCAGATTGAGTGGCACGGACACAACGACTTCTACAAGGCTGTCGTCAATGCTTCGACCGCCTGGCTGTATGGCAGCTGCGGCGTCAACTGCTCCCTGTTCGGTATCGGAGAGAGAACAGGCAATACGCCTCTTGAGGCGATGGTATTTGAGTATGCGCAGTTTAAGGGCGGCCTGAACGGCATGGACACCACCGTGATCACAGATCTTGCCGAATATTATCAGAAAGAAATCGGATATCAGATACCGCCGATGACCCCGTTCGTCGGCAGAAACTTCAACGTCACCAGGGCGGGCATTCACGCGGACGGGCTGCTCAAGAATGAGGAAATCTACAACATCTTCGATACAGCAAAATTTCTGAAGAGGCCGCCGGTTGCGGCGGTTTCGAATACATCCGGTCTTGCCGGCATCGCGCTCTGGATCAATGCCCACTATGGACTGATCGGAGAACATGCGCTCGATAAACGGGATCCGCTTGTCGGACAGATCAAGACCCGGGTGGATCGGGAGTATGCAGACGGCCGGGTAACTGTCATGACCGATGAGGAAATGACAGAAATGACAGAAGAAGAATGCAGGACTCTCGGCATCCCGCTCCCACAACCCGGAGGGACGGCTTCCACCTGACTGTGCGGCGTAAGTATTGACAGCACAGCAGGGAAAATTGAGCAGCCCGCGGCAGAAGGCGCGGCAGAGGGAGGCAGCGATGGATTTTGACGTCAAAAGGGAAGTATCGGATAAGTATTCACTCAGAGGGCGCGTCTTCAGTAAGCTGAGAGAGGACATTCTCAATGGCAAATACAAGGAGCATGAGGAGCTGAAGGAGGTCGCAATCGGAGAGGAGATGGGCGTCTCCCGCACGCCGGTCAGAGAGGCTTTCCGGCAGCTTGAGCTGGAGGGACTCATTCAGATCATCCCGAACCGCGGGGCATATGTCACCGGGATCAGTTCCAAGGACGTGCGGGATATCTATATGATTCGTTCCAGACTGGAGGGACTGTGTGCGCGCTGGGCAACAGATCACATCACAAAGGAACAGATGGAGGAGATGGAGGAGAACGTCTATCTGGCGGAGTACCATGCGGCGCGCGGCCATCTGGAGCAGATCACGGAACTTGACAACCGGTTCCATGAAATTCTGTATGCTGCCTGTGATTCCAAAATGCTGGAGCATCTTCTCATTGATTATCATCAATATGTACAGCGCGTCCGGCAGAAGACGCTGTCCACCAGAGACCGGGCCACAGCATCCAACAAGGAACATCGCGGCATCATGGAAGCTATCAAGGCAGGGGATGCCGCACTGGCTGAAAAGCTGGCGCACGAGCACATGCTGAATGCCTATGAGAATATGGTCAAAAATGGGCTGATCGACAATGAGGACGGCGCAGCAGATGCGCCAGACCATAATGATGGAGCAAAACCGGAGGAAAAAGGGAAGAAAGCCTGATTGTGACGCCGCGGAGGGTGCGGCAGAGGGAGACGTATGAATCAGATTGCCATGAAAACGCCGCTAGTTGAGATGGATGGGGATGAGATGACAAGAGTCATCTGGAAGATGATAAAGAAGGACCTGCTTCTTCCCTATATCGATCTCAAAACCGAGTATTATGATCTCGGCCTGGTTCACCGCGATGAGACGGATGATCAGGTCACGCTGGAGGCGGCGGAGGCGACAAAAAGGCTCGGTGTTGCAGTAAAGTGCGCGACAATCACACCGAATGACGCACGCATGAAAGAATACGGCCTTCGGAGGATGTACAAGAGTCCAAATGGAACCATCCGGGCTGTTCTGGACGGGACTGTATTCCGGGCACCGATTCTGGTGCGTGGAATTGAACCCTATGTTAAAAATTGGAAAAAACCGATCACAATGGCACGCCATGCCTATGGGGATGTGTACCGCGATGTGGAATTCCGTGTTCCAGCAGCAGGGAAGGCGGAGCTGGTTTTCACCGGTGAGGATGGAACCACGTCGCGGCAGACCGTTTATCAGTTTGAGGGTCCCGGTGTCATTCTGGGAATGCATAACCGTGATGACAGCATAGAGAGTTTTGCCAGGAGCTGTTTCCAGTACGCGCTTTCTGTCAGGGAAGACCTGTGGTTTTCCACCAAGGACACCATTTCAAAGGTTTATGACGGACGGTTCCGCGATGTCTTTCAGTATCTGTACGACACAGAATACAAAGAGAAGATGGATGTCATCGGAACGACCTACTTCTATACGCTGATTGATGATGCTGTGGCCCGTGTCATCCGCTCTGAAGGCGGTTTTGTCTGGGCGCTGAAGAATTATGACGGGGACGTGATGAGCGATATGATGGCCACGGCATTCGGTTCCCTTGCGATGATGACCTCGACTCTGGTATCCCCGGACGGAGTTTATGAGTATGAGGCTGCCCATGGTACAGTACAGCGCCATTATTATAAATATCAGAAGGGAGAACCAACCAGTACCAATTCTGTGGCGACGATCTTTGCCTGGACCGGCGCGCTCAGGAAGCGCGGAGAATTGGACGGGCTCACGGATCTGGTGCATTTTGCGGATGCGCTGGAGAGAGCGGTCATTCACACCATTGAGTCCGGCAGAATGACCGGGGATCTTGCCCTGATCTCAAGACTCCCGCATGTGGAGAAGCTGGACACGGAGGCATTCATTCTTGCAGTCCGAAATTCCCTCGATACAGAGCTGGCGCGCGGCTGATATCGAAACTATGGCCTGCCTGCAGGGGCAGGACCCCTGGCGGCCGCTCATCATCAAGTGCGGAGCACGAGACAATGAGAGGCTGTCCCGGGGAGCGTGGATTACATCTGTCGGCCCGATGGCTGACAAGAATATTCATACGCTGTCAGCCGTGGAGAGCGTCTCCCACTGATCATACAGCGCTGCGAGCGATTCGTCGTTCGCAGCCTTTTCTTTTGTCAGCGTGTTCAGCTTTCCAAGATCCGTGCAGTTTTCCGGGAGCGCCATTTCCTGTTCGATGGCTGCATTTTTCTCCTCGAGCGCGCTGATTTTGTCCTCGCATTTCTTCAGATCGTTTTCCCGTTTGCGCTGTCTCGCCTGTTCCTCTTTTCTCGCCTTCCAGTCCTTCGAACCAGATGTGGTTTCTTCCGACATCATATTGTCAGCGGGAGAGGAAACGGAAGCGCTGTCCTGCCGTCCCGCGGCTGACACGCCCGCACCGGCAAGAAGCGTATCCTCAATCTGTCCCGATTTCTCCAGATAATGATCATAACAGCCGAAATAACAGGCAGGCGCCGGCTGGTCCGTATAGCCGGGATAGTCCAGAATCACCTCATGCGTCAGGGAGAGAATGCGGGATGCCGTGTGATTGATGAAATACCGGTCATGCGAGACGCACAGCACCGTACCCTCATAGGAATTCAGCGCATTTTCCAGTACTTCCTTCGAAACAATATCAAGGTGATTTGTCGGCTCGTCCAGAATGAGAAAATTTGCCTCCGAGAGCATCAGCTTTGCAAGGGAGACGCGTCCCTTCTCCCCACCGGAAAGAGAGCGGATCTGTTTGAACACATCCTCCCCGGTGAAGAGGAACGAGGCGAGAAGATTGCGGATTTCTGTGTTATTCATATCCGGGTGGGCATCCGCAATTTCCTCGAACACGGTATTGTCGTCATGCAGGACATGGTGCTCCTGGTCATAGTATCCGATGTGAACGTTGACGCCGGTCCGAATCAGTCCCTCATCCGGTGTGAGAATTCCATTCAGAATTTTGAGCATCGTGGTCTTTCCGGTTCCGTTGTCGCCGATGAGCGCCACATGCTCTCCTCTGTGAATGTCAAAGCTGATGCCGGAGAACAGATGATTGCTGCCGAATGACATGGCAAGATTTTCCACATGAAGAACGTCCCGGCCGCTGGTAATGCAGGGCTTCAGGGAAAGCCGCATTTCCTCGCCAGGGCCCGCCGGTTTCTCGACTATGGTCATTTTCTGGAGCATTTTCTCGCGGGACTCCGCGCGGCGGATGGACTTCTCCCGGTTAAAACGGCGGAGCTTCTCGATGACCTCCTCCTGGTGCCGGATCTCAGCCTGATTGTTCAGGTAAGCATGCATCTGACTGTCACGGAGTTTCTTTTTCGCAGCTGCATATGCTGTGTAATTTCCCGGAAAGACGGTACACCGGGTGTTCTCCAGCTCGATGACCTTCGATACGATCCGGTCGAGAAAATACCGGTCGTGCGAGACAACAAGGACCGATCCCTTGTAGGAAAGCAGGAAACTCTCAAGCCAGCCGGTGCTGGCAATATCCAGGTGGTTTGTGGGCTCATCCAGTATGATGAGATCCGGCCGTTCGAGCAGCAGCTTTCCCAGTGCAACGCGGGTCTTCTGCCCGCCGGAGAGCGTGGATATCTGCTGATCTGCCTCTTCACCGCTGAATCCGAGCCCTGTGAGCACGCCGTTGACCTCACCGCGGTAACCATATCCGCCCAGGTTGCGAAAACGGTCCTGGAGCAGATTGTATTTTTCCATAAGGGAATCAAGAGCTTCTCCCTTTGCCAGAGCCATCTGCTGTTCATAATCGGAAAGCTGCTGCTCCATCGCAATGAGAGGTGCCTTCACAGAGAGAAGTTCCGCGCGGATGGTATTTCCGGAGGAAACATTCTGCTTCTGGGCCAGATAGCCGATCGTGAGATCCCTTGAACGCGTGACTGTTCCGGAGTCTGGCTCCAATTCTCCGAGAATGATCCGAAGAAGCGTCGTCTTGCCGGCACCGTTTGCACCGACAATCGCTGCTTTTTCGCCTTTTTCCAGATGGAAGGTGATATCTGTCAGCACAGGCTTTTCCAGAAATGCCTTGCTGATGTGACTGAGCGCCAGTATCATACTGATTTCAACTCCTGTCTTTCTTTTATATAAAGTGTAATTATATGGGGCAATGACAAGCTGCGGCTTGTTCACTCTATAACATCAGATTCTTTCCGTCAAATCTGTATCATATCATCGTCATGGGACGTGAGCAGAACGTGGGAATGGTATCCCCACGAGGCTTCGTGTGGGGTGAATAACGAGATTGCATGCTGCGAAAAACGCAATTGCGCGTGCCAGTGAATCGATTGACAGAAAATTAACATTCGCTATAATATTGTCTGAATGTTTAGCGGCACGGAGGGGGTATTAGAGTTGGAAGAACGGGAAATTTCTCAGGCGGTCATCGGACGTCTCCCAAGGTATTACCGATATCTTGGCGAGCTGAAGAGCGACGGGGTAGACCGGATTTCCTCCAGGGAGCTGAGCCGTCTCATGCATGTCACCGCATCCCAGATTCGCCAGGATTTCAATAATTTCGGGGGATTTGGGCAGCAGGGCTATGGGTATAATGTAGAATATCTCTATGAGGAAATCGGCAGAATTCTGGGCCTCGACAACGCTCATAACATGATTCTGATCGGAGCAGGCCATCTGGGCTGCGCGCTGATCAATTATATGAATTTCCGGAATCGCGGGTTTTACTTCCGCGGCGCGTTTGATTCCAATCCTCAGCTTGTGGGAACGTCTGTTGCCGGAATTAAAATCTACTCCATGGATGAAATGGAGCATTTCATCTATGACAATAAAATTGATATTGCTGTTCTGTGCATTCCCAAGACGGATGCCCCCTCCATTGCTCAGAGACTGGTCCGGTACGGCATACGCGGCATCTGGAATTTCGCGCATGTCGATCTTCCTGTACCGGATCATGTTCAGGTTGAAAATGTTCATTTGTCCGACAGCCTCATGAAACTATCCTATAATCTGAGAAGAGCAGATGAGGCGGAGGACCATATCGGGCCGGATACCGCGCCGGCCGGTGAAGCTAAGTGACAGAGTCGATGGAATATCTTCTGACGGGAAAACAGATGAGGGACGCCGACCGGTATACGACGGAGTCGATCGGCATTCCAGCAATTGTTCTGATTGAACGGGCAGCCCTCGCAGTGCAGAGAGAAGCACTTCGCATGACGGGATGGAAACAGTGCGTGGTGTTCTGCGGCCGCGGCAGCAATGGCGCGGATGGCTATGCCGCCGCGAGGCTCCTGCTCGAGGAAGGACGGAACGTTCTTACGGTGCAGACAGGAGAGGATCCCGCACCGGGCAGCGCCGCAGCCGTAGAGAAACAAATCTGCGAGCATCTTTCGGGTTCCGTTCTGCGGTATGGAAGCGCTGCCTGGCAGCAGAAGCGGTCCGGTTTGGTTCAGGGCGGTCTTCTCATCGTGGATGCGCTCTGCGGAACCGGCTTCACAGGTCCCCTGCGCGGAGACGTGCTGTCCGCGGTGAGAACAATCAGACAGATGAAGCAGAGCGGTGCTCTGATTCTGTCCGTGGATATGCCGACCGGTGTTTCTGCCGATGACGGCACCGCCGAAGAAGATGCGGTCCCAGCTGATCTGACTGTCACCTTTGGCGCCCGCAAAATCGGGCAGATCCTGTATCCCGGCGCCATCCACTGCGGAAAACTGGTGCAGGAAGAAATCGGCATTCCCCGATCCGCGCTGCGCCTTGTCTGCGGCAAAACGCCTGCTGATTCAGTCTTTACCATGCAGCCCGGTGATCTGGCGCTGATTCCGGGCCGCGCACCGGACGGCAACAAAGGGACGTTTGGCAGAGTCCTGCTCCTTGCCGGAAGCAGGGGCATGGCCGGTGCATCCATTCTGTGTGCAGAAAGCATACTCCGGTCCGGTGCAGGAATGGTAAAAATCATCACGCCGGAAGAAAACCGGGCCATTCTGCAGGAACGTCTTCCGGAGGCTATGCTGCATTGCTATGACACCCAGCGGGGAGATGGCCTTCCGGTGACGTTTGATCAGGATTTGGGATGGGCGAATGTCGCAGCGGCGGGTCCGGGTCTCGGCCGAGATCCGGCGGCAACTGCTGTGCTGCGAACGTTTGTGTCGGCGTTCTGCAGACGGGGCCGGGGAGTTCTGGTACTCGATGCTGACGGACTTCGTATTCTAGCAGAGGACAGGCAGCTTCAACAGATTCTGAAAAGCCGCCCTGCCTCCTGCGGTCTTATAATGACGCCGCATCTGGGAGAATTTGCGGCGCTCTCCGGCATCTCACTGGAGAATCTCCTCAAAGAGAGGATTTTGCAGAGGATCGAAGAGGGAAGACGGGTCGCGGAGACATACCGGGCGTGCATGATCCTCAAGGATGCCCGCACTTTGGTGCTGACGCCGGATGGCATTTTCCTGAATTCCCAGGGCGGAAGCGGCATGGCAACTGCCGGGTCCGGGGATGTTCTGACCGGCATCCTGTCGGCGCTGCTGCATCGCTGCCAGAATATATATCAGGCCGCATGTATGGCTGTGCTGCTTCACGCTGCAGCGGGAGACCTGGCGGCCAGGGAGTTCGGCCCGGACGGCATGACTGCCGGTGATATCACACAGCGGGTCGGCCGTGTGCTGCAGGAATATACATCCGCGCAGAGGGCAGATGAAGCAGCAATGACCTGACATGACGTGCCGGGATCGCTGTCCCGGCTGGATTCAGCAAAATACGTGGGATGGAGTGCTGAAATGGAAATGACTGGATGCGGGCTCAGAACCTGGGCAGAGATCGATCTTCGCGCTGCAAGAGAAAATATGGAACAGATGCATGCTGTTCTCCGTCCTGAGACGAAGATGGCTGCGGTCGTCAAGACGGATGGCTATGGACATGGTGCTGTGCAGATTGCCAGGACACTTGAGGATCTTCCTTATCTGTGGGGCTTCTGCACCGCAACATTTGAAGAGGCAGAGGAGCTGCGCAGAGCAGGGATTGCAAAACCGATTCTGATTCTTGGCTATGTATTTCCTCCGTGCTATGAAACATTAATCAGGGAGGAAATCAGACCGGCAGTATTCCGCGAGGACATGCTCGAACAGCTCTCCGCGGCCGCCGAAGCGGCACACCGGAAAGCCAGGATTTTCCTGGCGGTCGACACGGGTATGTCCAGAATCGGCGTCACGCCGGACGGGAGCGGTATCGCCTTTCTTCAAAAAGCGCTGTCGCTCCCTGGAATCGAGGTGGAGGGATGCTTTACGCATTTTGCGAAGGCAGATGAGGCCGATAAGACTTCCACCCGCCGGCAGTTCTCTCTCTTCACTTCGTTTCTTGCCGCTGCGGAGCATCAGACCGGTTACCGAATTCCAATCAGAACGGCATCCAACAGTGCAGGCATTCTGGACATGCCGGAGTTGCAGCTTGATATGGTCCGGGCGGGCATCACATTATATGGTCTCTGGCCGTCCCCGGAGGTATCGAGAGATGCCGTTCCGCTCAAACCGGTGCTCTCCTGGTATTCTACAGTCGTTTATCTGAAGACGCTTCCAGCCGGCAGGGAGATCAGCTACGGTGGAACCTATACCACGGCCGCCCCGACACGCGTCGCGACAATCTCTGTCGGTTATGGAGACGGTTATCCGCGGCAGCTTTCCGGCAGGGGAGCTTATGTATTGATCCGCGGAAAGAGGGCAGCAATTCTTGGAAGAATCTGTATGGATCAGCTGATGGCGGATGTCACAGATATTCCGGATGTCTGTGAAGGGGACCGGGTGACTCTCGTCGGACAGGACGGTGGGGAACAGATATCTCTGGAGCAGCTGGGAGCTCTGTGCGGCCGCTTCAATTATGAGATTGCCTGCGATATCAACAAGCGTGTGCCGCGCTTGTATCAGGGATCATAAATGTCAAGCTTGTATCAGGAATCACGAATGTCAAGCCGTTTCAGGAATCACGAATTGACGCAGGCCAGACCGAATGATAAGATAAAAAGGTATGTTTTTATTCAATTCAATGAAATGATGGAGAACGATTATGTCAGGACATTCCAAATTTGCGAACATCAAGCACAAGAAAGAAAAGAATGATGCAGCGAAGGGCAAGATTTTCACAATCATCGGACGTGAAATTGCTGTTGCCGTAAAGGAAGGCGGTCCCGACCCGAACAACAACTTCAAGCTCGCTCAGGTCGTCGCCAAGGCTAAGGCAAACAACGTGCCGAATGATACGATTGAGCGCGGCATCAAAAAAGCTGCCGGTGACACGGACGGCGTGAATTATCAGGTCAACACCTATGAGGGGTACGGCCCAAACGGCGTTGCGATCATTGTGGATACGCTGACGGACAATCCGAACCGGACTGCATCTGATGTCCGTTCCGCCTTTACCAAGGGCGGCGGCAATGTCGGCACACCGGGCTGTGTTTCCTTCATGTTCGACCGCAAGGGACAGATCATCATTGATAAAGAAGAGTGCGGTATGTCCGCCGACGACCTCATGATGATGGCGCTGGACGCCGGTGCGGATGATTTTCAGGAGGAAGAGGACAGCTATGAGGTCCTGACTTCACCCGATGCGTTTGAGGAAGTGACAAAAGCACTGGAAAAAGAGGGGATACCAACTGTTTCTGCAGAGGTGACCATGATTCCGCAGAATTATGTGGCTGTTCCGGAGGAGAAAGTGAAGAGTATGCGCCGTATCCTCGACAACCTGGATGAGCTTGACGATGTGCAGAACGTCTACACCAACTGGGACGAGCCTGAGGAAGAGTAATCTGCCCGGGACAGGGCGGAGGTTCTTTCTGAAGCCTGAAGGCTGCCATTGGACAAAAGAGAACAGAGGGACAGGCAGGTGAGAACCTGCAGAACCGGATTCCATGTCTGCTGCGCAGCGTGGAATCCGGTTTTCATTCACATCAAACATATCAAAAGAACGCGGCAGGAGTATTGGTTCGCCGATGACGCAGCCGTGCATCGTCGGGTTCCAGGTGGAAGGCCCGTATAGCCCTGGTCCGCAGTACTCCCGGAAGGCGTGGCATGGACTTTGAAATGACGGAAGATAATAGCTGTGAAAAATTGATTTTGAAGGCGGCGCTGTCGGAGGCCGCATCTCCGGCCGGCGGCAAGGAGCCGGAGTCACCCTATGGAGAGGTGGAAGGAGCTCCGGTTCTGACAGTCCGCTCGGTTCTGCAACAGGGGCAGAGCTGCACCGCCTTCGCCTCGTCCCCGAATCAGACGCCAGAGAATGGACCGGAGAATCAGGGGAGGCAGGATTTTCCTTCAACAGAGCGGAACACAGATTGTTCAGACGATTTTGATATTGTGATCTCGGACAGCGATGATTTTGATATCTGATAACCGGCGGATCAGGAGGCAGCATGGCACAGGAAACCCGCAGAAAATCGACAGGAACCGCACGGACGGCATCGGCGCAGCGCAGCCGGAAGGACTCCGGTGCGGCACAGAGTTCCCGCCGCAGTACCGGTCAGACCAGAAGCAGCGCATCCCGCACGGCGGCGCAGTCAGGGCGAAGCTCTTCCAGGCCAGTTTCCAGTGTTTCGGGAAACGGTGCCGGAAACCGGGGAAGGCACAGATCGACGGAGTATGAAAGGAGCGGCCGCAGGCCGACGTCCTCCGGCCGGGGCTCATCCAATGCGGCTTATGCGTCCAGAGAAGATATTGTGCTGATCGTTCTGCTGGCAGTCACGGTCTTTCTGTTTCTTGCCAATTTCCGTATCATGGGACCTGTGGGAAATGCAGTCAGCGGTGTGATGTTCGGCCTGTTTGGATTTCCCAATTATATTCTTCCTCCGCTTACATTTGGACTCACCGGATTTTATTTTGCGAGGAGGAATGATCGCGGAACCATTGCAAAAATCTCGTGCAGCGGGGTTCTTTTTCTGGTGGCCGGCATGATTTGTGAACTGGCAGCGGGCAATCTGAAAAGCTCCGCAGGGTATGACCCTGCCGCCATTTTTCTTCGCTGCCGGGAAGGTAGAAACGGGGGAGGGCTTCTTGAGGGCTCTCTTACCTATCTTCTCTATTATTTTTTAAAGCAGGTTGGAACCATTCTTGTTCTGGTTATGATTATCCTGATCTGCGCCCTGATTCTGTCCGGCAGATCGCTTTTTGACATGATGGAAAGCAGTCGTCTCCACGGTTACGACGATGACGGTTACGCGGAGGAAGGCAGTCGGCCATATGAAGAGGAGGGCCGCCGCGCAAGGGATATCCGCACCTGGGAAGAAGAGGATGCTCTGGCGCAGGAAGAGGAGGCGGACAAGGAGGAATACCGCCGACTGCGGGAAGAAGACAGAGAACGGAGGCGCCGCGACACCATACGACGCAGGCAGGAGGTGGAGGATCTTCGTCTCCGCCGGGAGAAGGAGCGGGAACAGAGAAGGCAGACACAGGAGGCATGGGAAGCAGAGCAGGCGCGGAAGAAAAAACAGAGGGAGCTTGAGGAAGAGAACCGCCGGATGGCAGATTCTATCGTCAAAGTCCGGACTCCCGAGGAATATGAAAACTACCTGGCTAATGCAACGCTCTCGGAGTCAGAACCGGGGGAGCAGACTGAGCAGCAGGCCGGTGCACCAGGAAGTCCGTCTGATTTCGGCATTCCCGGCGGGGAGCTGACGAAGCAGGCAGCCGATGCAGCCACCTCTGCCGGGATTCCCGGGAGCAGCCAGACGTCTGAATCTTCATCCACTGCCGACAGATTGTCTGTGGTCACAGAGGTACCTCAATATACCCGGAACGACGATACGGCCGGAGAAGAAGAAACCGCGGCAAAGACCGATGGAGAAAGCGGCGAGGAGCCTTCTCAGTCAGGAGCACCACTTGCCGTGGACAACGCGCCGGGAGAGATACAGACGGCGAAGAATCACGATGCGGAGCAGTATTCTGTGGATCCGTGGCTTCATGAAATTACAGCGGGTCCGGCAGCGTACAGTGCCATCGCGCTGAAGGCAGATGTGAGGGAGCAGAAGGCTGCGCAGGCAGCGCTGCAGTATTCCGGCATTGGCGTTCCGATTCCGCAGGAGACAAACCCCGACTACACATCCAGGGCTTTCGAAGAGCAGATCATCCGTCAGGGCGTGGAAGAAGCGATGCAGCGCCCTGCGGAGCCGGCCTCAGCGCCGGCATCGGAACCGGATGCGGTTCCGTACTTCGCGGAAGCGGCAAAACCTGCGGATGAAACAGAAACTGTGCCTGCAACGGTACAGACCGCTGTTCCGAATTCTATGCAGTCGGCGGGGCAGGCTGGTCAAGCAGAAGCGGCACCTGCAGAGGAACCGCCTGCAGCCCCGGATTCCATACAGTCAATGGAGCCGGCTGGTCAAACGGAAACGGAAGCGGCAGCCGCAGAGGAACAGCCTGCAGCCCCGGATTCCATACAGTCAATGGAGCCGGCTGATCATGCGACAGGAACACTTGCAGCAGAGCAGAATGTCGACATGGATAGTAACCATGTATCCTCGCAGACAGCTGAATCAGCCAGCTTTCCTGCATCAGAGCAGGCCGTCACCACGGCCGATGAGCAGGAAATTGAAGAGATCGAGGTGGAGCGAGAGCGGAGCGGGGGCGGAAGCCCGAAGCCGGGTCATGCCATGTCGGAGCCAGCTCGATCGCAGTCTCAGGAGGCTGCTGCCGCGGATAAGCCTTTCAGATCCGTCACGTCCGGCCTGACCTTCGGAGGTGGTATTGCAGAGGCACAGAAGCAGAAAGATGCACTGGAGGAAAAGATCAGAAAGCAGCCAAAGGCACCGTTCCAGTTTCCGCCCGTGACGCTTCTGCATGAGGGACGCCATGATCACAGCGAGGAGACGGACCGGGAGCTCAAGGAGACGGCATTCAATCTGCAGAATACGTTGAAAACATTTGGTGTCGATGTCACCATCCCGCGGGTGAGTCAGGGACCTGCTGTCACCAGGTATGAATTGCTTCCGGCACAGGGCGTAAAGGTCTCCAAGATTGTCTCCCTTGCTGATGACATCAAATTAAACCTTGCGGCATCCGATATCCGGATCGAAGCGCCGATTCCTGGAAAACAGGCAATCGGCATTGAGGTTCCAAACCGCAGTCCTTCCTCTGTGCCGCTACGGGAGTTGTTCGAATCAGAGGAATATCAGAATTTTCACGGCAAAATCCGATTCGGTGTCGGAAAAGATATCGGCGGCAATGTCGTGGTGGCGGATATAGCCAAGATGCCGCATCTTCTGATCGCGGGTTCCACCGGTTCCGGCAAATCCGTCTGTATCAATACGATTATTTTGAGTATTCTTTACAGTTATACTCCGGATCAGGTCAAGCTCATCATGATCGATCCCAAAATTGTGGAGCTCTCTGTCTATAACGGAATCCCGCATCTGCTGCTTCCTGTGGTGACGGATCCCAAGAAAGCGGCCGGCGCCCTGCAATGGGCTGTTGCGGAGATGACGGACCGGTACCGCCGGTTCGCGGAGGAGTCCGTCCGCGATCTGAAGGGGTATAATGAAAAAGCAAGGAATGCGCATGGCGACGCCATGACTCCTCTTCCGCAGATTGTCATCATTGTAGACGAGCTTGCGGATCTGATGATGGTATCAGCAAAGGACGTGGAGGAAGCCATCTGCCGCCTGGCGCAGCTGGCCCGCGCAGCAGGAATCCACCTGATCATCGCGACCCAGCGCCCTTCCGTGGATGTGATCACAGGACTGATCAAGGCCAATATGCCGAGCAGGATCGCCTTCGCCGTATCGAGTGGTGTGGATTCCAGAACGATTCTGGATATGTATGGGGCGGAGAAGCTGCTCGGCAAGGGAGATATGCTGTTTTACCCACAGGGGTACTCCAAGCCGGCCCGGGTGCAGGGGGCCTTTGTGTCCGATGAAGAGGTCACCGATGTCGCGAATTACATCAAGTATCACAACCAGACATGGGTGGAGGGCAATGATATCGAGAAAAAGATCGAAATGATGAACAACGGACAGGATTCTGCAGGACCGTCTGCCATGGGCAGCGCCGGGCAGGATTCCCAGTACGATGAGCACTTCATAGAAGCCGGATACCTGATTATCGAAAAGAAAAAGGCATCCATCGGCATGCTGCAGCGTGTGTTCAAAATCGGCTTTAACCGGGCAGCCAGAATCATGGATCAGCTCTGTGAGGCCGGGGTAGTCAGTGCGGATGAAGGAACAAAGGCCAGACAGGTTCTGATGAGCCAGAGTGACTTTGAAGCATATATTGAAGAGAACGAGATTTAAGTACAATTATGAAATGTCCAAAGTGCGGCAGTGAAATTCCAGAAGGCAGCCTGTACTGCGAAACATGTGGAACCGAGATTCGGATTGTCAAGGAATACGACGCCGGGCTTGAACAGCAGATCTCGGAAAACATGGACTCCATCCGGAAGGAAGTGCGCAGGCAGATCGAAGAGGAGGAGCAGGAAAAGCGTATTGCGCTTGTCAGGAGGCAGAAGAAGCGCCTCCGCCTGGTCGCAGCCGCAGCTGCGCTGGCACTCATTCTGATCTGCGGAACAGCGGTCTATCTGCTTCGTCCGACGAGAGAGTCCTATGTCGGACGCGCGTATACGGCGGCGGAAAAGGGAGAGTACGAGAAAGCTGCAAAGCTGATTGATGCCGCTCTGTCCCTGGATAAGAGCAGTGATCCGATTGAACTCATTCTCACCAAGACACGCTACCTGGAGTCTGCAGGAGACCTTGAAGGAGCCGAGAAAACCATCCGTACCGTCACGGATTCTCCAACTTCCTCCGACGACGAGAAGGTCCGGGCCTATCAGCTGCTCATTGACATCTACGCCTCAAAGGAGCGCTACCAGGAAATCGCTGCCTTGATCGCAGAAAGTCCCGATGCCGTGCGGAGAGCTTATCATGCCTATCTCAGCTCCCAGCCGGTTTTCAGTGAAAAGTCAGGAACCTACGAAGGCAGCCTCTCCCTCACCATTACGGACGATAACGGTGGTTCCATCTTTTACACGCTGGACGGCAGTACGCCTGATCTGCACAGCAGCCTCTATCGAAGCCCGATCGCTCTGACTTTCGGAGAGTATACTGTCACGGCAATTTCCGTCAATAAATACGGCGTCGTGAGTGAGCCGGTCTCTCAGAAATATGTGATCCATGGCGAGAAGCTGGAGGCACCGGAGATTTCACCTGAGTCCGGCAGCTATACCGGGTCTGCCCTGATCAGGGTGACTGCCCCGAAAGCAGGAAAAGTCTACTACACGACGGATGGATCTGACCCGGATGAAGAGTCAAAACAATACACCGGTCCCATGGAGATGCCGACCGGTTCCTCTTCATACCGTTTTATTGTCATTGATGAAAATGGAGGGAAAAGCGAAATCGTCTCCCGCAATTATTCCCTGTCCCCTGCGGCCAAAATTTCTGCGGACGAAGGCCCGTCTTACATTCTACAGGCCCTGCTGGATGCAGGGGAAACGGCAGATGCAGAGGGCACAACGCCGGACGGAACGGCCCGATACAGCTACAGCTGCATCGGATCAAAGACCATCACCGGCTACGGAAGCTTTTATCTGTACCGGGAATACCTGGTGGACAGCACGGGAAACGCAGCAGAGACAGGAAGAAGATTTGCGGTAAATGTTTCCAACGCAACCGTCAATCTCTATGGAGATATCGGAAACGGGGATCAGTTGTTTCCGCTCCCCTGATTCCGACTAACCGGAATCTTCTGATATCCGGCATGGGAGGCGGAAATTTTGACACTGTGCAGTGAAATACAGTAGAATATTTTTTTGAATACAGACAGCGCGACAGGAGGCACTGAAATGTTCAAAATTTTGAAAAAGGAAAAGCTCTCCGCCAATATTTACCGGATGGTAGTGGAGGCGCCGCGGGTTGCGGCTCATGCCATGCCCGGGCAGTTTCTGATTGTCCGGACCGATGCGGAGGGCGAGCGTATTCCCCTCACCATCTGTGACGACGACAAAGAAAAGGGGACTGTCACCATTGTTTTCCAGCCGGTCGGCGGCGAGACCGCACGCATGGCGCTTCTGGAGGAGGGAGATTCCTTTGCGGATGTTGTCGGGCCTCTGGGCAATCCCTCGGAGCTGGTCCATATTCCGGTAGAAAAGCTCCGCAAAATGAAGCTGCTCTTTATCGCAGGCGGAGTAGGAACTGCTCCGGTGTATCACCAGTTAAAATGGCTGCATGCACAGGGGGTGGATGCTGACTGTATTCAGGGCGCGCGCAGCCGCGATATCCTCATTCTGGAAAAGGAGATGCAGGAAGTCACAGGACATCTGTATTTTGCCACGGACGATGGATCTTATGGAATTCACGGCAATGTCTGCGTAGCGCTGCAGCAGCTTTATGATGAGGGAAAACGGTATGATCACTGTGTCGTGATCGGGCCCATGATCATGATGAAATTTGCCTGTCAGCTGACCAAAAAGCTGGGGATTCCCACAACGGCTTCCATGAATACGCTGATGGTGGACGGAACCGGAATGTGCGGCGCCTGCCGTCTTCTGGTAGGCGGAGAGGTGAAATTTGCCTGCGTCGACGGACCGGAATTTGATGGCTGGAAGATCGATTTTGACCAGGCGATGCAGCGGGCCAGAATGTATAAAACCGAAGAGGGAAGGCTGTATCTCGAAGAGAAGGAAGGCGAGACGCATCACGGCGGCTGCGGCCTGTGCCAGTGACGCGGAGGAGTATGACAATGGATGGGATGAAAAAGGTGCCGGTTCGGGAGCAGGATCCGAAGGTGCGTGCACATAATTTTGATGAGGTTTGTCTTGGATATAACCGGGAGGAAGCCATGGCGGAGGCGGAGCGCTGCCTGCAGTGCAAGAATCCGCTCTGTCAGCAGGGCTGCCCTGTCAGCATCAACATTCCGGGGTTTATCCGGAAGCTTCGGGAGGACGATGTCCCCGGTGCCTATGAGGTGATCAGCGAATCCTCCACACTGCCTGCAGTTTGCGGCCGTGTCTGTCCGCAGGAGACGCAGTGTGAGGGAAAATGTGTACGCGGGATCAAGGGAGAGGCAGTATCCATCGGGAAGCTGGAGCGCTATGTCGCGGACACCGCCGCTGAAATGGGAATTCATCCTCAGCCGGCAGCGGCCAGAAACGGGAAGAAGGTGGCGGTGATCGGCGCCGGACCGTCCGGCCTTGCGTGTGCCAGTGATCTTGCCAGAATGGGATATGAGGTGACGATTTTTGATGCGCTGCACAAGGCTGGAGGCGTTCTGTCCTACGGGATTCCGGAATTCCGTCTGCCGAAGGAGCGCGTGGTCGATCGGGAAATTGACAATGTGCGTGCGCTCGGTGTCAGAATTGAGACGGATGTTATCATTGGGAAATCTGTCACCATCGATGAACTGATGGACCGGGAAGGGTATGACGCGGTGTTCATCGGTTCCGGAGCGGGACTGCCAAAATTTATGCATATTCCGGGGGAGCAGGCGATGGGTGTGTTCTCCGCCAATGAGTATCTGACGCGGAGCAATCTGATGCATGCATACCGGAATGATGCCCGGACGCCAATCTACCACGCGAAGAAGGCGGTGGTCGTCGGAGGCGGCAATGTTGCAATGGATGCTGCGAGAACGGCGCTCCGCCTCGGCGCAGATGTCACCATCGTCTACCGCCGCAGCGAGGCAGAGCTTCCTGCGCGGAAGGAGGAGGTTCACCACGCAAAGGAGGAGGGTATCCGGTTTGAACTGCTGACAAATCCGGAGGAAATTCTGACGGATGAGAATGGCTGGGTGAACGGTGTGCGCTGTATCCGCATGGAACTGGGAGAGCCGGACGCTTCCGGGAGGCGCCGCCCTGTTCCGATCGAGGGCAGTGAGTTTACGATCGACTGCGACGCTGTCATCATGGCTCTCGGAACGAGTCCGAACCCGCTGATTTCTTCGACCACAAAGGGCCTTGAAACCACGAAAAAAGGCGGTCTTGTGGTAAACGAAGAGAATGAGGAAACCACAAGACCGGGTGTTTTTGCGGGCGGTGATGCCGTGACAGGGGCAGCTACCGTGATTCTCGCCATGGGAGCCGGCAGAAAGGCTGCCAGAGGTATCGATGAATATCTGCGGTCAAAGGATTGATTCATGATTCCGGTGTGACGGGAAAAGCTTCCCGGTCCCGGATGAGGGGAGAACAGACAGCAATGTGGTGTCCAAAATGCCGGACGGAATATCGGGATGGAGTGAAGGTCTGTGCAGACTGTGGAACCCCCCTGGTAGAATCCCTGGAGGAGTATGACAGGGAGCAGACCAGAAAGGCTGCCGAGGAGGAGTCAAGCCGGCTTTCCCGGCTCCAGGATGGAGAATCCGCCTCCTACGGAGAGACTGCTTCTGACGAGGGGGAGATTATATCTGCCGGGACGGATCCGCTTCCTTCTCAAAGACATGCAGTTTATAAAAGCAGCAGCGAGATGGCAGAAGAAAACCGTTCCTCGGCAGCGGCCCTGCTCATCGTCGGAACAGCAGGCCTCGTCTTTATCCTGCTGCTTTATTTTGGCAAGATCAGCATCCTTCCTATTACCGGCCCGAACCGATATTTTGTGTGTGGTGTACTGGGAGCCATGTTCGTCCTTTTTCTGGTGATGGGGTGCGTCTCCTGGAAATCCGTGAAGCGGCTCAGAGAAAAAGCTGTCTCGGAGCACTCCATTGAAGAGGAGATCCGCAGATGGTGCGGGCAGAATCTGACCAGGCAGATGATCGAGGCGGCTGTGCAGGAACATCAGTCTTCATCCGATGCATCGGATCAGACAGAGCAGGAAACGGGAGAGGCCTATTTTGCCAGAACAGCAGTGATACGCAGCCGGATTTCCAGACAGTTTGTTGGCCTCGGCGATGATTTTCTGGATCATTTTACAGAGGAATATTACGCCTCGCTTTATGATGCGCCAGAGGAGAAGTAAAATACCGCAGAGGATGCTGGACCGATGATCCGATCCCGGAGAAGGCCCCTGCGGTCATTTCTCCCGCAGACATCGCAAAACGCGGTATGAGGATGGATTTGAATATTGATATTATTGCTGTAGGAAAACTGAGAGAGCCATTTTACCGCGATGCTGACCTGGAATATGAAAAGAGACTGTCACGATATGCCCGGGTGCATGTCATTGAGGTGGAGGAAGTAAAAAAGCCGGATGAAATCAGTCCGGCTCTTTCCGTACAGATCCGGGAAAAGGAAGCGGAACGTATGCAGCGCTTTCTGAAACCGGGTGCCTTTGTCGTCGCTCTCTGCATCGAGGGTCAGGAGATGGATTCCGTGGATTTCTCCCGGGAACTGGAAAGAGCTGCTCTGCATGGCTCCGGTCATGTTCAGTTTCTGATCGGCGGTGCCATCGGTCTTGGAGACAGCATTGTCCGACAGGCGGACCTCTGTCTTTCCTTCTCCAGAATGACCTTTCCGCATCAGCTGATGCGGGTGATCCTTCTGGAGCAGATCTACCGTGCCTTTCGAATCATGAAAGGAGAACCATATCACAAATGACGGAACAGCTTGATTTCACTGCAGCGGTGGAGCGGGATATATTCGGCAGTTATGATGCGAATATCCGGAGCATAGAAAAGAATCTGGACGTTTCCGTTCTGCTGCGGGACGGACATCTGTGTGTGACAGGAGAGGAGAAAAATGTGCGGGAAGCATCCAACATTCTCCGTCAGCTCGCCCGACTCACAGAGAGCGGAGGAGAAGTGGATACCCAGCAGGTAAATTATGCGATCGCAATGAAAGAAGAAAACGAAGCGGGTGATATGCTGTCCAGGATGGATCAGGATATTATCTGCCACACCGTGACAGGAAAGCCTGTGCGGCCGAAAACACTGGGGCAGGCTGAGTATATCCGTGCCGTACGGGAACATATGATCACCTTTGCCAATGGGCCGGCCGGCACCGGCAAGACGTACCTCGCCATGGCTCTTGCGGTCACGGCCTTTCAGAGGGAGGAGATCCAGCGCATCATTCTGACACGTCCCGCCATTGAGGCGGGAGAGAAGCTCGGATTTCTGCCGGGTGATCTGCAGCAGAAAATCGATCCGTATCTGCGGCCGCTCTATGACGCCCTGTATCAGCTGATGGGAGCAGAAAACTTTCAGCGCAATCAGGAAAAAGGGCTGATTGAAGTGGCTCCGCTCGCCTATATGAGAGGAAGAACGCTGGACAATGCTTTCATTATCCTCGATGAGGCGCAGAATACGACTCCGGAGCAGATGAAGATGTTTCTCACCAGACTCGGATTTGGGTCCCGGGCTGTGATCACAGGAGATACGACACAGAAGGACCTGGCACCCGGCGCTCCTTCCGGGCTGGATATCGCGGAGCGAGTGCTGAAAAATATAGATGGGATTCGCTTTGTCACGCTGACCAGCAGGGATGTGGTACGTCACCCGCTCGTTCAGCAGATTGTCAAGGCATATGAGGACTATGACCGCAAAAATGCGGCAAAACAGAAGAGGGAGCATGAGCAGAATCATTCTGAATACCGAAACAGAAACCGAAGATAAATTCGACTTCTCCATGAAGGTGGTTGCACGCCAGGTAATCAGGCAGGCAATGAAACAGGAGAATTGTCCCTTCGATGTGGAGGTCAGTCTGGTTCTCACGGACGGTCCTGGAATCAGGGAGCTGAACCGGCAGTTCCGAAATATCGATCAGGAGACTGATGTTCTGTCGTTTCCCGGTCTGAATTTTTCTGCTCCATCTGATTTTTCTGCCGCAAATGAGGATCCGGCCGGTGCCTTTGACCCGGAAAACGGAGCCCTACTGCTGGGAGACATTGTGATTAACACCGCACGGGTGCGTTCTCAGGCAAAGGAGTACGGGCACTCGGAGAAGCGGGAATTTGCTTTTCTTGTGGCACACAGCTGCATGCATCTCTGCGGATATGACCATATGGTTCCAGACGAGGCGCAGGTCATGGAGGATTGTCAGAACCGGATTCTGAATGCACTCGGCATTACAAGAGAGGAGAGTGGGAAGGATGAAAAGAATAGCCGCTCCTGACCGCAATGCAGCATCCTGCCTTTTTCTTGCCGCTGTCTGGTGCTTCTGCCATACCGGACTTCTCGGTCTGATCGGCAGACAGGGCCTCGCCTATGCCGGCCCGGCGATGGAGATGACTGCGATCGGATTTGCCGCTCTTACACTCCCGGCCTCGCTCGTCATGGACCGTATGATCCGAGCGAGGTATGTCAGGAAAAAATATGCCAGCATCCGCTGTCTTGTCCGAAGGGGAATGCTTCTTTCCGTGCTCACCGGTGCAGTGCTTACACTTCTGTTCTTTCTCCTGAGCCGTCCGCTTGCTCTGCTTCTGGGCGGAGAGGCCCATATGGCTCTGGTGATAGCTGCGATATCTCCTGTTTTTGTGCTGATGCTTCCCATGGGAGTAATGCATGGATATTTCCGCGGCATCCGCATGACGATCCCCGCCCTTTCGACAGTTCTGCTTCCGGCAATCCTGCTTGCCATATTCCCGATGGCCTTCGGTGCGGCTGCGAGAAAGGTCGGAACCAATGTGGCAGCTCTTCTGCGGGACGAATCTTATCCCTTTGTTTACGGAGCAGCCGGCGCTGCGGCGGGAGTTGTTGCTGCGCTGGTGATCACGCTGATCTATTGGATGTTTCTGCTGACTGCGACCTATCGGAATCGGAAGAAAAATCTGCCAGCCGAACAGCAGACTGAACCGGAGCAGGCGTCTTCGCTTCTGCGCTCTTTCCTGCGTGAAACAGGATGGATCAGCGCATCGCTGCTTTTTCTCGCCCTGCCCGTTCTCACGAATTACCGCATTCTGCATATGGCTGTGGATCCCAAGACCCGCGCCATGGCCGGCTGGGGTGCCTATTACGGGAAAACACTGTCTCTTGTGTTTGGCACGGCACTTCTGTTATTTATGCCATTTACGAGGTATCCGCAGACTATGATTCGTCTGATGCGAAAGGAGGACCAGTCGACATCCCGTTCCTTCTTCGGCATGACCATGCGGTTGGCCGGCTATTCGCTGTTTCCCTTTTCCTTTTTCTACATTGCGGCTGCACGTCCCATCACGGCAGTCATCGGAAACGCGGCTGATGATGCAGGGGCCGTATCCCTTCAGATCAGCGGAATTCTGGTTCTGCTATCCGGAATCGCGCTTCTTCTGGGACAGCTTTATATCGGACTTGGACGGACAATGCTGCTGACGACCGCCTGCGCTGCAGCATATCTGATACAAACCGCACTCTGTTTTGCCACGACGCGTCAAAGCAGCCCCGGCATCACGGTATGCGCCATTCCGCTGACTGTCTTCTATCTGGTGCTGGATATCCTTCTGCTGTTTTTCCTCCGCGATTACCTGCTGGAGAAAAACAGATATTTCCGGGCATATATCATGCTGCTTGTCTCTTCTGTAGCAGCAGCCATCCCGATATATCTGCTGTCCGGACTGCTGACCCGCGAGACAGGATACCTGGCGGCTTCTCTGATTCTCGCCATTTTGTATGTCCTGATTTATCTGATGATCAGCCTTTTCACCGGAGCTGCCGATCTCCGCAATTTTGACCGGCTGCCGGGTGGCAGGATGATCATCGCCCTTGCAGATCTGCTGGGGCTGTAACCGGAATGGGACAGGGCTGTTTTCAGCGGGGGAGTCAGGCAATGAATAAAACGGTAGCGGTAACGGGAGCCGGGGCGAGCGGATTGGTGGCTGCTGCCGGAGCGGCCTCCCTTGGCGCGCGGGTTCTGCTGTTTGATCAGAATGACCGGATCGGGAGAAAGCTCAGTGCAACTGGAAACGGCAAAGGGAATATTGCTAACTGCCGGATGGAAGAGCAGTGCTATCACTCAGAGGAGCCAGAGGAGCTTTCCAGAATATACAGGGATATACACCGCGATGAAGTGCTTCAGCTGCTGGAGGACAGAGGCATTGTCCTGCACGCCCGGCAGGGGTATATTTACCCAAGGACAGATCTGGCTGCCACAGTCACAGAGGGCCTTTGGCAGTGGATTGCAGAGGTTGGAACAGAGCTTCATCTGCAGGAGGCGGTCACAGGTGTACAAAAAGTGCCGTCCGGTTTTCTCATCCGGACAGGCACGGGAGAGGAATACCGGGCAGACGCACTGATTCTTGCAACCGGCGGAATGGCAGGACCGCAGTTCGGTTGTGACGGGAGCGGATACCAGATCGCCCGATCTCTCGGCCATCAGTGCACCGCAGTCCGTCCCTCCCTTACTGCATTGAAAACGAAAGATCCTGTTCTGCATTTTGCCGCCGGCGTACGCTGTCTGTCGACGGTCAGGATGGTCATCGGCAGAAGTGAAGAAACCGCAGGAGGTACGGAGTCAGGAGAATTTGGAGAGGTGCAGTTCGGAAAGGATTCCATCTCCGGAATCCCGGTATTTCAGCTGAGCTCCGATGCGGGAAGAGCACTTGCACAGGGAGAATCTGTCAGACTGATTCTGGATCTGCTTCCGGAATTTGACCGGGACAGCGGGACGTTTTCCCCCGGCAGAAAGGCAGCAGAGTTGATCGGCGGGACCTGGGAACAGGAATGGAACCGGAGAATGCAGGATACAAGAAACATTTCAATTGCAGAATGGATGAACGGACTTGCCGTTCCCAGGCTTGCCGCGATGATTGCTGCCCGGGCTGGTCTGACCGCGGAAAACAAAATCAGAAAGCTGACGCGGGAACAACTGGCAATGCTGCTGTCACTGCTCCGGCATTTTGAAATTGAAGTCACGGGTACCGGAACATATCGGGACGCACAGGTCACGTCAGGTGGAATCCGCCTTTCTGAAATCGGCGCCTCATTTGCTTCCCTGCTGTGTCCTGGTCTGTATTTTGCCGGAGAGATCCTGGATATCGAAGGCATCTGCGGAGGATATAATCTGACCTTTGCCATGAGCAGCGGCTGGTCTGCCGGCCGGGCGGCTGCAGCGGCCGGCATTCCGGAATCAGTGCAAAATCGTTGATTTTCCGGGATAATCACGAAGCAAGGCGGCTCAAACTGCCCAGTTCCGGGATTTGCAGGCCCAAGCCGGGACGGTGAGCTGAATTGTTCCCCGAATCGAAGTTTAACAGAATCGAAGGATTGATATGATCACATTGTCAGAGCTGCGGATCCCATGCGGGGAGCCGCAATCCCATATCGCGGAAAAAGCAGCGCGGCAGCTGCACCTAAAACGCGGGCGTATTCCGGGTGTTCAGATACTGCGGCATTCCATCGACTGCCGCCGCAAACCGGATTTGATGGATGTATACACCGTTGCGGTGGAACTGACAGATCAGGAGGAGGCGTCGGTACTGCGCCGACGGATTCCCCATGTCAGTTCCTATGCGCCGGACGTCTACACATTTCCCGGCCCGCAGCCAGGCGCAGCTCCGATGACAGAGCGCCCTGTTGTGATCGGAGCCGGGCCGGCCGGACTGTTCGCCGCCTACATGCTGGCTCTGCACGGATACTCACCCCTGCTTCTCGAGCGGGGCAGGGCCATAGAGCAGCGCACAGCCGACGTAGAAGCATTCTGGAGGGGCGGGGCGCTCAATCCTTCCTCCAACATTCAGTTTGGAGAAGGCGGTGCCGGGACATTTTCCGACGGCAAGCTCAATACGATGGTGAAGGACAGGCAGGGCAGAAATGCTGAGGTGCTGCGGATTTTCACCGTCTGCGGCGCGCCGGAGGAAATCCGGTATGAGGGGAAACCCCATATCGGGACAGACAGACTGAGAGAAGTCATCGTAAACCTCCGCAGGGAAATCATCCGTCTGGGCGGCGAGGTGCAGTTTGAAACCCGGGTAACTGGTTTTGTCATCGAGAGGGGAGTTCTCACCGGGATCCGGATTGTGAGGAGTAGCGAACCAACTGATTCCAGGGCAGAGTCTGAAACGGTTCTGTCGGCACATTGTGCCATTCTGGCGCCCGGTCACAGCGCAAGAGATCTCTTTGAAGAGCTGGACCGGGAAGGTATACCGCTGGAGGCAAAGGACTTTGCCATTGGGTACCGCGTCCTTCATCCGCAGGCCATGATCAACCGGAATCAGTATGGTGTGGATGACCCCCGGGAGATGAAGCGGCTCAGACTCCCGCCATCCTCCTACAAGCTGACAGAGAAGGTTCATTCCGGGCGCGGCGTCTATTCCTTCTGTATGTGCCCCGGAGGATATGTGGTCAACGCTTCATCCGAGCCGGGCCGACTTGCAGTCAATGGCATGAGCTTTTATGACCGCGGAAGCCTTCAGGCAAACAGCGCCATAGTCGTCACGGTTTCTCCGAAGGACTTCGGCGGTACGAAACCGCTGGACGGAGTTGCCTTTCAGAGAAAACTGGAGGAGCACTGTTATCAGCTGGCGGGAGGCTATGTTCCGGTGGAGCGGTTCCTGGATTTTGAACAGAGAACACCCAGGGAAAAGCAGGCCCCTCTGCCGGATTCCCTCTGCATCAGGGGTGCTTATGCGCCGGGCGAGCTGCACACGCTTCTTCCGGAGAGTTTCTGTACGGATTTTGTGGAGGGGATGCACGCCTTTGACCGCAAAATCAGAGGCTTTGCCGGGCCGGACTGCTATCTGGCGGGACTGGAGAGCAGAACTTCATCCCCGATCCGCATCCCGCGCGACGGACATTTTCAGTCGATCGGCGTGCGCGGATTATATCCCTGCGGGGAAGGTGCCGGATATGCCGGCGGCATCATGTCGGCTGCCATGGACGGGATTAAGACCGCAGAGGCTGTCGGAAATGACTTTCTACCTTTCCATGCGGAAAATAAAATTTGAAAGTTGAACACTGCGGCAAAAATGCGGCATCCATGTTCCCATCAGGAAGGAAGCCCATCCGGGCATTTCGCCCGCGAGTGCCGCAAAGAATGCGGTACGGGGTATTGTCATATGAATGAGCAGTCAGAGGAAAATTTATGGTATCGCAGCACGCTGTCCTGCCGGAAACGGATTGTGGTGAAAATAGGCTCTTCCTCCCTTTTGCATAAGAACACCGGAAGAATGAATTTTGAGATGATCGACAGACTGGCGCGTGTCCTCAGCAATCTGAAGAACGAGGGGCGCGATGTTATTCTGGTCAGTTCCGGCGCGACGGCGGTTGGAAGGGAGGTCATCCAGCATGCCGCGGAAATGCCGGAGCATGACAGTCCGATCACGGTAAAGCAGGCACTGGCGTCCGTCGGTCAGGCGAGACTGATGATGATTTACCAGAAGTGCTTTGACGATTACAATGAAATCGTCAGCCAGGTCCTGATGACCAAAAATACAGTGCTCAATCACCTGAGCCGGTATAATATCCGCAATACCTTTCAGGAGCTGCTGAAATTCGGCGTGATTCCGATCGTGAACGAAAACGACTCGGTTGCGACCTATGAGTACAGTGTCGGAGATAATGACAACCTTTCCGCGATGGTTGCCTCCCTGGTTCATGCGGATTTGCTGATCCTGCTGTCGGATATTGACGGACTCTATACGGATGACCCCAGAACGTCAAGTGCGGCAAAATTTATCGATTATGTTCCGCACATGAACGAAGCCATTCTGAAGATGGGGAAGGGATCAACCGGGAGCAGCTGCGGCACCGGAGGGATGAGTACAAAACTGTCCGCCGCCCGGATCGCCACTGCCAGCGGATGCGACATGGCTATTCTGAATGCCGCGGAAATCGGAGGCATCCGCAGACTGATTGCAGGGGAGAATGTCGGAACGCTGTTCCGGGCAGAGCCGGATGACCGCTTTGACCTGGAGGAGTATATTGAGGAGATGGACTACAGCGGATGATACCATTTGAATGCAAACCAGTGGATCCCAGACAGGATCTCCGTATCCGGATCCGGGCGCGGAGGGATGCACTTCCTGCTGTCGGCAGAGCTGCCTTTGATGAGGCAATTCTTCAGCATCTTTCCTTGCTGCCGTCCTGGAAGAGCGCGGACAGTATCCTTCTCTATATGAGTATGGGCAGTGAAGCCGGGACAGGGGAAATATTCCGTGCTGCCCTGCGGGAGCAGAAAAAGGTTTACTGTCCGGTTTCCTTTCCGCGTCGTGTGATAACCGACGGGGACGGAGTTCAGCGGAAGGAGGCTGGTGTCATGAAATTCTTCCGGGTGGCACAACCGGAGGAGCTTCGGGTCAGCCGATTCGGCATCCGGGAACCAGACCCGGATACAGCGGTTGCCTATCAGGATGACGGCTCCGGGGCCGCGCTGATCCTTGTCCCGGGCATTGCCTTTGACCTTCATGGCGGCAGAATCGGCTGGGGCGGCGGCTATTACGATCGTTTTCTCGCTGCGCATCCTGATATTCCCGCAGCGGCGATCGCGTATGAATGTCAGCTCGTACAGGAGGTTCCCATGGATTTGCACGATGTCCGCCTCCGGGTGATCTGCACCGAGAGGCGCATCATCCGGACAGACCTGCAGGACAGGCAGGAGCCGGGACCTGCTGCCGCAGAGATCATCCACCAGTCATGAGACCGCAGTCTTATTGTGAAGGCGACGAGCCGGTAGCCATATCCCATGGGATCATCGGATCAGGCAGAATCAGGAGGAAAAAATGAGCAGAGAAGATCGCTATGTTGCCTATGTTTCGACGTACACGACAGCGGGAAAGGATAATTTCGGCATCCGCATTTATGACGTTGATATGAAGAACGGCAGGTTTTCAGAGAAGGACCAGGTTGAGATCACCAACTCTTCCTACGTGACCATCTCTCATAATCAGAAGTACCTGTACTCCATTACGGATTTTGGCGTCGAATCCTACCGGATCATCCACGGCGGAGATCTGGAAATGATCAACCATGCCTCCATCAATGGAATGCGGGGGTCCTATCTGTCAACGGATTATACGGATCGCTGGCTCTTCGTCGCGGGCTATCACGATGGAAAGGTGACGGTGCTGCGTCTCAGAGAGGACGGCAGTATCGGCGAGATCACGGATGAGGTCTGGCACAAGGGGCTCGGTAGTATCGCGGAGCGGAATTTCCGTCCTCACGTGCAATGCGTCAAGATGACCCGCGACAACCGGTATCTGTGCGCAGCGGACCTGGGCATGGATCACATCAATGTTTACAGCTTTGATGCAAAGAACGGCAAAATCCGGCAGGTCGATATCGTTCATTCCGACATTGAATCGGCGCCGCGCCATGTCAAATTCAGCCTGGACGGCAAATTTATGTATGTCGTGCATGAGCTGAAAAATTACATTGATGTCTACACATACCGTGATGTGAACGGGGAACCGGAATTTGAGAAAATTCAGACCATTTCCACGCTGAACGATTATCATGCGAGTAGCTCTGCCGCAAGTGCGCTGAATCTGTCTCAGGACGGACACTATCTGGTCAGCTCCAATGCCGGGGACAACAGTGTCATCCTTTACCACATCGATTCCAAAACCGGACTGCTCACCAAGATTCTTTGTCTTCCGATCAGCGGGGAATATCCGAAGGATGCGGCGCTGTTCCCGGACAACCGTCATCTTGTTTCCCTGAATCATGAGTCCAACACCATGACGTTCTTTACGGTTGATCTGAAGAGAGGGCTGATTGTCCTCAACGGCAAAGAGATGCAGGTGGATCAGCCGAACTGCGTCATTTTCCACAAGCTGACGGAAGATCAGCTCTGAGCAGGAGGGGACATGGCAGGATCCAGTTTTGGAACAATACTCAGAGTGACAACCTTTGGAGAGTCACATGGGGCGGCCATCGGAGCCGTCCTGGATGGCTTCCCTGCCGGAATGCCGCTCAGCGAGGCGGATATTCAGGAGTATCTTGACCGGAGGAAACCTGGAAAATCGCCAATTGCCACGAAGCGGGCGGAGTCGGATACCGTGGAAATTCTGTCCGGTGTGTTTGAAGGACAGACGGAGGGATCGCCGATTGCAATGCTCATCCGGAATCAGGATCAGCATTCCGGAGATTACCGGAATCTGCAGGACTGCTTCCGCCCGGGCCACGCGGATTATGGGTATGCGGTCAAATACGGTATCCGCGACTATCGCGGCGGCGGGCGATCCTCCGGGCGGGAGACTGCGGCGCGGGTCGCGGCAGGCGCTGTCGCGGAAAAATTTCTGAAATCACTCGGCATTGATTTTTTGTGCTATGTTTCGGCCATCGGGCCGGTGAAGGTCCATGCAAAGCCGGAAGACCCGGATTTTGACCGCAGTCTTATCCTGAGCACGCCGACTGCGATGCCGCAGGCAGAGAGCAATGAAGAAGCGCTCCGCTATCTCTCCGGCTGTATGGCGGAAAAGGATTCCTCCGGGGGGGAGATCACGCTGCGTATTCACGGCGTTCCGGCGGGGATCGGAGATCCGGTCATGAATAAGCTTGACGCAAGGCTTGCCGCGGCCATGATGAGCATCGGCGCTGTCAAAGACGTCGCTGTGGGAGATGGCGCGGCTGTTTCCGTCGCAAGGGGATCCGCCAACAACGATGCATTTCTTCCGGACTGCGGGAATGGGATCCAAACGGCATCGAATCATGCAGGAGGAATTCTGGGCGGTATATCGGATGGCAATGATATTCTGATCCGGCTCAGCGTCAAGCCGACTCCCTCTATCGCGAGGCCACAGCAGACGGTTGACACGGAAGGTCATCCGCGCGAGCTGGTCATCACCGGCCGGCATGATCCGGTTATCGTGCCACGGGCAGTCGTTGTCGCCGAAACCATGGCGGCGCTTGTCCTATTGGATTCCATGATGATGAACATGTCATCTAAAACAGAAGCAATTCGGAGATTCTATGGCAGAGTATAAGTTATTAAAAACAGAGGGACAGGCAAAAAGAGCGAGATTTACCACGGTTCATGGCGTGATTGAGACGCCGGTGTTCATGAATGTCGCAACCTGCGGCGCCATCAAGGGTGGCCTCTCCGCGGAGGATCTTCGCACCATCCATACACAGGTCATGCTGTGCAACACATATCATCTCCACGTTCGGCCGGGGGATGATGTGGTCCGGACCATGGGCGGACTCCACCGGTTTACCGGCTGGGATCGTCCGATCCTGACGGATTCCGGCGGGTTTCAGGTATTTTCTCTCGCAGATCTCCGGAAGATTCGGGAGGAGGGCGTCTCTTTTCACTCGCATATTGACGGCGCCAGACTGTTTATCGGACCGGAGGAGAGTATGCAGATTCAGTCCCATCTCGGTTCCACCATCGCCATGGCGTTTGACGAGTGTCCGTCCTCCCGCGCCGAGCGCTCCTATGTCGAACAGTCTGTGGCAAGGACGACCCGCTGGCTTATCCGCTGCAAGAAGGAAATGGACCGCCTCAACACGCTGGAGGACACGGTCAACCGGGACCAGCTCCTTTTCGGGATCAATCAGGGCGCTGTATTCCACGATATCCGCATCGCGCAGGCAAAGGAAATTGCCGACATGAATTTGGACGGATACGCACTGGGCGGACTGGCTGTCGGGGAAACGGCAGAGGAGATGTATTCTGTCATCGAGGAGACCACACCATATCTTCCGAAGGATAAGCCCACCTATCTCATGGGAGTGGGAACTCCGCAGAATATCATAGAGGGAGTATACCGCGGCATTGATTTCTTCGACTGCGTGTATCCGAGCCGCAACGGCCGCCATGGCAATCTGTACACGGACCATGGCACACTGCATATCCGGAATGAGCGATACAAAACAGACCCCCGTCCCATCGACGAACACTGCGGCTGTCCGGTCTGCCGGGCGGGGTACAGCCGCGCGTATCTGAGGCATCTGATGAAGGCGGATGAGGCGCTCGGCCTTCGATTTGCGGTGATGCATAATCTGTGGTTCTACAATCACCTGATGCAGGAGATCCGCGATGCCCTGGACCGGGGAGAATTTGCCGCTTACCGCACCCGCAAGCTTGCGGAGCTGGCTGAGGGCGTCGATTGATTTTGAAAGGGTTTCTACCGCGCATGTGGCCCGGAACAGGCCCGGAACAGTTGAACGGATTTTGGGATTTTAGCACGGCATCAGAGGAAAGTGCTGAACAGAAATGTCTTGTCAGGCAAATACCACATGTTGTATGATAGGAGCACTGATTTACCACTGAAAGGAAGGTTGTCTCTATGAATATGCAAGGGCTTCTCTTATCCGGCTCCGGCAGTTCCTCCGGAAGCATGGGAGCTGTTACCATCGTTTATCTGGTGCTCATCTTCGCATTCTTTTATTTCTTTCTGATTCGCCCCGGCAAGAAGGAGCAGAAAGAGAAGGAAGCACTTTTGTCTACCCTGGAGATCGGCGACAGCGTTCTCACCTCATCCGGATTCTACGGTGTGGTGATTGATGTGACGGATGACACGGTCATTGTGGAATTCGGCAATAACAAGAACTGCCGTATCCCGATGCAGAAGGCGGCGATCGTCCAGATCGAAAAGCCGGAGCAGTCCGTGGCAGCGGATGACGGCGCAAAAGCCTCTGCGGCGGATGCCGGCAAGACGGATAAGAAAGAAAAGAAGGGCCTTTTCAGGAAATGATTCCGGCGCGGCGCAGCATCGGAGCTTATCCGGATGAACGGGGCGCCTTCGCAGAAATTATTTTGACAGGAAAGCAACTGATACCCGGGGGAGGCTGAATAAGCCTCCTCTTTTGCAATCAGATGGATGCAGCCGGGCGGAACGGAGTATGATTATGAAGCTTAATATTGCAGTGATTTCGGGAGACGGGATTGGCCCGGAGATTGTCGCAGAGGCAAAAAAAGTTCTTGAACGTGTTCTCGAAAAATATGGCCATTCCATCACTTACCATGACGTTTATATGGGCGGATGTTCCATCGACCGCTTCGGCGTACCGCTGACGGATGAAGCAGTCAGAACCGCAAAGAACTGCAGCGCTGTCCTGATGGGTTCCATCGGCGGAGATGCCAACACTTCTCCGTGGTACCGCCTTCCACCGGAAAAACGGCCGGAAGCTGGTCTTCTCCGGATTCGAAAGGAACTCGGCCTCTTCGCCAATCTGCGTCCGGCTTACCTGTTTCCGGAGCTGGCAGATTCCTGCCCGCTGGCCGATAAAAATGGGAAGGCGAGAAATTTTGACCTCATGATTGTGCGGGAACTGACCGGCGGTCTTTACTTCGGCGCCCGTCACACAGAGGAAAAAGACGGTATCGTGACTGCCGTGGATACTGCCGTCTACCGCAATACGGAAATTCGCCGCATTGCCCGGACTGCCTTTGAAGCGGCGGAACGCAGACACGGGAAGGTGACCAGTGTAGACAAGGCGAATGTACTGGATACTTCGAGGCTGTGGCGCCGCGTTGTGGCGGAAACCGCGAAGGAATACCCGAATGTAACACTGGAAAACATGCTGGTTGACAACTGTGCGATGCAGCTGGTGCGGGAACCGGAGCAGTTCGATGTCATCCTGACTGGGAACATGTTCGGCGACATACTGTCGGATGAGGCAAGCATGATCACAGGTTCCATCGGCATGCTGTCCTCCGCTTCCCTGAATGAGACAAGCTTCGGCCTGTACGAACCCAGTCATGGCTCGGCACCGGATATCGCCGGCAGGGATCTGGCCAATCCGATCGCAACCATTCTATCGGCAGCCATGATGCTGCGGTACAGCTTTGATCTGCAGCAGGAGGCTGACGAGATGGAACGCGCCGTACGGGCGGCGCTGTCTGACGGATACCGCACAGCAGATCTGCTTCCGAAAGATCCGGAGGAGGCAGCCGCACTGCATCTCGTCCACTGTTCAGAGATGGGCAGTGTGATCGCGGAGCGTATCTGAAATCGATAAAAAGGAGATTATGATAATGATCAGTGACAGAGTGAAGGTTGGTGTTCAGCAGGCTCCCCACAGAAGCCTTTTCAATGCCCTCGGATTTACGGAAGAGGAAATGAAGAAGCCGCTCATCGGAATTGTCAGTTCCTACAATGAAATTATTCCGGGCCATATGAATCTGGATAAGATCACGGAGGCAGTAAAGCTCGGTGTTGCCGAGGCCGGAGGTATGCCTGTTGTCGTCCCCGCCATCGCGGTCTGCGACGGTATTGCGATGGGACATGTCGGCATGAAATATTCCCTGGTGACCCGCGATCTGATCGCGGACTCCACGGAGTGCCTGGCCAAGGCACATGGTTTTGACGGCCTTGTGATGATTCCAAACTGTGACAAGAATGTCCCGGGTCTTCTGATGGCAGCAGCACGCATCAATATCCCAACCATTTTTGTCTCCGGCGGGCCCATGCTGGCCGGCCATGTAGACGGCAGAAAGCGGAGTCTCTCCTCTATGTTTGAGGCTGTCGGCGCTTACGATGCAGGCAAAATTGATGCAGCCGAGCTCCGCAACTTTGAGGAAAATGTCTGTCCGACCTGCGGGTCCTGCTCCGGAATGTACACAGCCAATTCGATGAACTGTCTCACCGAGGCCATCGGGATGGGACTTCGCGGAAACGGAACGATCCCTGCGGTATACAGTGCCAGAATCCGTCTTGCCAAGCACGCCGGCAATCAGATCATGACGCTGGTGAAGAACGATGTCCGCCCGAGGGACATCATGACAAAAGAGGCCTTCCTCAACGCGCTGACGGTGGATATGGCACTCGGCTGCTCCACGAATACGATGCTGCATCTTCCGGCCATTGCGCATGAGGCCGGCATAGAGATCAACATGGAGATCGCAAACGAGGTGTCCGCGCGCACGCCGAATCTGTGCCATCTGGCTCCTGCAGGCCCGACCTATATGGAGGATCTCAATGAGGCCGGCGGCGTCTATGCAGTCATGAAGGAGCTTGCGAAGAAGGATCTTCTTTCTCTTGATCTTCCTACCGTCACCGGGAAAACCATGAGGGAGAATATTGAGAATGCAGTCAACCGCAATCCGGAGGTAATCCGGCCGATTGATCATCCCTATATGCCGAACGGCGGCATTGCTGTTCTGAAAGGGAATCTGGCTCCCGACACCGGTATTGTCAAGCGTTCCGCCGTTGTCCCGGAAATGATGGTCCACGAGGGACCTGCGCGCGTATTCGACTGCGAAGAGGATGCCATCAAGGCCATCACCACCGGCAAGATTGTCCCCGGGGATGTCGTTGTCATCCGCTACGAAGGACCGAAGGGCGGACCGGGCATGCGCGAGATGCTCAATCCAACCTCCGCCATCGCCGGCATGGGACTTGGCAGCACGGTGGCACTGATCACAGACGGACGGTTCTCTGGGGCGTCGAGAGGCGCTTCTATCGGGCATGTCTCTCCGGAGGCAGCCGTGGGAGGACCGATTGCCCTGGTGCGCGAGGGAGACCGGATTTTGATCGATATTCCGAATAACCGGCTTGAACTCAAGGTGTCCGATGAGGAACTTGCCCGGAGAAAAGCAGAATGGAAACCGCGCCAGCCAAAGATCACAGACGGATATCTGCGCCGTTACTGCGCCCTTGTCACAAGCGGCAATACAGGCGCAATTCTGAAGCTGCCGGACGAACAATAAGAGGGAGATCGTCATGAAGCTTACCGGAGCAGAAATCGTCGTACAGTGCCTGCTCGAACAGGGCGTTGATACGGTATTCGGATATCCCGGCGGAACAATCCTGAATGTTTATGACGCATTATACAAGAATCAGGATAAAATCCGTCACATTCTGACAAGCCATGAGCAGGGCGCGGCGCACGCGGCGGACGGTTACGCACGTGCAAGCGGAAGAGTTGGCGTATGCCTTGCCACCAGCGGGCCTGGCGCGACAAATCTTGTCACGGGGATCGCTACCGCCTACATGGACTCCGTTCCGCTGATCGCCATCACCTGCAATGTCAATCTTCCCCTGCTGGGAAAGGATACGTTCCAGGAGGTAGATATTGTCGGGATCACCATGCCGATCACAAAGCATGGCTATATTGTCAAGGACGTTCATGTTCTGGCGAAGACCATCCGCAGAGCATTCCGCATTGCGGCAAGCGGCAGACCAGGTCCTGTCATCATCGATATCACCAAGGATGTTACTGCGGCTTCCTGTGAATATGAGCCGGAAAAGCCCGTGCCGTTCTGCCGGAAGGCTCAGTACAGCGAGTCTGATCTGGACACCGCGGTCCGTATGATTGAAGAGGCGAAGAGACCTTTCCTCTATGTCGGCGGCGGATGTGTCATCTCAGGCGCCTCTGCGCAGGTGAAAACACTGGTGGAGCGGATTGATGCGCCTGTCGGCGAAACGCTTATGGCACAGGGGGTATTTGACCAGCACGACCCTCATTACACCGGCATGATTGGCATGCATGGGACAAAAACATCCAACTATGCAGTAAGCCACTGTGATCTTCTGATCACCCTCGGCGCGCGGTTCTCTGACCGCGTCACGGGAAATGCCAGCCTCTTTGCGTCACAGGCCAGAATTCTTCAGATCGATATTGATGCTGCGGAAATCAATAAGAATGTGAGAGTGGATGCGGCTGTTATCGGCGATGCAGCGGAAATTCTGGAAAAAATCAATTGCCGTCTTTCTGCCGTGTCTCATCCGGAGTGGATGCAGGAACTTGCAGCCTATCAGAAACAGCACCCGCTGTTTTATGATCACTCCCGCCTGACATGTCCCAGAATCATGGAGGTTCTGGATGAGATGACGGACGGAAAGGCTGTCATTACCACAGATGTCGGGCAGCATCAGATGTGGGCGGCTCAATATTATACCTATTCCGAACCAAGAACTTTTCTGTCCTCCGGAGGCCTTGGTACAATGGGATACGGACTCGGCGCGGCGATCGGCGCTAAAATGGCAAGGCCTGACAAAATTGTCTGCAACATTGCCGGGGACGGCTGCTTCCGCATGAATCTCATTGAGCTTGCCACTGCAAGCCGCTACAACATCCCGGTGATCGAAATCATCATTGATAACCGTGTCCTTGGTATGGTCAGGCAATGGCAGACGCTGTTCTACGGACAGCGGTACTCACAGACCGTTCTGGAGGACAAGGTCGATTATGTTCGGACAGCGGAGGGGCTGGGATGCCGCGCATTCCGGGTGACAACAGAGGAAGAGCTCCGCGCCGCCCTTAAGGCGGGCCTGCGGCAGGAGGGACCGGTCGTCCTGGACTGCTGCATTGACAAGGATGACAGTGTTTATCCTATGGTATCCCCGGGCGCATCCATCGATCAGGCATTTGATGCCTCCGATCTGAAGAAATGATCTGGCTATTATCATCACGCTGCTTCCTATGACAGATTTTGAGGAGATTTTGAGTAGATTATGAAAAATTCAGTTCGCACGCTGTGTCTCTCTGCAAGAACAGCAGCGCTGACAGCGGTTCTGCTGGGAAGTCTTGCCGTCATGCCGGAAATGCCTGCGGTTCATGCCGCTTCTTCGTCACCGGCATCTCAGACGGTCTCCGGGTCGGCGTCTGTCAGTACCGGGAAGGAAGCCTGGGCAGGGTTTCCGCGCGTCAGCCCGGCTGCCCTTGCGTCTGTTCATCTCACCTATGATCTTGGGGGAGGGCGGACCTATGTACTGGATAAGAATGATGCCCCCGCACTGCTGATCACGAATGCAGATGGAACACCTTTCATGGACCCGGATACAGGCTCCTACATCATCAATCCGCTGGCAGTACAGACTCTGCTGAAGAATCTCAATCCCTACGTTGCCTCGTCTGTGCCGAATGGAAATGCATTTCTCACGACGAGCGGCAGACTGCTGACCTTTACTAAAATCAAGACCACAGGCAGAGAGGTAAACTATCAGGCGGAGAGCAATTACCTTGTGACAGCGCTCTGCAGTGGCGCCACGGCGGCACATCCACTGACCACCCGGGACACATACAATATCGGCGACACCTATGTTGAGATCGACATGACCAATCAGATGCTGTATTACTATCAGGACGGCATCTGCGCTCTCTCCACGCAGATTGTCACCGGCAATACGTCGAACGGACATGCGACGCCGCAGGGCGTTTTCAAGGTGCTTAACAAAGTACGGGACACGAACCTGATAGGGAAGGATTACGTCTCTCACGTCGACTACTGGGTCCCCATCATCGGCAACTCCATCGGAATCCATGATGCCACCTGGCGCAGCCGGTTCGGCGGAGATATTTTTGAGACCGGCGGTTCGCACGGCTGCATCAATGTCCCGCTGGAAAATATGAAGATTCTGTACCCGATCCTGACGGTCGGAACACCGGTTGTCGCGTTTTACTGATTTTGCATGTGAAACAGGCACATTTTCTCCGGCTGCCGCCTGCCTGACGGCAGCACAGGGATGTGCTGAATTATAAAAGCAGTATTTGATGAGGGAGGAATTCCATGGCACGTGTGTACAATTTTTCTGCTGGTCCGGCGATGCTGCCGGAAGAGGTTCTGAAGCGGGCAGCTGCTGAGATGCTGGACTATCACGGGAGCGGACAGTCCGTGATGGAAATGAGCCACCGCAGCGCCATTTTTCAGGGAATTATTGATCAGGCGGAGCAGGACATCCGCGATCTCATGGGCATTCCGGATAATTATGAGGTTCTGTTCCTTCAGGGCGGCGCCTCGCAGCAATTTGCAATGATCCCGATGAACATCATGAAGCACCGGAAGGCAGCCTACATCATCACCGGAAACTGGGCGAAAAAGGCCTGGCAGGAAGCTCAGCGCTACGGAGATGCTGTGGCCGTCGCCTCCTCTGCGGATCAGACGTTCTCCTATATTCCTGACTGCAGCGATCTTCCGATCCCGGAGGATTCTGACTATGTCTACATCTGCCAGAATAATACGATTTATGGAACGACCTATCACAAGCTGCCGAATACAAAGGGACATGTCCTGGTATCAGATGTCTCCTCCTGCTTCCTGAGCGAACCGGTACATGTGGAGGACTATGGTATTATCTACGGCGGGGTGCAGAAGAACATCGGCCCGGCCGGCATGGTCATTTCTATCATCCGCAAGGATCTGATCCCGGAAGAACCGGCAGTGGAAAACACGCCGACCATGCTCCGGTTCAAAACCCATGCGGATGCGCATTCGCTCTATAACACCCCTCCCTGCTGGACGATCTATATCTGCGGTCTGGTGTTCCAGTGGCTGAAGGAAATGGGCGGTCTGTCTGCCATGAAGGAACGCAATGAGAAAAAAGCAAAGCTTCTCTATGATTTTCTGGATCAGTCCAGTCTTTTCCATGGCACGGTAAGACCTCAGGACCGCTCACTCATGAACGTTCCATTTGTCACAGGCAATAAGGAGACGGATGCCGCATTTGTCGCAGAGGCAGAACAGAACGGTCTGGTCAATATCAAGGGCCATCGCAGCGTCGGCGGAATGCGGGCATCCATTTACAACGCGATGCCGTACGAGGGTGTCGAGAAGCTGGTTGAATTCATGGACCGGTTTGAGAAGGCACACCGCTGACCCGGAAACAGATTTGCAAGATACATTTTATCAATCGGGCTGACGCAGCAGAAGGAGGACTGACGCAGATGTTCAAATATGCTTGTCTCAATAACATTTCCCAGACGGGGCTGGATCGTTTTTCGGACCTTTATGAGAAAACGGAGGATCCGGCAGAAGCCCAGGGACTGCTGGTTCGGAGCGCAAAGCTTCACGACATGGAATTTTCAGATAATCTTCTCGCCATTGCAAGGGCAGGCGCCGGCGTCAATAACATTCCGCTGGACCGGTGCGCCAGCAGGGGCATCGTTGTCTTCAATACGCCCGGTGCCAATGCAAACGGGGTAAAGGAGCTTGTCATTGCCGGTATGCTGCTTGCATCGAGGGATATTGTGGAGGGCGTGGACTGGGTCCGCTCCAACTGGAATAATCCGGATATTGTCCAGCAGGTTGAAAAAGAGAAAAAACAGTTCGCGGGGACGGAGCTGGAGGGAAAGAAGCTGGGCATCATCGGCCTTGGCGCAATCGGCGTCCGCGTGGCTAACGCAGCAGTGTATCTCGGCATGGACGTCTATGGCTATGATCCTTTTGTCGGCGTGGACAATGCATGGCACCTTTCCCGAAAGGTAACCCATGTGACCGACATCAACGAGCTATACCGCAGCTGCGATTTTATTACCATTCATGTGCCTGCCATGGATTCAACCAGAGGATATATCTCCAGAGAGGCCATTTCCCTGATGAAGCCGGGCGTCATCGTGCTGAATATGGCACGCGACGTACTTGTGGACGAAAAGGCGATGATCGAAGCGATCGATGCAGGCAAAGTCCGCCGGTATGTCTCGGATTTTCCGAACCCTACCGTAGCGGGACACCGCGGCTGTATTACGACTCCTCATCTCGGCGCCTCGACAGAGGAATCAGAGACCAACTGCGCCGTGATGGCAGTGGACGAGCTGAGAGACTATCTGGAGAACGGCAGCATTGTCCACAGTGTCAATTATCCGGAGTGCAGCGCAGGTGTCTGCGAGCATGCCGGCCGGGTAGCAATTTTTCACAGAAACATTGCCAATATGATCACGCAGTTCACCTCTGTGTGCGGCGATGCCGGCATCAATATTGCTGAAATGACCAATAAGTCCAAAGGAGACGTTGCCTACACACTGATGGATCTCGATACACCCGTCACACCGGAGGTCATCACTCGTCTCAGCAGCGTCGACAATGTGTTCCGTGTCCGCGTCATCAAATAACAGCACAGGCGGGGAGGCCTTATCACCATGGCTGACATCAAACCTTTTGCAGCATTCCGGCCAAGGCACGGAATGGAACAGACAATCGCCGCTCTTCCATATGATGTGTACAGCAGCGACGAAGCCCGCGCTTATACCAGGGAGCATCCTCAGTCCTTTCTTGCGATCGACCGCGCCGAGACCCAGCTGCCGGAGGGAACCCCTTTCGATGCGCCCCAGGTTTATCTTCGCGCGCGGGATCTCCTGGCTGATGCCATCGCGCGCGGAGATTTTGTCCAGGATCCCAGACCTTACTATTACATTTATGAGCAGACCTTTGCGGGGCGGACTCAGACCGGCATAGTTGCCTGTGCATCCATTGACGATTATCTGCATGGTGTCATCCGCAAGCACGAAAACACCCGGGAGGACAAGGAGCAGGATCGAATCCGTCATGTGGATACCTGTAATATGCAGACCGGACCGATTTTTCTGGCTTACCGCGGCAATGAGACCATCCGGGAAATTGTCAACGCCAACCGGAACGATGAGCCGATCTGCGACTTCGTTTCGGATGGAGGCGTTCGCAACCGCGTTTTTCTCATCTCTGACCGCAATGAATGTGTGCTGATCGAGCATTGTTTCAGGAATATCAATGAGATCTACATTGCTGACGGACATCATCGGTGTGCATCGGCGGTCAAGGTCGGTCTGAAACGGCGTGAGGAACGCAGGACGGGACAAAAATCGGAACGAATCTCGTTCGGGCACCGGTCAATTCAGAATGATCTCTTCCGGCAGGGCGTCGAGGAATCTGATTATTTTCTCTCTGTCCTGTTTCCGGATGAAGAGCTGTCTATCATGGATTATAACCGTGTCATCCGGGACCTGGACGGCCTTGATTCTGAAGCATTTCTGTCCCGCATCCGTGCCGCAGGTTTTCATGTAGAAGGACCTGTGACTGCACCGGTGCATCCTGCAGAGCGAGGAGAGTTCGGACTGTGCCTCGCGGACGGCTGGTATGCTCTCAGGGCTGACAGCTCTCTGCGAAGTGATGATCCGGTGAGAGACCTTGATGTCTCCATTCTGCAGGACCATATCCTGGGCCCGATTCTCGGTATAGGAGATCCAAGGACCGATAACCGGATCGATTTCGTCGGTGGAATCCGCGGCCTTGGAGAACTGGAGCGAAGAGTCCGCACAGACTGCGCCGCGGCATTCTCTATGTATCCGACGTCGATACAGGAGCTCTTCGCTGTCGCTGACGCCGGCCGCCTGATGCCTCCCAAATCAACCTGGTTTGAACCCAAGCTGCTCAGTGGATTGTTTCTTCATGCGCTTTAACCGGGTTTTCTGCGCGGAGGCCGCAGAAACTGCGGCAGGGGGATCACGATGAATAAAAAATTATATAAAATGATGAACTGGCCAGAAATCGAGTCTGTCATCTATTCCGATGGAGATCGCCCGGATCTGCTTCTGGGCGCACATGATCAAAATGGCGGTGTCCTGATTCAGACATTTCGTCCCGGTGTCAATCGCATCACGGTCGTCCTGGAGCGGCAGGACGGAGCAGATCGGACAGGCGCACGGGCGAGAATTCCCATGGAACTGGCAGATGAGGATGGGTTTTATGCCTGCTTTCTGCCGGGGAAAAAAGCGGCCGAGCTGCGTTATCACTATGAGATCACCACAAAGGACGGCTCGGTCACTGTAGTACAGGATCCTTACCGCTTTCCTTTTTACTTCCGTGAGGAGGACGAGCGGGCATTGTCTGCCGGCAGCCATTCCTCACTTTATGAGCGGCTGGGTGCACATCCTATGCAGTACGACGGTGTCGACGGGACCTGGTTCGCCTGCCTTGCTCCCTCGGCGTCACGGGTCAGTGTCGTGGGAGATTTCAATGGGTGGGATGCCAGGACACATCAGATGAGCCGGTTCGAGGACACTGGGATTTTCGGTATTTTTGTGCCAGGAGTTCCGGCAGGGGCCGCCTATCAGTTTGAAATCCGGGCAAAGTCAGGTATTACTTCCCTGCGAAGTGATCCCTTTGCTTTTGCTGTCAAGGGCGATAATTCCGGTCAATGTGTTGTCACACCGCTCAGCGGTTTCCCCTGGAAAACACTAAATCCAGCGCCGGCAGCCACGACTCCGGAGGGAAGACGGACACCGCTTTCCGTCTATCATTTTGATCCTTCTGCCTTCGGCACCTTTGAGGAAGCAAAGGACGTGCTGCCGGATTATGTCTCCTCACTCGGCTTCGATGCAGTGGCCTTCTCCCCGGTTCCGGCAGACAATAATACGCTGTTTGCTCCAGACCCACAGTTTGGCAGTCCGGATTCGCTGATGTCTCTCGTGGATGCCCTGCACGAAAAGAAGCTGCGCTGCTTCTTTACATGGAATCCTGTCTCCTTCATCCGCACGCGGAGTGGTCTTTCTCTGTTCGATGCGGCGCCGCTCTTTGAGTCGCCTGATGACAGGAGGAGAGATACCCCTGATGGAAGGAGCAGCTATTTTGACTGTGCGAATCCAGAGATCTGCAGTTTCCTTCTCTCGAATGCGCTCTTCTTCGTGCGGGTATACCACGCGGATGGTCTTCTGACGACGGATCTGTCTCCGCAGCTGTATCTGGATTACGGAAGACAGGAAATGGATCATGCCGTCAATATGTACGGCGGCGTTCAAAATCTGGAGGCAGTCGCATTTTTCAGAAACTGCAACGCGCATCTTCACAAGGAGCAGCCCGGCACCATCACGATCGCTGAGACCGACTCTGTCTGGTCCGGCGTCACCGGAAATCAGGAAGACAGCTCCCTCGGGTTTGATTATAAGCTGCACACGGCATTCCGCGATGCACTGGTGCGGTATCTCAGGACGGACCCGCTGTTCCGCAGGGGAAAACACAACCTTCTTCTGGAGGACATGGTCTATCAGTATACGGAGCAATATATGCTGCCGTTTCTCGCGCAGGATATGGGGCCTTCCAGACGGACCATTCTGGATGCTCTGCCGGGGGAAAATGAAGAAACAAAGTATGCCTCGCTGCGCCTGCTGATCGCATCGATGATGGTGCATCCGGGTGCAAAAATTCTGAATCTCGGAGAGACACTTGCCGATGTGAGGGCTGCTCTGGACAACGGAAAGCATCATACTGCCGCTGCGACGCCGGCAGAAGGCCTTGGCGTGATGACAGCTGCGCTCAATCATCTCTATCATCAGGATCGCGCCTTTTATGAAAATGATGATCATCCAGATGGATTTGAATGGATTAGGCAGATGGCCAATGATCAGAATATGCTTTGTTTTCTCCGAAAGGGATCGCACCCGGATGATTTCGCTTACATTGCGGTCAATTATTCCGGAGCTGCCTGGCAGATCCGTGCCGGTGTGCCTTATGCCGGATCATACCGCAGGATCTTCAGTAGCAGTGCACCGCTCTATGGAGGAACCGGGACTGAGAAGCAGGAACGGGCTGAGGCTGAGCCCGCGGAAATGGACGGGCGCAGCCATTCCATGGAATTCTCCGTGGACCCGCTTTCTCTTTCCATCTTCCGGTATCATACGTGACGAATAGAAATTTGAGGACTTCTAAAAAACTTCTTGCATAAGCGGGGCATTATCCGTATAATAATATTCGCGTCGGCCGGAAGATGGCCGGCCAGGCTGGAATGGCGCAGCTGGTAGCGCAACTGATTCGTAATCAGTAGGTCGCCGGTTCGAATCCGGCTTCCAGCTCATTTGTCTGCGAGAGCCCTGCAGAGCGTATAGCTTCTGCGGGGCTCTATGTGTATCCAGGGGTTTGATGCAGCAGTATCAAACCAGAATCATCTGTTCAGCATCGGTTTTTATAAAAGGAGAGCGCTATGGCACAACTCTGGGGAGGACGGTTCACCAAGCCGACTGATGAGCTTGTCAATGAATTCAATGCATCGATCCGCTTCGACAGGCGGCTGCTTCGGGAAGATATCGAAGGCTCACTGGCCCACGCGGCAATGCTGGGCAGACAGGGAATCCTGACATCGGAGGAGACAGCACAGATTACAGAAGGACTGCACGGGATTCTCCACGACGTGGAGAGCGGTCATCTTCCCATCACGGATGAATATGAAGATGTGCACAGCTTTGTGGAGACAAATCTCATCGACCGCATCGGAGACACCGGGAAAAAGCTGCACACCGGCAGAAGCCGAAATGATCAGGTGGCTCTCGATATGCGCATGTACATCCGGCGTGAGACAGATGCGGTCAGAGCTGAACTGGACGCCCTGCTCGGGACGCTCCTTTCCATCATGCGGCAGAACACGGAAACCATCATGCCGGGATTCACTCACCTGCAGAAAGCACAGCCCACCACTCTGGCTCATCACATGGGAGCGTATTTTGAAATGTTCCGGCGCGACATCACCCGCCTGTCCGACTGCCGGAACCGACTCAATGAATGTCCGCTGGGCGCGGGTGCCCTTGCCGGGACGACTTATCCTCTCGACCGTTCCTACACGGCTGAGCTTCTGGATTTTGACCGTCCAACCCGCAACAGCATGGATTCCGTATCCGACCGGGATTATCTCATTGAATTTTTAAGCGATCTTTCCATGATCATGATGCATTTGTCCCGATTCAGCGAGGAGATTATTCTCTGGAACTCGAATGAATATCAATTCGTAGAACTGGATGATGCCTATTCCACCGGAAGCAGTATCATGCCGCAGAAGAAAAACCCGGATATCGCCGAGCTGGTGCGCGGCAAAACAGGCCGCGTATACGGCTCCCTGATGAGTCTGCTCACCACGATGAAGGGCATTCCGCTGGCTTATGACAAGGATATGCAGGAAGACAAGGAAGTGGCCTTTGATGCGATCGATACCACACTGCATTGTATTCATTTGTTCCGCGGTATGCTGGAAACCATCACTTTCCGGAAGGAGGTAATGCGCCGGAGCGCGGCCAGAGGATTCACCAATGCAACGGATGCGGCTGACTATCTTGTCGGAAAGGGAATTCCTTTCCGTGACGCACACGCCGTTGTCGGCCGTCTTGTTTTGTACTGCATCAGTCAGAACAAATCCATCGAGGAATTGTCGCTGAAAGAGCTGCAGGCGCTCCATCCTTCCTTCGGGCCGGATCTATATGATGTGATCCGGTTGGAAAACTGTGTCGCAAAGCGTCTCACAACCGGTGCACCAGGTCCGGACGCGATGAAGGAGGAAATCCGGGAATGTGAGGCATTCTTGTCTGCGGAGAAATCTGAGAATCCGGATGCAGCATCAGATGAAAACGGGAAATGAGCTGCCACCGTGCATGCCTGCATGCACGTGATGACAGGACTGATTGATACGCCTCACATGAGGCATGAATGCATTTTCACAACAGGAGGTTTCCTATGAGTGACAAATTACGCGTGGCGGTTCTTGGCGGTACAGGTATGGTTGGACAGCGGTTCATAACCCTGCTGGCAAACCATCCATGGTTCGAGGTGACGACCATTGCAGCCAGCCCCAGATCAGCCGGCAAAACCTATGCAGAAGCAGTGGACGGGCGCTGGAAGCTGGGCGATATTCCTGTGCCGGAACAGGCAAAGAACATCGTGGTAAAAAGCGTTGAAGATGTAGAGGAAGTCACACGGGATGTTGATTTCTGTTTCAGCGCTCTTAATATGCCCAAGGACGAGATCCGCGCTCTGGAGGAAACCTACGCCAAAACAGAGACCCCGGTTGTTTCTAACAACAGCGCACACCGCTGGACGCCGGACGTCCCCATGATCATCCCGGAGATCAATCCGGAGGCTTCCGATGTAATCCCGTGGCAGAGAAAGCGCCTCGGAACCACCCGCGGCTTCATTGCAGTCAAGCCGAACTGTTCCATCCAGAGCTATACGCCAGCCCTCGCAGCCTGGAAGGAGTTTGACCCGTATGAGGTCCTTGTGACAACATATCAGGCAATTTCCGGTGCGGGCAAGAATTTTGGCGACTGGCCGGAGATGAACGGCAATGTCATTCCCTTCATCAGCGGGGAAGAAGAGAAGAGCGAAAAGGAGCCGCTCCGCATCTTCGGTCACATTGAGAATGGCGCCATTGTTCCGGCAGACGCGCCGCTCATTACAAGTCAGTGTCTCCGGGTTCCGGTGCTCTACGGGCATACTGCAGCGGTATTCGTCCGGTTCCGCGAGAAGCCATCCAGAGATGAGCTGATTGCAAAGCTCCGGAACTTCCGGGGCCTTCCGCAGCAGCTTGGCCTGCCGAGTGCACCTGCTGCCTTCATTCAGTATCTCGAGGAGGATGACCGCCCTCAGGTCCGCCTCGATGTAGACTATGAACGCGGCATGGGCATTTCTATCGGACGTCTTCGTCCGGATACTATTTTTGACTGGAAATTTGTCGGACTTTCCCACAATACGATCCGCGGCGCCGCCGGCGGGGCAGTGGAGTGCGCAGAGCTCCTGAAAGTTCAGAATTACATTACACGGAAATAACGTTTTCATACCAGAGGATTGCATGCCAGGAAAACGAGTTTTTATCGCTGAAAAACCCAGTGTCGCCCGTCAGTTTGCTGACGCCCTGGGCATCTCTTTTCGATCCCGTGACGGTTATCTGGAATCTCCGGATACCATCGTCACCTGGTGTGTCGGTCACCTTGTCACCATGTCCTACCCGGATGCATATGACGAGAAATACCGCCGCTGGTCCTTTGAGACGCTTCCATTTCTTCCGGAGACGTATCGCTATGAGGTCATCGATTCCTGCAGGAAGCAGTACGAAGTCGTGAAGCGGATCCTGACTTCACCGGACGTCGATACAATCTATATCTGTACCGATTCCGGACGGGAAGGAGAGTATATATATCGTCTCGTAGCCATGGAGGCCGGCGTGACCGGAAAACGCCAGCTCAGAGTCTGGATTGATTCTCAGACCCGGGAAGAGGTTCTTCGCGGTATCCGAGAGGCAAAGGACGATTCCGCCTATGACTGTCTCGGAGATGCCGCTTTCCTTCGTGCGAAGGAAGACTACCTGATGGGGATCAATTTCTCGAGGGCACTTACGCTCCGTTATGGATATACTCTGAAAAACTTTCTCGGCGCGGATCGGTGTGTTATCGCTGTCGGCCGCGTCATGACGTGCGTTCTTGGCATGGTTGTCAGACGGGAGCGTGAAATCCGGTCTTTCCAGAAAACATCCTATTACCGCATTCAGGTTATGCTCGCTCTGCCACAGAAGAAGGCGGATGAAGAAAAGGAAAGTGCAGATCACACGCCTGTGTTTCGGGCTGACTGGCATAGAAGTGACAGCTCCGTGATTCAGGCAGACGACCCGCGCCTCTATGGAACAACCGGATTTCTGAAAAAAGAAGATGCCTTCGCCCTGATTCATTATCTGCAGACAGGAGAGTTTCCCTCCTCATCTGTCTTTCTGCCTTTATCTGAGGATCCTGACGGCACTGCTCATTTTGGCCCCTCCGTCATGGATGCACCCGGCACGCCGTGTGTGGAAACCATCACCCGGAAAAAGGAGAAAAAAAGACCGCCGCTTCTATATAATCTGGCAGAACTGCAAAATGACTGCTCCCGCTTTTTCAGAATCAGTCCTGATCAGACACTCGATGCAGCACAGGAATTATATGAAAAGAAGCTGACTACTTATCCAAGAACGGATGCCCGAGTGCTTTCCTCTGCAGTCGCAAAGGAGATTACGAACAACCTGAATGGACTGTTCCGGGATCCCGCTTATAAACCGTATGTGCAGGAAATCGCCTCGCTGGGCACTGCTCCGGGAATCGGGAAGACACGCTATACGGATGATAAAGCGATCACGGATCATTACGCGATCATTCCAACGGGACAGGGGCAGCAGGCGCTTTCTTCGCTGTCTCCAGTCGTCCGAAATGTATATGAACTCATCGTCAGACGCTTCCTTGCGATCTTCTATCCGCCTGCTGTCTTTGATAAAATATCTCTGCAGGTCCGCATCCGCACGGAATTATTCTCTGCGTCTGTGAAAACATGCGTGGAAGAGGGGTATCTGAAGGTGCTGCGCTATTCATTTTCCAGAAAAAAGGCAGCGGCAGATGAGGGGAAGAATGCCACCCGTTCCTCATCCGGGGAACACCAGGACGAAGAACAGGACAGTCAGGATCCTTCCCTTTCGACAGCTTTCGCCGGAATGAAAAGGGGAATGCGGCTGCGCCCGGATGGCTTTCTCTGCCGGACTGGGGAGACGAAACCGCCTGCCCGTTACAATTCCGGAAGCATGATTCTGGCAATGGAAAATGCAGGTCAGCTGATCGAAGAGGAAGAGCTCCGGGAGCAAATCCGCGGCAGCGGCATCGGAACCAGCGCGACAAGAGCGGAAATACTAAAGAAGTTGGTACAGAACCGGTACCTGTCCCTTGCGCGGAATACACAGATCATCACACCCACTCAGCTTGGAGAAATGGTCTACGATACGGTTTCCTGCTCTCTTCGCCCACTTCTTGATCCCAGACTCACCGCCAGCTGGGAGAAGGGCCTGTCCGGTGTTGCCGCCGGTACGGTATCCAGGGCAGAATATATGGAGAAGCTTACCGATTTTGTCACCCGGCGGACGAACCATGTAAAATCGACAGATTACCGTGCCGCACTGACTGAGCAGTTCAGGCAGATTTCCCGTTTTTATCACGGAAAAGAACAGAGCAGTCAGAGAGCATCCACAGCTACTCATGGTGCAAAACGCACAAAGAAAAGCAGTGCCGCAGGAACAGGCGGCAGAAAGGAAGAATAAGATGGCAATCCAGGATTACACCTGCAGTGCATTGTTCGATATGAAAGAGTCCATCGCGGCCCCTCTTTTTGATGGAGTGGTTTATCCATGGGAGATTCTCGGTGAGATAGAAGAGTTCATTCTGAAACTCGGACCAACACTGCCAGAGGATCGCTTTGAAAAGCGCGGCGAAAACATCTGGGTGGCCCGCTCCGCCAGAATTTTCGACAGCGCCTCTATCACAGGTCCGTGCATCATCGATGAGAACGCAGAAATCCGGCAGTGTGCATTCATCCGCGGCAAGGCGGTCGTCGGGAAGGGGTGTGTTGTCGGCAATTCCTGTGAACTCAAGAATGCCATTCTTTTTAATCACTGCGAGGTCCCTCATTTTAACTATGTGGGAGACAGCGTTCTGGGTTTCCATGCGCATATGGGAGCCGGGGCCATTACCTCCAACATCAAGAGCGACCGCACGAATGTCGTTGTCCGCGATGGAAAAGAAGAGTTTGCCACCGGACTCCGCAAAATGGGCGCCATGCTCGGAGACTATGTCGAGGTAGGATGTAATTCTGTGCTCAATCCCGGGACAGTCATAGGACGCCACAGCAATATTTATCCTCTTTCTATGGTGAGAGGATGCGTGCCTGCAGAGCATATCTACAAAAGCCGGAACGAAGTGATCCTGAAGCACAAACAGTCAGTATAAAGAAGATGTCTGTCAAAATCAGTCAGAAAGGAGGCTTCATGCCAAGCACCGATCTTGCAGTCGTGCAGTTATTATGGGACCTGATCAATCAGAAAACCGGAGAACTCGGCAAGGTTGATTTCCTTCCGCAAAAACCTCCCTTTGATTTCCAGTCTCCGGTGGAACAGCCCTTTCCGCGCAGTACGCCGGAAGAGCAGGGAGTAGACTCTTCGTATTTGCGATGCTTTGTCTCCGAACTGGCAGCTCATGCTTCGATTCACATGCATCAGATAATGGTCCTTCGCCACGGTCATGTCATCTATGAGGGAGGGTTTGATCCTTATCCCGCCGGCATCTGGCACGCCACCTATTCCATGTGCAAGAGCTTCACTGGCATGGCAGTTGGACTTCTGATCGGCGATGGAAAACTATCCCTGGATGACCGGCTTGTTGAACTGCTTCCGGATCAATGGGCAGCAGCCCATGCACCGCTCCTTTCCCTGCTCCGATACCGTGAAATCATGGTGCGCCATCTTCTCACAATGTCAACCGGCGTCGCCTTTAATGAAGCCGGAGCCATCTCTGGCAACGACTGGGTGAAAAACTATTTTGAATCCGGCGTCAAATTCCAACCGGGCACTCAGTTTGAATATAACAGCATGAATTCCCTGATGCTCTCCGCCATTGTATCCCAGATCACCGGGACTACGATGTTTGACTTTCTGAAGGAGCGTCTGTTTAACCCTATGGGAATCCGGAAGGTTTTCTGGGAAACCAGCCCGAAGGGACTGACCAAGGGCGGCTGGGGCATGTTTCTCACCGAAGAAGATGCCGCTAAACTAGGATATCTTTACATGCAGTCCGGCGTATGGAACGGAAGGCAGCTGATCTCCAGAGACTGGGTCCGGGAGGCTGTTTCCCCGCAGATTCAGACGGGTCAGGATGCAAATCCGGAGTACGGATATCATCTCTGGATGGACTGCAGGCCGGGGAGCTTCTGTTATAACGGGATGCTGGGACAGAATGTGCACTGTTACCCGGATATCGATATGGTGATTATCACCAACGCCGGAAACGCAGAGGTGTTTCAGGCGGGGGCTATGACAGATATCCTGCGGCGCTATTTTGGCCCGGTATATCATCCGGCTGACGAAGCCCTTCCGGAAAATCTGTCTGAATACCGGTCTCTGCAGCGCATGCGGGAACAACTTGCTGGTGAAACACTGCCGTACAGCATGATCGCACGCGGCGGCTGGAACCGTCATCATACAGCAGAACGGGTGTCTTCTGCGAAGCGGGTCAGGGATCTTCTCCATACTGTAAACGGTGTTACCTACCACATGAACCGGAGTGGTGTCGGACTCTTTCCGCTGATCATTCAGGTCGTCCATAATAATTACACCAACGGCATATCCGATCTGACATTTTCCTGGGAACACGGTCTCCTCACTCTGGTTTTTCAGGAGGGAGCGCAGAAACATTGCATTCCGGTGGGCTTTGAGAGAGGCAGGCAGGCAAACCTCAACATGAACGGGGAAGATTATCTCGTGAGTACAAAGGGACGCTTTTCTATGAATGAGGATGAGGTTCCGGTCCTGTCTCTTCAGATCGCATTTCCTGAGGAAGCGACAGAGCGTCAGCTGAAAATCGTCTTTACCAATCCGGACCAGATTGCACTTCACTGGAACGAATCTCCAGGAGATGTGATCATTGCCAGCACCATCGAGCAGATAACCATTGGGTCCGGAAACGCGAATCCGATCATGGAAAATCTGTTCAGCCACATGAATCCTGACATCATGCAGCGAACGCTGCAGAGTGCCATTCAGCCGGTTGTGACGGCGGAAAGAGAGTGAAGATGGACCCTGCGGTTCTTACATTTCTGACGGTGCTCGCCGGGCTGCTTTTTTTCTTCCTGATGATGGGAGTGCGGGATAACCGGAAAAAGGCTGCTGCCTATCTCCGGACGCTGAAGCAGCACGACGGACAATTGCCATGGAAGGAACATACCACAGAGTCTGACACGCATTTGTCCGGATATTTCCATGCCCATCCGGCACCCTTTCAGATTGATGAAAGAACTGCTGCGGATCTCGATCTGGTCTCTGTATTCCGCAGGCTTGATTACACTCAGAGTGCCGCGGGCGAGGAATATCTGTACTGGCTTCTGCGCACACCGGCACTGCAGGATGAGGACCAGACTCTCCGGGAGGAGCAAATCCAGGCAATGCAGGTCTGCAAAACAGACCGGATCGCCTTGCAGATCGCGCTGCATCAGATTGGAGGCTGCGGAAAATACTCCATCTATGATCATCTGTCTCTTCTGGACCAGGCAAAAAGAAAACATCCGGTTTCTAATTACCTGGCAATACTTCTGATTGCGCTTTCTGTCGTGGTGCTGTTGTTTCAGACAGAAGCCGGTATCGTCCTGCTTTTTGTCTCCATTGCATGGAATGTCATCACCTATTACCGGGACCGGAACCAGGTTGCTCCCTATCTCCTTTCGCTGCATTATATTCTGCGCCTGATGGATGGTGCTGACCGGCTCCGGACAATCCATTTATCCGATACACCATGTTTTGAGGAGGAGCGGGAGGAGCTGGGGAAAATAGTCGCGCAGACAGGCGGATTCCGCCGCGGCAGTTTTCTCCTCGCAGGAACAGGCAGGATGGCAGGAGGAAATCCGCTCGATATACTCTTTGACTATATCCGAATCCTGCTTCACCTTGATCTGATCAAATTTAATTCCATGATTGATCAGGCGATCCGATATCGTAGCGACATAGACCGTCTGATCACCATCATCGGGAAAATAGACAGTACAATCTCTATCGCCTGTTATCGCGATTCTCTGGGGACCTGGTGTCAGCCGAATCTGGGAGGGACAGCTTTCGAAACAAGGGAACTGGTCCACCCGCTCCTTCGCTCCCCGGTGGCAAATTCAATCACCACGGATGGATATGTTTTGCTGACCGGCTCGAATGCCTCAGGAAAATCAACGTTTCTGCGGGCTGCAGCCCTTGCAGCGCTCATGGCACAGACCATCCGCACGGTATGCGCAGCTTCCTACCGCGCGGGCTATTATCGGATATACAGTTCCATGGCGCTTCAGGATGATCTGTCCTCCGGGGAGAGCTACTATATCGTTGAGATCCGCTCCCTCAAGCGGATTCTCGATGCGGGAAAAGAGAGCAGTACCCCGGTACTCTGTTTCCTGGATGAGGTCCTGAGAGGGACCAACACAGTAGAGCGTATCGCCGCTTCCTCAGAAATTCTGCATAGTCTCCGGGAGCGTGGGATCCGCTGCTTTGCTGCCACCCATGACGTGGAGCTGACTGTCCTGCTTGAGAAAGACTACGACAATTATCACTTTGAGGAGCAGATTCAAAACGGAGATATCTCCTTTCCGTACCGTCTTCTTCCTGGTCCAGCCCGTTCCAGAAATGCGATTCGTCTGCTCGAAGCAATCGGGTATGATGAATCAATCATCCAAGCTGCGGAGAACAGAGCAGATAATTTTCTCAAGACAGGAACATGGAAATGACGACCACGTGTTTCCGTTTCACAGTGCGGCAGAAGGGTTTGGCTCTGCCTGAAAAGAGAAAATATGATGGAAATGCCTTATGTCAAAATTTACACTGACGGTGCTGCCAGAGGAAATCCGGAGGGACCCGGAGGATATGGAACCATTCTTCAATATGTGGACAAAACCGGAGCCATGCATGAAAAGGAACTCTCAGGCGGCGTTGAAAAAACTTCAAACAATCGGATGGAGCTGACAGCTGCCATTGTCGGTCTGGAGGCGCTGAGCTGTCCCTGCCGGGTTGATCTGTGGTCTGATTCCCAATATCTTGTGCATGCATTCACAGATCACTGGATAGAAGGATGGATAAAGAAGAACTGGAAAACCAGTTCGGGAGAGCCTGTGAAAAACCGGGACCTGTGGGAGCGTCTTCTGACCGCAGCAAGCCCGCACCAGGTGACATTTCACTGGGTACGCGGCCACAACGGACATCCGGAAAATGAGCGATGCGATAAACTGGCGACAGCGGCCGCAGATCAGTTCCGGCAGGGCGGATCTGCCCTGACCACCGGTGCATGAAGATGCGCGGGACAGGCAGGAACACCGGCGGATCCCGCACGCCCCAGAACAAGCCCCGCAGCACACGAATGAGGTACAGCCATGAAAGAGACAAAAACAATCCGCATCAAATACTTCAGCAGAGATATTCCGCCGCTTCAGGCAATCGGCGGAACAAAATCAGACTGGATCGATCTGCGCAGCGCAGAGGAAGTCTCCATGAAGCAGGGAGAATACCGGCTGATCCGGCTCGGCATCGGCATGATCCTGCCTGACGGCTATGAAGCTCATGTCGTACCAAGAAGCAGCACTTTTCAGAAATTCGGGATTCTTCAGACAAACAGCATGGGAGTCATCGATCAGGCCTACTGTGGAGACGGGGATGAATGGAAGTTTCCTGCCCTTGCTATGCGGGATACTGTCATTCATGTCGGAGACCGCATTTGTCAGTTCCGCATCTGCGCGCATCAGCCAGCTATTGTCTTTAATGAAGTGAGCCATCTCGGCAGCACCGACCGGGGCGGCTTTGGAAGTACCGGTTCATCCTGACGCCCCTGCAGGAGCACATTCGGGAAAATTCTCCGGAGCGGCAAATCCGGGGAAACGCAGCACAGGAATCTGCCATACAGCACGGTACGGGCCCGTGTCTGGTACTGGCTGGGCCTGGCAGCGGAAAGACTTTTGTTCTGGTACAGCATATCTCGCATCTCATCCTGAACCTTCGGGTGCCGCCTTCTTCCATCCTTGTTCTGACATTTTCCCGGGCAGCAGCGGCAGAAATGCGCGGACGTTTCCTCAAATCGACAGGGGAACGTTTTTCACTCGTCACGTTCGGCACGTTTCATGCGGTATTTTATTCCTTCGTTCGCGCCGCATCTCCGGAAAACAGCCGGCTGATCACACCGGAGCAGCGCCGGGCAGTTCTGACACACCTGCTCTCCATGGAAGGAATTGACAGCCAGTGCGAAGATCCGGACAGTCTGGCAGACGCGGCTGCTCTCGCCATTTCTCTGCTTCGGATCAGAGGAAACGATCATGCCAGGGAGAGTTCCTCTTTCCGTCTCGCCGCGGCACATTTTAAAGATCCTGCAATACCGGACAAAATCCGAAAAGGTTATGAGACCTGGATGGCAGATCATGGATACATTGATTTTGACGATATTGCTCTGCGCTGCGAATCTCTATGCCGCACACGCGCCGGCTTCCTTGAAAACCTGCAGAATCAATACAGGTATATTTTGGTGGATGAGTTTCAGGATATCAGCCCGACGCAATATCGTATTCTGCGCATGATGGCAGAAAAAGGAGAACGAAATTTCTTTGCTGTCGGAGATGACGATCAGGCAATTTACAGTTTCCGCGGTGCTTCGCCGCAAAGCTGCAGACAGTTTCTGACTGATTTCCCTGATGCGGAGCGCATTCTTCTCCGTGTCAATTACCGATGCAGCCAGCCCATTCTGGAAGCAGCAGACCTTGTGATCCGGGAGAACCGGAACCGGTTTGAGAAAAAAACCACTGCAAGCCGGGCAGACGGGAAAAAACCGGCCGTTCTTTCCTGCGCTTCCGAGGCAGAGGAAATCCGGCTTATCACCGGAATGCTGCAAGCCCGTTCCCTTAAAGAGCAGAGAAATACAGCCGTGATTCTCAGAAACCGCATTCTCGTCAATCGATTCGGAGAGGCTTTTTCCGAAGCCGGCATTCCGATCCGACAGGAAACAAATACTCCGAACCGGGAAAGGATGGAAGCGTTTCATCTTGTAGAGTCCTATTTTGCATGCGCACTTCTCATGAAAGAAAGCAGTCCGCGTCTGCCCAGACAGCATTTCTATCGCATTATGAACGTGCCGGAGCGGTACTTCTTAAGGGCCGGCATCCCGGCGGAGGGCGTCTCCTTTCCGCTCCTCGAGGACATCTACCGCGGCCAGCCTGCTATGATTCACACCATCCGCGTACTACAGCAGGACCTGATCACGCTCTCCAGACTGAAGCCGCCGCTGGCTCTCCGCTACCTCAGGCGGAGCATGGGAATCGAGCCTGCACTGTGTGAAGGAAAAGAGGAGAACCGGAGAAAAAAGATCCGCGCAGCCCTGGATGAGCTGGAGTCTCTGGGTGGAAAGGCAGGTTCCCTGCGAGAATTTTCCCGTGCTGCGTCGCAAAATGCCATTCAATATTCCTCCGGGACTGAACGGCCAGACGGCGTCCGCCTCTGTACCATGCATGCCGCGAAGGGCCTGGAATTTTCGACCGTCATTCTGCCGGATCTCGGTGAAGGAGTCATTCCATGCCGGCAGGCATCCTCTCCGGATGACATTGAGGAAGAGCGGCGCCTTCTCTATGTCGCCATGACCAGAGCGCGGGAAGAATTGATTCTTCTGTATGTCCGAGGAGGCAGAAGCAATCCGCAGCGGCCATCCCGTTTTCTGAAGCCGCTCGGCGTGGATGCCGAATATATCTGATGTCGACGAATGTGTCTGCCGCCTGCGAATATATCTGAATCCAACGAGAATGCCTGACGACGGCGCGGTCTTGGAGCCGTACCGCCTTCTGTGTTAAAATAAAAAGCTGAATAACGATTTCAAAGAGAGGCCCTCTCGAATGAAAATAGTCGCAAACAGCTATCATGTCGTGCCATCATCCAGTGTTGTTCCGGGAGTTGTCCGGGAACCGGACGGGATACGATTTACTGTTGTCATCCGCCGTGGAACACGGATGAGGGAGCAGAAAGAACCATGTCTTATTCTTATTCGGACTGATCTGCAGACAGCTGTCACGATTCCTCTGACCGAACAATACCGGATCGGAGATCTTTATTCCTGCAAGGTAATCGGACTTTCCGCCGGGCACCTTGCCTATTGTTATAAAATCGGCGAATACTATTTCAATGACCCATGCGCATCCAGCCTCGGTGCTCCCGGAAACAGCTTCTTTAAAGAGAGTCGTCTGAGTACCATTTCCGAAACACTGTCTGAAACAGGTGTCTCTCCTCTGCGCGGGAAATACGGGAACGCAGATCGTTTTGTATATCTTCTGCATGTGCGCGGTTTCACTATGGCTCACGGCAGTGGCGTTTCCAGGTCCCATCGCGGCACTTTTGCCGGTGTGACGGATAAAATTCCTTATCTAAAGGAACTGGGCGTAACCACGGTGGAACTGATGCCGATATGCGAGCTTACCACAGGAAAGAGCGGAGCAGGCCGGGGCTATCAGTCTCCTTTTTGTCTCCCGGTTAAGCGGGACGAAACGGCGGACAATGACAGTCAGAATTCTTTTCAGAAGTCTTCCGGCGTAGATTCGCTGACTCCGGAATCATCAGCAAGGGTAAATTACTGGGGATTCGGCAGCGCCTATTACTATGCACCTGCCTACAGACTGACGGTGCCGGGCACCTGCCCTTCCCGGGAGTACCTGACCATGATCGAGGCGCTGCATCGTGCCGGAATGGAGGTGGTACAGCAGTTCTGGTTCCCTCATGGCATCTCAGCGACTGCTGTGACAGAAGTCAGCCGATACTATGTGCGCCATTTTGGGATCGACGGCATCCATGTTATCGGAGCGGATATTCCTCTGGCTCAGCTCACGAAGGATGCCATTCTGGCGGATACGCAGATTTATTCCGATCATGCCGCAGAAGCACGGAACAAGGACATGTCTGCGGAAAATTATGTTCTTTCCATGCAGCTGTCACCTGACTGCCGCGGCAGTGCCACGGCTTCAGCGGGTAATCTGATGCAGACAGGAGAGGACTACCTCTATCTTGTCCGGCGCTTTGTCAAGGCGGACGATCTTGTGCTGTCCGATTTTATCGCACAGTTTCTTCATGTGCCCGAAGGCATCGGAGAGCTGCGTTTTGCTGCGAATTATCGCGGGCTTACCCTTGCTGATACCGTGACATACAGCAGAAAACACAACGAGGGCAATGGTGAGGACAACCGGGATGGCACTGACAATAATGCCAGCTGGAACTGCGGTGTGGAAGGCCCAAGCAGGAAGAAGGAAGTTCAGCAACTCCGCAAGCGCCTTATCCGCAATATGCTGACGCTTGTTCTGCTCTCCCAGGGAACGCCCATGCTGATGGCTGGGGATGAGCGCGGAAACAGTCAGATGGGAAATAACAATCCCTACTGCCAGGACAATGAAATCGGCTGGACAGACTGGAAAAACACCAGAGAGAGCCAGCATCTGCTGGCCTTTACAAGACAGCTCTCCGCGTTCAGGCGTACACACCCTGTTTTTCGCAAAACAGAGCCATTCCGGTTCACGGATTATCGTGCCCTGGGATATCCGGATCTGTCATATCACGGTAGGGATGCCTGGAAGGCAGATTTCTCCGGATACAGTCACAGCATCGGACTGTTATTCTGTGAAGATTACGAGGAAGCACAGACCGAGCAGGCACTTCGGACGGGCCGGAGGCATCTGCTTTATCTGGCACTCAATATGTACTGGCAGGAGATGACATTTGGTCTGCCCAATCTTCCCGCCGGAGAATGCTGGTACCGCATCATGGATACCAGCCGGGAAGATCCTTTTCTTCCCGATGCTGAAAAGGAACCGAACCTGCATCAGGTTACTGTAAAAGCCAGAACCATTGTTATTCTGACAAACAGATCATCGGAGAAGGCATAGTATGAAACAGCCGCCAATCACATTTGAAAAAGCCAAAGGTCATTTTTGCACGGTAACGCAGCATCGCATGGAAGTCTGCAGGAACTGCTTCCGCGTCGGACTTTACCGCCAGGGACTGGCACATGATCTTTCCAAGTACAGTCCCACTGAATTTCTGGTGGGTGCGAGATATTACACCGGGTCGGAAAGTCCGAACAATGGCGAACGCCGCGTTCTCGGATACTCCGGTGCATGGCTTCATCATAAAGGAAGGAACCGGCACCATTATGAGTATTGGCTCGACTATCCGGCGGTGCGGGGGAAAAATCCCTGCTATGTGCCGGTAAAAATGCCAGGCCGCTACGTCGTCGAGATGTTCTGCGACCGCATCGCCGCGTCGAAAACGTATCACGGCAGCGCGTATCAGGACAGCGATCCTCTCACTTACTATCGGAAAGGGCAGACCGCTGCATTCCTTCATCCGGATACTGCAGCATTGCTTGAGAAACTTCTCATCATGCTGGCTGAGAAGGGGGAGGACCAGACCTTTCGATATATCCGCAGGCGGCTTCACAAGAAACCGTTCCGGGGAGGGATGCGTCCTCATGGCAGACAACAGACGCTTTGAATCGGCCAGATTGCGGGTTCTCACGGAACTGGAGCGGCAGCGGCATGGCATCGGTATGCAGAAGGAAAAAACGCTGCATGCGATCTTCAAGGATTATGAAGATCCGAATTCCGATCACCAGGAAATCCCTGTTGTTGGCAGTTATATTGCCGATATTTTCAATGGATCGGAGATCGTAGAGATCCAGAACGGTAATTTTGGCAAAATGCGAGATAAACTGTGTGCCTATCTCCCGCAGTATCCCGTGCGGATCGTCTATCCGATTCCGCACTGCAAATGGATCACATGGATCGATCCGGACACAGGCGAACAGCGCGGCCGGCGGCGGTCGCCGCGAAAGGGAACTATTTATGACGCGGTGCCTGAGCTCTTTAGAATCCGGTCTTATCTGGAGGACCCGCACCTGACGATTGATCTTTGCCTGACTGATATGGTAGAGTACCGGCTGCAGGATGGATGGGGACGGGACGGAAAACGAGGTTCTCATCGCTATGACCGGATTCCCACCGCTATCGTCCATGAACTCAGGATCAGGGATAAGAGCGACTACCTGGCGTTTGTACCGCCGGATCTTCCTGAGCCGTTCACCGCGGCGCAGATGGCGGCGGCAGCCGGACAGCCGGGCAGAGCCTTTTCAGACACGGCGCTGCTTCTGACAGAACTGGGCATTCTTAACCGGATCGGGAAAAGGGGACATGCCTATCTGTACCGGATTGGAGATGCATTCCGGGAAGCAGATGCCACTAAAAAGCTCACGGAGTATAATAACACAGCAGATCACGATTCCTTCAAGGCCTGACCGGTGACAGCCCGGGATCAGCCTTCTGCGGTCACTATACACGAAAAAGAAAGGACATTATGGCTCATTATCAGGATATCGGAGAACGCTTTATTCGTTACGCTTCCATCACGACACAATCAAAGGAAGGCGTTGCAGACACGCCTTCCACAGAATGCCAGCGCGATCTGGCGCGCCTGCTCACGGAGGAGCTTCAGGAAATGGGCGCGGCGGATGTCTATTACGATGAAAAACACTGCTATGTCTACGCCACTATTCCGTCCAATCTGCCGGTCACGGAGGAGATGCAGGATGCTCTTGCACTGCGGACGGACACAGCGCAGAAGCGCCGCGAGAATCTGGTTCCAATCCTTGGCCTCATGGCTCATATGGATACTTCCAACGCGGTTCCGGGTCTGAAGGTATCTCCCCGCCGGATCAGAAACTACGATGGCGGGGATATTGTGCTTGGAGATGGGACCTATACGATATCTCCGGAGCAGTACCCATCCCTTTCCGGGCACGCCGGAACGGATCTGATTGTCGGGGACGGTACCAGTGTACTGGGAGGTGATGACAAGGCGGGAGTCGCTGCCATCATGGAGACAGCAGCCTTTCTCCTGCAGCACCCTGAGTATGCACACGGCACTGTCAGGATCTGCTTCACCCCGGATGAAGAAGTCGGAAACGGTCCGCGGGATCTCGATCAGAACCGATTTGCCTGTGATTACGCTTATACAGTGGACGGCGGCGACCTCGGAGAACTGCAGTACGAAAACTTCAATGCTGCCTCCGCTGCTGTCACCATTCACGGGATCAGTACGCATCCGGGCAGTGCTTATGGAACGATGATCAATTCTCTCCTTGTTGCACAGGAATGGATCGGCATGCTTCCTGCGATGGAGACTCCTGCGCACACCCGGGATCACGAGGGCTTCTACCATCTGGAAGAGATGCATGGCACAACCGATGAAACTTCGCTGGAACTGATTCTGCGCGACCACGACCGGGAGCGCTTTGAAGAGCGAAAGCGGTATGTGAGGAAAATCACGGATACGATCAACCTTCGCTATGGCGCTGGAACCGTGGAAATGACTCTGCAGGATTCCTATTACAACATGAAGGAAAAAATCGAGCCGCATCCGCAGCTCATCACGATTCCGAAGCATGCCATGGAAAAGCTTGGAATCACGCCGATCATCGCCCCGATCCGCGGAGGGACAGACGGCTGTGTTCTTTCCTACCGCGGCATTCCCTGTCCGAATCTCGGAACAGGAGCTTACAATTTCCACAGCCGTTATGAATATGTCTGTGTCCAGGAGATGCAGAAAAATGTAGACCTGTTAGTGAGAATTTTGAATGAATTTGCGGAGTATCAGATCGATGACTGAGGAAACTCTTCTGGCATCCGTCGATCCTGCCGGCCCGGCACCGGAGGACGGAGAGCTGAGACAATATTATTTCATCCGGAAAATGCAGGAGTTCACACAGAATCGGGAGAAGGTACTGGGACGGAAAATGACCGCCTGCGTGGTTACCTTTGGATGTCAAATGAACGCGCGGGATTCTGAGAAGCTTTCCGGGGTCCTGTCTCTTTGCGGTTTTGCCGTTCAGGACAGAGAGGATGCCGACTTTGTCATATACAACACGTGTACCGTGCGTGATAACGCCGATCAGCACCTGTACGGACGACTGGGACAGTACCATCACCTGATCAGGGCAGATCGCTCCAGAAAAGCGGCGATCTGCGGCTGCATGATGCAGGAAAAGTCAGCGGTGGAAAAAATCAGGCAGAGCTATTCCTTTGTCAGCCTGATCTTCGGAACCTATAATTTGTACTGTTTTCCGGAATATCTGTACCGGATTTATCACGGTGAGAAGCATGTCATAGAACTGTGGGACCGGTCGGATACCATAGCAGAAGAGATGCCGGTCAGGCGTAAATATCCCTGGAAGTCCGGGATCAACATTATGTTCGGCTGTGATAATTTCTGCAGCTATTGTATCGTCCCATATGTCCGGGGAAGAGAGAAGAGCCGGGATCCGGAGGATATTCTGAGAGAGGTGGAGCGGCTCGCAGCGGACGGCGTTGTCGAAGTGATGCTGCTGGGGCAGAATGTCAACTCTTATGGAAAGAATCTGGACACACCTGTTTCCTTTGCACAGCTGCTCGATGCAGTCTGCAAGGTTCCCGGCATCCGCAGAGTCCGTTTTATGACGCCGCACCCGAAGGATTTCTCAGAGGATCTCATCGAGGCGATCCGCAGAAATCCGAATGCTGCCCGTCACATCCATCTTCCTCTGCAATCCGGATCGGATCGTATTTTGCGCGCGATGAACCGTCATTACACGAAGGAACAGTTTCTTGCGCTGGCCCGACATATCCGCGAGGAGATCCCGGACGCTGCCCTGACCACGGATATCATTGTCGGATTTCCCGGGGAGACCGCAGCCGATGTCGATGAGACCATCGACGTCGTCAGGCAAGTCTCTTTTGACAATGCCTATACCTTTATTTATTCCATGCGCAGCGGAACGCCGGCTGCACGGATGGAACAGGTGCCGGAAGAAGAAAAGAAGCGTAATTTTGAACGTCTCCTTCTGACAGTCCAGGAAACCGCGAAAAAGCAGACCCTTTTGCTGCAGGGCAGGACATTTCCGGCGCTGATTGAGGAAGAGAATACCCAGGCAGAGGGATACGTCACTGGCCGGCTATCGAACAATATGATTGTTCATGTGCCCGGAGACGCCTCCATGATTGGCAAATTCTACACAGTCCGTCTTGATGACTGCAGGGGGTTTTATTATTTTGGCAGCAATCTTGGGCCGGCGTGATCCGGTCGCTTTCACATGAACAAGGATCGGCATGCAGTGCGCAGCCACTTCTTATGCGGCGTGGATGGCCGCAGCGCTTTGATCCGGTCAGGGGGAGGCAGTGGAAGCTTTCCCATAGGATGCCGCACATTTGCGGCTTGAGACAGAGGTATCATTTTGGCAAAAGAAGAAGTTTCCCCGATGATGAAACTATATCTTGAAACAAAGAAGCAGGTCCCGGATTGCATTCTGATGTACCGGATCGGGGATTTCTTTGAGATGTTTTTCGACGACGCAAAAACGGCATCGAAGGAGCTCGAGCTCACGCTGACGGGGAAAAACTGCGGTCTTGCAGAGCGAGCACCCATGTGCGGTGTTCCCTTTCACGCGGTTGATACTTATGTGACCAGACTTGTGAACAAGGGATATAAGGTTGCCCTCTGTGATCAGGTGGAGGACCCGAAGCTTGCCAAGGGACTGGTCAAACGGGAAATTACCCGCATCGTCACTCCGGGCACGAATACCGACATGCAATCGCTCGACGAATCCAGGAACAACTTCCTTCTGTCTATTTATTACGGACAGGGAAGCCACGGCGTTGCGGCGGCAGATATTTCCACAGGCGATTTCAGTGTGACAGAAGTGGATTCCGATCGGAAACTTCTGGATGAGATCATGAAGTATGCACCGAGTGAAATCATATGCAATGCCGCTCTGGAAATGAGCGGCATTGATCTGGGGGATCTCAGGAGCCGTCTTGGCATGGCTGTCAATCCGCTCGATGCCCATTATTACGAGGAAAATTCCGCCAGACAGACGGTTCTGGAGCATTTCCATGTATCCAGTCTCATCAGTCTTGGCCTTGATGATTTCCGCATGGGTACAGTAGCCGCCGGAGCATTGCTGCGTTATCTGTATGATACCCAGCTCAATGATCTGTCCAATCTGACTACCATCCGCCCATATCTTGCAAGCCGGTACATGCTCCTCGACAGTTCGACCCGCAGGAATCTGGAACTCACGGAGACCATGCGGGAGAAGCAGAAGAGAGGATCACTTCTCTGGGTGCTTGACAAAACCAGAACAGCAATGGGCGCGCGCCTTCTGCACCAGTTTCTGGAGCAGCCTCTCGTTGACAGGGAGGAAATAGAAGGGCGCCTTGACGCGGTAGACACCTTATCCAGGAGCAGCGTGGACCGCGATGAGATCCGGGAATATCTGCAGCCGGTCTATGACCTGGAGAGACTGCTCACAAGAATATCCTACAAGTCAGTGAATGCCAGAGATCTGCTGGCATTCCGGCAGTCGCTGTCGATGTTTGCCCCGATTCGTCAGACGCTGCGTGGCATTCTGGATGCGGGATCGTCAGATACGACAACCCCCGGCGAAGACAGCAAAAACGGCCAGACAGGCTTTTCACTTGTATCTCCGGTGAGAGGAGAGCTGCAAAGGCTGTACGATGAAATCGGGGAGTTTCACGATCTGGTAGATCTGCTTGGACGCGCCATCCCGGATGATCCGCCACTCACAATCCGCGAGGGAGGTATCATCCGGGACGGATATGATCCGGATATTGATCATCTTCGGAAAGCAAAGACAGATGGAAAACAGTGGCTCATGCAGCTCGAGGAAGAGGATCGGAAGCGCACAGGCATCAAAAATCTGAAGATCCGTTACAATAAGGTTTTCGGTTACTATTTTGACGTCACCAATTCGTTTCGGGATAAGGTTCCTTCCGACTATGTGCGCAAACAGACTCTTACAGGTTCCGAGCGGTATACCACGCCGAAGCTGAAGGAGCTTGAGGATACCATTCTTGGCGCGGAGGACAAGCTCAATACGCTCGAATATGATGCCTTCTGTGCCGTCCGCGATACCATCGGAGCGCAAATGGAAAAGATCCAGCGCTCGGCCAGAGCCATTGCCAGACTCGATGTGTATTGTTCCCTCTCACTTGTGGCAGAGCGGAACCACTATGTACGTCCGAAGATCAATGACCGCGGCGCAATCAGCATCCGGAATGGAAGGCACCCGGTAGTGGAGCAGATGCTGTCCGGAGAGTTTGTCGCAAACGATTGTTTCCTTGATAATCGGAAAAAGGCGATTTCCATTATTACAGGACCGAATATGGCTGGAAAGTCCACTTACATGCGTCAGGTTGCCCTGATCTCGCTGATGATGCAGATCGGCAGCTTCGTGCCTGCCGATTCTGCTGATCTTTGCGTGGTTGACCGCATTTTCACCCGTGTCGGAGCATCTGACGATCTGGGCAGCGGACAGAGCACCTTCATGGTGGAGATGAACGAGGTGGCAAACATTCTCCGCAACGCGACACCGCAAAGTCTCATCATTCTGGATGAGATCGGGCGCGGCACATCCACTTACGACGGGCTGGCTATTGCCTGGGCGGTCGTCGAGCATATCAGCAATAAGAAAATACTCGGTGCAAAAACTCTATTCGCCACGCATTACCACGAGCTCACGGAACTCGAGGGCAAGATGGACAACGTCAATAACTACTGCGTGGCGGTCAAGGAAAATGGAGATGACATTGTTTTTCTCCGGAAAATCATCCGTGGCGGCGCGGACCGAAGCTACGGCATTCAGGTCGCCAGGCTGGCCGGACTGCCCGATATGGTTGTCGATCGTGCGAAGGAAATCCTGAGCCAGCTGGTGGACAGCGACATCACAGAAAAGGTCCAGTCCATCGCCGTGAAGACTGGTTCCGGCAAAGAGAAAGTGACGCATTATGACGAGGTGGATCTCGGACAGATGACATTTTCTGCCACGGTTCGGGATGAAGACGTGCTGAAGGAGCTGAAGGAAATGAATCTCTCCGTTATGACGCCGCTGGATGCTTTGAATACGCTTTACCGTCTCCAAAATGAACTCGTCAACCGGATCTGACTGCCGCACCTGATCCAATGAGGCAGAAGGCTCCTGTTCCGGGAAAACTCATTCGGTCGTTTCCTCTCATAATGAAAAATATAAGCCGCAGAGAACGCGGTCTGGGTACATATGGACATTCATGTTCTGTCAGAAGACACCATCAATAAAATAGCAGCCGGCGAGGTCGTAGAACGGCCTGTCAATGTTGCAAAGGAATTAATTGAAAATGCGATTGATGCAGGAGCTACTGCGATCTCCTGTGAGATCCGCGACGGCGGAACGACGATGATCCGGGTGACCGATAATGGCTGCGGCATCGAGCCTTCACAGATTACGAAGGCATTTATGCGCCATGCCACGTCAAAAATCAGCGGAGAGGAAGATCTGTCCCGTCTTTCCACCCTGGGATTCCGCGGCGAGGCGCTCTCCAGTATTGCCTCTGTAGCAGAAGTAGAGATGATCACCAAGACGCGCGACAGACTCACCGGCATACGGGCGGTCAATTCCGGACTCTGTCCCAACAATACAGATGTGATCCCGCTCGAAATCAGCGAGGTGGGCGCGCCGGATGGGACGACTGTGATCGTCCGGAACTTATTTTATAATGTTCCGGTTCGCAGAAAATTTCTGAAATCCACAGTTACGGAGGCAGGCTATATCAGTGATCTGATCGAACACATGGCATTGTCTCATCCACATATTTCTTTTCACTTCCGGGCAAACGGCCGGGAGAAGCTGCACACCTCCGGCAGCGGCAATATCCGGGAAATTATCTACCGCATATACGGAAGAGAGATTGCCAATACCATTCTGCCTGTTGATGTGGAGGATGAGGCCAGGGAGCTTAAGCTGTCCGGCTTCATCGGCCGTCCGGAAATCAGCCGCGGAACACGAAGCTTCGAGGTCTTCTTTGTAAATGGGCGCGTGTTGGAAAGTCCGGTGCTGTCCAGAGGCCTTGAATCCGGATACAGGACTGATCTCATGCAGCATCAGTTTCCCTTCGCGATTCTGTATCTCACCATGCCTCCCGCCATGGCGGATGTCAACGTACATCCCTCCAAAAAAGAGGTCCGTTTCTCGGACAGTCAGCGCATTTATGATTTTCTGGATACCGCTGTGCACCGGACGCTGCACAGGGAGGAACTGATCCCCATGGCAGATCTCCGCTCTGATGCCGAAATCCGAAAAGAAGAGGAGGCCTCACGGCATGAGTCGAATGCCCCGCATGAGGAGCCATTTGAAATAGCAGGAATCCCGCAGCAGCAGGGACTCGTATTCCAGGATGGCGGTGTGGTGACCTACAAAGCTCCGGAGAGTAACAGGCCTGATTCCATACCGGCGGTTGGGAGCGTGGAATCCATGCATGCTGGACACCCGACGCTGTCCGCTGCATCGGAGGAGGACAGACCTGCAGACAAAATCACAGAACAGATAAGCCGCGATGAAGTGCGTCCGGAACAGTCCGATCCAGGAGACCAATTTTTCATCGATCATCTTCCGGATCCAAGGCCTGTCCAAGCCGAATGCGCGCAGGAACCACGCAGAAAGGAGAATCAGACTATTTCTCCCCTGCCACCCGCACGGGAACATCTGCTGACACCGGAACGGGCAGAAACATTCCACATCGTCGGACAGATTTTCCGCACCTACTGGATCATTGAGACAGGGAAACGCCTTTTGCTGGTCGATCAGCATGCGGCGCATGAAAAGGTGCGCTACGAGCACCTGATGCATCAATACCGGATGCGTCAGCAGGAACCGGTTCCGTCACAGATGCTGATGCCCCCGGCTGTCATCACGTTCAGCGGGAAGGAAGAGGCCTGTTTTCTCGATCTGCAGACAATGCTCGCTTCCATGGGGTTTGAGACGGAAAATCTTGGAGGCGGTTCCTATGCGATCCGTGCTGTGCCGCTGGAATTATATGGCTCCAGCCCGGTTCCGCTCCTTCAGACGATCATCGACGAACATCTGAGCGGCAAAATGGGAGGCGACCCGCAGGATATTCTTGCACGAATTGCAACCGAATCCTGCCGGGGAGCTGTCAAGGGAGGCGATGCCTTGTCCGCGGAGGAGGCAAAAGCTCTCATCCGTGAGATGCTTACTCTTGACAATCCTTATCACTGTCCCCATGGCAGACCTACCTGCATTGAGCTGACAGAACAGGATATCGAACGGCGGTTTCGTCGTATTGTATAGGACAGACATGGTGCCGCAAAAAGCTCACGCACCGGCTGCCGCATTCGGCAAAACCGCATCCGCGGATTTTGCCTCAGCGGGGTATTAAGATGAAAAAGGAAATCAGCCAGACTTCCGGACGAAATTTCGGCCACATTCCGCCTCCGGACGGCAGTACACCGGACACAAGGCCGCCTCTCGTCATCATAGCCGGACCGACCGCAGTTGGAAAAAGTGAAGCGGCGGTAGAACTTGCCCTGCGCATCCATGGAAGCGTAATTTCTGCTGATTCCATGCAGGTCTATCGTGGAATGGACATAGGCACCGCCAAAATTAGTCCTGAACAGCGCAAGGGCATTCCACATTATCTGATCGATCTGATCGATCCCCGGGAGACCTGGAATGTTGTGCGGTTCCAGCAGGAGGCCCGAAAAGCACTTGCAGAGATATACGGGGAAGGCCGTATTCCCATTCTTTGCGGAGGAACCGGATTCTATATCCAGGCTCTGCTGTATGACATTGATTTTACCGCGATGCAGGAGGACCTGCCCCTTCGGGAATCCCTTCTTGCAGTGTACCGCCAGGATGGACCGGAGGCACTTCACGAACGGCTCCGCGCCGTAGATCCGGTATCAGCCGAAGCAATCCATCCGAACAATGTCAAGAGGGTGATCCGGGCTCTCGAGTACTACGCTGCTTGCGGAAAGCCTATATCTGCCCATAACGAGGCGGAAAGAAACAAGCCGGCGGCCTTCCGGACTGCCTCCTTTGTCCTGTGGATGGACCGCGAAACACTTTACCGGAGAATTGACGACCGGGTGGACCGCATGTTTGAGGAAGGTCTGACAGACGAGGTCCGCCGGCTGAAAGAAAAAGGGCTACGGGAGGCCGATGTGTCGATGCAGGGACTCGGCTACCGACAGATTCTTGCCGCGCTGGATGGAACCATCTCCATGGAAGAGGCCAGAGAGCGGATCAAGCAGGAAACCCGTCACTTTTCCAAACGCCAGATCACCTGGTTCCGCAGGGAACCGCAGTTCCAGTGGATCGACCGATCTGCTTATCCGGATACTGCCGCGCTGGTGGAGGAACTGGACAGCAGAGTCAGAGCAATCTTCGGACAGATGGATCTGCCCGGCAGAAAGGAATCATAAGCTATGTCTTTACAGAGCATCTATCAGGACCTTGGCATATCCGAGTCTGTACTCCATGCCGCGGAGCCGGTCCTTGCACATCTCGCACCGCGCTTCCATCAGGTTGACGAAATCGCGGAAGAAAACCAGTTAAAGGTTGTCAGTGCCATGCAGAAGGCGCATATCGGGGAAGCCAGCCTCATCGGCACCACCGGATATGGGTATGATGATATCGGACGCGAGGGGCTGGAGGCATCCTACGCCGCATATTTTCACACGGAAGACGCCCTGGTGCGTCCACAGATCACCTGCGGCACGCACGCACTGGCTCTTGCCCTGATGAGCAATCTCAGACCAGGCGATGAGATGCTGTCCGCTTCCGGCAAACCGTATGACACGCTGGAAGAAGTGATCGGTATACGCCCGTCAAGAGGCTCCCTTGCCGAGTACGGGATTTCTTATCGCCAGGCAGATCTGAGTGCTGACGGCCATTTTAGTTTTGAAAATATTCTGCACGAACTGACTCCGAAGACCCGACTGGTAGAAATTCAGCGCTCAAGGGGGTATCTGACAAGACCTACCTTTTCCGTATCCGAGATCGGCGAAGTGATCGACTTTATCCGCAGCAGGAGACCGGATGTCATCATCATGGTTGACAATTGCTATGGCGAATTCACGGAAAATATAGAACCTTCTGATGTCGGGGCGGACATGGTGGTCGGATCGCTGATCAAGAACCCGGGAGGAGGACTTTCTCCCACAGGCGGCTACATCGCCGGGACAAAGGAATGCGTGGAAAATGCAGCCGTCAGACTCACTTCCCCGGGTCTTGGCAAAGAAGTCGGTGCGACCTGCGACCTGCTGCGTCCTATGTTCCAGGGCTTTTTCTTTGGTCCGACGGTGACTGCATCCGCTGTAAAGGGCGCCATATTCGCCGCCGCGATGTACGAGAAGCTGGGATTTGATACCTTCCCCAGGTCCGAGGAAGTGCGCCATGATATTGTGCAGGCAATCACGTTTCACCGCCCGGACGCCATGATCGCATTTTGTCAGGGAATTCAGGCCGCTTCGCCGATTGATTCTTTTGTCACTCCCTATCCGGACGACATGCCAGGCTACGACTCACAGGTCATCATGGCTGCCGGTGCTTTTGTGTCCGGCTCGACCATGGAACTCTCTGCGGACGGACCAATGCGTGATCCCTATACCATCTACTATCAGGGAGGACTCACATGGCCGCATGCCAGATTCGGAATCCTGAAGAGTGTTCAGACCATGATTGACAGGGGAATTGTGACCCTTCCGCCTGAGCCTGCCTGCTAATGATGACAGAATACCTATTCTGTGTACAGGGGATTCATAACCTGTTCTGTGCGCAGGGAAATCATAATTGTGCAATTCCTTCAAATATCCTACAATAATGATTCAGGATCCTTCTGACTGCCCGGAGAGACAGGAAAGGTGGATCTATGACACTGGATGAAATGCCCTATGAGCGGTTTATGCGCTGCGGTGCAGAAAGCCTCACGGATGCAGAGCTCCTGGCAATTATCATCCGCACCGGAGCGCCGGGGCGGAGTGCAATGGAAATCGGACGGAGAATTCTGACCGAAGACGGACAGCATGAACCGGATCTGACGGTGCTGTACCGCACAGACCTGAAATCTCTCACGGCGATCTCTGGAATTGGCGAGGTGAAGGCTGTCAAAATTCTGTGCATTGGAGAACTGTCCAAGCGGCTTTCCATGCGCCGGGCCAGACCAACTCTGTGCTTTCGGGAGCCTTCTACGATCTATGAGTATTACGGGGAACAGCTCCGCCATGAGCCAAGAGAGCATCTGATTCTGCTTCTGCTCAATCACCGGCTGGCCCTGCAGCGGGAAGTGCATTGCACGATCGGGACTGCGGACACCACTCTGGTCCCATCACGGGAAATTCTCTCCACCGCGCTGCGGGAAGGCGCCGCCGGTTTTATTTTGCTGCACAATCATCCGAGCGGCGATCCGACGCCGAGCCAGGCTGACATTGCCGTGACGCAGGAGCTTGACCGGGCATCCCGGCTGGTTCATGTGATGTTTCACGATCATATCATTATCGGAGACACCTATATCAGCCTCCGACAGATGGGATATCTTGGAACCGGTCAGGAGGAGACCGGCACAGAACGGTAAATAATGGAGGTAGTATCTTGATGAACAATACGTTTGCCATCGATCTGGGCACAAATAATATCAAGATTTATAATGCGGCGACAGACAAAATCATGGTTCAGAAGAATATGATCGCCATCGAGAACAAAAAGAACATGATTGCATTCGGCGATTCTGCCTATGAGATGTATGAAAAGAGTCCCGCGAATATCCGCGTGTCCGGACCGATCACAAACGGTGTGATTGCCGACATCAACAACATGGAGCGGCTGATCAAGAGCTTTATAACCTATGAAAACAAGGGAGCTGTCCGTGCCGCGGACTATTTCATTGCGGTTCCTACTGACGTCACCGAGGTGGAGCGGAGAGCTTTTTATGATCTTCTGAAGGATGCCGGCATCAAGGCAAAAAAAATACTTGCAGTGGAAAAAGCAGTGGCTGACGGTCTGGGCATGGGAATCGATGTCAAAAATTCCCAGGGCGTCCTGGTAGTGGATGTCGGCTACGACACAACTGAAATATCCATTCTTTCCCTGGGCGGGATCGTACTGTCCAAGCTGATCAAGGTCGGCGGTCACGTTTTTGATACATCTATCGTCAATGCAGTCCGGCGTGAATACAATCTTGTCATTGGCTCCAAGACAGCGGAAGGAGTCCGCATCAGTTTCGACGACATCAGCAAAAATGAGGGAAAGGCAACCGTGTACGGAAGAGATATTGTAACCGGACTTCCTGTGGAGCGGACGCTGACCCACGAATTTGTTTCCCAGAGCTTGCAGGAGAATTTTCATACCATTGTTGACAATATCAAGGTGATTCTTGAGAGAACGCCGCCGGAGCTTTCCGCAGATATTTACCGCCACGGCCTGTTTATGACCGGCGGAGCCTGCCAGGAAGAAGGTCTCGCGGACGCCGTGGCAGAGGAAGTGCGGCTTCGTGTCAATATTGCTGAAAGCCCTATCAATTCCTGCGCTCTGGGTCTGTCGCAGGTAATTAAGAAGTCCAATTATCGCTCGCTTGCCTATACCATCGAGGGATTAGGAAAATCATGAGTCCGGTTATACGAAAACAAAAGGAAAAGTTTCATCTGCCACCCAGATACTGGCTCCTGATTGTATCCGGCCTGTGTGTTCTACTGATGTTACTGACCTACACAACACCTGTTATTGCCACGCCATTCTATTCCCTGGTAAGTTATGTTGTGGTCCCTGTTCAGGATGGGGTGACGGCAGTTGGCTCCTGGATGGTCGGCAGGGCGCAGATGATGCAGAAAATCTCTGATCTTCTGGCGGAGAACGCAGCACTGCAGGATCAGGTAGATGATTTGATTACCGAGAATACAACGCTGCAGCAGGAGCGCTATGAACTGACACGTCTCAGGGAACTGTATGATCTGGATGCGGAATATTCCTCCTATCAGAAGACAGGTGCAAGGGTGATCGCGCGGGATGCCGGGAACTGGTATCACAGTTTCGTGATCAACAAGGGAACAAAAGATGGCCTCGCCGTTGATATGAATGTGATTGCAGGCAGCGGGCTGGTGGGGAGAATCACAGCCGTCGGTCCGAACTGGGCCAGAGTGATCAGCATCATAGATGATCATTCCAATGTGAGCGCCATGATCCTGTCAACATCAGACAATCTGATTGTATCAGGTAATCTGACCGATTACGCCGAAGGCGTGATCGACTTCTCCAAGCTGAAAGACACCGCAGATCAGGTTGTTGAGGGGGACAAGGTTGTTACCTCCAATATCAGCGACAAATATCTGCCCGGCATTCTGATCGGATACATTAATTCAATATCTCCCGATGCCAATAACCTGACCAAATCCGGCACAGTGACTCCTGCGGTTGATTTCAGCCACCTCGACACCGTACTGGTGATTCTGGAGACCAAACAGCAGGTCCCGGATGACAATCATTCATGAGAAAACTTCGTACCTTTATCATTATCGGCCTGTTGATTCTGGCATGCTTTATTCTGCAGAGCTCTCTTTTCCGTGTTGTCACTTTTGGCGGCATCGGGCCAAATCTGATGATTGCGCTGGTCTGTTCGCTGGCACTGATGTTCGGCGATATCTATGGCGCGGTGATCGGATTTCTGAGCGGCCTTATGTGTGACATCTTCTTCAGCAGCAGCGGTGCGCTCGGGATGAATGCCCTGATTTATGCCATTACCGGTTTTCTTGCAGGCAAATTTGAAAAGCTTGTCTTTCCGGAAGATATCAAAATACCGACGCTCTGTATCCTGGCGGGAGATTTCATCAGCGGTTTCCTCAGTTTCTGCCTGAATTTCCTGATCCGCGGCAGGATGGTGCTGCCTTATTTTCTGGTCCACTTCCTGCTGCCTGAGATGTTATATACCTTTCTGATATCGCTGCTTCTTTACCCGCTCCTGCTGGTCCTGTATCGAAAGTACATGAGGCCGATCAGAGATAGTGAGATTAATTATGGCCGGAAGAAAAAACAAGTTTTCTGAACTGGCGTCGGGTTTATTCCGGCGTCTGAATATCCGCATCTGGATTCTTTGCGCAATTCTTGTCGTCATCAGCGGAGGATTGATTTCCCGCCTGTTCACGTTGCAGATTGTGAATGGGGAGGAGTATCTTGATAATTTTCAGCTCAAGATCCGCCGGAAACTGCCGGTAGCAGCAACCCGCGGCAACATTTATGATCGGAACGGGAATATCCTGGCCTACAATGAGCTTGCCTATTCTGTTGTCATCCGTGATACCTACGCGGATACAAATAAGGATAAGAATCTGAACCACACGGTGAGCCGCGTGATTGACATGATAGAAAAGAACGGGGACACCCTTACTTTGGATTTTGACATTGAGGTGTCCGGGAGCGGAGATTATGCCTATACCGTGGATGGCACGGCTCTTCTCCGGTTTCTCGCCGATATCTACGGCCATTCCACAATTGATGAGCTGAAGTATGAGGAGAAGACGAGGACTGCGGCGGAAGTGATTCAGGACCTGGCTGAGCGCTATCAGATCGGCAGTTCGCGGAAAGACGGGAACGGAAAGACTGTTTTTGAGGCAGGAAGCGGTTACACGGATGATCCGCGCAAGCTACTGCAGATGTGCGCCATCCGTTATGAACTCAGTCTCAACAGCTTCCAGCGGTATCTTGCCACGACTCTCTCCACAGATGTCAAGGACAGTACTGTTGCTGAAATTGAGGAAAGTGCGGATGAACTGCAGGGGGTCAGTATAGAAGAAGACACTGTGCGGCGTTATATTGATGGCCAGTATTTCTCTCATATCATTGGTTACACCGGCAAAGTATCTACTTCCGAGCTCGAGGAACTAAAGAAAAAAAATCCGGAATACACAGCCAATGATATCGTCGGAAAAGCCGGCATTGAAAAGACTATGGAGAGCAATCTCCAGGGAACCAAGGGTTCAGAGACTGCCTATGTCGATAACCTCGGGAATCTGATTGAGGTGACAGACCGCACCAATTCCATCGCCGGGAACGATGTATACCTGACGATTGACAAGGATCTTCAGGAGACGGCAACTGATATCCTCGAACGTCATCTCGCGCAAATCATTTTGTCCAAAATCCGGGATGTCAGAGAATACGACGCGGGAGCGGGCAGCAGCTCGTCCATTATCATCCCCATCTACGACGTATACTATGCTGTGATTGGGAACAGTATTGCCGATATCAGCCATTTTGACGCAGCGGATGCATCGGACACCGAGAAGCAGGTCCAAAGTGCGTTTGAAGCATATCAGAGCAGCGTATGGGATCAGCTCAAATCTGAAGTAATGGAAAAACGGACTCCCTACAAGGATCTCGATAAAGAGTATGAAAATTACGAATCCTATATCGTGCAGTATCTCTATGACCATGAAGTCCTGCGCAAGGATCAGATTGATACAGCGGATCAAACCTATCAGGACTGGACCGTCAATGAAACAATATCCATGTCCGACTGGATCGAGTACTGTATCGCGAAAAACTGGATCGATGTTTCAAAACTCGACCTCACGGAGAAATACTCCGATTCCAGTACCGTATTTTCCGCAGTCTATGATTATATCGCCAAGAATCTGAAAAACGACAGCGGCTTTGTTCGGAAGGAGTATAAGTATCTTCTGCTTTCGGACGGAATTACCGGAAATCAAATCTGTCAAATTCTCCTTGATCAGGGTATTGTCACCCTGTCCTCAGCAGAAGAAGCTCAGTGGGAGTCTGGTTCAGAAAGCGCCTACACCTTTATGATCAACCGCATCACGAATCTCGACCTCACGCCGGCCCAGCTTGCACTTGACCCACACTCCGGGTCGATGGTCATCACTGATGTTAACACCGGGGACGTGCTCGCGATGGTATCCTATCCGAGTTACGACAACAACAAGATGAGCAATGGTGTCGACGCCGCATATTTCAAACAGCTTCAGAATGATCTGTCCTCCCCGCTGTTGAATTATTCCACGCAGCAGAGAACTGCTCCCGGATCAACCTTTAAAATGGTCACGGCAACAGCCGGTCTGAACGAGGGCGTGATTACTTCTGATACCATCATTACCTGTACAGGCACATTTACCAAAATAGGGGAACCATATCCGCACTGCTGGGTATATCCCGGAAGTCACGGAAGACTCAACGTGATCGGAGGTATCAAAAATTCCTGCAATGATTTCTTTTATGAAGTAGGATACCGACTTGGACTGAAGGGAGACACTTACGACTCTGACAAAGGCGTTGCAAAACTGAAGAAATATGCCGATGAATACGGACTGACCGATACCTCAGGAGTGGAAATCGAAGAATATGCCCCGAAGGTCTCAGACCAGGACGCAGTCCGATCAGCCATAGGGCAGGGCAATAGCGGCTATACCACAGCGCAGCTTGCCCGCTATGTCACAACCGTGGCCAACAGTGGTACCTGTTATAATCTGACCCTGATCGATAAAATCAATGATACCAGCGGCACCTTGATAGAAGACAACAAAGCTGCTGTCCGAAACACGATCACCATGCCTCAGGAATATTGGAATGATCTCCATGAGGGAATGAAAGAAGTGGTGGAAAGTAAAAGCTATTATGAAGATCTGGGTATCACGGTAGCCGGCAAAACAGGAACCGCGCAGGAATCCACCAGCCGGCCGAACCATGCGCTGTTCGTCTGTTATGCTCCGTATGACCAGCCAAAGATTGCCATTGCGTGCCGTATTGCCAACGGTTATGCCTCAGACTATGCTGCGCAGACTGTACGGGATGTCATTGCCTATTATTTTGGCCTTGAAAGCCGGGATGAAATTCTGACTGGCGGAAAAGGCGTTACTTCTGTAACAGTGGGAGATTAAACTTTCATGATGGAAGGAAACAGTAATTCCGAGGACGTGATTAGCGGCCTTCAGTTCAATGTGGATCATCCAAATCCCGGGATCCGGCGGGTGAGAAGACTGGGGTTCCGGCCTTTCCGCACTTTCCGGATTCGCTATTTTGACTTTCTTCTTCTGATTCTTGTCGCAGCACTGAATCTGTGCGGGATTGCTGCGATCGGAAGTGCGGAACCAGCACTGCAGTCGAGACAGACTGCAGGTATGGCCGCGGGGATGCTTCTGGCTGTGTTGATCTCCGGCATGGATTATCACCGGGTAATACGCTATTACTGGGGCTATTATATCCTGAACACTGTTCTTCTCTCCGCCGTTCTTCTCTTTGGAAGTTCCGGAGGAGGTGCACAGCGGTGGTTCGCGCTTGGTCCGATCCTGTTTCAGCCCTCTGAAGCGGCAAAGATATTATTGATTTTGTTTTATGCGCAGTTCATAATGAAATATAAAGACAAAATCCGAAGTTTTCCAATGATCGCCGCATGCCTTCTGCTGGCTGCCGTGCCTGCGCTGCTGATCTACGAGCAGCCTGATTTATCGACAACCATCATGATTTTCATCATCTTTTGTGTTATGATGTTTGTGGGTGGCATCAGCTGGAAACTGGTCCTGGGCGTTCTGGCGGTAGCGGTTCCTTCTGCAGCAGTTATTTTCAACGTCATTCTGCAGGAGGGCCAGACATTGTTTAATGAATACCAGCGGGACCGCGTTCTGGCATGGCTTCACCCGGAGGAATACAAGGATACCATTGCTTATCAGACGATGAATTCCATCATGGCAATTGGTTCCGGAAGACTCCTGGGAAAAGGGTATAACACGAATGAGATCAGTTCCCTGCTGAACAGCGGATATATTTCCGAATCGCAGACGGACTTTATCTTTACCGTGATTGGGGAGGAGTTTGGGTTTATCGGCACTTGTCTTGTTGTGATTTTAATCCTGCTGACTGCAATTGAGCTTTTTCGTGTCGCCATGCGTGCTTCCGATGTCAGCGGAAGAGTGATTGCTGCAGGTGTTGGTGCCTGGGTTGGATTCCAGGGCTTTATGAACATCGGTGTCGCGACCGGCGTAATTCCCAATACGGGAATTCCTCTTCCCTTTGTCAGTTATGGACTGAGCAGTCTGCTCAGTCTGTATATGGGGATTGGCTTTGTATTGAATGTAAATATGCAGAGTCACAGGCGAAAATACTAATTACATCGGGGGCATACCACAGCTATGAATATTGCACTCATCGCTCACGACGCAAAAAAGAAACTGATGCAGAATTTCTGCATCGCTTATCGTGGCATTCTATGTAAAAATGAATTGTATGCCACGGGAACAACTGGACGGCTGATTGAAGAGGTCACCAATCTTCAGGTCCACAAATATCTTGCTGGTCATCTTGGGGGAGAGCAGCAGATTGGAGCGCAGATCGAGCAAAATGAGATCGATCTGGTTATTTTTCTGCGCGACCCGCTGACGAAGGGTTCCCATGAGCCGGAGGTAAGCAATATCATCCGGCTTTGTGACATTCATAATATTCCGCTGGCCACAAATCTGGCAACGGCGGAGTTACTGATCAAATCCCTTGACAGAGGAGATTTTGAGTGGCGTGAAATTTACAAATAATCACCCAGCTTCATGGCTGAGACTACGCAGGATTCTATCTGTTTCCTGCGTCATTTTTTTAATTGGATTATCTGTCTCCGGATGTGGGAATAGTTATTCCATGCCATACCAGGCGCAAATGGATGACAGCACCTTCGGCATCGCTGCCGTGACGCCGCTCACAGCCGGAAGGAGCAGTGCATTTGCCTCCGGACTCTGTGTGGTGGAAAAGGATACTGATAATATAGATCTGGGATTTGCAGACTCCACGGCTGGAATACTGGCCGACCTGAGCCGGCAGAAGATACTGTACGCGAAGAATAGCTTTACCAAACTGTATCCCGCCAGCATGACCAAGGTAATG
>Ga0256406_1000423_pt1 | contig 78241 bp, 63 predicted proteins | sample RumenRJG_03DNA_FD_185986 | JGI IMG/M metagenome (GOLD analysis project Ga0256406, IMG submission 185986) | Bovine rumen microbial communities from Lethbridge, Alberta, Canada - RJG_03 | ecosystem: Host-associated > Mammals > Digestive system > Stomach > Rumen | place: Canada: Alberta | collected... | reverse complement strand
AGGGGGTATTATACTCGCATATCAGCCAACACATGGTAAAAAGTCAGTCCAAACTAGAAAAATCGCATTCTTGGCGGTTTGGGCCGCAACGCTCTGAGACTTTAGTAGGGTTGCGGATTTGAGGTAATAGTATGTCCGTCATAATACTGCACTGTCGTGGATTGTCTTGTTGTCGTCGAATCCAGCATGAATTCAATAATCGAACATAGTTCTTCTCCCTGTTGTGAACTTCATATTTTTAGAGGCGACAACGAAACCAAAACTTTGATTACCAAATGGTAATTTGGATGGTTGCTTGAAAACTTCAATGGTGTCATTATCCTTACTTGTGAATTCTATTACCTGGCAAATCGAGTCTTTAGGTTGCTGGTCCCAATATTGTTCTTCTGTATCATTAGCTATGTGGGGATAACCGCTGAAAAGTCTGATTTTATCTACTTTGAATGTCTGTACATTTTTGTTTACTTTAATTTTAATATTATTATACCAACCAAAATAGACATTACCGTTTTCGCCTTTATTAGTAATAATGTCAAATGACATGCCTTTTTTAAGAAAAAGAGTCTGTGGATATTTCATGATGCGATCTTCTATGGCCATAATTTTATCATTGTCTTGGATGGAAGGATCATCATAATCAGATACAATCATGTTAATCTTACAAAAAGGCATAGGTACAAAAAGTAGGAGGAAAGCTGCCACTATACCTGTCACTAGTATCATGCAAAGGCTCTGTTTATTATCGATAAAAAAATGTGCTCTCATATTTAAATCCTTTTGTCCCTGGTTTATTGCCAGGAAGATGGCATAATCCTCAGACTCTCGTCACGGAATCAAGCTATAGATAGAACGAACCATCATTATTTCCCCGTTTCAGCTATCACCGCAAAGCAGCGTGATTTCTCCCAGGCCTTGACAAACTCGCGGGCGGGGTATGTATCCAGAGAGTTGATGCTGTTGGGATCATGCACTTCCACTGATTGGCCATCAGTAGAAACATTAGTGACGACGACTGCATGCAGGTAGCTTTCGGTATCGGTAGTCGTAGACTTGGACAGCTTGCTGCCGTCAACAGCCACGATTACCTTGCCACCGGCCGACAGGTCGTTTAGTAAGGTTTTTACGGTACAGTTATACTTGCGCACGACCGTTAGTCCGCCGCTCTCGAGCAGTCTGCCGATATCGTCCAGACGAATGCCATCTTCCTGCAGTAAGCCCGTTTCCTCAGCTTTCTTCTTCAGACTGTCGTAATCGGCCTCTCTGCCAAGGCGCAGCAGCACATACTTCTCACAAGCCAGCACCATGAGCTTTGTGCGGCATCACCGTCATCATCCCTCATTGCCATCTCGTCTAGAACATTGAAAGCTTCCGTCTGTGGCAGTTCCACCTCGAAGTCTCCACGGGACAGGATTCTTCGCTTGTTGCGCTGCATGAAAGTAATGGCCACAAACTTCATCCAGTGATAGAGTGAACTGAGGAAACTAAATGTCTGTAACGTTGCTGCATCACCGCCTTTCTGTGAAGGCCGCATGAGATAGTAGTAAAGCTCCGCAACGACCTCGTCATAATCGACGTGTCGTCCCTGAAAGACATAACCGATGATGTCGGTCAGCAGCGGGCGGCATTTATGAAAGAAGAAGTCGGCTGTAACCAGCTCATCCCGATCCAGCAGCGCCGACACAATCTGCCGGTCATCCATGTGCCGGACGTCTATCAGCGTTCCCGCCTGTTTCAGTTTTTCCTGAGCACCAAGAAGCCACTCCTCATCTCGAGCGACATCTCTCATGCGCTCCATCTCCTCATGAGAGATTATCTTGGGAGCCGACCGCTTCTCCAGCAATTCCTTGCGGACACGGTCGAGTGTCTTGCCCAACAGGTTCTGCCCGCGCCATTTGCTCTCGTCGGTGAGATACTTGTCCTCCTCATACTCGGACATGCCGATGCCCCAGACACTGTCTGTCGGTGATGCCTCCACAAAGTGCTTCCCAAGGTATTCCGGTTTCAGCAACTCATCGGCATGGCCGGCGTTTTGCGTGTACTTCGCCTTCAAGGCCTCATACATCCGCTCGGTACGAACCTCTCTCCATCGCGTCTCGTCATAGCCTTTTACCTTCCGTCCGTAATCCTTGGCGCGGAAAGCCGGCAACTTAGGATTAGCGAGATGCGCCATCTGCTCCTCGTCACCGAACTCACGTGCTTTCATGTACATGAACGCCTGCTCGGAGGAACCGAAAGTCATCTCCTCACCATCAATGGTCATCTTGACAGTGCATGGGGAAAAGTTGCTGAGCTTCCCGCGATAGAAAAATACATAACGACTTGTTGCCTTCATATTTCTTATTCGAAGTTACTTGCAAAGGTAGTGAAAAAATACTTGCACCCGCGTATAAGGAGTCAAAAGATACAGGTAATCTAACATTCAGGGCAAGAAAAAATATTTTTTAGTTGAGTGTTGGAATGTCGCCTCGTTCAGACTCTTTGTAGATGAACTTGAAACTAAACGGCATATGAAGTTAAGTGAAACATTTGTTGCATGGAACGGATGTTTTCACTATCTTTGTAACCATAAAACAGAAACGATGACATAAACTTCTACGAGAACATTACAAAATGGTAATCAAATTCTCACCTTGGTGAGAATGAGAAGTTTTCCTTGATAATTAGTGGTCTAAAGAAATAATAGACAATGACAGAACAACAATTTGATTTGCGGCGCTTCATCCGCGCCCAGGACTGGGTGTACGACGAGGCTTTGGCAGAGGTGAAGGCGGGCAAGAAGACTGGCCACTGGATATGGTACATCTTCCCGCAGATGATCGGTCTTGGTAAGAGCGGCATGTCGCAGACCTACGGCATCAAAGGCAGGGAGGAAGCCAAGGCGTATATGGACAACCCGACGTTGCACCACCGCCTGGTGGAGATTACCCAGGCGGTGCTTGACAACCAACGCAGCGTCTACCAGATCTTCGGACAGGATGCCATAAAGGTACGCTCGTGCATGAAACTCTTCGCCTCGGTCTCTGACGAGCCGGTGTTCAAGAGGATGCTGGCAAAGTACAGATGGTAATGCGCCTCAGGTCGTTGGCAAATACGGTTATACCCCTTGGCTTCACCCAACTTTACCATACTTCATCTCATGCTGAAGCAGGTTGTAGTTGTAATCGCTACTTTGGAAATACAAGCCCGTGGAAAGATCCGTTATCTTCTCGTATGTCTGAGAGTTGTAGATTGTATCAAGAGCATCTATCAATGAAAGACTTTTCTCCTCCATAAGATATTTAGCCATATCCTCAACAAGAGAATCTATCAGAAATTTTATCTTTGTCTCGTTCATATTCTCCTCAAATATTGAATAGCCTTTTCTGTTCCGAAGAAGTACTGACGGGTCAACTTTCTGAATTTCAGTTCCTCCGCCAGCATTTCAATCGTGATCAACCCCTTTTCGTATCGCCCCAATTGAAAAGCCACACCGTCATCGGCTATAGGGCCGATGACTATATCAAAATCATGATGAAAGTGGTTGTGACTTGCATGACGATTGTTCAATATGAACTTTGCCCATTCTACGGACGGATTGTCAAAGCGTTTGATTTTAAGGATATTTCTGCTGAGCAAAGCCTCGTCAAAGGCGAATGATGTAATCGTCGGCTCTCCTGTATTAAGTATCCTATACCTGCGCCTTGCCATGTCCATTGCCTGCTCCCTGATGTCCGTAAGATAGAAACCACGTCCAAAGTCCTTGTCAGGATTACATACTGACAGGTCAATGCGGCTTATGGGAACATTGGAGCCATGATAGAGCGTAATCATGCCAATCCTCCCCCGTTGCGATGGCATACGACAGCCAAATCGTTGACGGTCTCCTCTATGGGTAATGTATGTTCAGCTGGATACAGTTCATCAAGAACAGACATTCCATCATACCTTTTCAAGTACCTGAAAGCCTGCTTGTCCGTGAGGCCATATCTATTGGCGAACTCGCCGATGACATATATAAAATATGTCAGTTTATGTTGCTTTTCTTCACTCATACCTAATGCTTGTAAATCTTGTGGCAAATATACTAATTTTTTTCGAAAGCTCCAACGCGGAATGAAGTTTTTTTCGTTTGTCTACATTACTGCGATTAATTGATAGAATGGCGACAGTTTGTTCATTGCTCCCTTGCTCGTCACATCAAAGATATGGGTATCAGGATACTTCTTCAGAATGTTGTCAAATTTTGTTCTTCTGTTAACTACTACATATTGCTAAGTTTATGAAGTTTTATCCCACATTTGCCAGAAAACCGACTCTTGGCAGAGCCATCTTCGATGAAGTCTTGCCTTCCATCCGGCGATGAAGCTGTTCATAATCGCGAAGCATCCCAGGAGTCAGCGAAGGCTTCATGCTGCGAATGCTGTCGATAACCATCTGCTGAGAGATCTTTGCCCGTCGCATAGCAGCCTTCAGAGCAGCATCATTGACGATGGCACTGATATCGCTTGCGATATATCCATTGGTTAAACTTGCCAAACCCTCGTAATCGATATCATGCGACAGAGGACGACCCGAAAGATGGAGCCGGAACATTGCCTCACGAACTTTCTCATCAAGCGCAGGTACATAGACATGCATGTCAAGGCGACCAGATCGAAGTACAGCCGGATCAATCATATCTGGTCGGTTGGTTGTGGCGACAATGAAGATATGATCAGCAGCACAGTTATTCATCTGCGTCAAGAATTCTCCAACTTCCTGAACGGTATGCTCGTCCATCGTCTCTGTACGACGAGGCACCATGGCATCAAACTCATCGAAACAGATCACAACCGGTGCATTCAGGCGCGCCTTGTCAAAGAGACTCTTGATCTTGCCCTGTGTAGCATGGAAATATGGTGATGCAATATCAGAACCCTTGACCAGCATGAACTTGAAGCCAGACTCATAGGCGAATTTCTCAGCAAAGAACGACTTGCCACAACCCGGAGGACCATAGAGAAGCATTCCCGATGGAGCCTGCAAGCGGTATTCCTTCATCAGTTTCTCATTCTGGAGAGGAAATATCACCTTCTCATGCATCGTCCGCTTTAGTTCGTCCATGCCGGCAATATCTGCAAAGCCACCTCCCTTGAGTTGTTTTATCTCAATATCTACAGTCATATGCTTGTCGTTGCCTTTTAGTCCTGAGTTGTCATCGTTTTTAAAGAAAATGTCATCATCATTATCCTCCACTGACAGCTGACGGTAATCATCGCCAGAATTCTTTTCCAATAGCGGTGCACCGTCAAGAGCTGCCAATATCTCACTCGCCTTATAGCTCCCCATCAGTCCCTGGCAGATTATATCTATGTGTCGGTCAGAACAGAATAGTTTGTCAATGGTTGGTTTCTTAGACCGGCGAATCTTATCTATCAGATCAGGGTTCTGCGGATACACAACACCATGATCGTCCTCCACCTGCCAGGCTATCTTTCCAGTGAATAAGTAATAGGTGGACATGAGAACGGAGAAGACATCTGCCTCCTCCGACAGGTTCCCTCTCAAAGCATCGGTCGACATAAAAGGATGCTGAGCCATACTGCTGCTGATACCTTTTTCGGAAGCATAGGTTGCAGAACTCAGACTGACGAGGAACGGTTCAATGCCTTCCTCATTCACCATGATGTTGTCAGGACGGATATCGTTGATATGAATGGCATTCTTCCGGTGACTCAGCCAACCGATGAGATAGAGCAACTGACGGGTGATGCCGATAACTTGATCTCTAGTCAAGAATCCCATCTTATACATTTCATCCATTGTGCCGCCTTCGATCCATTCTGTGACAAGGTATTGATAGCTACGTCTATTGAAACTGAACTTTCCCTCATCTACATAAGCAGCAATGCTCGGATGATGGACGTTCTTTGTCATCTCAATCTCGATAATGCGACCCTTGCTGTTGCGAAGCCGATTGCTTATGGTCTGCTCACAGAAGATCTTCATACGAAAAGTCTTGCCCATGGCATTGCGAACCTTGTATACCTCCTTGCCTTCATGGTATTCCTTGTTGCCGGAAATCACTTGGGTGATAGTGTAACCATTGATGCGCTGTCCTTTCTTGAATGTCATTTCCATAGTCATATCTTTTTCGTTGCGGTAATATAGAGTAATGTGATAGCAGGAATCTAACACTTACCGTGTTATACTACATCTCAACACTATATCACAAATAGTTTGGTATAGGTGAACGAAATGATTAACTTTGCAACAGGAAACAAAAACATGAATAAGGAAAAAAGAATGGTATGCCGAATTGGAGAATTCCATCACGCCTCCTATGTGTCGCGTTTCCGCCTCATTTGTGTCGCATTACCGCCTCATATGTGTCACGTTTCCGCCTCGTCTATGGCGCATTACCGCCTCATATGTGGCGCGTTTCCGTCACATATGAGGCGCGATCTTTATACACGTCAATCAGTCATCCTCATCGCTGACAAACTTGCCGAGGTTCTTGGCTAAACGATCCTTCATTCGCTCAAGGAAGGTCGGTCTATGATGAAACTCGACTTTCGACTTTGGCTTTGATTCTTCTTCCGGAACTTCATCGTGATGTTCATCTACTGGATAGGCCTCTTCTTTACCTTCTTTTTCTTGTGTCTCTTCCAGATTGACAATATTTACTTCTATATCTGAAGGTGTCTCCGTTGGATCTGAAGGTGCCTCCGTTGAAGCATCATTAACCTCAAGTGTCGGTTCTTCGCCCATTGGTTCCTCGACTGTTGATTCGGGAGTGACCTCTCCTTCTTTCTTCTCTATGGGCTCCACTTTTTCAACCTGGTCTCTGACTGGCTTTGGTTTCAAGCCTTCCACGGGCTCGCGATACAGTTTGGAGATGATCTTGTCGTAATAGTCATCGGACTGATTCTCACTTGGCTGTTCAGCGGGCAAGAACCGGTTATCGAGACCTGTGGCGAGAATGATGACCTTGGCATCTTCACCCAGCGTGTTGTCGTCGGATGTACCCCAGATGACATTGATGTCGGGATTGAGCTCATACATGAATGAGTCTACCTCACGCATTTCACTGACAAATAGCGGAGCATCGTCACTCGTATATATATTGAATAGGATGTTCTTTGCCTTCGTTATGTCACTGCCATATAATAGAGGTGACTCAAGTGCATTGACAATAGCCTTCTCTACGCGGCGCTCGCCTTTGGCACGGCCGATAGCCATGATTGCACCACCGCCATTGCGCATCGTCGTCTCGACATCCCGGAAGTCAAGATTGATGTTGCCTTCCAATGTAATGAGCTCGGAGATGCTCTTGGCAGCATTGCACAGTATCTGGTCGGCAGACTTGAATGCATCCTTGAGAGGGATTTTCGAATCGGAGTAGATATCACAGATACTCTCATTGTTGATGATAAGCAGGGAGTCTACGTTTTTCCGCATCTCCTCCACGCCCTTGAGAGCCTTGATAATCTTGTTCTTCTTCTCAAAGAAGAAAGGTATCGTTACAATACCGATAGTAAGGATACCCATGCTGTGGGCAACACCCGCAATTATCGGCGCGGCACCCGTTCCGGTACCACCGCCCATGCCGGCCGTGATAAAACACATCTTTGTATTGTCACTGAACAGCTTCTTGACCTGTTCCTTCGTGTTGATGGCTTCCTGCTTGCCACGCTCAGGGTCAGCACCGGCACCAAGACCACTTTCTCCTAACAGCAGTTTGGTGGGAATGGGAGAATTGGCAAGTGCCTGACTGTCTGTATTGCAGACAGCAAAGGACACATTGGCAATACCCTCCTCGTACATGTTCTTCACGGCATTGCAGCCGCCACCACCGACACCGACAACTTTGATGATCTGCTTCGACGTGTCCTCAACGGGGCCGAAATCCAATATTGTTGAGACGTTCTGTTCTTTACTGTCCATAGCTCATTTTTCTTTGAGTGCAAAAGTAGTGAATGCAAGGGAAACAGACAAGAAAAAATCGGCCGCAAGGCTTGCAGCCGACAATTTTTTATGGATAGAAAATTGTTTTGAGACGGTTAATCATTAACTTTGCACCACACAATGGAAAACAATGCAAACGATAATGAAGCACTTGACAAGGCAAGACAGGTTCGTCAGCTTGTCAATGACTTGCAGATGATGGGCCGCAATGACCTGCTTCTGCGTGCTATCACTGTGCCAGTCCTTGAGGAGCTGCGCACTGAGGCAGCACGTGGCACACTGAGCAAGCTCATCATCACGAAAGATTATCGTTTCATCCTTGCCAACGGCAACAGGGAGGTACAGCTCAGCCCTATTCACCGTGCCGTTTATCTGTTGTTTCTTGGTCACCCCGAGGGTATAGAGTTCAAGCGGATGGCTGACTATCGTGACGAGCTTCTCTCTATCTACCGGAAGGTCTCACCACAGACCGATAACGAGAAGGCCATAGAGACCGTCAATCGCTTGACCAATCCGCTTGACAATGCTCTCAATGAGAAGTGCTCCCGGATAAAGTCCGCCTTCTGTGCGCTGATGGATGACTATTCTGCAAGTTACTACATCATCGACAGTCAGGCGCAGCAGATGGTAGCTGACTCTCCACGCAAATGGTTCCGGAGACTCAAGGCTATCAAGCTGCCACGGGAACTCGTGACCTTTGAAGCCTGATGGATAAAGAAATACGCTGAAAAGAAAAGAAATTTCTGAAAATGGCATCTCAACCCGCACTAAGAATAGGATGCGATGATTGCACAAATGTTACCAAATAATGATACTATCGTTTCATTATCCTGTTATTTTACGCATTTTCCTTGCCAATGTCAAACAAATAGCCTATCTTTGCCATAACATTGAGCCATAATAGCATTCTATAAACATTCATATATCAACAAACTAAAAACAAAGCTTATGAAGAGAATTTTTACGCTCGCTATTGCTGCGCTTGCAGCAATGACAATCAGTGCAAAGACAGTAATCGACAAGACATGGTCATCATGGGGAGCAGGCTGCACCGTTGACGGTAAGACCATCACATTCTCTGACAGTTGGAAAGGCGCAGGCTATTGGATCAGCCCTACAGATGCGTCCAACGATGATTTGCTCGTCCTCGTCTTTGCTGAGCCTACAGTAGGCAACACGCAATTCTATGTTCAGGCAAAGCCCGACTGCTCCGTATCAAGCGCTACCGTTGCCATTCCTGCTAATTCCCGAGTCGTATCACTTGACCTGAAGAATGATGCGAACCTGAAAGACCATTTGACTGAACTGTCACAGATCTGTGTGCAGAGCCAGAATGTGGACGCAGGCAAGGAAGCCAAGCTCATCGTTCAGGAGGTTTATCTGGGATCCGAGGCAGACCTTAAGGATACCAAGAGCCAGGTAGAGATACAGTACGAGACCGAAGGCACGAACATTGAATTTGATCAATATGGCAATGTCCTCACCTCACAGTTCGAAGCGCTCAAACTGAACGACAACGACAAAGTCGTCTTCACCTATACCACTACAGGCGAGCTCACCAAAGACGGGAGCTCTATCGTTGGTTGGGGTATCGGCACGATCAAGAGTCTGAAAGGCAATGTGACGGTCACTGATATCAACGCCACGAAGTTAGGCGACAACGATGTCGCAGTGCTGTACAAAGACCTGAAACCTGCACTCGCTGACGAGGCTAACGAATACAATCAGCAAGGCATCAACTGGAACATGTGGGGACAGGGCAACAGCGTCAACACCCGCAAGTCGATCACGGTGTACAGAGCCAAGACCACTACCAACATCAACACCATCGCTACCACTAAGCAGTTGAAGAGCGATGCCATCTATAACCTTGCAGGACAACGGGTCAGCAAGAGCTATAAGGGTGTAGTGATCAAGAACGGCAAGAAGATACTGCAGAAGTAAATAAAAATCGGTTCTTCTTTTCGGGTTATAGCGTGACACAGCCTCGGAGAGGCTGACTCTGAGTAACCCCAGCCTCGGAGAGGCTGACTCTACATAACCCCAGGAAAGGAGCGTAGCGACGTAGCCTGGGGTATGTTAGGACAGGGTTGTGACAATTGACCTTCTGCCTCGAAGAGGTTGAACATGGTTAGCCACACGTGAGGCGTAGCCGAAACGTGGGGTTGTGAATAGGGCGAATGACCTAAAAACCGGCCTCGACAGGTCAGGTTTAATCGCCCGACCCGAACCCCAGGTTGCGTCGCTGCGCTCCTCACCTGGGGCTAACCGAGTGGCACCTCTCCGAGGTGCTGCTCCTTATCTGGCTACTCATGTACAACCTCTTCGAGGTTGACTGCAGTATCAACCCGAAAAGCAGAAGAACCTATAATAGGTGATTAAACTCCCGATAGCTTGCCACAAATCGAATAACTTTTTGTATTTTTGTACCCGTTAAAAGATTGCAACTACAAAGAAAGAGGATCATGAAAAAAGGACTTGTTCTTGAAGGAGGGGCTCTGCGTGGTCTTTTCACTGCGGGCGTCATGGATGTCATGATGGAGAATGGCATTGATTTCGACGGGGTGATAGGCGTGTCGGCTGGTGCTGCTTTCGGCTGTAACTATAAGAGCCGCCAGCCAGGGCGTGTCATACGCTACAACAAGCGCTATGCACACGACTGGAGATATTGCAGTTTGAGATCCTTACTGAAGACGGGAGACATCTTCGGCGCAGAATTTGACTACCACACACTGCCCGACAAACTGGATAAGTTCGATGTGTCTACTTTCGACAGCAACCCGATGGAGTTCTATGCTGTTTGCACTGACCTTGTTACAGGCGAGCCGGTGTACAAACTTCTGATGCATCATGGCTATGAGTTCAACGAATGGATACGGGCATCGGCATCCATGCCGTTGGCGTCGAGGATCGTAGATGTGGAAGGCAGGAAGCTTCTCGACGGCGGCATCTCCGACTCTATTCCTCTGAGGTTCTTTGAGCAGCAAGGCTTTGACAGGAATGTCGTTGTGCTGACGCGACCCAAAGGATTTGTCAAGAAACCCAATCTGCTGATGCCGCTTATCCGGCTTCAGCTCCACCGCTATCCGAAGTTTCTGAAGGCTGCAGCTGAAAGGCATCTGATGTACAATGCCGAAACCGAATACGTGCTTCAACAGGAAAAGGCCGGAAGAGTTTTCGTCATCCGGCCTGAATCAATATTGCCCATCAAACATATCACCCATGATACGGACCTCATGCAGAAAGTGTATGAGGATGGACGAAGTGCCATACAATTAAGACTCAACGAACTGAAGGCTTTTCTGTCTTCACCTGACCCTAAGCTTCACTGATTGCAGGCTTCATCAAGCATATCCTGTTTGCTGCGAATATGGATTTCGGGAGCTTTAAATGAAGGATTGAAAAGAGTATAAATTCGCACCTTTGCACCCGTTAATTGGAGGGTATCCATTTTCTCTACAGCCCTCATCAATATCATCCGTAGCGTCTTCCTCATCGTGCCCTGCCTCATTCTCATGCCGTCAATCATTGGCGACAACGGACTGTGGCTGGCGGTGCCAACATCGGAGGCCATCACGCTGATCATTATCTCAACGGTAAAGCTGCTGGAGAAATAACAACCATATTTTAGTCAATTAATAGGAAAATTGATAGGAATTGACGTTGACAAAGCAACGACTTTCTTTTGCAGCAGCTTTTCACGACTTTTCACGACTGTCGGCTTCGCCGATACCTGGTGAAGCTACGAATAGCCTCAAAGCAGCGTAAGCATATTTAGAATCGTTTATATCCTTGTGAGAAACGCCCCTACATGAGTATCTATTCTAAGCATCATGTCGTGAGAAGCCGTGAAAAGTCGATGCAAAAACCTTTGAGCCGCAAAAGATGGCTCTTCCGGTCTTCGGATTGATTTTTTGGTTACACTATTGTTTTCATCATAAATTATGATAGCAGGCTGAACGCCACTTCCATCATGTCGGTGAAAGCATGCTGACGCTGCTCTGCCGTTGCTGATTGGGCTTCGATGAGGTTGTCGCTGACGGTGAACAGGGCAAGCGCTTTCTTGCCGGCTTTCGCAGCATTGGCATAGAGCGCGGCGCTCTCCATCTCCAAGGCAAGGACACCCATCTTCTGCCACTGGTGCCACTCTTTGTTATCATCATAGAAAATGTCGGAAGAGAGCACATTGCCCACGCGATAGTTGACGCCCATCTCTCTGCATTTATCCACAGCACGCGAGAGCAGGTCGTAGTCAGCAATGGGTGCATAGGTGCCGGGGAGGTTGTATTGATGGAGATAGTTGGAGTCGGTGCAGGCGCCCTGTGCCAGGATGATGTCGCCGATATTGATACCCGGCTGAACGCATCCTGCGGTACCTACACGAATGATCTGTTTAACGCCATAAAAGTTGTAAAGCTCGTAAGTGTAGATACCTATTGACGGCATACCCATACCGTGACCCATAACACTTACGGGTTCTCCATGGTAGGTACCCGTATATCCCAACATGTTTCTCACGGTGTTGAAGCAGGCGGGATTGTCCAGGAATTTCTCTGCCATAAACTTGGCGCGCAGCGGATCGCCGGACATGATGACGGTCGCTGCTATTTCTCCTTCCTTAGCGGCATTGTGTGGTGTAGACATAATTATTTGTTTTTATGATTCTCCATGCAAAATTACGGAAAATAATAAGAACTCACATCGCTATCCATAAAAATAATTTAGCTCTATCCCAGCCATTCAGTCAGAAGCCTGAGATATTTCTCCGTCTGCTCGGTGAAGATCATATGCCGGGCGCCATAGAAGAGCTCCCAACGTGAATGAGGGATGTTGTCGTAAAGCGTCTTGGCGATATAAGGTGTGCAGAGGTCATCGGTGCCACTCAGGACAAGCGCCGGACAAGTGATCTCATGGAGCCGCGGGGTGTAGTTGAAATCTTTGAGTGTTCCCGTGGGGTTATACTCGTTGGGTCCCCACGCCACGAGGTAAGCCTCATTGCCGAAGCGCTTCTTGCGACTCATGCACTCGGGGGTGTCGGGCCCGATGACGAACTCATGACGGGCTACGAAATGATCATTGGCACGGAAATAGGCAGGACTGTTGAAGTTGCCCGTACGCTCGGCCTCAGCGATGGCGCGCTGGTCTTCGTCACTCATGTAAGTGATAAGTCGGTGCTGCTCCTTGCCCCACAGCTGACTCTCGGAGAGCGTGCTGGAGAGGATGATCGATTTCAGTCCGGCAGGTTTCATGTCGATGGCATAGGCGATGGCAAGCATGCCGCCCCACGACTGACCAAGAAGATGAAACTCGGTGATATGAAGGTAGTCGATAAGGCTCTTAAGCTCCTCCTCCCACGTCTCCTTGCGCCAGAGCTCGGGATGGCCGTCGAGATAGCTCTCTCCACATCCGATCTGGTCGTAAGAGATAATCTGACGATGGGTTGTGTCAGCCAAGGCATCGAGCACCTCGAAATAGTTGTGTGTGGAACCCGGGCCGCCATGGAGCAGAATCAAGGGAGCCTTATCCGTCTTCTCTCCCACAATGCGGTAAAAAGTCTTGTAGCCTTTGAAAGGCATAAATCCTGTCTCTATCTTCATATGCTTGTCGTTTTTATGCAAAAATAAGCATTTTCTGAGCAATAATATAAATAAAGACAGAATAATTATGACAAATTAATAGTTAACCGGAATTGTGAGCTCCGCGGCCTTCACACCTTTCGCTGTTGCCGTGAACCGCAGCTTGCCAGGCGTCTTCGCTGAGCGGACGATCGCCGTGCAGGCGCCACTGAAGAGATCCAGCAGTCGGGAGTCTGCGACGGCATCTGCTACTGGGAACCGGAAGCCCCGCAAGGCTACAACAACGGTTACAACAAAGGTTACTTCATCGATGGAGCACCGACCACAGCATTAGACTGCTTCAAATGATGAGATAGGTATACAGCATCAGGATAACAATCTCGACAACGTTAAAGGGGTGTGCCAACAGCGGTTGACACACCCCATATTTTATTTAACAATTCGAACAGATCATACCTCAATCTTCTCCCGTCTCCGCCTTCTTCATCTCCGACAGGAGATAATAGGCACCGGAGAGGGCAATGCCACGCAGGGAAATGTCAGGATGCACAGCCGTCACTGCCACCATGCCACTCTCTGCCCGTCCTTTCTTTACCTCCAAAGGCGTGAAGAGCCAACGGTTGCCTTTCCTGGCTGCTGTGAACACGTAGCTCTTGCCTTCATCATCGACCACGGCATCCTCAGGGACAGCCGTTGCCGGTGAGGCCTCTGTAGCGACGCGCGCCTGGACGTATGCTCCTGCGATGAGCCCTCGGAGGTCATTCTCGGTAAGGTTGACACGGACTGGCACCGCCTCCGTACCATCAGCGAAGCTTGTGCCTACGGAAGCCACCGCGCCACTGAAGTTGCGACCAGCAGAAGCGATGGTGACCGTTGCCTGCTGTCCTTTGTGCATCTTGGCGATGTCGCGCTGATAGACCATCAGCTCAGCATAGATAAGACGGGGATTGACGATCCGCATGATCGTCTGCTCCGGTCCGGCATACTGTCCCGTCTCGACCTCTACACGCTCTACTGTTCCTGAGATTGGGCTTGTCACCGACACTTCCGTCGTCACACGCCCGCGCCCCACTGCCGACGGACTGATCCCCAACTGGCGCAACTGAGCAGCAAGGGCCGTCAGTTCACTCTCGGTAGTACGCAAGTCAGACCGTACGCGGTCATAATCCTTACCAGCCCCTACCCGCTCATCCATCATCATCCGCTGCCGACGATATTCCTTGAGGAGGTAAGTCTGACGATCCTTAGCCGAAAGATAACGCGACTGGAGGTCGACGAGGTCCGGGTGTGAGAGCACGGCTACGACCTGACCTCGCGACACCTGCTGTCCTTCACGCACGAGGATACGGCTCACCGTGGCTCCCATCTTAGGCGTCACAGCGGCTTCGCCCTGAGGCAACGTCTTGAGTTGTCCGTTCACAGAGACATAACCGCGGAAAGAATAAGCAGCGGCATCTCCCGTCGTAATCTTTAATTGTTGCACCTGGGCATCGGTCAAAGTCACCTGATTGGCGCTCTCAGCCTCCTGTTGCTCCTCCTGATTTGTACTATTGCTCTTGGCACCGCATGAAGCTAACAACACAACCGTGGCCAGCATCAACGTTATATGATAGAAAAGATTTGTTTTCATCGTTTATTGATTTATTATCTTATTGCTCATTACCTTATTGCACATTGGGATATTTCAACTCAACCTTTGTCTTCATCCAACTGTCGTAAGCCGTCAGATAGTCGAGTTCTGTCTGCACGGCATCACCCATGGTTTGAATGAACCCGACATAATCGGTAGAGCCGAGCCGATAGGCGGCTGCAGCCCCGCGTTGCTGCTCCCGCGCTGTTGGCAGTGCCACCTCGCGGAAGAAAGCCACCTTACGTCTTGCCGACTGTTCCTGCAAACGGAGCTGTGCCAGCACAGCTGTAGTCTCGCGGGAGTATTGCTCAAGCTGACTCTGTGCGAGGGCATAGTCGGTCTTCGCCGCCTGCTCCCGCGCCCGGTAACCTTTCCTGAAGAGCGGGATGCTCACCCCGGCAGAGACGGTCCAATAGCCCATCTTGTTGCCGATGCGCTGGGCACCACCCTCGACATAAAAGGTAGGCAGCGTCTTACTCTTCTCCAAAGCGATGTTCGACTGAGCGAGACTCACCTGCTCCCGTGCCATCTGTAACAGAGGATGAGACGAGAGACTGTCAGCCGAGGACAAGTCGCCATTGCCTTTGATCGTCAATGTATCGAAAGGTGCCGCGGCAGGCTCACAAGCCGTACCCGTCCACTGGGCAAGACCGGCAAGGGCCATGCGGTAATCATCCGAAGCCTGCTGCAACTGTTCCCGGGTCTCTACGGCTTTCTTTCGAGCAGTAAGATAACTCAGATAGGAAGTCTCACGGGCGTTGTATTTCACTTTTGCCGCCTCCTCAAAACGTCGGTAGATGGAGTCGATACGTGTACGGACTGCAAGCCGTTGTTGGGCGACATAAGCCTCGACATAAGCCTCACTGACACGGCGCAGCAACTGCCAACGCGTAAGACCGGCCTCTGCACGGGCAGCAGCCACCCGCTGTCGTTGGTTGTCACTACGAGTCTTAGAGCCAAGGATATTAAAGTTCTGACGGACCGAGAGGAGGTTGTAGATAGCATCATTGCCTTGTCCCATCTCGTCGCCACCGACGGAGAACTCGGTGAGGCCGATATCGTTGACGCCTTTCGTCATCTGCTCCTCCCGTTGCACCTTCAGTCGGGCACCGGTCATGGTCGGATAAGTCTGTTCCGCCCGCTCGAGCACCTGCTGCAGCGTGAGACGTTCCTGCGCGTTTCCCACCATAGGCGACACCAATAAAAACAAAAGCAGAAGCAACGACGGCACACGACGCAGCGACGGCCGATGGAGACGCTCTTCTAGACCATAGAGCACCGGGATAACGATGAGGGTGAGCAGGGTGGCAGTGAACAAGCCCCCGATGACCACTGTAGCTAACGGGCGCTGCACCTCAGCACCGGCAGAGCCGGAGACAGCCATGGGCAGGAAGCCGAGCATGGCGGCAGTAGCTGTGAGCAGGATAGGACGGATACGCTCACGGGTACCGACAAAAATACGACGATGGATATTGGTCATACCTTCTTTTTTCAGACTGTTGAAACGATTGATAAGGACGAGGCCGTTGAGCACTGCCACTCCAAAAAGTACAATAAACCCGACACCTGCTGAGATAGAGAACGACATGCCGCGAACCGCCAAAGCTAAGATGCCACCGATGGTCGCCAGGGGGACAGCGATGTAGATCATGAGACTCTGCTTGATCGATTTCAAGGCGAAATAGAGCAGAATGAAGATCAACAACATAGCGATAGGCAGAACGACCATCAGTCGGCTCTTGGCCTGCTGTAGGTTCTCAAACTCTCCGCCATACGTGAGATGATAACCGGCAGGCAGCACGAGTTTCTTGTTGAGCGCTTTCTGGATATCAGCCACCACCGACTCCACGTCTCTTCCTCGAACATTGACACCGACATAGATACGCCGCGAAGCCTGATCACGCGAAATCTGCATCGGTCCCGACTGGTAAGAGATGTCTGCCACCTCAGAGAGTGGGATCTGCTGCCCGGTCGGCGTATCGATAAAGAGGTTCTTGAGATTGTCGATGCTCTGGCGATAACGGTCACTGAGACGCAGGACAAGGTCAAAACGCTTCTCTCCTTCGAAGACGACACCCGCCGACGACCCCGCAAAAGCCGCACTGACATAACGGTTGAGCTTCTCGATATCGAGCCCATACTGAGCCAGGCGCGTACGGTCGTAGCGCACAGTGATCTGTGGCAGACCAGCAGTACGCTCGAGTGCCACATCGCTCGCTCCGGGGACCTTACTGATGATGTCCACCATCTGCTCACCGAGACTGTTGAGTTGGTCGAGGTCCTCACCATAGAGCTTCACCGCCACATCCTCGCGAACACCCGTGAGCAGCTCGTTGAAACGCAGCGCCACAGGCTGGGAGAAAGAAAAGTTCAGACCGGGGAGCGTCTGGAGCTTGGCTTTGATCTTCTCGATAAGTTCTTCCTTCGTCTTCGCAGAGGTCCATTTGCTACGGTCCTTCTCCAAAATGATGAAACTGTCGGTATAGTCGAAGCCCATTGGATCCGTCGGGATATCCGCCACACCGATGCGCGCACAGACCGTCTTGATCTCCGGAAAACTGCGGAGCAACAGTCGCTCCACCTCTTTCTCCCGTTTGACGGTCTCTGATAGTGAACTGCCCGGACGCAGGAAGGTCTGCATAGCGATGTCGCCCTCGTCAAGTTCGGGGATAAACTCACCAGCCATACGTGTGAACACGACGGCAGCAAAGGTAAAGAGTGCCACAGCAGCGCCGATGACAACGCCCTTGCGGTGCATAGCCCATTTGAGCAACGGGTGATAGACAGCCACGATTTTCTCAATGATACGGTTGCTCAACTGCTCCAGCCACTGTTCAAAGCGAGACCAACGGCTCTGCTTGTTGGCTATAGGTCGCATCAACAGCGAGGAGACCATCGGCACATAGGTCAGACATAGGATGATAGCACCCAAGACTGCGAAAGAGAAGGTGTAAGCCATCGGTGCAAACATCTTGCCACTCACACCTGTAAGGAAGAGGATAGGCGTGAAGACGATGAGGATGATGAGCTGTCCGAAGAACGCTGAGTTCATCATCGTCGAGGCTGCATGATAGCTGATCTTGTCCATGTCGACCCGGCTGAGTTCCTTCTTCCGATGGTTGCGCAGCCGTTGCTCAATACCCATGACAATACCCTCCACAATGATCACGGCACCGTCGACGATGATGCCGAAGTCGATGGCACCCAGACTCATGAGGTTGGCCCATACACCGAAGATACGCATGAGGATAAAAGCGAAGAGCAGCGCCAGGGGTATAACGGAGGCTGTGATGATACCACCGCGCACGCTGCCCAAGAGAAGCACGAGAACGAAGATGACGATGAGGGCACCCTCTACGAGGTTACGGGCAATGGTGCTCGTCGTGCGCTGGATGAGGTTGGAACGATCAAGGAAAGGCTTGATCTCGATATCATGAGGGATGGATTGTTGGACACTTGCCATCCGCTCCTTGACAGCGGTGACGACCTTATCTGAGTTGGCACCTTTGAGCATGAGAATCATGCCGCCTACGGCCTCATGACCGTCCTGCGTGAAGGCTCCGTAACGGACCTGAGCACCATAGCGCACGTCATCGGCCACGTCGCCGACGAGGACAGGCACCCCACCTCCGGTCTTCACAACGATGTTGCGGATGTCGTCAACAGACCGCACGAGGCCTTCGCCACGAATGAAACTTGCCATGTGGTCTTTCTCGATATACGCACCACCGGTATTGCCATTGTTGCGGTTCAGCGCCTCATAAACCTCATTGATCGTCACCTTCATAGCTTTCAGCCGGTCGGGGTTGAGCGCCACCTCATACTGTTTGATGCTTCCGCCAAAGGAGTTGACTTCTACAACACCGGGAATCATGGCGAGCTGTCGCTTCACGATCCAGTCCTGGATAGTACGCAACTGTTGTGGCGTATATTTGGAGGTATCCTTCGGAACGAGCGTGTACTGGTAGATCTCACCCAAGCCCGTCGTGATAGGCCCCATCTCCGGCGTGCCGAAGCCTTCGGGAATCTCAGAGCGTACCTCCTCGAGCTTCTCCTGGACAAGCTGACGAGGAAGGTAAGTACCCATATTGTCCTTGAAGACAATGGTGACAACGGAGAGCCCGAAACGGGACACTGACCGGATGTCCTCGACACCCGGCAGATTGCTCATCGCCAGTTCAACGGGATAAGTGACAAACTGTTCGATATCGGCGGTGGAAAGGTTCTCCGACACGGTGATGACCTGCACCTGGTTGTTGGTGATGTCGGGCGTGGAGTCCACATTGATGGTGCTCATAGCCCAGATGCCGCCGCCGATAATTGCAGCAAGGAGGAGCACCACCAGGAATTTGTTCTTGATGGAGAAATAAATTATCTTGTCTATCATGAAAAATCTATTGCTTGATGAATATTAAGAAAAGCGGGTTCATCAAGCAACAGGAGGAGCTCTTAGTCCACCTGAGGACAAATATCCCCGGGGTAAGAGAATACGAAACTTATGAATAAAGCTTCGTGGAGAGGAAGAGACAAGAGAATATATAGAATAAGGAAAAACAAGCGCTGCCTTCTGACAGTCATTTGCCTCCTGATTTTCTGTTCTGTGATCGGAAACGATATAAGGCAGCACATGATGCTGTCCTTCCTCCGGGGCATCCGTGCATTGTCTTTGTGGAACACTGATAACGCCGGCATGATGGTGGTGTGGCACGAATGTAGTTGACAACACCATCAGTGTCGCCAACCACAAACAGAAGAGGTATGCCTTGCGCTTTATCATGGTGCAAAGGTAGGGAATGATTTTTGCAACTCGGTTGCAAAAACTCTCTGGACAGCTCTATTTCGCTGCATTCATTCCTTCATTGAACTTTGATTGGAGTTCGCGGGCTGTCTCGTTGTTGGGATTCAGTTGCAAAGCCTTACTGAAGTTGTCGAGCGCATCACGGTAATATCGGGGACCGTTCTGCTGCGGATTGGTGACAATGAGTGCGGTGTAGTAGAATCCCTGGAGCGTAGCAAGGTCGGAGCGGTCTGTAGCTTTTGTCGGATTCAGCGCCTCGATCTTCCCGACGATACGCTGAGCCTCCTCAAGATAGCTCTGAGCCTTGCTGTCCTGCGGGTGCATGGCTACGTAGGAGAGCAGCAGCATCCCCTGCTGATACTTAGGACCGACGCTATCGGGCAGCATGGCTTCGAGGCGTTTTAGTCCTGCCAACTGCTGCTCCAGTGATGGCTGAGTCTGCTGAGCCGTAGGTCCTGACACTGAACCATTCTGCTGAGCAAAAGCTGAGGTAGCACAGAGCAGTAAGAAGGCAAATGTTACCAGGAACTTAGAAACTTGAAACTTAGAAACTTGAAACTTAGAAATTAGCGATGTCATAAGCTTTATTACTTTTAAGTGAAACAAATATTCCGAGATAGAAGAAGCGTTTGCTGCCGTTCGTAATCGGCTGTCCGTTGCTTTGATAGCCATAGATATTCCGTCTCCCGAGCAGATTGCTCAAGGCTGAATAGACGATGACGCGCTTACTGGGCAGCCAGGTGACAACAGCATCCAGGCTATTATAATAAGGTGTCGTGCGGCCACGGACCAGTCGGGAAGAGGCATACGACTCCGTGAGTCCTAAGAGCAGTGTCTGCCAACTATATCTCACACTCACGCGGAGGTTATGGCGGGAGGCGAAGTCGGGTCGACAAGGCTCGGTGTTGTCAAGCCATAGCCGGCGTGAGTCGTTGTAACTATAACTGATCCTCGTAAAAAGGCCCGGCGTGAGGGAGTTGTCGTCGACAAACACATCAAGGCCTCGGCTCCAACCATGTCCGTCAGCAGTGAAGAGGGCGCCTTGTTGAAGCGGCAGGTGATGGTAGTTCTTACAGTAAGCCTCAATCTGTATCGTCGTCTTCTTCAGTTGCTCATGCACACTGAAGATATAATGATCTGCTTTGGCCGATTTGAGTGGCATGCCATAGGCCAGGATCGTATCGACTGCCTCCTGACTGTATCGGCCTGCTGAGAGCGACAGGGTCAGGGCACTGCTCGGACGATAGTTGAGCACCATTCGTGGCAGGAACAGCCATTGATGGGCAAGACTGTTATAGTCGGTACGGAGCGATGTCTTGGCAAAGACCTTACGCATCAAGCGGATCTGTGCATCGGCGAAGGCTGCCGGGAGCTGATAGGACCGTTCATAGCGGGAGCCTTCATAATGGATTGCAAAATTCCGAAGCATATCCTCGACACCGACACTGAACTTCAACGATGGCGAGACACCTTTGGTGACCTTTGCCTTCACATGGACTTCCCCACTCCGGTGCGTCATTCGGTCATCAGGCACCCACAGACCCTTGAGATGTTGATCATAGCCGCTCACAGCCACTCCCGTGAACCAAGAAAGTTGATGACGTGCCGTTCCTTTCAAGACACTGTTCAAATAGATATTGTTCTCATGCATGTCGAGGGTACGGTCCTCGTTATTGATAGCAAAAGCAGAGTAGTCGTAACCGAGATAAGTCTTTGAGACGACAGACGCTGATGGCTGCATCTTCCACTGCATCTCTCCGGAGAGTTGATGGTAAGGCCGTTTCCAGTCCCAGCTGTCGGGAAAGAGACGATTGTACATTCCGAGGTCGAGGTAAGTGGCGTTCATCGACAGGCTCCCCGCCTTCATAGCTTTCGTTCCTCCGAAGTTCCAGTCGATGAGCGATCCACTCACACCGAGCTTGTCGACAGTCGACTGATCCGTGGTCTCCATCGGGAGGACAGACGACAGTGCCTGGTCATACTCCGCATCATAGCCTCCGAGGGAGAAGTTGATACCCTTAAATAGAAAAGGAGAGAAGCGGCCGCGCGAGGGACTGTTCTGCGCCGTGGTCGTATAAGGCTGGAGCACATGCATACCGTTGATATAGGTCTGGCACTCATCACTGCTGCCGCCTCGGACATACAGTTTACCGTCCTCCCCGACCTTCTGCGTACCGGGAAGAGTCTGCAGTGCACCCACGATATCTCCGCAGCTCGCTGCATCAGTCACGATGTCGAGGGCACCCATCTGTTTCATGCCATCTGTCTCACCGAAGGAGAAGCCGCTGCCTGTTACGACGACCTCATCGATTGTCGTAGTACGGGAATGGAGACGGATAACGAGCTTTTCTGAAGAATGCCCAAGCCTAAGGACCGCATCATCGTAACCGATGCAACTCGCTACGAGCGTGTCGCCTCGCTGAGACGTAAAACAAAAATTTCCAAGCGAATCGGTGAGGGCGCCGTCCATCGTTCCTTTAATAAACACGTTGACATTAGCGAGGGGCTTGTGACCATCCGTCACCCGACCCGAAACTACGCGCTGGGCGGAAATCATGCCCGGCAGCAAGAGCAGAAGAAGTATGATAAATGTCTGTTTCATGCCGCAAAGATACGGCATCCTTTTGACCCTCACAAATAATGGGGACAGACGACTAACACAGGGGCTATACAGCTAATTATCAAGCCGAAATGCTAAGATCAGGGACGAATGACTAAGCAGGTTTCTATCCACTATTATCCAGTTCAGAGAGTTTCCTGGTAGTTTTCATTGATATTATTTGCTTGCTTAAATATTTTATTGTAAATTTGCCAATACAAAGCACAAATAGAGTTATGGAAACAACAATGCACACAAGAGAAGAAGCTTTAAAACGCTTCAAAGAAGCACGTGAACGCAAACGTATCGTTGTCGAAGAACTGAAGCAAGAATTGTCAGAAAGCTGCGAGAGAAGAACAGGAAAGAAACCTACTTCATTCTTCGTATTATGAAGGAACTGGATCTAAATAAGATCAATGCACTGGCACCTTATAATGTTGTTAAGGCTAATCGGCCAAATTATTTTAGATTCATTTCGAAAGCTGGTGCAGAGTTTGCCATAGGGTTCGATGAGGACGACTTCATATCCTCCGAATCCTATCAATTCATCATTGTTAATTCAAACGGGAAGCATTCACCAAACGATATTAGAGTACGCGATACAATTTTCGCTATCGTCAACGAATTCTTTCGTGTCAATAATGTAACAATGCTCTATATCTGTGAAACAAGCGATGGAAAACAAGCAATGAGGAGCAGATTGTTTAGTTACTGGTTCACAACATTGGCTGACAAAGGAAAATACTCTATTTATCAATCATCTATAGTTGACGAGGAAGGGGTTGACAATTACTTTGCCGTCATTACTCGTACAGATAATCCTTTTGCTAAACAGGTTATGAATGAATTTTACGATAATCTGTATTTCTTCAGTCATAAGCCCGAATAGGTACCTAAATAGTTGCCACCTCAAATAAACGACCTTAGCTTCGCCACATAACTGCGGGAGACGGGGACGACACATGAGGCATCACCCATCGTCAGGCGGTAACCGTTGGAGTTACCTTCCGCTGCCGTGATATTGTTGAGATTGACGATGAAGGAACGATGACACTGAAAGATCTTCGGGACATTGGCATCAGCGAGCACGGAAGTCAGCGTGGAGCGAAGCTGACAGTGCTCTACCCTACCCTCCCGACGGTAACAGACATCGACAAAGTTCTTCTGAGCCTCGGCATAGAGGAAGTCGGAGACAGGCAACGTGAGGTCAGTGCCATTAACATTATGATCATGAAAGGTGACAGTCTGACCGGTCTCCTTTGATGGCTCCTCCTTGGGAAGCATCTCCGCCAATCGCGTACGGAGCCGTTTCTGATAACCCAAGGAGATGTTGATCAGCATGATAGGAATGAAGATGATGAGCGTGGGGTAAAGATAAGCCAAGGTGCGCATCCATGAAACCCGCCCTCCGAAAAACGCACTGTCGGCAAGACTGTTGCCAACGGATATAAAGCAGAGAAGCAAAACGAAAGCAAGAATCTGATGCCATACCCGCCACACCTTCACAAGCTTCGCCCAGGGATTGAAGACAAGACGACCATACAAAAGTGTGAGGGCAAAAGCCACTGCCGTAAAATACAACGATACCAAGAAGATGTTCCCCGGATAGGTCGCCAGTCCGAAAGGACGAAGGAAAAAGAGGAAGAAGAAGACAACGGCCCCCGCTATCAGAGCATATTTAGACCATCTGTCGCGGTCTTCCAAAGGGTAAGGACGAAGAAAAAAGTTGTGCATTACGCTGGCTTATTTTTGTATCTGACACGATTTGCTTTGCAAAAATACCCTTTTTATCTTGAATGCACAACTTTTCACATTAATATTTTATTCCCTGTATTACAAATAAAACATAAAGATTCCATCGCGCCTCATATGTGACGCGTTTCCGCCCCATATGTGTCGCGTTACCGCCCCATATGCGGCGCGTTACCGACGCATATGCGGCGTGATCTATTTACACCTAAATATTAAGGCTCTTCTCACATGTCCCACGAATCTTTTCTGCTCAGATCATCGTTAATCTCAATAAAATTGCGTACCTTTGCACCCAGTTAATCGGAGGGTATCCATTAAAGGAAATGGTGCTGGATAAGATTCGACGAAAGTTGTTCTTGTCCGGCACCATTTTGTTTTAGGACAGTCCTCAACTCAAAAGAAAGTAATTGCAACTCAAAAGAAAGTAATTATGGATAACAGAGACGCATTGGATTTCGGGGCAATGAGCATCCCCCAACTGTTTCAAAAACTATTCTGGCCTACCCTTCTCGGTATGGTCTCCATGGTTTTGCTGAACCTCGCCGACGGTATCTTTGTCGGGCGCGGTGTGGGCAGTGACGGATTAGCGGCGGTGAATATCGCAGCACCGATCTTTCAGATATCCACGGGCATCGCCCTGCTCTTCGGCAGTGGCGTATCCATCGTTGCTGCCATCCACATGAGCAAAGGCAACCAGAAGGCTGCCAATATCAATGTCACCCAAGCTTTCACCATGGGGCTCCTGCTCATGACGCTCATCGTTGCCATCATCAACATCTTCCCTTATGCCACCTGCCGGCTCTTCGGTGGCAGCGACACGCTCTTCCCACTCGTGCGCGAGTATCTGAAATGGGTATCGCCCTGTGTTGTCTTCATGGTCATCAACTATATCGGGACCTTCACCCTGCGCCTGGACGGGAGTCCGAAGCTCGCCATGGCGGCCAATATGACAGCCGCTGGGCTCAACATCGTCCTCGACTGGCTTTTCGTCTTTCCTTTTGGATGGGGGATGATGGGAGCAGCCTTTGCCTCCTCCTTGTCAGCAGGGATAGGAGCCTGCTTCATCGTCTGGTATTACCTGGGGCACAGCCATCAGATCAAGCTCTATAAGCCGAAGTTCTCAGCCACGGCTATCCGCCTGACGCTGCGCAACTGCGGCTATCAGATCCGCCTCGGCCTGCCAGCTTTTATCGCGGAGACGGCCATCAGCTGCATGATGATCGTCGGCAACTTCATGTTCATGAGCCGCCTCCATGAGGACGGCGTGGCGGCTTTCAGCGTGGCCTGTTACCTCTTCCCGATGATCTTCATGTTCGGCAACTCCATCGCCCAGTCGGCCATGCCTATCATTAGTTACAACTACGGCCAGGGGAATACGGACCGTATCCGTCAGACAACAAGGGTGACGCTGGTGACAGGCGTGGTCTTCGGACTGTTGATGACAACGATCGGTTATTTCGGCACGCCAGCCATAGCCGAGCTGTTCCTTGGACATTCTTCTCCAGCCTATGCCTTATGCATCAAAGGTCTGCCCCTATTCTCCCTGTGCTGTATCTTCTTCACGCTTAATCTTGTACTCATAGGTCAAGAGCAGAGCATGGAGCATTATGGCCGCTCGACGTTCTACATGCTTCTTCGTGGTGTCTTCCTCATCATCCCGTGCTTTATTCTGCTACCTCGATTTATTGGTGATACAGGACTGTGGCTCGCCGTTCCGACCTCGGAAGCCATCACGTTGGTCATTATCACAATAGTCGAGCTTTTGTCTAAATAATTTTGTAATTTTGCATTGTAAACTATGTGACTATGAATAATATTACTGTTTATCAAGCAACGCTGAAGGATATCCCTGTCATTCAAAAGATTGCACAATTGACGTTCCCCGTGACCTATCGCGATATTATTACTCCGGAGCAGAACAACTTTATGATGGAGATGATGTATTCCACGGAAAGTCTGACCCGACAGATGACAGAGGATCATCACACTTATCTTATCGCGTGCCTTGACGGCAAGCCCGTCGGCTACGTATCCGTTCAGCCCCTGACAGAAAAAGAAGGCGAATTGGATGTCGTGGAACTGCAGAAGATCTACGTGCTGCCCGACTGCCAGGGCAAACATCTCGGACAGTTCCTTTTCGAAGAAGCGGAGAAGTTCATCCGTAAGATCCATCCTTCTCCCTGCATCATGGAGCTGCACGTGAACCGTCACAACAAAGCCTTGGGCTTCTATGAGCATCAGGGCATGAGAAAGGTGCGCCAGGGCGACTACCCAATCGGCCACAATTTCTTCATGAACGACTACATCATGGGGAAGGAATTAAGCTAATATTATAGCAAATAGGACTGACCAAAAAGCCTGACAAGAATTTCTTGCCAGGCCGAATATATAACTAAATAAGTTTTGCAATTGGAAGCTTATTTAGGCAAGGGAGTGAATGATCAAATTAGTACTTTGTATTCTCAGGATCCCAGTTGGTCCAACCTGTTGTCCAGTCGGTTCCGTCAGGGAAGGCTCCGATACCAGAGTAGTTCTTGCTCAGGTTGAGGATTGAAGTGATGCCGTTGAATGTCAGCGGAGTCCAGGCACTCACGACCGTGTTACCGTTAGCAGGGAGCTGGAAGAATGTGCTGGTGAAAGACTTCTTGTCGGGGTTTGTAGTCTTTGTGGTGTAGTCATAGAGCTCATCCTTGTAGACTTTGTTGAAGTCAGAACCGATGATGTCCATACCTACGAACGTGATACCCTGAAGCTTCATCAGACCGTTTGTAGCAGACTCCTGTGTGTTACCCTTCTCGTTGTCGAGGATCATGCCGATAGGCCATCCAATAGCAAGTGTCTTGGTGACATTGAGACGAGAGTTACGACGGATATGCATAGCAGCCTGGAACTTACCCATTGAAGAGCCGTTGCCCGGGTTCATGCCACCACCAGTGATATAGTCGGTAGTGTTCTGGAAGTTAGCATCGAAAGTCTTCGGGCCAAGAAGCGTGATGTAAGAGAACTGAGCAGAAGTGTAAGGCTCAGCTGTCGTACCACCGGCGTTGTTATCGCTCTCGAAACCGTTGCTCTGAGAAGCATCAGCGATCTTGGAGTCACGGACAGAGAGACCATAGGTCAGGCTTCCTGAGAAACCGTTATCTGTATCGAAGTCATCATCCCAACCGCGGTAAGCGATGAGGTGCTTGCACTGCACCGTGCCACCGAACCACTCGTAAGAGTCATCGTTGGAATAAGAAACCTGTACGTGGTCGATAGTTGTACCAGCGCCTACAGAACCGAAGGTCAGACCGTTGATTTCCTGGTCTTTCTGGAATGGGTATCCGGCGAACTCGATACGTACATACTCCAGATCACCAGAGTTGTCGTTCTTATCCGTGCCACCGTGCTTTGTACGGGGACCGCCCTCGATCTGCTGGTTGAGCACACCGTTGTTGTTAGGAGCCTTACCGCAGAGGATCACGCCGCCCCAGTCACCGGGCTTACGGCTGCCTGCAGCCTGCTCAGAAGTGAAGACGATAGGTGATGTCTGAGTGCCCTTAGCAATGAGCTTGCCACCAGGCTCAGCGATGAGTGCAGCCTTTGTCTCCTTATCACCCTTGATGATAGTTCCCGGCTCGATTGTCAGCGTAGAACCATCAGCGATGTATACCCAGCCTTTAAGGAGGTAGGTGCCTTTCTTCAGTGTCTGATTGCCTTTGAATACGAACTCCTGGTCACCATTACCGATAACAGTACCATTTGTTGCTTCCTTTCCATTCTCGTCAAAAAGTACATGGTCGCAAGCTTTAAGGCCACCATCAGTAGACCATTTGTAAGCTGTGGTCTGATTGTTAGGATCCGTTGAAGGATCATCGTTGTTACTACTGCTGCATGCTGTGAATGTGGCAGCGAGCGCGAGGATACCCATGTATCCCCAGATTTGCTTTTTCATCATGTTTTAATTATTTGATGTTGTCAAAAGTGTTATTTCATTAATTAAAGTCCGTACGTCAGCGTCAACTGGAAGTTTCTGCCCGGCGTATATTTTCTCGTTACCTCCTCAACTTTCTTCGTATTTCCGTTAGGATAAGTGACATCGGAGAACTGTTTGAAGAGAACGCTCTGGTTGAGGATGTCACGCACAGCGAACTTCACTTCAAAGTGTTTACCGAACTTCTTACTTGCCGTCAGGTCGAAGGCATCGCGTGGCATCTCATAACTATCAGGCACTCGTACGTTCTTATCAGCCTCACCACTGCCCATGGTACGACCCACGCCAACAATGCGTTTACCGATACGGTTATAGAGAAGGTTGATGTTGAGCTGTGCACGCTCATTCTTATAGAAGAGACCGGTATTGATAAGGTAAGGCGACTGACCCTGCATTGGGCGGTCATAGTAAACTGAGCCTTTATCAAATTTCACGCGGCTATGGATGAGTGAGCCATTGAAGCTCCAAGAAAAATCAGGCAAGCCAAGAAAATCGAGATTCTTGCGGATATCAAGTTCGAGACCGTAATTGTTTGCAGCCTTTGCATTAGCGTAAGAGTAGATGACATCTGTGCCACCCGACATTGTATAGACCCACTCGATAGGAGAATCGAAGTGCTTATAGAATGCTGCCAGGGAGATAACTTCTCCGCGGCTTGGATACCATTCATAGCGAAGATCAACATTGTCGATGTAGCAATTCTTCAAGTTGTAGTTACCTTCAACGTTGCTGGCGAGGTCGAAGTCGTAGTAGACCGAAGGCGACACCTCACGAAACTCCGGTCGGTTGATGCTTCGACCATAACTGAAGCGAACTTGATTCTTTTCGTCAATTTTGTAAATGGCATTGAGCGAGGGGAAGAAATCGCCCTTGCGGTAGAAGTGGCTTGAATGACTTTCCTTATCGGAGCGTGTGTTGGAGATAAGCTCCATCTGGTTCCACTCATAGCGCAAGCCAGCTAAGAAAGAGAAATCTCCGAAAGGCAATGTTGCAGAAAGATACCCACTGGCCAAGGTGTTGTGACCGCTGTAGTCGTTTCGCTTATCTACCTGCTCCATGAGATAGAGCTTATCGGCCCCGAAATATTGGTTATCACTGAGCAACTTTGTCATGTCCATGGCCTTGAAACCTGTAGGCAATGTGTTATTCTCTGTGTTGTACCAATAGTAGAAGTTACGGGTCTTGTAGTTACGTGTACGGTACTCACCGTAGACACCCGCCTTCAATTTTGGCTCCCAATCACCGAACTTGAACTGATGCTCTTCATTAGCCTGAAGAGATATGATGTGCTCATCCAGTGAGGTCCATTCGCGAGAGATATCGTTCTGGTAAAGCCAAACGTACTGATCCTGCGAGATATCCTCATTGTAGAGCATATATTTTCTGCGGTCAGGCAACCGGCGGTTGGCATACGCATAGCCGACGCTCCAATCAAGGGCATCGCCGCTGAAGGTGTGTCTACCCGTTAACTGACCGGTGTAAGTGGTACGTGAGCGGTAATAGTACTCTGCAGAACGCTCGGGCTCCGACTGGGCACTCGTTCCCTCACGGCTGGTATAGCGGCTGTTTCCTATCTGATTGAAGATGTTCTTCAACTGATATTTATTGTTGCCGCTCGGGCTTAGAAGCGTGAAGTTGAGCATAGCGCCAAGCCTCACGTTGTGGTTATACTGATTATCCGTAGACAGGCGGAGGGGATTCTCCTTATCGTTCTCTACGTCGTAGGCGTCATAGAAGTTGTTGATCATGCCGAGCATCGTGCGATACTCATTGGTATAGTTGATGGCTGAAGTCATACCCAGCTTTGCACGGTTGATGAGCCAGCTACGGCTCCAGTCAGCCCCAAGCTTCAAGTCGCCGTAAGGTGTCATCTTCTTCACCTTCCAATCGTTATTGAAATGGTTATCCGTCAGACTGTACATTGTGTTGCCACCGGAATTCTGACCAAGACTGTTGAGGTTGGCATCCATTCCGCCATGCAGAGAGCGGAAGCCACTGTCGAAGCCGAGCCAATCGGTACCGGAACCCTTGGTAGACATGAAGTCGCGGAAAGCAGACTGACTGTTCCAGTTACCTCCTACACTGACGTGGAAAGAATTGGTAACAGGAATCTCCTTCGTACTGACGAGAATGAAGCCGCCCGTGTAATCAGCAGGATACTCAGCATCTGGCACCTTCACAATGGTAAGGTTGTCGATCTGAGAACTTGGGATCATGTCGAACGAGAAGGCGCGCGTATCAGCTTCACTACTCGGCACGGCGCCGCCGTTGATCCATACATTATTATAACGTTGAGACAAGCCGCGGACCATCACGAACTTGTCATCGATAAGGCTTACGCCCGGCACACGGCGTATCACCTCTCCTGCATTGCTATCCTGCGTCCGTTGTATCTCTTGTGCCGAGACGTTACTCACTATGACGGAACTCGACTTGGCCGCCTGGATTGTCGCCACATCCGTATTCTTCCTTTCTACGCCGGTGACAGTGACCTCGCCCAGCTGCTGTTCATCAGCTGACAGTGCTATCTTGATAGGATTTCCAGCACCGTCAGACATCGCCTGAACTCCGTCAATATTTTGTGTCTTATAAGAAATATACTTTACTGTAATGGTGTATCTGGCTCCTTTCTTCAAACCCTTAAGGTCGAAGTTGCCGTCCACATCCGTCACGGTTCGCTTACCGGTTCCTACTGCCTCTACGGTAGCACCGATAATGGGTTCTTGCGTCTTCTTGTCGACCACATTGCCCTTGATATCCTGAGCAAGGCAAGCTGCAGCAGAGAGCTGCAAGCAAAGAATGAACGCAAATCTTTTGTTCCTGATTTCCATCTATTACTACTTTGTTTCTCTTTTACGATTGCAAAGTTAGTAATAGATTATTACAGAACAATTGCGCAATTATTACGAGTCAATTGCATGATTATTACAAGATGATTACGCGTCGAAGTAGTATCCAAATCCGAGACGAGTAACGAGGTTGTCGGCGTAGGCACCAAGTTTCTTACGGACACGTGTGATATTGACATCCACCGTGCGGTCGGAAACGATGACATCCATCGGCCAGATCTGACGAATGAGGTCATGGCGTGAGAACACGCGACCCTTGTGCTCAAGAAGTGTGCAAAGGATACCAAACTCTGTTCTTGTGAACTCCACTTCCTCACCGTCAATAACCACCGTCTTACGATCAAGGTCGACGACGAGTCCTCTGTATTCCAAGGTATGCTTTTCGTCCTCTTCAGCGGAAGGTGTGCTCTGAGCTGCGACACTCGTACGACGCAGCACCGCTCTGATGCGAAGCAGCACCTCACGGATAGAAAACGGCTTGGAGATATAATCATCAGCACCGAGGTTGAAACCTGTAATCTTGTCATTCTCTGAACCCTTGGCTGTGAGGAAGATGATGGGCACATGTTTCGTCTTCTCATTCTCACGAAGTTTGCGAGCAACAGAGAATCCACTCATTCCTCCCATCATAACATCCAAGAGGATGAGTTGATAACTTGCAATGTCTTTCTCCAAGGCCTCCTCACCAGAGTTGGCAGTATCCACTTGGTAGCCTTCCGTCTCAAGATTATACTTTAGAATCTCACAGAGATCCTCTTCATCATCAACAACCAGAATGCGTGTTGCTTCTTCTTTATCCATGTGTTATCGAAAATGTTTATCGTTCTAACTCGTTTTATTTATGTTGCAAAGTAACAATTTTCTCTTTACATTGACGTTTCAGCAATGTTACAATCTTGTTACACTGCGACAAAGATAAACAAATTATACGGGAAATAAAATAAAAAAGTTAATAAAAAAGCGGTCCCATTGGGACCGCCCTTCTATGGTGAATGAATGGAATTTAGTCTTCCATGAACTTCTTTGCAGAACGCAACTGATGACGCATGACGCTCAGGAATTGCTGTGTCTCTTGAAGAATATTCAGGTAAACCATATCAACCTGTAGATTCTTGTTGTCGGAAGCTGTCTGAATGCGGTTGAGGTGTACCTTACGGATGACAGAGAGCTGATCCTTGCAAGCATCTGCCTCGGCAAGGATGCTGCGATACTGATCGTAACGATTGGTCTCAATCTCATCGCAAGTCATCTTCATCAGATCGTTTACAGAATTGCGTACCGGCTCATACTCCTTGATGTAAGCATCAGGAATAGGATTGAAGTTGTTGTCAACATGCTCCTTAATTGGCGATAGCATACGACGGAGCGTATAGACATACTGCTGGTCACTGTTGGCACCTACATGGAACCAAGTGTTCTTCTCTGCAGCAATCTCTACCGGCGACTTCTTCAAGCCGAGCATCTCCTGACGACGAAGCTTCTTGAGCAATGTAAGGCTCTTACGCAAGCCAGAGTCGGCCTTTCTCAAGCCACGAACCTTCTGATTGTTGAAACCATCCAGGATCTGATTATATTGCTCGAGTGCATAGCGGCAACTCTTGCTTTGTGTGTCGCGTACATGTTTGCAAAGCATCTCCCAGACAATCTCCGGGTCACGTGTGCGCATCATGATACGGAAGCTGTCATCCTCAGCCTTGGTCTGCTCGCTCTTCTTTTTGTACTGACGGTTACTGCGCCAGAGCATGAATACGACGAGAGCCATGAACAAGAACTGGATAATGAATCCACCATACCACATGCAGAGAGCTACGAGGGCACAAGTGATGAAAGCAACACCAGCAGTGATGAACCAACCACCGATGACACTCAGCACACCGGTAACACGGAACACAGCACTCTCACGGCTCCAGGCGCGGTCAGCAAGACTCGAACCCATAGCCACCATGAAGGTAACGTAGGTAGTAGAAAGAGGCAACTTATGGTTTGTACCGAAAGTGATCAGCATGGAAGCAAGAACAAGATTCACGGCTGCACGTACAATATCGAAAGCAGCACCCTCACTCTTAGGATCTTCCTCAACAGGAGCAGCATTGGTATCGAAACGAGAGTTGATCCACTGACGCATCTTCACTGGGAAGATATGGGCAACACCCTCAACAATGTTCTGAGTGACTCGAACAATAGCACGAGCTGCACTGCTGGAACCGAACATCTCATCGCCCTCATCCTGACGGGAGAGGTCAACAGAAGTCTTGATCACATTGCGGGCCTTCTTAGAAGTAGCCATAGCAACGATCATAATGATACCGGCCATCATCAGATAGAAAGGAGGTGTCTTTGCACTGCCCATCAAAGAGGTCATCAGGAACGAATCAGCACCAGTGCCATGAGCATTGGCGGTGAAGTCTTCCCAAGAAGAAAGACCAGCGAGAGGTACACCGATGAAGTTCACAAGGTCGTTGCCGGCAAATGCCATAGCCAGGGCGAAAGTACCCATCAAGACTGTAAACTTGAAGATATTGATCTTGCAGAGATACATGATCTCTGTCACGATAGCAGAACCAATGAATGTATAGACGAGGAGCATGTTCGTGTTCTCATCTATATAATTTCTTACATTGTCAGAAATATAAGGACTCTTTCCGATACCCTTCAGGAAGATAAAGTATGCCAAGGCTGTGAATGCAATACCACCGAAGATGGCAATAGTGTATTTGCTGTGCTTGGAATAGTTGAACGTGAAGATCACACGACTGATCCACATTACAATGACACCCACAACAAACGAAATGGCCACAGAAATGAAGATTGCCATGATAACCTTCAGAGCTTTGTCGGAATTGACAAGATCAGCCATGGCAAGATTTCCGTCTGCCATGCACTTCAGACCAGCCAACATCACGGTACCACCGAGCAACTCAAACACCAGAGAAACGGTAGTTGATGTCGGCATGCCTAACGTATTGAAAACATCCAATACGATAACATCGGTCACCATGACCGCTAAAAAGATCGTCATGACTTCATGGAATGTATAGTGACTCGGTACCATAATCTCATGGCGGGCCACATCCATCATTCCTGTAGACATGACGGCGCCAATGATGACGCCACACGAAGCAATGATAAGGATCGTGCGGAAGGTTGCTACCCGCGCGCCCACTGCCGACTGCAAGAAGTTGACAGCGTCATTGCTCACTCCTACAAAGAGGTCAAAGACCGCAAGGCAGAGTAGGAAAATGACAATGCAAAGATAAATTGTCTCCATAATTAACTGTAATATAAATCTGTGTGCAAAGTTACCTACAGAATATTACAGCCATCTTACATCGATATTACAAAGATGTTACAATTATAGAGCCACAACATTGAGATAAGAAAAGGCTATGCTTTAAGTGTGAAGTCGAAACGAAGTCCGCCTTCTGGGTTATTCTTTACACTGATTGTTCCTCCATGAACACGAACAGCATTCTTCACGATTGCCAGGCCTAGACCGGTGCCGCCCATTTTACGGCTACGGCCTTTATCCACCCGGTAGAAGCGCTCGAAGAGGCGGGGCAGATGCTCCGGAGCAACCCCCACTCCATCATCCTTGAACATGAAATGCCAAAAGCCGTCGTCCTTATGCTCTGCTGTCAAGACAATATGTGTGTTAAGCCCAGCATAAGCAATGGCATTATCGGTCAGATTTCTGAATGTACTATAAAGCAGTCCGCTATTGCCATTGATAAGAATCTCATTGGGAATATCGCAATGCATAGTCATTCCTTTTTGTTCAAGGTTAAATTGGCTCTCGCGCTGTACGGTTCGAATAATCTCAGCCACATCAACCTCTTCGAAAGACATCATATCAGCACCATCATCAAGACGGTTCAACGTAGACATGTCGTTGAGCAAAGCAGCCAGACGCTTGCCTTGCGCATAACAACGCTGGAGAAAAAGGTCACGTGTCTTGTCATCGATACGCGGATTCTCAAGGATCGTCTCCAAGTAACCTTGTATGCTTGCTACGGGTGTCTTCAGCTCATGAGCAACATTCTGAGTGAGCTGACGCTTCAGTATCGTCTGCTCCTGCTGAGTTTTCTTTAAGCGAAGGTACAACTTCACAATACGCTCAGCAGTATCACCTAACTCATCATTGGAGAAGGTACCCAAGGTTTGGCCCCATTCCTTATCAAAGGAATCTGAAGAAAAGCCAGGGGAACTGGCGCGCGTAGCAAACTGATTGAGTCGCGTAATATTAGTACCTATACGGTGAGTGAAATGATAGAGCACCAATGTCAGGAGTATGATCACAACTAAAGCAAACCAGATATAATGCTGATCCGACTTCAGGTTCTTTGCAAGGTCTACATCGTAGGGCAATGCTGAACGAATGATGATATAATTCTGAGGATAATAAGTAGCACAATAGAAATAATCTTTCTTGAGTGTATGGCTGTTACGGTCGACAGAGAATCCCATTCCTGACTTAAGAGCTTGCTCCACTTCTGGTCGATTGGAATGGTCAGTCATTGTACGGTAATCCTTGCTCGTATCAAACAACACCTTTCCATCCTTACGGATAATCGTAACGCGAAGATTAACGAATGTACCTTTGCGCAGATAATCATCAAGGAATTGGGTCATATCCTTGTCATGATTGAAAAGCAAGGCATCATGCAACTGGTTATTGCAATCTTGTAAGCGAAGCGTAAGCGTCTCAATCTTGTACTGCCGCTCACGATACTGCTGAAACACGATAAACGCTATGGCAAAGAGCAGAAAAAGTGAGACAACGCTCAAATATAACTTATTGCCTATGGAGAATTTTCGTTTCATAACTGCCAATTTTCAGCAAAGTTAATCAAATCTTTGCAATAACGTAATATCCATACCCAACAATTCACAGAATTGTAACGTCGTCACAGCGATCAAGCAATAAGTAATTCTCCCAAATACATGGGTAATATTAAAGAGGACGGACCGCAAGGCCCGTCCTCTCTATTTCTACTTTTTCTTAATATTCTTACTGTGCTTACCGTAACCATAACCATAACCGTAGCCGTAACCATAACCGTAGCCATAACCATAGCCATAGCCATAACCGTAGCCATGTCTGTGACCGCCACCCTCTGTTCCATTGAGGACAAGCAGCATATTACGATACTTATTGCCCTTGTAGAGCTTCTCAAGCTCAGGCAGCATGTTTCTCTCCAAGATTCCAGCACGAACGATAAAGATAGTACGGTCTGCATAACCAGCGATGATTTCAGTATCAGCCACAACCTCAACAGGAGGACAGTCGAGGAAAATGTAATCGTACTGTGGACGCAGTTCATCAAGTAATGCTTTCAAACGACCATTGCCAAGGAGCTCTGCAGGGTTAGGCGGTACAATACCAATAGGCAACACCGAAAGATTACCATTTCCACTATACGTGCGAACCAACTGTGACGCCTCAACGTCCTTACCTGTCAGATAATGGGTAAGACCGACCTTCGGCGAACCTACAAGCATTGAAGTAGCCCCCTTACGCAAGTCACAGTCGATGACAAGCACCTTCTTTTGCTTAATGGCAAGAGACATGGCGATGTTCTCTGTGATAAAAGACTTACCACTGTTAGGGTTGAAAGATGTGACAAGCACAACATTTTCCTTGCGATTGCCTGGCATAACAATCTCGAGTTTTGTTCTAAGAACACGGAATGCCTCATTGACGACATTGTGTTCACCCTCTTGCACAACAACATTTGTATGGGCCTCTTCTTCTTTCTGCCACGGCAAATGAAGTTTGCGCTTGGAAGCCAATGGAATCTCGCCAATGAAAGGAATCGTGATGCCCTCCAAATCTTTCTTGCCACGGAGCTTCGTATTCATGCTTGCTCTGAGAACGATGATACCCAAAGGTATAGCAAGACCTATGACGAAAGAGATGAGCAAAATCATGTTTTTCTTCGGTGAGATAGGAACCATTGAGCCAAAGGGGGCAGACAGGACACGCACATTGTAAGCAGTGAATGCCTGCGATAGTTCATTCTCCTCACGTTTCTGTAAAAGGAAAAGATAGAGTTGCTCTGTCACCTTCTGCTTACGACCGACACTCTGAAGATATTTCGACTGCGACGGTACTGAAGCTATACGGCTGTTTGTCTGACTCTCTGTTGCCTGAGCCTGACCGATTTGTGTATCAATTCCAGCTACAAGGTTGTTCAAGCTCTGAACAATGGCTTTACGCATTCCAGCCAATTGACGGTCATAATCCTCCACAATAGGGTTCTTACTGGATGAATTGGCAGCAAGCTGATTACGATCGAGCAATAGCGTATTATAAGCTGTTATCTGAGACTGAACAGACGCATTGTCTATACCAGAATTAGCAGGCAACAACTGACGGGAATGGACATCTTTAACAAGCATGTTGCGCACGTATTGTGCCATAGAACGCTGGGTGCTCAGATCCAACATCTCTTTACTGTTGTCCCTGCTCTGCTGCAGATAGAGCTGAGCTGTATAAGCCTCATCAGGGATAAGGTGCGAGCTCTTATAAGTAGAGATATCAGCATCGAGACCACCAAGGCTCTGTTCTATCTCTGCCAAACGCTTCGTTATAAACTTAGACGTAGCAATAGCGACCTGGTTCTTATCCTTGACCCATGCTTCCTTATAAACAGTGATAAGCATGTTGATAATGTCTGTAGCACGCTCTGGGATCTTATCTTTATAAGCAATATCAATGACAGTGGCCTGCTTGTTATCAAGATCAGCTGAGAGATTAGCTTGAATGCCCATCGTCATATTGTAAAGCGTGGAACGCACCACTGTGATAGGCTTGACATCTCGCCAAACGAAAGAGCCGTAGTTAGCTGTCGGAGTCACCATGACGTTACCCACAGGGGTATTGACAACCGAATTGATATGTCCTTTTACCTCTGACTTATCATCCTCAACAACTCGGCCATCTCCTCCGCGATTGAAATTCGTCATCGTGAAAGAACCGTCTGCTTTGAGGGTCAGTTCAAGACTGGCCGCCTCATCAGCGGTAAGCCCCATGAAGCGTACTTTCACAGGTAACGTCTTTCCGTAGAGCTCAAAAGGCTGGAATGTTCCCTTCACAAAGTAGGACATGTCTAGACCTAAGCGCTTACCGGCCTCCATAATATTTGCCGGAGCCTGAATAGCAGCAAGTTCATTATTCACATTGGTCTGGGCTCCGCCTAGTCCCATGTTGGAGAACATCGAAGCCACATCAGAACTCATGCCTTGCGTCTTACTGTCATCTTTGATCAGCAAGATAGCCGAACGATTATAAATCTTCGGCGTACGAAGATAATGAAAGAATCCAATGCATAAGCAGATGACCACTGAAAGCAAAATCCACATCCAGTTGGCCAAGCACATGCTCAGAATATCACGGACATTGATGGACTGTTCCTCTTGTTCCTGATTCAAGTTCTCTATTTCAGCCATTGTTCTTTTCGTTGTTATAACAGAATCAAATCAACTAATAAATAATGTATCTACTTCATCCTACTTAAACAGCAAGACAGAGATAGAAGTCAAGAGCGAAGCTATAGACACCCAGAAAGAGGTAGATGTCACTGTATTACCATTGACCGTTCTCTGACGCTTACGAGTTGCATTAGGTTTGATGTAGACCACATCATTCTGATGGATATAATAAGCAGGGGAAGAAGTGAGTTTCTTCCAGTTCGTGAGATCTGTGGTATAACTTATCTGCTTGCCATTGAAGTTTCTCATTACCATCACACTATCACGAAGACCATAAATAGTAAGGTCTCCTGCCTTACTTATTGCATCCAACAATGTGATTTGGTCGTGGTCAATGGTATATTGTCCGGGGCGACTAACTTCACCTATTACGGAGAAGTACATTGAACCATAATCAATTGTAACGACAGGATCTTTCACGAGGTCACGGCCTATAAGCTGCCCTTTGATAAACGCAGCCAACTCCTCTCTTGTTTGTCCTCCGGCATGTATCTTGCCAAGGACCGGGAAATCGATATCTCCTTTCGTATCCACCGTATAAAGAGACACCTGATTATAAGAGGAGCTCATGCCCGTAATTGTTGCACCGGCCTGATAAGTGACCACCGGAAGGTTGAACAATGCAGCAAGTTTTGGATCCTTACTGCTTACAATAATAGAAAACTTGTCACCAGGTTGAAAAGCGATGACGTAAGGCTTTACTGTACGAACTGAGTCTACCGACTTGACGTCCTGAAAATAAGAAACATCTTTAATGCTTCCGCAACCTACAGCGAGTAACGCTAGACATAAAGAAAGTCCTAAATAGAATAAGGAGCGTTTGAACATACGTATGATAAACTAATATTTCCCACAAAGTTAAGGATTATCCCGTAAAGTTCATAACACATTAACTAATATTTAACCTTTAATAACAATACAATTTCCTTCGTTGCTTGATCATCACAATCTCTAAATAAAAGTATGTAAGAACTCTTTTTTAAAGAGTAATGCATAAAAATTACATAATCTCTCTATTTTGCAAGTTTTTTGCATCAATCCGTAACAATATTCACTTAAAAACATGGTAAATTGAAAATAAATACTTAAATTTGCAATCGTAATACTTTAACGAAGAATTTATGACTCTTGATTTGAACATGCTCCAGCGTTTCTACGCTACCTACTCGTCCCGAGTGAAAGCAGCAAAGGCACAATTGAACCGTCCATTGACCTATGCTGAGAAAGTACTCTTCTCACATCTTTATAATGACTTTCCTACAGAGCCATTGCATCGTGGAGAATCGTATATCGACTTTCGACCCGACAGAGTTGCGATGCAGGATGCGACTGCACAAATGGCGCTTCTGCAGTTTATGAATGCCGGCAAGAGCCATGTTGCTGTACCTGCTACCGTACACTGCGACCACCTAATCCGTGCCGATGTCGGAGTGGAGAAAGACCTTCCGGCAGCCAAGGCTACTAATAAAGAGGTGTACGACTTTTTGAAGTCAGCCTCCGCAAAATATGGTATCGGCTTCTGGGCGCCCGGCGCAGGCATCATCCACCAGGTAGTGCTTGAGAACTATGCCTTTCCAGGCGGTATGATGGTAGGTACCGACTCACACACGCCTAATGCAGGCGGTCTTGGCATGGTCGCTGTAGGTGTCGGGGGTGCCGATGCTGTCGATGTGCTCACAGGACAGGCATGGGAGTTGAAACTTCCACGCCTCATCGGCGTACATCTAAAAGGACATCTCTCAGGTTGGGCTTCACCGAAAGACGTCATTCTTGAGATTCTCGGTCAGCTTACCGTGAAAGGCGGTACCAACGCTATCCTCGAATATTTCGGCGAAGGCGTGGGCAGCCTGTCTGCTACGGGCCGTGCCACCATCTGTAACATGGGCGCAGAGCTCGGTGCCACCTGCTCCATCTTCCCCTTCGATGACCACTCAGCAGAATACCTGCGTCAGACAGGCCGCAACGATGTAGCAGAGATGGCACTTGCCAACACAGCTGATCTTATGGCAGACGACGAGGTGTATGCTTCTCCCGAGAAATATTTTGATCAGCTTATCACGATAGACCTCTCGACGCTTGAGCCTCATCTTAACGGCCCCTTCACACCGGATGCCGCTACACCGATCTCTGAGATGCGCACTAAGGCTCCCGAGAAAGGTTATCCTTTGAAGGTTGAAGTTGCACTAGTGGGCTCTTGTACCAACTCGTCCTATCAAGATCTTGCGCGTGCCGCTTCTGTGGCACGTCAGGCAACAGCCAAGCATATCCCCGTTAAGGCTGAGCTCATCATCAATCCTGGTTCGGAGATGATCCGCTATACAGCTGAGCGCGATGGTATCCTTGAAGACCTACGAAAGATTGGCGGTATCATCATGACCAACGCCTGCGGACCTTGCATTGGGCAATGGAAGCGGCACACCGACGACAACACGCGAAAGAACTCTATCGTAACATCCTTCAACCGCAACTTCCGCAGACGTGCTGATGGCAACCCCAATACCTATGCATTTATTGGTTCGCCGGAGATGGTCGTGGCCTTAGCTATCGCAGGTAAACTCGACTTCAATCCTGCTGTAGACAAACTGACAGATAAAGACGGCAACGAGGTGATGCTCGATGAGCCTTCAGGCAACGCGTTCCCGCCGAAAGGATTTGATGTGAACGATGGACAGACTGTAAGCAATATCGAGCAATTGGAGAAAGAAGGTCTCTTCGTACCGCCTCATGAAGCTGACAATATTGAGGTTGTGATTCGTCCTGACTCCGAGCGCTTGCAGAAACTTGCCCCGTTCCCCGCATGGGATGGCAAAGACCTCATTGACATGCCACTGCTCATCAAGACGCAGGGCAAATGTACGACGGACCACATCTCCATGGCAGGTCCATGGCTCCGCTTCCGCGGTCATCTACAGAATATCTCCGACAACTTGCTCATGGGCGCTGTCAATGCCTTCAATGGCGAGAGCAATCATGTGAAAGACCAGCTTGACGGACAATATAAAGAGGTGTCGTCGGCAGCGAAAGACTATAAGGCGCACGGCATTCCGAGTATTATAGTGGCTGAAGACAACTATGGAGAAGGTAGTTCCCGTGAACATGCTGCTATGGAGCCGCGCTTCCTCAATGTGCGCGTCGTCCTTGCCAAGAGTTTCGCACGTATCCATGAGACAAACTTGAAGAAGCAAGGCATGCTTGCCCTCACATTCGTCAACAAGGACGACTATGAGAAGGTGCAGGAGGACGACCGGATCTCCGTGACCGGCTTTGCTCAGTTCGCTCCGGGTAGTCTCTTCACAATAACGCTGAAGCACAAGGATGGCAGCGAGGAGCAATTCCAGGCTCGCCACACCTATAACGACCTGCAGATAGCATGGTTCAAGGCAGGAAGTGCACTGAACTACGCTTCACAGAAATGAGGCGATAGGTGTTAGGTGATAGATGTTAATGGTATGTTTTAACACAATTTCAGGCTGACCACCCTCCCTACGGGGGAGGGCCGGGGAGAGGCCTAAATATAGAGAAGATTATGAAGATAACAAAGAGTAATGGGAAACTGAATGTTCCCGATAACCCTACAATTCCTTTCATTGAAGGAGATGGTGTTGGCGCAGAAATTACACCCGTGATGCAGGCTGTCGTAGATGCAGCTGTTGAGAAGGCATATGACGGTAAGCGCAAGATAGAATGGAAAGAGGTCCTTGCCGGCGGCAAGGCACATGAAAAAACGGGAGAGTGGCTCCCTAAGGAGACTATGGATGCTTTCCGCGAATATCTCGTAGGTATCAAAGGACCACTGATGACACCGGTAGGTGGCGGTATCAGAAGCCTCAACGTAGCACTTCGCCAAGGTCTCGACCTCTATGTCTGCCAGCGCCCCGTGAGATACTTCAAAGGCATCGAGAGTCCCGTGAAGCATCCTGAATACGTCGACATGTGTATCTTTCGCGAGAACACAGAAGATATCTATGCGGGAATTGAATGGGAAGCCGGCACACCCGAGGCAAAGAAGTTCTACGACTTCATCCACAACGAGATGGGCGTCAACAAGGTTCGCTTCCCGGAGACTTCCGGCTTCGGTGTCAAGCCAGTGAGCCGCGAAGGCAGTGAGCGCCTTATCCGCGCCGCCATCGATTATGCTTTGGCACACGACCGTAAGACTGTGACACTTGTCCACAAAGGCAACATCATGAAGTTTACCGAGGGCGGCTTCAAGAAATGGGGTTACGAACTCGCAGAGCGCGAATATAAGAAGGAACTTGAAAGCGGACGCCTCGTCATCAACGACTGCATCTGCGACGCTTTCCTTCAGAACGCACTGCTCAAGCCGAAGGCTTACAGCGTCATCGCTACAATGAACCTCAACGGCGATTATGTCTCTGACATGCTTGCTGCTCAGGTTGGCGGCATCGGCATTGCTCCAGGCGGTAACATCAATTACCAAACGGGACACGCTATCTTCGAGGCGACACACGGCATTGCTCCTGACATCGCCGGGAAAGACATCGTCAATCCTTCCAGTATCATCCTCTCAGCTGTGATGATGCTCGACTACATGGGCTGGCACGAGGCTGGGCAACTGATAGAGAATGCGCTTGAGAGCCTGTTTCAGCAGGGCATCGCAACCGCCGACCTCGCACGCTTCATGCCTAACGGAAAGAGCCTCGGTACAAAGGAGTTTGGTAATCAATTAATCGGGAAACTCTGAGAAAGGATTATTATGAAAAAGGAATATTTAGTATATAAGCTCAGTGATGAAGTAAAGGAGGCCTGCAAGATACCGCGCGAGGCCTTCGCCAAGTACGGCGTGAAGCGTGGCCTCCGTAATGAGGACGGATCAGGTGTACTTGTCGGACTGACGAATATCGGTAACGTCATCGGTTACGACCGGGCAGAGGACGGCACCCTGAAACCATGCCCCGGCCGCCTCTACTACCGTGGCTATGAGCTTGATGACCTTGTATCACCATTGTTGAAGGAGAAGCGCTTTGGATTTGAAGAGATCGCCTATCTTCTTCTCTCGGGCAAGCTCCCAGACAAAGAAGAGTTAGCTGCCTTCAAGGAACTGCTCAACGACAACATGGCGCTTGATCACCGTACTATCGTGCATATCATTGATATTGAAGGCTCTAACATCATGAACATCCTCGCGCGTTGCGTCTTGGAGATGTACACTCTCGATCCCAATCCCGATGACATCAGTCGCGACAATCTCATGCGTCAGTCGATAGAGCTTATCGCTAAGTTCCCGACCATTGTAGCTTATGCTTACAACATCTATCGCCACTCGGTACAGGGCAGCAGCCTGCACATCAGCCATCCAAAGGAGAACCTTGGCATTGCCGAGAACTTCCTCTATATGCTCAAACACAACTATACCGACCTCGATGCGCGCATGCTCGACTTGCTGCTCATCATTCAGGCAGAGCACGGTGGTGGTAACAACTCAACGTTCACCGTGCGTGTGACAAGTTCTACCCGTACCGATACCTATTCAAGCATTGCTGCCGGCATCGGTTCACTGAAGGGTCCTTTGCACGGAGGTGCCAACATCAAGTGCATCAATATGTTCCACCATCTGAAGGAAAATATCTCCGATTGGAAGAGCATTGACGAGATCGATACATATCTCAACCATATGCTGCGTAAAGAGGCATACGACAAGTCCGGACTCATCTATGGTATCGGTCATGCTGTCTACACGATGAGTGACCCGCGTGCCGTAGAACTGAAGCGCCTTGCCGGTGAGCTCGCCAAGGAGAAGGGACGAATCGACGAATATGAGTTCCTCAAGCTCATTGAGCAAGAAGGCGTGAAGTGTGTCACGGCTTTCCGCAAATCAGACAAACCTATCTGCGCAAATCTTGACTTCTACAGTGGCTTCATCTATGAGATGCTCGGCTTGCCACAGGAAATTTACACACCGATTTTCGCCATGGCCCGTATCGTAGGTTGGACGGCTCACCGCATCGAGGAGCTGAACTTCGAAGGCCGTCGTATCATTCGACCTGCCTACAAGAACATCCAGGAGCAAAAGAAGTACGTGCCGCTGGACGAACGATAACAGACATATGTACATTGCAGGGGCGGCCCTTATGGCCGCCCTTATTTTGTTATACAAATTGAAGCAAAGGTTATCAAAAAACGAATTTATTGATTGTCTTCCAAACATTTTTCCTTTCCTTTGCACACAGAAATAAGACAAATAGATGCAGGACAAGACCATATTGACGATAACAGGTAGTGACCCTACGGGTGAATCAGGTATCCAAGCTGATATCAGATACATCGCAGAATTAGGGTATACCGCTGTCTCCGCCATCACGACCATCACACTTCAGAACACCCTTGGCATTCAGGAGTTCCACGACCTGCCGGCAAGCGTTGTCGGTGGTCAGATCGATGCACTTGTCAACGATATGCAGCCTCGGGCCGTAAAGATTGGCATGATGCGCCGTATAGAAGTCATTGAGACTGTCGTGAGAGCCTTACGTCGATATCGTCCCGATTTTGTCATCTACGACCCCGTACTTTACTCCAGTCGTGGGGAACGACTCATGGGTGACGAGGCATTGAACCTGATACGTAAGAAGTTGTTTCCACTCTGCACGGTCATCATCGTCCGTCATCAGGAGACGAACGATCTTTTGGGCAACATGGTTTTGGGTAACGTTTGTTTCATTGATGATGACAATCGTCATGGCCTAAGCAATGGTTTCTCTTCAGCCCTCGCCGTCTCCCTCTGTGAAGGACTGAAGATGCAAGAAGCTGTAAGCAAGGCAAACGACTTCTGCAAGCGGCAACTGTCTGGGGCCACCGTGTTGCAGGGACGAAGTACACAACTCTACAACGACTTTATCTCTCTCGTCCGTCAAGATTTCGCGACTAAGAGTGATGTCGCCTCGTATGCTGACAAGCTCAATGTGAGCAGTGCCTATCTCGGTCAGGTCTGCCGCCGCATTGCCGGCCGCAGTCCCAAAAGCATTATCGATGATGCTATCGTCAAAGACATCGAGCGACAATTGACAAAAACAGACCGGACCATTCAGGAGATTGCTCTGAGCCTTGGTTTCTCGTCTCAAGCCCACCTATCTAAGTTCTTCAAGAACATCGTGGGGAAATCACCGAGCGAATACAGAGGAGGCCCCACCCCTACCCCTCCCCCATCCAGGGGAGGGAGAGATATGCTTCAAGAGGAATATTGAGAGTCGGAAGTGAAGAATTAAGGTAATAAATAAAAGGAAAAATGGAAGACAGAATGACATTGAACCGTAACCTGGCTCAGATGCTCAAGGGCGGTGTGATTATGGACGTTACGACGCCTGAACAGGCAAAGATCGCAGAGGACGCTGGTGCTTGTGCTGTCATGGCACTGGAGCGTATCCCGGCAGACATCCGTGCAGCCGGTGGTGTGGCGCGTATGAGTGACCCGAAGATGATCAAAGGCATCCAGCAGGCTGTGTCTATCCCCGTGATGGCCAAATGCCGAATTGGACATATCGCTGAAGCACAGATCCTTCAAGCTATCAATATCGATTACATCGATGAGAGTGAGGTACTGAGCCCTGCCGACAATGTCTACCATATCGACAAGACAAAGTTCAAGGTTCCTTTCGTCTGCGGTGCCAAGAATTTGAGTGAAGCACTGCGCCGTATCGCTGAGGGTGCTACGATGATCCGCACGAAAGGTGAGCCGGGTACTGGCGACGTCGTTCAGGCCGTGAGCCACATGCGCCTTATGCAGAGTGAGATCCGTCGTCTTGTGGGCATGGCTGAAGACGAACTCTTTGAGGCTGCCAAACAGTTACAGGCTCCTTACGACCTCGTGAAGTATGTCCACGACCATGGTAAACTGCCTGTCGTCAACTTCGCTGCCGGCGGCGTGGCTACTCCCGCCGATGCTGCTCTGATGATGGAGCTCGGTGCCGAAGGTGTGTTTGTTGGCTCCGGTATCTTCAAGAGCGGTAACCCTGCCAAGCGCGCTGCCGCCATCGTCCAGGCTGTCACCAACTATAAAGATCCCGAGAAACTCGCTGAACTCTCTGAAGACCTCGGCCCCGCTATGGTCGGTATCAACGAGGAAGAGATCAAGGTATTGATGGCCGAGAGAGGTAAATAAGGAGGAGAAAAGCCATGCGAATAGCTGTTTTAGCTTTACAAGGTGCTTTTATCGAACACGAGCAGATGCTCTCACGTCTCGGAGCAGAAGCCTTCGAGGTGCGTGAGCTCTCCGACTGGCAACAGCCGAAAGACGGACTGGTACTCCCCGGCGGTGAGTCGACGACACAAGCCAAGTTGCTCAATGACCTCGGCCTCCTGGAACCGATAAAAGCTGATATTGAGGCTGGCCTTCCCGTTTTCGGTACGTGTGCCGGGCTCATCCTTCTCGCAAATAAGATTGAAGGAGAGCTGGAGAATCGGTTCGCCACGATGGATATCCATGTCCTCCGCAACGCCTATGGTCGGCAACTCGGCAGTTTCCATACGGAGGCAGAGATGAAAGGTATCGGCAAGATACCGATGACCTTCATCCGCGCGCCTTATATAAAAGAGGTGTATGGCAAAGCCGAGATCTTAGCAACGGTAGACGGTCATATCGTCGCTGCCCAACAAGGCAACCAGCTTGTCACCGCCTTCCATCCCGAGCTCGACACCGACACGCAGGTACACGAATACTTCCTAAATCAAGTTAGGAGTCTTTGTTAGTTAGGAGTTAGGAGATAGGAGTTAGGAGTTATACATACCGTCCTTGCAACTCCTAACTCCTATCTCCTAACTCTTAACTTTATTGTCCCGTACTCTTTTTATACGCTTCTATCTTGTTTTGCAAATCAGCGAAGGCATCGGTGTATTTATCGCGCGCCTGCTGATAGAGTTGCTGGGCATTAAGGAGATCGGTCATATTCACTGTCCCTGCCTTATAATAGTCGCGGTTCAACCGGAGGTTCTCCTCACTCTGATTGATACTCTTCTTTGCCAACACCAATTGTTTGTAGGCATCATCGACATCATTCCAGTCCTTCTGCATACGTATCTCTAAGAGTTGCTTATTATCCGTCAATTGCTCGCGGGCTTCCTGCTCAGCGAGTTTCTTCCGTTTGATGGCATGACTACCACCCCACCATCCACTGATAGGGATGCTGAACTGAGCAAAGATAAGTCCGAAGTTGTTCTTCGCACTGAGCACATCGGTATGCTGCACACTGGCACCGACAGCCACCTGTGGCAGGTTCTTGCCAACCTCGATCTTCCTTTCGAGCGTCTTCACATCCACATTTTTCTGCAGCAACTGATATTCATTCGTGTTTGCAACGGCGGCCTCATGGTCCACCTTCAGACTGTCCGGATAACCCGGCAACTGCGAGGGATCGGCTGAGGCACTGACATCAATGCTCTTGCCATCCATACCGATATACTGTGCCAAGGTCATCTTACAGAGGCTGAGGCCGTTGTCAAGTTTAATCTTCTGACTCTCAATCTCGTTTTCGCGAAGCTGTACTTGAAGAAGGTCATTGCGCAGTCCTACCCCGGCTTTCACGGCAAGACTGGCATCCTTCTCAAGACTTTTCAACATTGTTGCAATCGACTCAAGGGTCTTCTCCTTCTCTTTTAGCGTGACGATCTGCCAGTAATAGTTCTCGGCTGTCAGTTCCACATCGTTACGCGAGAGATTTTCCTGTAGTTGGGAAGCCTCTACACCAGTCTTAGCCAACTTATTACCATTGATGATCTGCCCGCCCATGAACACGGGCTGCACAGCCGTGACGCCTGCTACCCACATCTTATCAAGAACACGCAGTTCAATAGGTTGCCCAGCGAAAGCTGTAGATACTTTCACCATGCCATGGTTGGCTTTCAGCGCCGTCGATGAGGCACTGAGTGTGGGAAAATAATTGGTGAAGGCCTCTTTCTTCTGTTCTTGCGCCTCAGCGGTGGCATAGGCTGCCGACCGCGTCTTCATATTGGCTTTCACGGCGAGGCTCTTCACCTCATCGAGGGAGAGCGTCGTCTGAGCCGGTGCTGCCAGAGCAATGAGTGCCGTGACAGTGAGGAATATTGTTTTTTTCATGTTATTGTAGCTCTAATTTATTACTCAATTCACGTTTGTGTGTGCTCCCGCTCATGACAAGCCAGTAAGCCACGGGAAGGACGGTGAGGATGAGAACCATCGTGATGAGCGTGCCATAGAAGATGACGTTACCCATCGGTGCCCACAGACTGCTGCCACCGAGCATCATCGGGACCACACCCATAGAAGCCGCTGCGGAAGTGAGGAAGATCGGGCGCATACGTCGTTTAGCACTCTGCTGGATCGCCTGATGCGCCGTAAGATGTTCTTTCTCACGTAGCTCCTCAGCATAGTCGTACATGATGATGGCATTACGCACGAGGATACCCATGAGAGAGATGATGCCGAGGTTACACGTCAGCGAGAAGTTGCCACCCGGGATAAGAATACCCATAGCCGTGCCAAACATCACCATCGACAAACTCACAAGAAGAAGCGTAGCCGTAGAAATCTTACGGAAATGAGCGAGCATCAGGAAGAAGATGATGACGACACTTATCATCAGTCCACCTTGCACCTGCGTGTTCGTATCGTTACCGGTCTCGAGCTCACCACCCCATTCGGCCTTGATGCTCTTCGGAAGTTTATCAGTGAGAATCTTCGCTTGCAACGCTTTCGTCTTTCCGACGACATTGACCCCATCGACGACATCCGCCATGACAGTGATGGTTCTTACTCCATTGCGGTGACAGATCTGACCATCCTGCCAGACGGGTTTAATCGTTGCCACCTGACGCAAAGGCACCGTACGCAGCCCTCCCATAACAGGGATCGGTTCATTAGCAATATCCGCAGGCATAGACCGATCGGCCTTGGTGCTCTTCAAGCAGACCTGTGTACCATAGTCGCCATCCCAGATCGTTGTCACGGGGATACCATTGCCATAGCGTGTAGCCATCGTCAGTTCCACGAGACCATTCGTGACACCGAGACGTCCGGCCTGCTGCTCATTGAGTTTGATATCGTCAACGAGTTGCGGCTCTCCCACATCATTGCGGACGAGAATAAGGTCCTTGTCAGCACGGAAGAGAGCCGTGATACTATCGGCCGTATGCTTCAACTGTTGCCAGTCAGAACCGCTCAAGCGAAGTTCCACAGCATTGGCCTCATCACTGTACGACAATTGTTTAAAACGCACATAAGCCCGCGGAAAAGCATTCGTGTAACGCATACGATAATCCTTCAGCATACCGATGGTCGCCTTCTCACTCTTTGTGTTAACGATGAACTGTGCATAGTTCTTCCCGCCAAACTGCGGGGCGTAACTGAACTGGAAGCGTGGTGATGACGTGCCTTTAAAAGAAGCCACAGAGACCACACGGGAATCGCGACGGAGGATATGCTCCATGGAGTCAGCGACCTCGACCGTTCTATCGAGAGATGTTCCTGTAGGCAGATAGATCTCCACGGCAAACTGGTTTCGGTCGGCGGTTGGCATCATCTTCACAGGCTGTTGACCAAGAAGGAAAACACCAAGGACGATGATCACTACACCGGAAGCCACCGTGATATAAGGATGGCGGAAGCATGCATCGATGAGTTTGTTGTAGTATTTCTGCATGAGGTCAAGAAAAGAGAACTTCTTCTTTCCATCCTTCGGCAGCTCCGTGGCAATCGGCTTACGGATGAAGTAGAACTGCATGAACGGCACGAGGAGCTCAGCCATGGTCAGGGCATTGCCAGAAGTTGTGGCATCGACAATGCCGATGACTTGTCCGGCACGCACACTCTGTCCTTCACTGACATAAAGGGCTTTCAGCGTACCCGACGTAGCAAAACTCAACGAAGAACCCGACGACTCCTCTATCGTGCCCGAATAGCTACTGCCATCCGTGGAAAAGGAAGACGCCCCCACAACCTGGGTCTTCACCTTAATGATGTTTGCAGACGATTGTTCTTTTTTGCCACAACTGATAAGCAGCAGGGGAAGAACGAATGCCCAAAGAATGGTCTTTCTCATGCTTGAATTATCCTATTATTCTCAACTACATGCAAAATTAGAACACTTATTGTAGTTTTCAAACGAACAAAGTGGAACACGTATGTCCTATTTGAGAATATATTCAGATTGGAAACATAATTATTCGTGAATAGAACGTTCTATCTCACAAATATATCGTAATTTTGCAAGCAGAAATAAGAAATAGAACATATTATTAGGAATAGCTATGCGAACAAACGGTAAGATGACAGAGACGGAGCGTTTCCTCTCCTTGGTGCCCGTACCTGCCCATTTTGAGCCCTATTATAAAGATGACGAGCTACTGATTGTCAATAGCAATGCGGCTTTGGCTGACCCAGGGACAGCCCGGCCCAATATGAACATCGTTGCCATCTGTGTCAAAGGAAAGATGTCGATGAACATCAACGGACAATCCATCACATTCCAAGCCAACGAACTCTTTGTCTGTCCCCCAGGCGTGATGATCTCGGAGCCAATGTTCACGGCTGACTTTGAGTATTTCGCCCTGTGCATCACCAATCATGCGCTGCAGGTGTTATTGCGATCTTATATGTCAATATGGAACCAGGTGACTTATATTGACAAGATCAGGAAAGTATCACTGACCGAGCGCGACATGATGATCTGTCATAAGGCTTATCAACTTGTCAAGCTCTGCCTCGATACTCAAATCGAAGAGGAAGAGCAACAGCAGATGCGCCGCGACATTCTCTATGGCTATCTAAGTAGCATGCTCACAGGCATGACATGGGTGCTGAAAAAGAATGTTTTAGGACAAGGGCAAATGGAGAAACCTAAGCAGAGCCTTTCTTTGTTCAACCAGTTCCTACAACTTTTGCAGACCACTGAAGTAAAGCATCAGACCGTGGAGCATTATGCCTCAGAACTCTGTATCTCTACGAAATACCTCTCCGTCATCTGCAAACAAAACTCTCATAAGACGGCACTGCAATGGATTCAGGAATACACATTGGCGGATATCACGTGGTATCTCAAGAACACGGACCTGTCCCTGAAAGAAGTCTGCAACAAGGTTGGCTTCCCGAACACAAGTTTCTTTGGTAAGTATTTCCGTGAACACTTCCATTGCACACCCATGGAATACCGGCAGAGGAAATCCAAAAGTGAAGAACTTTGAAGTTATGACAAAACAAGAAAAGATGTCGCGCCTCATATGCGTCGCATTACCGCCCCATATGCGTCGCGTTACCGCCCCATACGAGGCGGAAACGCGACGCATATGTGACGTAATGGAGAAACAATAAAGAAAAGAGGAAGAAACTGTTTATTAATAATATTTATTCACTTAATAAAAGCCGTTAATATGCGACATATTGTGTAAATTTGTAGCCGTTTAGCAACAAATAGTACATATATTCTATAAAATACGGTTCATGAATAAATTCTTATCGTCTTTTATCCTTCTGTCGGCAGTCAGTCTTCCAGGCTTCGCCGGCAACCACGTCATTGAGAAACTTCAACTTGCCGGGCCTGTAAGTGTGCAGCGGCCTGTCATGGTAGACAGTGTTGATATCAACGGCAATGCTTTCGACGAGCTGTCACTGCTAAGCACCCCTTTAGCAACAAATGGAGGCAAGACATTTTCTAATGGTGAGAAACTGCAGTCTGCTTCTGCTTACTCTGTAGCCTCTCTGTCTTTTGACGCTGAGACAACCGCTTATACCAAAGCAACGCTCACGGTCAGTGGACTGAAGGCAAACAAGATTTATGTGGACGGCACGGAGACAGACGGAAAGGACATCGCACTGGAGCCGGGGACTCACCACTTCGTCATCAGCACTTTGCTCAAAGGCAAAGGTGCCGTAAAACCGAAGGTAACGCTCAGCACAGACAACGATGCTGCTCTGACTGTTCTCCAGCCGGGTGCCAAACGCCTCTACTCAGTCAAAGATGTACTTAACGGCACTCAACTGTGGGGTGTAAGCCTCTCCCACGACGGCCGCTACGCTATTGAAGGTCATATTGATACGCAGGATGGTGGTAAGTCGGTATCGACATGGCTCGTCAGAGACCTTGACGGCAACAAGATCATCCGCACGAGCACGTCTTCTCTTCAGTTCTATCCGGGAAGTGACGACCTGCTCATGGACCGCACAGGTGACAATGGTAAAAGGCAGTTGGTAAGGATCGCTATTGACAACGGCTCTGAGACCATCCTTGCCGATGGTCTGCCTAATGACGACAGTTGGCAGATAACGCCTGATGGCAAGAGTCTGATCCTGAGTCATGTCAACGAAGGTCCAAAAGAGGAGAAAGATATCTATCAGATTGTGGAACCTGACGACCGTCAGCCGGGATGGCGTGACCGCACTTCGCTCGTACGCTATGACCTCAGCACAGGGGTGTCGCAGCCATTGACCTTCGGATATAATAATGTGTCATTGCTCGACGTCAGTAGTGACAGCCGTTATATCCTTTACCTCACAACGCGTCGTCGCCTGACCGCTCGGCCCACAACGTTGTATTCTATCTGGCGAATGGACCTCAACACCCTTCAGACGGAATGCCTTGTCAAGGACGATGGCTTCATATCCTCTGCCAAATTCTCCCCCGATGGCAAGCAGATTGCCATCGAAGGCTCTCCTGAATGTCTCGGCGGCATAGGCAAGAACCTGCCGGAAGGCCGCATACCGAGTATGGAAGATAACCAACTCTATCTCATGGACATCGCTTCCAAAGAGGTGAAGCCCCTCACAAAGAACTTTGATCCATCCATCAACCGGTATACATGGTCGAAGGAAAACGGGACGATCTGGATCACAGCCATCGACAAGGATTATTGCCATCTATTCAAGTGTGACCCGAAGACTGGCGTCATCACGCGTATTCCCAATACGGAAGATATGGTTTTCGTCATCTCTCCCGCCGACAATGCGAAGAAAGCACTGTGGTATGGTGAAGGCGTGAACAACACCTACCGCCTCTATACCCTCGATACGACAACTGGTAAGTCGACGCTCATTGAAGATCTGAATAAGGATCGGTTAAAAGATGTGGAGCTCGGCGACTGTGAGCCTTGGTCGTTTGTCAACAGTCGCGGCGACTCTATCTGGTGCCGTTACTACCTCCCACCCCATTTCGACAAGTCGAAGAAATATCCTGTCATCGTCAACTATTACGGTGGTTGCGTGCCAACCTATCGTTACCTTGAGTCACGCTATCCGCATCATGTCTATGCAGCTGCCGGATATGTAGTGCTCGTCGTCAACCCCAGCGGTGCCACCGGCTTTGGCCAGGAGTTTGCTTCGCGTCATGTCAACACAGCGGGCAAAGGTGTAGCCGAAGATATCATTGAGGCAACAAAGACGTTCTGCCATGAACACAGTTACACCGACACGCTGCACATCGGTTGTATCGGCGCAAGCTACGGTGGTTTCATGACACAGTATCTGCAGACACAGACGAACCTGTTTGCCGCCGCCATCTCACATGCCGGTATCAGTGACCATACAAGCTACTGGGGCGAAGGTTACTGGGGCTACAGCTACAGTGAGGTGTCGATGGCAGGCAGTTACCCTTGGACGCGCAAAGATCTCTATGTCGACCAGAGCCCGCTCTTCAATGCTGAGAAGATCCACACGCCGCTGCTCTTCCTCCATGGCAATGCCGACCACAACGTGCCTATCGGTGAGAGCATTCAGATGTTCACAGCACTGAAACTTCTCGGCCGTCCTACCGCTTTCGTCGTTGTGGATGGTGAAGATCACCATATCACTGATTACAACAAGCGCATCAAGTGGCACAACACCATCATGGCCTGGTTCCAGCGTTATCTCAAGGGCGATGCATCTTGGTGGAATGCATTGTATAAAAAGGTAGAGCAATAAAAGCAAGAACAAAGCAAGAACTTAAACAACCATGAAGAAAGAAATCATTATCTCTATCGTAGCCGCCATCGCGATTCTGCTTGTCGCCTTCCAGGTCAATGCATATGTTCTTTTTGCACTTGTCCTTTTTGTACCGTTCTTTCTCTATCGAAAAGGGAAACACAAAGATGAGCCCAACGACAGCCATCTACTTTCCTTAGAAGAAGCAACCACTCAGTACGGAGAGCCGGATGACTGCATCGTCGTTGACAGCACACGCGCTAACGAAGCTATCGGTTGCATCTTGGTCTATCAACAAAAACGCATCTTAGTGGTAGCAGGAGAGCCGCTAAGCATGGACGATATCTTGGATGTGACGACTGTCAATACCGCTACACCCTACACCATGGGGCAATATCAGTTGGTTCTGACCACCAAGAAGCCTGAGCGAGAATATATCCGTATGGAGGTTGGCATGGATGCTGGATGGGCTAAAGATGTAGCTACAGAGGTCATCGACGCTATCAAAGGTAAGACAGCTATAGAAGGAGAGACGGAGGTAAAAGAATAGCTATGGCACAAAGAAAAACATATCGTTGTAAGCAGTGCGGCTATGAATGCTACGACTATGAAGGTACAGGCTTCATGCGCCAGCACATCGTGAGCGTGAGCTGTCCCGACTGCCATACGATCCAGCCGCTTGTAGTAGGCGGGATCATCGGCAACAACGCACCGTCATTCAATGGGCTTGCCGGGCGACTATGCCTCAACTGCGGGAGCAGTCACATCGTAACCTGGGACCATCACACCTGTCCAAAGTGCGGTGGTGAGATGGTCTTCACGGGAGAGACTGCTTTCTGGACTTAACAGTACTTGTGCCATAATGGCGGTGTGTTTTGCCATTATGGCACATATATTGCTTGGGCACAAAGGTTGCAATACTGTGGGTGAAGTTCGATGAGAGCTTCAAGATAATAACAAGAAAATAATTAAAATATAATTGGAGGTTTTGACTATGTTATTCCCAGTATTGAACGATTGGTTTGACAATGATTTCAGTGATAATTTCTTCAATGGCGTTCGTCGCGTGAACGCTACAGCTCCGGCAGTGAACGTGAAGGAAGATGCAGATAAATACACAATGGAAGTAGCCGTTCCGGGCATCAAGAAAGACTACGTCCGCATTGACCTGAACAAGGACGGTGATCTTGAGCTTGCCATCGAGAACAAGCTTGAGCATCACGAGGAGGACGGTAAGGAAGAGCGCAAGGAGCACTATCTGCGCCGCGAGTTCTCTTACACAAACTACCAGCAGGTCTACAGTCTTCCTGAGGATGTCGACAAGGATCACATCTCCGCTAAGGTGGAGGATGGCATCCTGAGCATTGAGCTTCCTAAGATTAAGAAGGAAGAGGCCAATGTCAACGGCAGAAGCATTGAGATCAAATAAGGTATTGAGATCAAATAAAGGCTAAAGCATAGAGCCCAACTGAGGGATCTTGCTGAGATACAACAGGGGGAAGAGCGCAATCGCTCTTCCCCCTGTTTTTTGTTTTCCGAGTCCCTTCGCTGTCTGTAACTTCATGGTTGTTTCGTGTAGTTTGTGGTTGTATCGTTTGCCAGTAGTTGTTTCTTGTGGTTCTGTGTTCTGCCCTTTAGGGCAGAAGCCGTTGGTTCTTTCGCCTCTCTTGCTACAGCCGATCCGTGCTTATCGCTTCTGCCATCCTGTTGAGGTTGAGGCATTGTTCTCTCGATATCACCTTCTTCTCAGTGTGGTGCTCCCATGGAGCCAGCAATAACAGCCTGCCCTCTGCACAAGCATCGAAAGCACCTCCGTGTGGTTTTTCATATTGTGCGAAACCATTCTCCCTTAATACTATCGTCGGGCAACCGTTATCAAAGGCGTGCCTCATCACCATCCTCTCACCTGGAGAGATAGAAGCCGATACGAACACCGATCCGTTCTCAAAATCAGGCTCCGCCTTTTGTAATAGAGAGGCTATATCAGCATCGGAGAGCCGCCTTGAACACTGTACAAAAATACGTCGGGGATAATCGAGGAGGAACTCGTTGCCTAAAGCCTCGAACGTATAGCCATGACTGTTGATGTTGTGCTTTACCGTAAACAGCTCAGGGTTAAGTTCCTTGATAAGTCTACGGCGAGGATTATCGGCCAAGTATTGCTTCCATGCTTGTAGTTCTCCTTTCCTCCAAAGGATCTTGTCGTTAAAGCCTATCTCAAAAAGAAGACCTAAACGGCTCTTACGTCCTTCTTTTCTTGCTAAGTCTTGTTCTGCTAAGATATCCTGCGGGACAGCAGGAGCGAGTCCTTGCCTGATAAGCTTCTCATACCGCTGACGACAATAACCTTCAAAGGAAGCAATGACGGTAGAAAGAGTGACCTTCATCTTCTTAGTCACAAAGATAATAAGGTGCAAATGATCGGGCATAAGCTGCAGAGCAATATCATTGACCTCCGGATAACGCTTCGGCAATTTTCTCCATTCTTCTTCTACAGCCTCGCCTAAAGGAGAAGGAGCTAAGGTGGCAGCACCAAGCTGCCCGACTGGCAATGTCGGATCACCGATAAGACGACCTAGAATGTTGCGCCGTCCTTCAACTACAAGGGTGATCATGTACATACTGCGCGAGTGGTAGTCGTGACCTTTACAACGGCGCTTCATGCTGTGCTCCGTAGCATGATAAGAAGAAGGATGATCCATGGCTTCAGCTTTAGGTTAAACATGGGAGCACCATAACGGTGCTCCGGTAAACATTATGGCACCGTAAACGGTGCCACACAGAACGATGAGTTACTTTGCAATCTTATGGCCACCGACGATATACACACCGTGAGGCAGAGCATTGAAGTCGGTGCCGAGGTAACGACCATCAACAGAATAGATCTTGTTATCCTTGGCATCGTTGTTCCACACGGGAAGGATGCCGGCTGCAAAGTCGTTGATATAGTCGAAAGTGACAACGCCCGTAGATGTATTGTAAGTGATGTTCTTCAGTGCTTTGTTCGTCGACAACTTCGATGTCTTTGCTGTATTATACCAGCAGAAATTAGGCTTGCTATTTACATCGTTGAGCACCGAGACATTCAACGTGTCGGGGGTCATATTACCCGAGCCAGGGAAAAGGTCGCCCCTAAGGCTTGCTGTATAATAAGGCTTGTTGGCATCAATATAGGAAGAGAGGCATGCTCCGTCTGCTGGCACTACTGCCATACCTGGATAGTTAGGTGTATCATTAAGGTCTGTCTTGAGGTAAATCGTGCTGCTTGGCAGATTGACATGATAGACGAGCAAGCCATTTCCATACTGATACTTATTCCACCCTCTTTGTTGGATGCATTCGAGCATAAAATATTCAAGCGAGTTGCTTGGATTGACGATGTTATAGGCCGTACCACCTTTCTCTGTCGAAGTTGTCATTGTGATGCTTGCATCGCTGGAGAGGGTCTGAATATCTACTGGCCATCCCATCTGTTCTTTCTCAAACGCGGTGTAGGCAGTAGGATAAAAGCCACATGTTGCATAGTAAGATGAACCCTTGAAAGTGAAACCACCCGCATACTCGCCGCCATCCATAAGGTCCCAGTATTCCATTTCCTGGTTGTTAACATGTGCATTATCGTTACTGTAAGGATAAAGATCCGGGAGACCCAAGGCATGGCTAAACTCATGGCAGGCTACACCAATGCCATCTATCATAGGGGTTCCTTTCGAGCCCGGGACACCAGCAGAAGTTAGTTTGTAAGGATTCAGTTCTCCCGACATTGTGTACCACCGCACGGTCTTACCTCCAAGTTTAGCACCACATGTCCAGGTATTTGCCCAAACAGAAGTAGAGTCTCCACCTTCGTTCTGACCAAGACCTGCATAGACAATGTAAACACTCTCAATAGTGGAGCCATCAAGACTAAATGACTTAAGATCATCATCCGTAACAGAACCCGCTATTGCAGCAAGTGCATCCACGACAAGTTGTTGAGGTTTCTCATCGCTTGTGCTGTTTGTACTTTTTCCTCCATAGTAGGTTTGCTTATTCGAGAGTGTCACCGGTCCGTACACCTTAAATTTAGGCAGGAAGGTACTATCACTCATATCCTTGAAATACGTAGCTACAGAGCTATGATTAAACTGGTTCCCGTTGCCATAATCTGTCTGCAAGGTGTCATATTTATCACCATTAAAGAACTGGTCGAAAGCCGCCTTGGGATTGTTAATGGTGAACTTCACATCAGAGAAGTTTACGAGAATGACGGGAATTGTAATGTTTCCCGTATGCTTCACATAGTTGGAGGATGTTGCGATGGCTCGTGTCTCAGCCGTGTTCTGTTGCAACATCATAGCAGTGCCACACGGCCTCCGCTTGAACGTCTCCCACTGTGTCTCCCATTGAGCCATCATGCTCTGTGAGCAAAATAGAGTGGCAAGTATAAGTAAAGAAAGATGTTTCATCTCTTAATATGAAATATAATTATTAATGTTTCGGTTCTATCTGCAATGCTTTTCGATATGAATGAATGATGGGATCATCATCGGTGGCATCCATCCGGTTGAAAATCTTGGCCATCTTCTTGGCATTGCGCTTGTCACGTCTGCGCTTGGAGCTAAGGATATCTGAGAGATTGAAGTCTATGCCCGTAATAGGATGCCTAAGTTGCAACTCGACACGGTCTTGCTTGGTCCACCGCTTGACAGCTTCCTGGAACTCGTTCTGACGGTTACCATAAACGACAACCTCACCTATATTGTTATAATCCTTAATGACAGGAATTGTATCTTTCACAAGTTTAGAAGGAATGCGCAAAGCAATATATCCCGGCTTTGTCAAAAGCAGAGTGTCAAACTTCTCCGGCAGCGCAGCTGTGCCAAACATGTTTGTCGTATCTGTCTTTTCCTTGCCCGTCCAAATATGAAAGCCACGAACTGGCGTGTTGGTTTCCGGGTCATAGACCGTGATGCTTCTCTGTGCTGCGATACGTTCCAAAGGAAGCATGGACAGGATGACGATGCAAAGATATAATATGCGCCTCATAATATGTACCTTTATTATGTACTGAATAACACCTAATAATAATGTGTTGTGTTTCAGCTTGCAAATATAAGCAAAAAAGGTCATTGATGAGAAGAAAAGTGGTTGACTTGAGACAATTTAACGTTTTCACTCACATTTTCTCTCTTTTTTCTGTATCGGTTCAAAGAAAATCAAGTAACTTTGCAGATTAGAAAGAACATCTTAGTAAGATTACTATAGGTATCGATACATAACAATATCTTAAAATGGCTGAATCAAGACAAATCAAGACTGCGCTTATCTCCGTCTTCCACAAGGATGGACTGGAGGATCTCCTGAAGAAGTTGAACGAGGAGGGTGTAAAGTTTCTCAGCACCGGCGGCACACAGAAATTTATCGAGAGTCTTGGCTATGATTGCCAGAAAGTAGAGGAAGTGACAACCTATCCTTCTATTCTCGGTGGTCGTGTGAAGACGCTTCATCCCAAGATCTTCGGTGGCATTTTGGCCCGTCGAGACAATGAGGGTGACCGCGAGCAAATGAAGGAATATGAGATTCCTGCTATCGACCTCGTCATCGTTGACCTCTACCCCTTTGAGCAGACAGTAGCCAGCGGAGCATCAGAGCAGGACATCATTGAGAAGATTGACATAGGCGGCATCTCTCTTATCCGTGCAGGAGCAAAGAACTTCAAGGATGTCGTCATCATCCCCAGCAAAGCCGAATATCCGGTACTGCTCGAGCTCCTGAACAAGAAGGGAGCTGTCACTGACATTGAAGACCGCCGTATGCTCGCAGAGAGAGCTTTTGGCGTGTCAAGTCACTACGATACAGCTATCCATGAGTGGTTCACAACGTTACGTTAACCACCCGAGGTCATAACAACAAAGATTACCAATATAAAGGAAAAGAAATTAAATGGGAATGTTTTCTTTCATTCAGGAGATAGCAATGGATCTGGGAACAGCCAACACCATTATTATCAGTGATGATAAGATAGTTGTTGACGAGCCATCTGTTGTAGCTCTTGACCGCCGCACAGGCAAGATGATTGCAGTGGGCGAGAAAGCCAAGATGATGTATGAGAAGACGCATGACAATATCCGCACCGTTCGTCCGTTGCGTGATGGCGTGATCGCCGACTTCACAGCATGTGAGCAGATGATGCGTGGACTTATCAAGATGGTACACACAGGCAGTCATCTCTTCTCACCATCTCTGCGTATGGTCATCGGTGTTCCGTCTGGTTCTACCGAGGTGGAGCTTCGTGCCGTGCGTGATTCAGCCGAGCATGCCGATGGACGTGATGTATATCTTATCTTTGAGCCAATGGCTGCTGCTATCGGTATCGGTATCGATGTGGAAGCTCCGGAAGGCAACATGATTGTCGATATAGGCGGTGGCTCTACCGAGATTGCTGTCATTTCTTTGGGTGGCATCGTAAGCAACAACTCTATTCGTATTGCAGGTGATGACCTCACAGCAGACATTCAGGAATATATGAGCCGTCAGCACAACGTGAAGGTCTCTGAGCGTATGGCTGAGCGCATCAAGATTCATGTTGGATCTGCTCTGACCGACCTTGGGGATGAGGCCCCTGAGGATTATGTGGTACATGGTCCGAATCGTATCACAGCTCTTCCTATGGAAGTACCTGTATGCTATCAGGAGATTGCACATTGCCTGGATAAGACTGTGGCAAAGATTGAGAATGCTGTTCTCTCTGCTTTGGAGTCTACTCCTCCTGAGCTTTACGCTGATATTGTAAAGAACGGTATCTGGCTTACTGGTGGTGGAGCATTGCTCCGTGGCCTGGATAAGCGTCTGCAGGACAAGATTAGCATTCCTTTCCATATTGCAGAGGATCCTTTGCACAGTGTGGCTAAAGGCGCAGGCATTGCGCTTAAGAATGTGGATCGCTTCTCATTCCTAATGCGTTAATTGTGCAATGCACAATTTAATTGATTTCATACAAAGACACAGTCACTGGTTTCTTTTCGCCTTATTGGAAGTTATCAGCCTGGTACTGTTGTTTCAATACAACAGCTACCAGGGCAGTGTATGGTTCACTTCCGCCAATGCCGTAACAGGAAAATTGGACGCATGGAATTCAGCTGTTGAGAGTTTCTTTTCGTTGGGTAAGGTCAATCAAGAACTTACTCAGCGGAATCTCTATTTGGAGCAACAGGTACGGAAACTCTCAGACCGTCTGGACGATGTCACAAAAGACACGACCTGGACGGATACAGCGGGAATGAAACTACTGAAGAGTTTCAGGCTCATCCCGGCAAAGGTAGTGAGCAACTCTGTTGCCAATGCAAACAACCTGATAACGATAGACAAAGGCTCTTCTGACGGTGTTCGTGTAGATATGGGTGTCGCTTGCGGCAGTGGCGTTGTTGGTATTGTATATCTTACCTCACGCCATTACTCCATCGTGATACCTGCCATCAATACAAGATCGAACATCAGTTGTCGTATCCATGGCAGAGGCTACTTCGGCTATCTGCACTGGTATGGAGGTGACTCTCAGAAAGCTTATGTTGAGGAGGTTCCTCGCCATGCACGATTCCGCCTGTACGACAATGTAGAGACGAGTGGCTTCTCTTCTGTGTTCCCACCGGGTATTCTTGTGGGAAAGATACTGCATGTCTATAACTCTATCGATGGCGTATCATACAGGCTGCAAGTAAGACTTTCGACCGACTTCTCTCGCTTGCGCGATGTATGTGTGATCGACAATGCTCCTGTGTTGGAACGACTCAATGCACTTCGTGCTGCTCAGGACTCGTTAAAGACTAAGGCTGACAAGTAAAAAAGGAGGATTAAGGTAATAGGATGAATATTGATTTCCTGAAACGGCTACTGCTTTTCTTTGGGCTCATGCTCTTGCAGGCATTGGTGCTCAACCATGTTCACCTCTTCGGAGTAGCTACGCCCTTGTTGTATGTCTATTTTGCCATATCATTCAGGCGCAGCACTTCCAAGTGGTCCATGCTTATTTGGTGTTTTCTGCTGGGACTGGGCATCGATGTCTTCTCTAATACACCAGGACTGGCTGCTGGTTCCATGACCCTCGTTGCCGCTGTCCAGCCTTATATTATGCAACTGTTTATTCAGCGTGATGACGAAGATGACGTTCTTCCCAGCATCGCAACTTTCGGTTTAGGCAAATATACTTTGTTTGCCTTGATATTGACGTTTATCTATTGTCTCACCTTCTTTACATTGGAAAGCTTCTCGTTTTTCAACTGGCTCCATTGGTTGCTAAGTATTCTGACAAGTACTGCATTGACTCTGTTGCTTGTTCTTGTCTGCGACAATTTAAGGCGGTCATAAATGAAAAGGAGGATAAATGAAAGATTATAGTCTCGATAACAGGAAAAGAGTCATAGGCGGCATTGCTGTCGTCATTGTGGTGATTTATGTCATTAGGCTCTTTGCGCTGCAAGTGATGAGCGATGACTACCGCAAGAGTGCCGACTCCAATGCTTTCTTAAAGAAGATTGAGTATCCGAGCCGTGGCGTCATACGTGACAGAAACGGAAAGCTGCTTGTATTCAATCAGCCGTCCTATGACATCATGGTCGTAATGAATGAGGAAAAAGGGCACTTGGACACACTCGACTTCTGCCGCACGCTGGGCATCACAAAAGAGATGTTCATCAAGCGAATGAACGATATCAAGGATCCTAACAAGAACCCTGGATACTCCCGTTTTACTCAGCAGTTGTTCATGTCACAGATTGACGACAAGAACTTCAGTGTATTCCGCGAGAAGATGTTCCGTTACCCGGGATTCTATATTCAGAAACGCACCATCCGTCAGTATATGTACCCTTATGGTGCACATATCCTCGGAGAAGTGGCAGAAGTATCACAGTCTGATATCGACGAAGATAGCTATTATCAGCCAGGAGATTATATTGGCAAGTTAGGTGTTGAGCGTAGCTACGAAAAGTATCTGCGTGGCATCAAAGGCGTACAGATTCTCCTGCGTGATGCTCACGGACGGGTGCAAGGTCATTACCAGCATGGTAAGTTCGATCATCGTCCAGTGCCTGGAAGAGAGTTGACACTCGGTCTTGACGTTCGCCTGCAAGCCTTGGGCGAGCGAATGATGCAAGGTAAGATTGGAGCCATCGTAGCCATCGAGCCTTCAACAGGACAGATTCTGTGCATGGTATCGTCACCAACTTATGATCCGCGACTGCTTGAAGGCAAAAACCGTAACAAGTACCATAAGTTCTTGACCCATGATCCGCAGAAACCTTTGCTGAACCGAGCTATCATGGGTCAGTATCCTCCAGGCTCCACGTTCAAGACATCACAGGGCCTGACATTCCTCTCAGAAGGCATTATCACGCCACAGACACAATATCCTTGTCACAGAGGATTCTATTATAAAGGTCTGCACGTGGGTTGCCATAGTCATGCGTCACCTTTGAGCCTTGTACCGGCTATCAGCACATCATGTAACGCTTTCTTCTGCTGGGGATTGTTCCACATGATGAGCAACCGTGCTAAATACAAGACTGTTGAAGACGCTATGAATACATGGCGTGACTATATGGTCTCTATGGGATTCGGCTATCGCCTAGGCATCGACTTGCCGGGAGAAAAACGTGGACTAATCCCGAATGCTACGTTCTATGACAAGGCTTATCATGGCTCTTGGAACGGACTGACAATCATAAGTATTAGTATCGGTCAGGGTGAGGTCAACCTTACGCCATTGCAAATAGCTAACTTGGGCGCAACGATTGCCAACCGTGGATACTACTATATACCTCATGTTGTAAGACGTATCCAAGGTGTTCCGCTCGATACGATGTACACAAGACGTCATTACACCAAAGCTCAGCGACGCGCTTATGATTATATCGTAGCGGGCATGCGGTCATCAGCTATGGGTGGTACGTGTAAGATGCTCAGCTCACTGCCTTTCGCAGCTTGCGGTAAGACAGGAACAGCTCAGAACCGTGGTCACGACCACTCAGTGTTTATGGGCTTTGCACCGATGGATAAGCCAAAGATTGCTATCGCCGTCTATGTTGAGAATGGTGGATGGGGTGCTGATTTCGGTGTACCTATTGGTAAAGTATTGATGGAACAGTACATCACAGGCAAGCTTAGTCCTTCGGGCGAGCGACTTGCTGAAGAAATGCAGAATCGCAGAATTTCCTATGGAGACTCAGAACGATAAAAAACAACAAAGTGTTTGGCGATGCCTCGACTGGTGGACAGTAGGCATATACATCGCACTTCTTATCTTTGGATGGATAAGTGTATGTGGCGCGAGCTATACGTATGGAGAGACTGATATTTTCAGTCTTTCCACGCGATCCGGCATGCAGATTGTTTGGATAGGAACGTCGTTTGCTTTGGGCTTTATCCTGCTGATGCTCGATGACAGGTTCTACGATACATTCGCTTATGTCATCTATGCAGCGCTACTGGTACTATTGTTTTTGACGATATTCAATCCGCACGAAATTAAAGGATCGCGATCGTGGATCGTATTGGGGCCTCTACGCTTGCAACCGGCAGAGTTCGCAAAGTTTGCTACGGCGTTGGCGGTATCCAAACTGATGAGTACCTACGGCTTTGACATGCACAAGCCTAAGTGCTTCTTTGCAGCAATGGCTGTTGTCTTGTTGCCTATGATTTTCATCATCGGACAACGGGAAACAGGTTCAGCTCTCGTGTACCTTGCCTTCTTCCTCATGTTCTACAGAGAAGGCATGCCGGGAAGTATTTTGTTTACAGGAGTGGCAATGGTTGTCTACTTCGTTGTAGGCATCAAGTACGAACAAGTCTTTCTATGGGATACACCGACATCTGTTGGTAAGTTTGTAGTCTTGCTGTTAGTGCAAATCTTTGCGTCAGCAATGGTCTATATCTATGCTCGCAACAGAGCACAGGCACTTCGACTATTGGGAATATGCACAGGAACGACACTTATCGTACTTTTGTTCTCCGAATTTGTCATACCATTCGACATTGTATGGGTACAGCTTGCTATCTCTGCTTTTCTTGTAGGTTTTCTTGTCTATGAGGGATTGTCGACACGCATTATGCACTACCTGTTCATCGCTTTGTTCTCTGTGGGAAGTATCATCTTCTTCTATAGTGCCGACTATGTATTGAACAATGTCATGGAACCTCACCAGCGCGTGCGTATCAACGTGCTCTTAGGATTGGATGATGACCTCGCAGGAGCTGGGTACAACGTGCATCAAAGTGAGATTGCTATAGGCTCAGGCGGCCTCCGAGGAAAAGGATTCCTTAACGGAACGCAAACAAAACTAAAGTTCGTGCCGGAACAAGACACCGACTTTATCTTTTGTACGGTAGGAGAAGAGGAAGGTTTTTTAGGATCAGCAAGTGTATTGCTGCTGTTCCTTGCCCTCATTCTTCGACTGATATATCTTTCCGAGCGACAACCATTCAAATTCGGGCGAGTGTATGGCTATTGTGTGGCGAGCATCTTCCTCTTCCATGTATTCATTAATGTAGGAATGGTGCTAGGACTGACGCCTGTTATTGGCATCCCACTACCCTTCTTCAGTTATGGAGGATCGTCGTTGTGGGGATTCACGCTGCTCTTATTTATCTTCCTGAGAATAGATGCTGGAAGAAACCTCGTTAGGAACTAAATAATAACCCGCTTGTAATCAATAGTCTTTTAACCTTATTGATTACAAGCGGTAATTAAGTAATTTATTTTCAACGTTCTTGTTTCTACTGACGTGACAGTTGTATGCCGATGTCTGCAATCCCTGGAATAATCTCACGTCGCATATCGTGCCGAACAGTAATATGCAATGAGTCGCCCTGCTTAAGGTCAGCCTCAGAGACAAGGAAATGATATTGGAAATAATTAATTCCCTGTCCCTTTATCTTACCTTGAGAATCGAAGATCTGGCAATTAACCGTATCTCGCTTCATTTTTTTCTCTGGTAAGACGGTCTGCTCTACTATTAAAGTCAACGATTGGAACGGATAAGATTCACTCACGCGCAGTCCCAGCATCGTAGCATATTTAGAAGTCTTATTAAGACGCGGGACCTCATAGCTCAACACCTCACCTCTGTCCCAGCCAGAGACAGAAGTGTGATTGTAATGATCATAGACCGTACCGCCACTACAAGAAGCAAGCAGCAAGAAGAGTGACATATAAAATAACCTTCTCATAAGATACACCTCATAAGACTTTTATTGTTTCTTCGAATCTTGTGGTGCAGGAGCAGCCTGTGTCTTCTGCATATTAGGTTTAGCCTTCTTTGACTTCTTCTTTTTCTTCTTTTTCGCCTTATCAAATCGGCTCACATCTGCGTCAGCCAAAAGGTCTACAGGCTTTTTGACTTCCTTCACGCGATCATCTTCCATGAGCGACAAAGGCTTCTCGCCTTTCTTGTTCATAGCTATTATCTCCTTTGCGCGCTTTGCCGTAATAGTCTCCAGATTTGCACCCATGTTCTTATCCGTAGAATAAGTACAAAGGCCAGCAAGGATATCTGTCTTGAAGAGATGGTATTCAGCATCCTGCGTGATGAGCACTACATCCTTAGGCGGCAATTTACGACTTGCCTCAAGATAATCGTCGACCTCGTAGTTGAGACAACATTTCAGCTTAGCACACATGCCTGCAAGTTTCTGTGGGTTAAGAGAAATATCCTGGATGCGGGCCGCATTAGTTGAAACACTAGAAAAGTTCTTCATCCATGTAGCGCAACAAAGCTCACGTCCACAAGGTCCGGTACCACCAATACGACCAGCTTCCTGACGTGCACCAATCTGCTTCATCTCAATACGTACATGGAACGTCTCTGCAAGAACCTTGATGAGTTTACGGAAGTCGACACGTTCATCAGCGATATAATAGAAAATTGCTTTATTGCCATCGCCCTGATATTCAACATCACCAATCTTCATCTGCAAGCCGAGACTCTTGGCGATCTGTCTGCTTTGAATCATCGTGTCGTGCTCACGACTTTTTGCTTCATTATACTTTTCCATATCCACCGGCTTAGCAATACGGTAGATACGCTTGATGTCATCGGCCGATTTCAAGTTAGCCTTCTTAATCTGAAGTTTGACCAACTTACCAGTAAGAGTAACAACGCCAATGTCATGACCGGGATTAGCTTCTACTGCAACAGTATCACCTTTCTGAAGATCAAGGTTATTGACATTGTGATAATAGCCCTTTCTTGTATTCTTAAACTGTACTTCCACTAGGTCGGTTGACTCCGCATTACCCGGTACATCAGCAAGCCAGTCATAAGTATTAAGCTGTTTGTCCTGCCTGCCTACACCTTTAGCTGAAAGGCCTCGGCCACAGCCTGCACACATCTTATAGTCTCTCATATATTGTATCTGTCGAATCGTTAAGTATATTATTTTCTTATATAAATCGTTGTCTCTAATGCAAAGTTGAAGAATTGTAGTTTCCCATTGGCATTCTGTCCAATATCGCGCATCATCAACTGCAATCGGTGCTGAAAGAGCATCACGTTCCGCTCATTGATATATGGAGAAAAGTGCAAAGCAAAATTCTCTTCTTCCTGGGTCATATAGTTGAGTTGAGGAATATGGAAGTTGTACATAAAATTTTCTCTCACCATTTGCATCATATAAGCAATGAGCCGCTTCTGTTTTTCCCTTCCATAGTCAGCAACTGTCTGGCTCCATGCTTTAAGTGCTTTGACATCCTTGGAATAGGCTTTACGCATAAGCGTGACAAACAAAGCAAAGAACTCTTTGTTCTCATTGTCTGCGTCAATCTCTTCCAAAGCCTTCATCCAATCGCCATTGGCGATGCGAGCTATACGACGAGCATCTTCCTCAGCAATACCTTGTCGATCAACTAAAGCCTTTGTCACTGCATCATCTTCAATACGAGTCACAGTAAAGATTTGTACCCTACTGCGAATAGTCTCCAAAAGTAATTCAGGATGCTCACAAACAAGAAGGAAGAATGTTTTCTGCGGAGGTTCTTCAAGAAGTTTAAGTAACTTGTTAGCACTGGTCAGGTTCATGCGTTCCGGCAACCACATAAGGCTGACCTTGTTCCCGCCGAGACTAGACTTCAAATTGAGTTTCCTCATCAGGCGATCACTCTCTGCCTCAAAGATAGATGCCTGCTGGTTTTCAGCATTCATGAACGACATCCATTGCTCCAACGAAAAATAAGGACCACCAGCCAACATCTGCCGCCATTCCTTTGCAAAGTCTTCACTGGTAATCTTGGAATCACTGCCTGCACCCTTTGACTTGATGACTGGATAAGAGAAATGAAGGTCTGGATGCTGCCATTGGGCAAGCATTGCCTCAGCATTTGCTATAGTAGAAGGGCTGGACAATAGAGACTTACCATTCCATCGCTCACCCAACAAAAATGACGCAAAAGCAAGAGCAAGCGCCATCTTACCGCATCCTTCGGGCCCCGTAAACATGAGGGCATGAGGAATGCGTTGCTCATCGACGAGCTGCTGAAGGCGTTGCTTAGCCTCTTCCTGACCTATGACTTTGTCGAATTTCAAAAGATTTGTCTTCTATAATATTTGCTTCAGAATCTCCGGCATGCTTTTAAACGCAGACACCGTATAAAAATGAATATCGTTAATACCCGATTGATAGAGCTCTTTACACTGGTTGACTGCCCATTCAATGCCAAGTTGTCTCGCCTCCTCATCAGTCTTACATTTCACAGCCTCTTTAGCAAGTTCCTGGGGCATATCGCAATGAAAAGTCTTGGGCACCTGATTAATCTGCGTAAGCTTCGCGAGGGGTTTGATGCCTGGTACGATAGGAATGGTTATGCCCATCGCCCGAGCTTTACGCACAAAATCGAAATACTTCTTATTATCATAGAAGAGTTGGGTCACAGCATACTCTGCTCCCAAATCCTGCTTTTCCTTTAGATACTTCATATCCATCTCAAGATTAGGAGCTTCCTCATGCTTCTCAGGATAAGCAGCAACACCATAATGGAACTTCTTTCCAGGATGCTTGATAGGTGTACCATCTGCAAAGAAACCTTCATTGAAACGATTCACCTGACCAATAAGCTGCGTAGTATGCGTCCAGCCGCCATCGACAGGCTTGAACATGCTATCATCCTTAGCCTTGTCGCCCCTCAGCAGAAGGATGTTATCAATATCCAGAAACTGCATATCAATTAGTTCATACTCGATATCCTCTTGTGTAGCGCCAGAACAAATGACATGGGGAATAACTGTTATGCCATATCGTTTCTGAATGGCTGCTGCCACGGCTATTGAACCGGGGCGACGTCTGACACGTAACCTTTCATACTGCCCATCAGCCGTCTCACGATAAACGAACTCCGAGTGATGGGTAGTGATATTAATGTAATGAGGGTTGAAATCCCTGACCTTATCTATATTGTTGAAGAGAGCTTCCGTACCATTACCTTTGAGAGGTGGAAGCACCTCTATAGAAAAGCCTTTCGGACGTTTTGTATCTTTGAGAATCTCAGCGATGTTCATATCTTTGTTCGTGAAAATTATTCAGCGTACAAAGTTAGCAAAAAATCCTTATAAGCCAATAAGTTTTACGAAACAATTACTCTCGATTACTTTCAAAGGCTTTCATTCGCCAATCCTAAAGTCCAATACTCTCAATACGCAGCTTTACGACACCTGCTGGGACCTTCACTTCCACAACATCACCTATCTTATGGTTCATCAGAGCCTGACCGATGGGAGATTTCATAGAGACCTTCCCCTCACGGATATTTGCTTCGTGGGGGCTGGCAATAGTATAAGTGGCCGTCTTGTTGGTCTTCAAGTTCGTTATCTCTACTTTGCAAAGCAACTGGACAGTATCTCCACTGCGCTGTGCCGTGTCAAGCACACGTGCATTGGCAAGGATTCTCTGTTTGTATCTGATCTTACTTAACAAGCGTCCATGCGCACGTCTTGCAGCGTGGTATTCGAAATTCTCACTCAAATCACCCTTGTCACGAGCCTCAGAAAGTTCATCCTGAGCCTTGGGAAGTTCTACTGTAATAAGATTACGGAGTTCTGCTACGAGTTTATCGTAGCATTCCTGAGACATATATTCCATTTTGAAATACTAATAATATCAATAGGCCTGTTCGTCATGAACAAAGACCTGCATGGCTGTTTTAAAGATAATGCGCAAATCAAGCCCCATGCTCCAATGCTCGATGTACCAGATATCAGCATTGACACGTCCCTGCATCTGCCAGAGTTCCTTGGTCTCACCGCGGAAGCCACTGACCTGTGCGAAACCTGTAATGCCCGGCTTGCAGAAGAGGCGGACGGCATATTCATTAATAAGATGACCATAAAGCTCGGTATGGCGAAGCATATGAGGGCGGGGGCCTACAATGCTCATGTCGCCGTTCAAGACATTGAAGAACTGAGGCAGCTCATCGATATTGGCACGACGCATGAAGTCACCGAATTTGAATTTTCTTGGGTCATGCTCTGTAGCCTGCACAGAGTCTGCATCCTTGTTGACATGCATCGAGCGGAACTTGATAACCTTGAAGGTCTTTCCATTGATACCTGTGCGCTGCTGACGGAAGAAGATTGGACCCGGGCTCTGCAACTTGATGATGATACCGACAACAATAATTATAGGTATCAGGCAAATACATACGCACAAAGAGACCGCAACATCAAACATGCGCTTCATCACACGGTTGCCGACCTTCAGAAGAGGTTGGAAACGGTTGGTATAGGCAATAGTATCTCCGATACGTACCGGTCGAAGCGGCAAGCCATATTCAGAGAAAGAACGCGGGACATAGAAAAAACGCGTGAGGGAATGATCGCAGAAGACTTCCAACAGTCTGATCTGTTTTCCTTCATCATGCGACAAACTACAATAGACGTCATCTATGCGACCCTTTGCCGACTCCGGATCAGAAGTACACATACGTGCACGCATCCCTGCGTTCAGATCATTAATAGTTCCAAGATACTTCAAGCCGTCAACAGGCCGCTTCATCGGTGCATCAGCATAATAGCCAAGGACATGGTAACCTGTCACACTCTGAGAAAGTTTCATGTACAGACTACGAAGAGAGTCATCATTGCCAACGAAGAGCACTGTACGGGCATTTCCGCCCTTACTACGCCAGATCTGAAGAAGCCAACGACATACGACACGTAGCAAATAGAAAAGCAACCATTCACACACGTAGAAGACAAGCATGAACTTGAACATGCCGACGCTATCCGTCAGAAACTTCAGCATAAGGAAGGATAGAAAAACCTGAAGTGTAACGAGCTTCGTCACATTATAGAAGAATTCTATCCAACGGAGCATACGACGATAGATAATCGTATGGTAGAAATAATCAGAAATCGCCAAACTCATGTTCATCACCAAGAATGTGACCTTGGTGGATGAGAGCAAATAGGAAGGCACGTAATCAGCAAAGAAATGAGCAAAAGAGAACAATAACCCATTCAGTAATAAGAAATCGAAAAAGAGCAACGTAATAAGAACGTACTGCTCCCGATTGGTTCTCAATTGCAAGCTACCTCTTTCCTCTTGTTCCATGAATATTTGGTTTACCGGTGAATAATATTATTTTTGCAAAGTTAGCTAAAAAGAAAATATGTACAAAATAAAAATCGTTATATTTTCATTCCATTTCGTTTCATTTCATCAGTTTATGTTACATTTAATAAAGAATATCCGCAAACATCCTTGTGGATGAATGCGGATAACTTTATAATAAAAGATGATAATAATCGAGGATCGATTAGTCAAGCCACTTCACATAGCAGAAATCCTGACGGTGAGGCAGGTTGGCATTCTTCGGGAACATGCGCACGCAAGTCTTGAATGTGCCGGCATGCTCAGGCTCAATCTCCAACTCGAACTTATAGTTGTTGCCCTCATGACCAACCATCTTGAACTCATCGACAGCATAGATACGGCGGTCGCTGGGATCGGTATCAGGCTTCAGAATGACAAGCTCAAGACCGATGGCATTGTTAAGGCCCTGCTCGTCAATCGTGTAGCTGAGCTTATACTTCTGACCTGTCTGACCTACCTCATAGAGCGGAGTCTCATCCTTGCTCACGACACGGATGCTGTCCCAACGCTCTGCAACGCTCTCCTTCCACTGAGCAATCTCCTTGGCAAGGCGGTTGTCGTTAGCCTGAAGCTTAGCGCTACGGGCTGCCTCCTTGTTGTAGAACTTGCTGTAATAGTCGTCGAGCTGACGCTTCATCGTATAGTGAGGAGCAATGGTAGCGATAGAGTTCTTGATGACCTTGATCCAGTTCTCGCTGTAGCCCTTCTTGTTCTTAGCATAGTAAAGAGGAACGATCTCATTCTCCAAGAGAGAATAAATAGTAGCGGCATCAAGAGCATCCTGATAAGACTGATTCTGATAGGTACGCTCCTGCGGAAGAGCCCATCCGGCACCCTTACGGTAGCCTTCAACCCACCAGCCATCAAGGACTGAGAGGTTAACAACACCGTTCATCTCAGCTTTCTCACCAGATGTACCTGAAGCCTCCAACGGACGTGTAGGAGTATTCATCCAGATATCCACGCCGGAGACAAGACGACGGGCGAGCTGCATGTCATAGTCCTCAAGGAAGATGATCTTACCTAAGAACTCAGGACGCTGGCTGATCTCGAAGATCTTCTTGATCAAGCCCTGACCGGCACCATCTGCAGGATGAGCCTTACCGGAGAAGAAGAAGAGTACCGGGTGCTCAGGATCGTTGACGATCTTGCTCAGACGATCAAGATCAGTGAAGAGCAGATGAGCACGCTTGTAAGTAGCGAAACGACGGCAGAAACCAATCATCAGCGCATTAGGATTGATACGCTCTAAGAGAGAGACCACACGTGCGGGATCACCCTGGTTGCGAAGCCACTGCTTTGTGAACTTATCACGGATATACTTGATAAGCTTCTCCTTCAATGCCATACGTGTCTTCCAGATCTCATCGTCAGGCACATTGTAGATGGCATGCCAGATCTGCTCGTTGCTCTGATCGCTCATGAAGGAAGGATCGAAGTACTTGTCATAGACCTTACGCCACTCTGTAGCGCACCAAGTCGGGAAGTGAACACCATTGGTAACATAACCCACGTGGTTCTCCTCAGGATAATAACCTTTCCAGATAGGAGCAAACATCTTCTGGCTCACCCAACCATGGAGCTTGGACACACCATTGACCTCCTGGCAAGTATTGCAAGCGAAGATACTCATGCAGAAACGCTCGCTGTGGTCGTCGGGGTTCTCACGGCCCATGCCGATGAACTCATCCCAGCTGATGCCGAGACGTGCAGGGTAGCCACCCATATACTTACCGAACAGACCCTCGTCGAAATAGTCGTGACCTGCAGGAACAGGAGTATGTACAGTATAAAGAGAAGAAGCACGCACGAGCTCCAAAGCCTGATTGAATGTCAGACCACCGTCGACATAATCAACAAGACGCTGGAGGTTACAGAGTGCGGCATGACCCTCATTGCAGTGATAGAGCTGCTTCTTGATACCGAGCTTCTTCAGCATCAGCACACCACCCATACCGAGCAGGATCTCCTGCTTCAGACGGTTCTCCCAGTCACCACCATAAAGGCTGTGAGTGATAGGCTTATCGAATTGAGAGTTCATGTCGTTATCGGTATCTAAAAGATAGAGCTTGATACGGCCGACGTTGACCTGCCATACGAGGGCATGAACCTGATAGTTCATATAAGGCACATCCACGACGACCTGGTTGCCGTTCTCATCAAGGACACGCTCGATAGGCAGAGAGTTGAAGTCCTGAGCATCATACTTGGCGATCTGCTGACCGTCCATGCTCAAGCTCTGCGTGAAGTAACCATAACGGTACAGGAAACCGATACCGCACATATCGACATTGCTGTCGGAAGCTTCCTTCATATAGTCACCGGCCAACATGCCAAGACCACCAGAATAGATTTTCAGTACCTGATTCAGACCATACTCCATAGAGAAGTAAGCCACAGAAGGACGGCTGGTGTCGGGCTTAACATCCATGTAAGCACGGAACTTCGCATAAACATCCTTCACTTTCTTCATTAAAGCTCTGTCTTTGACGATGGCCTCTTTACGGTCGTAACCTAAACGGTCCAGAAGAAGAACAGGATTATGACCTACTTCTTCATAGAGATTCTCGTCAAGACTCTTGAAGAGATTACGAGCCTCATAGTTCCACGCCCACCACATGTTATGTGCGAGCTCATTCAGACACTCAAGTTGCTCCGGGAGGCTCGACTTGATATTGAGCTCTTTCCACTGGGGGGCATTGGTGTAATCAGCTTTGATTTTCATATGAATTGAATTAAAAATATGCTGTATGTATTTGGTCTATATAAAAATGAGTTATTCCTTGTTTTTACGCTCTGCTGCCTTATGCAAAGCAAAGTCATAGGCCTGCTCATAATACTTGATGAAATGGCGCCATAATGCCTTGCGGGACAGTTTCTCTGCATTCGTACGTGCCGCCTTAACGTTGGCCGCACTAAACTCTGAGTATTCGTACACGGTCTCCTCTATAGCATTTGCCACATCTGCATAGTTGCTGTCTGTACGATGTACAACCTTCACTCCATCTGCCAATTCACCATATCGGCCAAGCTCCGAGTTAACCCACAAGCCGAAGCCAGCCAAGTCAGTAGTCACGCAAGGCACTTTGAAAGCGATAGACTCCAGCGGCGTATATCCCCAAGGCTCATAGTACGACGGGAACACACAAAGGTCATTTCCAAGCAATACATCGTAGTAGCTGAGATTTACTATCCCATCGTTGCCTGTAAGATAACAAGGAATGAAAATAATCTTGACATGGTCATTTGCTGAATTATTAATTCCCAAGGCACGGAACTTATTCAAAGTACTGTCTTGGTCCATATTGTTGAGCCAATGGGTAATGACTGGAGTATCAAGCGGTGTTCCATCGTTGAAGACCTGTTCCAAACGGTTCTGCAGATCTTTACGCGGTTCACGAACCCATGCCGGAACATCAATGAAAGCGACAACATTTCTTTTTACCCTGTTGTCATGACGCAAGATATTCATTGCATCGATAAAGACATCAAGGCCTTTATTACGGAACTCATAGCGACCACTCGTTGAAACAATCATTGTATTGTCGTCAAGATGCTCGCCCGTCAGCTCATTTGCTATGGCCAGGAGCTTCTCACGAGCAGCCTTCCGCTTACGGGTGAATGCAGCACCTTTTGGCACAAAGTCGTTTTCAAATCCATTCGGGAGAACGACATCGACCGGCTTGTCCAGCAATTGCTTACATTCACGGGCTGTAATCTCACTCACAGTAGTAAAGCAATCGACATATTTAGCTGTCTGGTGCTCTATAGAGTGCTTGCTCTGCATGTTAAGCTCATCAGCCATCTGGTTACCATTGTAACCCTCAAAATAGTCATACAATGGTTTGTTGTTACCGGCTATACTTCTGCCAATACTCGTGGCATGAGTTGTGAATATAGTAGCGATCTCAGGAACGTATTTATGGATATACAACAAGCCAAGACCCGTCATCCATTCATTTCCATGATAAACAACCTTCTTTTCCGGGGAGATATTATAATAGTAGAAACTCTGTACAACCAAGGCTGCAGCATAGGAGAACATTGACGCCTCGTCATAGTCTCCGTAAGCGTGAAGGCTATCTACCTTAAAATCCTCCCATAACTGACCATAGATCTCATCTTTCTTCTTATAATAGCTATCAAAGTTAACTAAGATAGCTACGGGCTCCCCGGGAATAGTCCATCGACCTATTCTAACAGAAAGACCCTCTGAAGCAGCTTTTGCGTGCCAAGCCTCAAACAATGTCTTGTCTTCCTTAAAATAAGGACAAGGTTCCGACTTCCAGCAGTCAGGGCCGATAAAGATAAGGTTGTCACCCAACATATCGTGCAACGTTCTTGCACGAGTGGATAACACTGCGTAAATTCCTCCAACTTTATTACAAACCTCCCAGCTGGATTCGAATATATAGTCTGGAAACAAACTTTTATTTGCCATATCTATTGAAAATTCACCCCAAAGTTAATATAAAAATAATAAATCCCAAACTACAAGGGAGATTATTTATTAAAAATTGCTCTTTTTTTGATGCAAACGATTACCTTTGCAGCAATAATAGTTCTAAGTATGAAAAAGATTCTTTTTATTTTCATTGTTGCACTATTTTCCCTTAGTACAACAGCGCAAGAAAAAACGATGGGAAAAGACTCAACAACCTTTAAAGGCTACTTCTACAACGAGAAATACAACGTATATCTCGTCATAGATTTCTATCACAACAATGTGGTAGTACCCAACCAGGAGATATATGGTGAGATGGCTGGATATTTCGGAGATCGCCAAGATGGAAGAAAATGGCTCTTTACTAACGCAAAGATCATAAGTAAAGACAAAGCTGAGATACAGATAACAAACGACTATGGCAGTGAGGATCTTACTGCAACGCTCACTGCCATAGACGATAAGAATTTCAAGCTCCGGCAAGAAGAAGGTAGCACCCTCAAGATAGCCAGAAACAGGAAATGGGTAAAGATGCCCAAAGAACTAGATTTTGTGAAAAGATAGCTAATCACTTATTATTCTGGAGGATAGACATTACTTTATCAAAATAGCGCTGAGTCTTGGAGATACTGTAATGCATTCCTCCATTCCATGATCGGATAGCCTGCTCCACATTTCGCAACGGGTTAAACCACGACTGGAATAGAAGGAACATCTCTATAGACTTCTGCTTGCTCCAGCGGTCAGAGAGCTTGTAACGCTTCTTCGACTTTCTACGGCGAAGAATATTATTGCATTCAGCAACAAGAACAGGAGTTATCTGTAAGACACCAACAGAAGCTCCCTTCTTTGCATTACTGTTACCCTTACTTTCCACCTGAATGAGAGCCTCTATTACTGGCTTCCAATCCTGATCCGAATCAGCAATCTCAATATCATCTGTTGCAGTAGCTGCATGAGATGGCAAGACCATGAATCCGAATACAAGAACAAATAATAACCTAATAATTTTCTTCATTACATCATAATTACGAGAACTCTCAGCCAATACAAAACACCTATCAAACAAACGATAGGAAGAAAAGATCAACACGTTCTCAATTGTTGTTGTTGCAAAGGTAATAAAAATAATTGAGAATCAAGACATTTTGCTAAGTTGATTGACGAATATTATGAAAAAAGGAGAGAATGTTAAAGAGAAACGACCAATAATTTACCTATGTAAAATATAAGCTGATGGCCGCCACTGGGGGGCGCCACTGCAACAAGATCAAACAATCAACAACGAAAAGAGCCTTGAGAATATTTCTATCCTCAAGGCTCTCGTTTCAAAGGAGGCGGCTACCTACTCTCCCGCATTGCATTGCAGTACCATCGGCGCAAGCGGGCTTAACTTCTCTGTTCGGAATGGGAAGAGGTGGAACCCCGCCGCAATAACCACCTGATATTCTGTTACAGGCCTCTCTCCGGCTCTCCCCCGTAGGGAGAGTGACCAATACCATAGGTATCATCACCCGAAAAGATTGTCTGTTATATCAGACATATATTGCAAGCAAAACTATCATACAGTTGAAATTATGAACCTCCCGAAAGTTATCGGGCAATTAGTACGGCTCGGCTTTGACGTCACCGTCTTTACACCTGCCGCCTATCAACGTCGTCGTCTGCGACGACCCTCTATGGAGCTCTCATCTCGCGGTGGGCTTCGCA
>Ga0256406_1000421_pt1 | contig 78501 bp, 63 predicted proteins | sample RumenRJG_03DNA_FD_185986 | JGI IMG/M metagenome (GOLD analysis project Ga0256406, IMG submission 185986) | Bovine rumen microbial communities from Lethbridge, Alberta, Canada - RJG_03 | ecosystem: Host-associated > Mammals > Digestive system > Stomach > Rumen | place: Canada: Alberta | collected... | reverse complement strand
ATATATATAATAATGTTCGCGAGGTTCAAAAAATTTTTTGGAACCTATTGAACGACCTTATTGTTAGTTGTTAGTTGTTAGTTGTTAGGATTGGGGGTGGCGAATTTGGGCGACAGAACATGTGTTCCGACCTTATTGTTAGTTGTTAGTTGTTAGTTGTTAGGATTGGGGGTGGTGTTTTTGGGCGACAGAACATGTGTTCTGACCTTATTGTTAGTTGTTAGTTGTTAGTTGTTAGGATTGGGGGTGGTGAATTTGTGCGAGCAAACATGTGTTCTGACCTTATTGTTAGTTGTTAGTTGTTAGTTGTTAGGATTGGGGGTGGTGAATTTGGGAGACAGATCATGTGGAACGACCTTATTGTTAGTTGTTAGTTGTTAGTTTTGGGGGAGCATAAATATGCCGATCCCTTTTGGGAAAGCGTTTTCTTACGGCACGTTCCTCCAAAACCTCCGCAGCCCGGGGCCAAACGCGCTCCCCGGCAGACCTACCGTGAGCCGTGAACACTGGCTCCGGGGCTTATTTTTTATTAACATATTGCACAAATGAACCGATTTCTGCACGGATTTCCGCAATATTGCACCGATTGCTGCACGGAGGCGTTGCAGCTCTTTTTTTATCTTCAAATTCTTCCTACCTTTGCAACTGTCGAAAGACAAGCCATGCAATGACGCATTGCTTAACCACACACACTAAAAACGATGCAGAATATTTTCAAGGTAATCAATATGGCAGCCCGCGCGCTTTCACTGATGATAATTTTTCGCTGGGAAAGTCGGGATGGATTAAGAAGACAGGCAGTAAGCGGTGGCAAAAGTAAGATCGGACATGAGCAGACCTTCTTATGCTTGCTTCTTTGCCCAGTTCTTTCTGCTTTCCGCCATCTGTTTCAGTCTTGCTCTCGCGCGTTTGTGCGAGAGGATGATCTGATAGCGATAGACGAGGCAGGCGGTGAAGAAATAGACCAATGTCTGAATCCATAATGCCTGATACTCCACTTGAATATCTGGGAGCGAGGCTCCCATGGAGGAGATACGCAGAAATCCGCGGACACCGAAGGTCGATGGGAAGAGCCATGCGAAGGCTTGCCAGAACCAAGGCATATTCGATTGTGGCCAGCTGATACCGGTCATGAATAGCAACGGTACAGAGGTGAAGATAACGAGCAGCATCACGTTCTCACGATAGCGGACGAGGCACGACAAGGTCATGCCGAAGAAGATCACGGCAAGCAGATAAGGCACCATCAATCCGATGATCGTCTGTGCCGTTACAAGCGAAACGTAATGGAACATGCGGGGCACGCAGAGCGTGATATAAGCCGCCATGACGATATACAGCGAGAAGTAAGCCGCACTCTTTCCCAACACGATGCGGAAGATACCGTTGTAGTGTTTCTGGATAGGTACAAGGTTTTGGAAACGGTTTGTCTCGCGTGCCGTACCCGCAGAGAGGCCGATCCCTAACAAGAGTGTTTGTTGAAGGATGAGGATGAGCACACCCGGGAGGATGGCGTTTCCGTAGCCTACCGTGGTATTGAAGATCGGCACCTCATCGAAATCGAGCGGCTTCGTCGTCACCTCGTCATCGCGGTTCGTGAAGTCGTTGCTCTTGCTGATCTGTATCTGCGAGCTCATCTTTGACGCTACCGCCTGGGCTGCCGAGTAGATGGCCTTATACGTGAGCATGAGGCTCATGTCACAATAGACGCTTACCGTAGCTTGCTCCCCACGACCGATACGCTGCTCAAAGTCGTTGGGAAAATAAATCGTTCCGTGCACTTGTTGCTTACCGGTCAGTTCCTTAGCCTCGTCCAAGGAGTTGCAGTAGTAGGCCACCTTCGTATCAGCACTGGCATCCAACAGACGTGTAAATTCACGCGAGGCATGGCTGTGACTGAAGTCGACGACGGCGACGGGGACATCGCGCACCACCTCATTGTTATAAATCCATGAATAGAGCAAAGGGTAGAACAGCGGCACGAGTACGCAGAAGATGAGCAAGCCCTCGTCGCGGAACTCGTTCTTCACTTCCTGCACCATGATGTAACAAGTATCGTAGATGCCTTCGCGTATTCTGTATAACAGACCGTCTCTTTTCATGTCGGATGTTTATGTCTTATCAGATATTATCAGGGTATGTAAACGTAAATGAGCATTGCCTTCTTGATATTATTGATGGTGAACATCGGAAGGAAGGCAAAGACGATCAGTAGCAAGAAGTCGAACCATGCGTAGCTCAGCGGATAACCGTTGAAGATACACATCTGATAAATCATATAGTAGTGGCGCAACGGAAAGAGCTGTGCCATCGACTGAATCATCGAGTCCATGGCGAACACAGGATAGGTAGCGCCACAGGCAGAGAAACTCACCACTGACCATAGCGAGCATATCGACATCGACATACGCAGGGAGGGCATGAGCCCAAAGATGAAGATGCCGAAGCACTGGCAGGCAAAGACGGAGAGGAAGCCTAAGAGAAGAATCGGCACCACGCCGCCCGGATGCGGAAAGTGGAGACCGTAGAAGATGTAGAACTCGAAACACCACATCACCAGCGTAAAGATAACCGTCTGCGGGAGTATCTTCCCGGCTATAGCTATATGGACATTGTTATCTGCCATCCTCATCCATTGTTTCGAACGATGAAATTTCAGTTCTGTACCGATGGAGTAGGGGGTGAGGAGGAAGACAAAGATCATCAGGACACCCGGTACCATGGCCGTACTCAAATAAACATTGTAGTTTGACCATGGGTTGCCTACCTGATGAAGGTCGATGGTGATGGGCTGCAGGAAGGTGCGTATCTCTTTGGAAGTCTTTCCGAGGGCAGAGAGTTTGGCGGAGCCTACGGCAGCTGACCCTAAGGAAGCGATCGTCTTCAGATCGCGGTAGAGCAGGGAGCCGGCGACAAGTGTCACATTGCTATAATAGAAGGAGATCTTCGGCTGGTCACCGTCAAGGAGCTTGTCTGTCGTCCCTTTAGGGATGAGCAGAAAAGCGTAGATCTCATTCTTCTGTATCGCCTCGCGGGCATCGTTCATGTTGGCATAATGTCCCACGACCTGCGTTGTCTGAAAAGCATCCAACTCTCTGATCATAGCCCGGCTCACGTGGGTGTTGTCCTGGTCGACAACACCTACAGGCATCTCTACCGGCTGTCCTCCGTTCATCAGGGTGGTGAAGAAAAGGACCACCATCACCGGGAAGACGATCGTACAGAACCCGTAGATCGGATGCCGCCACATGATGACCAGTTCACGGACAAAGATGTGGTAGATGCGTCTTATCGTCTCTGAGAGGCTCACTTCTTGGGATCTTTCACAACCAACGACATACCAGGCCGAAGCCCGTCAAACGGATGGATGGGGCGGGCCTTCACCTCGAAGGTCTTCAGGTCGTACTGTCCGTTGCTCTTCGTCGCTTTCCATACAGCATACGAGCCCTCATCCTTGATCTCGTAAACCTTCATTTTCAGCGATTTGTTGAAAGCCGGGGAGAAAGCCGTGAATTCATCGCCAATCTTCAGGCCGTTGAGCTGATCTTCGCGCACATTGAATGTGCCCCACATGTCTTTCATGATAGAGATGCTCATGATCGGAGAGCCCATTCCCACGAGTTCTCCTTCTTTGGGGTAGATATCGCTCACCTCGCCGTCGACAGCAGCTATCTGGACGGTCTCCTTCAGCACAGAGCGAACGACATTTACCGCGTTCTTAGCAGCATTGACCTGATGACGCTGTGCCTCTTTCTGCTTCTCGCGGGCACCGTTTTTAGCCAGTTCATACTGGCTCTTCATGGAGTTCTCGTGAGCTACAGCCACCTCCCAGGCAGCTTTAGCCTCGTCGCGTTTCTGTTGGCTCGTCACGCCCTCGGTGTAGAGGTTCTGCATGCGGTCGTAGGTCTTCTTGGCCACGTCGGATGCGGCTTTTGCCTGTTGTACAAGCTGATAAGCGCTCTCAATAGCTTCGCGGCGCGTGCCTTCGTCCGTGAGGTCGCTCAGGGCCTGTGTGGCAGCCTCGGTAGACTGGGCTACCTTCTCCTGGGCGTTGACTTCAGGAATTTCAAGAATGGCAAGGGTATCGCCTTTGTGCACAACGTCGCCTTCTTTGACGCGGATCTCCACGACACGGGCCGGGAGCTTACAACTGACACGGTACTCGCCGACCTCTACCTCGCCTTGGATGATCTCATCGGTCTTACCCAATGTGAAGAAACCGATGATGGCAACGATAAGGACTGCGATGGAGAATCCCAATACCGCTAACAATACATTTTGGTGCTGACTCTTTGCGCTCATGCGTATGTTTTTTTATTGTAAAATACCTAAAGCTTTTTCGAGGTTCACCTGTGCGAGCTTCACCTCTACCTGTGCATCAATCTTTTGGCTCTGAGCCTGTTGCCATGCTGTCTGGGCAGCGAGGACATCTGTCGACTCCATGACGCCTTCCTTGAATCCTACCTGCGCACAGCGGAGGTTCTCTTCGGCACTGGCGATATTCTTCTCCGCCATGGCAAGTTTCTTGCGCGCCTCCTTCACTTTGAATCGGCTCTGCGTGATCTGAAGGTTGATCTTCTCCTGAGCATCAGCGAGTTCAACCTTCGCCATGTTTGTTGCAGCCTCCGAGGCGCGAACCTTATAGCGAGCCTCAAACCAGTTCCATACGGGAACCTGCAAGGTCACGCCAACATTCCATACCCCGGAGAACCGTTTCTGGAATCCGTTGAAAACATTCGGATTGGCGATAGAATAACCACCGGTCAGCGCAAGATGGGGGAGAAAAGCCGCACGGACGAGCTTCGTGTTCTGCTCGCCTAAGTCGACGGACTTCTGCAGCAGTCGCACCTCCGGCCGGCTGCTGACCTCCTTGTCCGGCGTGTAGCTCTCGGCGACAACCGACGCATCGGTATCTATATGATCCTTGTTCTCGTCGGCGAGCACGATATTGTCGTCCATGGGAAGGCCGCAAAGCTGACAGAGCAGCATCTTGGAGAGCACCAGACCATCATCGACCTGTGTTATCTGCATGTCGGCCTCGTTGACGCGGACCTGAACCTTCAGACCGTCTGCACGCGTGGCAACGCCTTGCTTGATCATCTTCTGCACATCGTCGTCGAGCTTCTTTACAAGGTCGCGGAAGCTATAAGCCAACTTCTGCTTCTGTTTGAGAGAGACAACGGTCCAATAAGCCTGGTCGATGTTATAAAGTGTCGACTGATTCTTCAGTGTGATGTTGTCATCCGCCATCTGCTCAGCGATATCCGCCATCCGGTTGGCTGCGATGATGCCGCCACCCATATAGATAGGCTGGCGCAGGAAGATGGAGCCGGCGAAGATGTTGTGTGTATCGGTGTGAAAGGCATCTACCACTTTCTGACCAATGGTGTTGCCCAGTCCTGCCGCATATTGTGAGACAGGTCCGTTGGCAAACTGTTGCATCAGTCCACCGAGCTGCTGCGCCTGATCTGCCGTGATGGTGCCTTGCTTGACCATGTTCGTCAAGTGTTCGCTGATCCCGGTTGTGAGGTCTCCGTTCACCAGACTGACACCTGTCGTGCCGATATTGTTCAGCGCATTCTTCTGATCTTTGCTCAGCAGGTTGATCTCGCGACTGAAATAAGAGTAGCCCGCAATAGCGTCTACCTTAGGCAGATACTGGGTCCTTGCTGATTTACGCGCATTCTCGGTCATCTCCTTGTTGATGCGTGACACCTGCAGTTGTTTGTTGTTTCTCAGTGCCAGGGCACGGCAACTGTCGAGCGTCAGCACCTGCTGCGCGCTGACAGGGCCATACCATCCTAAGCTGCAAGTGATAAAAAGAACGATCGTGCTTTTCCTCATATTTCTTGCTTTAATTTATTGGAATGAGAAGCTGCGGCTGCCGATCATGTTGCCGTCAGCGAAGATACTGACGTTGAACGTGCCGCCTTCGAGCGACTGGTCGATGTCGAGATAGAGGCTCATGGGTGTCTCTTTCCCTGTGTATTCCAGAGAGCGCTTGGCAGAGCAAGCCAACGACCGGTTCTCATAGTTGAAGCTTCCTGCACCGCCTAACAGTGCTCCTGTGGGCGTCGTCACACGGATATAGACGGTCTTCATGCCGCTCTGTGCCGTGACATTGCGTGCGATGGTGAAACTCACCATAAAACGTTTGGCCTTCTTCAGCTTGTCTGTGCTCTTGCCCCGTTTGTTGAGTGCTGTCATGGAGATACCTGTCGCGTCGAGCTGCGCAGCGATAGCTACTTTCTCAGAGAGACTGGCTTTCTCTGTGTTCAGACCTTCAATCTGTCGGTTGGCCTCTGCATACTGCCCACGTATGCGCGTGTTCTCTGCGGTAAGATGCTCATTGGCACGGTTCAGAGAGTCGATCTGAATAACGTAGCTGCGGAGCACGGCTCTGACAGTGGCCAACTCTCTTTTAAGACGTGCTATCTCCTTGGCATCCGTACTCTTCGTGTTGCGGAGCTCAGCGAGCAGGCGCTGGGTCTTCTCCTGCTCAGCCGTGAGCTGAGCTACGATAGAATCGTTGTTGATCTGGGTTTTCATCTCACTGTACTGGTCGGCGAACTGCTGGTACTCGTTCTCCATTTCTTTCTTGTCCAGGGCAGCGAGCTGCTCCATGTCCGCATTCTCTTTGCGTTGCTTATGAAGGTTAAAATAAAGAACACCGATGCCTGCAAGAAGCAGGACGATAACCACCACGAGTGGGATGAGAATTTTCTTATTCATTTTATATAAAAGCGCTTTTGTTATCTGTTGCAAAAGTAATGAAACTTCTACAATTGGCAAAGTTTTTTGTTCTATCAAATGCTTATAAAACACAATTTTGATAGTTTTTCGGAAAAAATGAGCAGTATTTGGAATCAATCCTAAGAATTATTCGTAACTTTGGCAACGAATCAAGTCAAGCCCTCGGCTGTTGTATCACAACAGCGGGCGGCTAAAGGGTTCGCCCTTGAACTTATACCATTTGAAATATGAAGAAGGCACTTTTATTTCTCTGTTTCCTTTTGTCGCCCTTGGCGCTGTTAGCTCAGGTCGACTCATTAATTGTGAAAACTGATTCTTCGGATGTTCGCCATCAGGTGCTATTGAAAACATCGATGGGAGATATCACTGTCGAACTTTACAATGAGACCCCACGTCATCGAGACAATTTCTTAAAATTAGTGCGTGCGGGTTATTATGATGGCAACCTGTGGCACCGCGTCATCTCCGATTTCATGATTCAGACGGGCGACTCCACCACACGCCATGCCAAGCCTGGGGCGGAAGTGGGTGACTACGATTTAGGCTACCGCATCCCTGCTGAGATCTGTTTCCCAAAATATTTTCATAAACGCGGTGCGCTGGCCGCCGCCCGTGAGCCGGATGCCGACAATCCCAAGCATGAGTCGTCTGCCTCACAGTTCTATATTGTCTGGGGGTTCCCCTATGGTCCAAAGGCTATGACTAAGTTTCAGACGCGACTCGATTCCCTGACCCATGGCAAAGTAAAGTTTCCTCAAGAAATGTGCGATTATTATTGGTCGCATGGCGGCACGCCGTGGCTCGACGGACAATATACGGTCTTTGGAGAAGTCGTCAAGGGCTTGTCTGTCGTGGGAGCGATCGATGCCGTGGCAACGGATGACCACGACCGGCCTTTGGAAGATGTGCGTATCATTAAGGCGATAGTCATAAAATGAGGCGCCTGCTCCTTCTTGTCCTTGCTGTCTTTGGCGTGCTTCTTGGTCATGCCAAGGTATGGACGGCGGATGATATCCCAATGGTTCATCTGCAGGACCGCAACCGGTATGTGTGCGATCCGGAAGATCTGATGAGCCCAGCCGACAGAGATACGGCAGACGTCTACCTCCGGCGGTTGGAGACGCAGTGTGGCATCCAGTCGGTGTTTGTCGTCGTCAACCATGTGAAAGACGCTGACTGCTTCCGCATGGCGCAGGATATTGGCAATAAACAGGGAGTAGGCGACAAGAAAACGCGGCGTGGCCTGGTGATTGTCCTTGCGGTAGATGACCGTAGGTATTTTATAGCCCCGGGAAAAGGACTGGAGGGAGATCTCACGGATGTGGAGTGCGATGACATTGCCCGGGCGTGCATCGTTAAGAATATGAAGGAGGATAATCTTGATGCCGCAGTACTCTCTACCGTAAAAGCCCTGTACAGTAAGTTCAAGACCGGCAAGGCAACGGTCGACGGGGACGACATAGACTCGCGTGAAGACGATGATGACTTTCCCGTTTTGTTTGGCATTTTTATCCTTGTGCTTTGTCTCTGGCATCCTATCCTTTCGCTGATTCTGTGGGTGCTTGCCCAACTGGGTTGGTACCATCCCAAGCCGAAATCGAAGCGTCGCCGTCGTCGCAATGATGACGACTGGTTCCCACCCTTCTTCCTCGGAGGTGGTGGCGGTTGGGGCTCGTCGGGTGGCGGCTTCAGTGGCGGCAGTTTTGGTGGCGGCAGCTTTGGCGGCGGAGGAGCCGGGGGAGGCTGGTAAAAGTTAAGAGTTAAGAGTTAGGAATTAAGAGTTAAGAGTTAGGAGTTAAGAGTTTCAGTGCCAACGACGATGCATGGTTTGGGACAAAATTTTGAAACATAATAATTTAAGAATAAGCAATGAAGAAGAGTAACATTATTTTATTGGTGATAGCTGTTGTCATCGTGATCATCTGCTTCAGCGGATTCAGTACTTACAACGGCCTGGTGGACAAGCAGGAGACGGCTACAACCGCCCTTGCCGATGTTCAGGCAACCTATCAGCGACGTGCGGACCTCATTCCTAACCTCGCCAAGACGGTTCAGGCTTATGCCAAGCATGAGAAAGAGACTTTTGAGGCCGTGACCAAGGCACGTGCTTCCGTAGGGCAGATCAAGCTTGATGCCGGCAGTCTTACACCCGAGAAGATGAAACAGTTTGAGCAGGCCCAAGGACAGCTGTCTGAGGCTTTAGGCAAACTCATGGTTGTGGCAGAGCGCTATCCGGAATTGAAAGCCAACGAAAACTTCCACAGTTTGCAGATACAGTTGGAAGGCACGGAGAACCGCATCAACGAGGCGCGTCAGAAGTATAACGAGGCGGTGCAGGATTACAATCAGGCGGTGCGCCGTTTCCCGAATGTCATCTTTGCGGGGATGTTCGGGTTCAACCGCATGGAGAAGTTTGAAGCATCGGCAGGGGCTGAAAAAGCCCCGGAGCTCAACTTTGATTAAAGAACCCGCGAGCCCCGTCTCTTGCAAGAGAGGGACGACTGACCGATGCCCGCCCTAAAGGGCGGCACACACGACTCCGGCAAACTTATTTGAGAGATGAAATTTTATATTGCTGACAATCAAGACATCACGCGTGCGGGGCTGCTTTATGTCATCGCTGCTCGGAAAGATGCGGAATGCGAATGCTTGTCTGACAAAGCAGGGCTCTTGGAGGCGCTGAAAACAGACAGTCAGGCTATCATCATTATCGATTACACGCTCTTCGACATCAACGATGCCACGGAACTGAACATCATCAGTGAGCGTTTTCCCGATGCCCAGTGGATTCTCTTCAGCGAAGATCTGAGCCAGGACTTCCTTCATAAGATGGTCGTGACATGCCCCAAATGTGGAATAGTGCTTAAAGATTGTTCCTTGACAGAGATCAAAGAAGCGCTCAACTATGCAGTCAAAGGCAAGCGATTCATCTGTCAGCAAGTCACGGAGATGTTGCTCACTCCTGCTGCCAATGAGGAGGAACATAAAGATGAACTCCCGCAACTGACGAAGACAGAGCAGGAGATCCTGAAAGATATCGCACTTGGTATGACAACCAAAGAGATAGCCAAGCAGCGCTTCTCCAGTTTCCATACCATTAATACACATCGTAAGAACATCTTCCGCAAGTTAGGTGTCAACAACCTTCACGAAGCTACTAAGTTTGCACTTCGCGCAGGACTCATTGATGCTGCGGAATATTATATCTAAAGAGAAAGCCCTTCCTCTTAATCTCCGGGGATCAAGAGGAAGGGCTTTTGAGTATCGCTTTTTAGAACGAAGCCTGGAAGTCGAGGCGGATACCCCATTTGTTGGTGCCCGGGTAGTTGTAGGTCAAGCGGCGCACATAACCTATGCTGATGAGCTTGAAGATGTTGTGGATGCCGGCTTCTACCTCCCAATAAGGCTTGTTGCTCATGATATGCGATCCGGCGGGGAAACTGTAGATGAGGTTATCATCTGTGTTTTTCGTCGGGTTGTTCTTATCCGTGAGCGTTCCCCAGAATCCTTTCACATCGACAAACTCCCGCCATTTCAATCGTCTGATAAACGGGATACGGTTGAGGATCTTTCCGTTGAGGTCCCATTTCCAGCTCCAGAACACCTGTCGGTCGTTGAGGAACTCCCAGTCCTTGACGAGTGATACCGTGTTCTCTGTCTCAATGTAGCTGAGGTTGACCGGCGGCTGGATAAGCAGCGGAAACGGTACTTTATTCCATTGGGCCTTGCCTATGACATGGAAATCCATGTATCCGAAGGAGCCGAGCCACTGGCGCTGATAGATCCCGAGTGTGGTGATATTGCTCTGGAAGTCACCGCCGAGCACCCCTTTGAAGCCCATCGTATGCGAGAGACTGATATCCGGAGAATCGAGGTTCACCGGGAGCCGCGTGCGCTTGGTGTTGACGTAGGTCACTCCCGGGTTCCAGGTGATACCTACCGTAGCATCGGTGAGACGGATCTTGTGGATCTCCTCTCCCGTGTTCACCTTATAGAAATGGAGCAGTCCGGCTGTCTCATTGCTTTGTGTCTGGAAACGGGCATTGTAGCGCCATCCGGCCTCGGTCTCATAGTTGAACGTCAGTCGCTGGCGGTTGTAGAGGAACATCTCCTTCTGCGAGCTTGAACGGATGGTCATGAAGATGTTATCCTTATTATGGATAAGGTTGAGGTCAGAGGGAGACATCACATCGCGCGACGTCTCGAAAACGAGGTTGCGCTGTGGGAACTCGAAGGGACTGAGCTGCTTCTTGTTAAACGACCACGTGAACTCGTCGCCGTAGTACCAGCGGTGGCTCTTCGTGCCGTATGCCGCATATCCGTTCCAGAAAAGATGCGGGTTGAGCGCAGCCAGGGTGCGTCCGGCAAGGCGGAGTCGGAGGCCATCGACATAGTTGGAGCTGATAAACGTGTTGACAGGGCCGATGTCAAACTTACTTTTCTTCTGTGGGTCGGAGTTGGTCTCAATATAGTTTTCCACGAGCAGCTGCACCGTTTTGATGATATATTTCCACCCTTTTGAGTTCTCCATGGCCCGAATAAAACTGGACATCGACGACTCACTCTTGGTCAGTCCCACTTGTCGGTACTCGTTCCAAAACTTATCGTTGCGGTTGTAGGCGTCGCTGTAGTGCTTGACCTTTGCCTTGCCGGCAAAAAGCTGCTTGGGCAGTTCGTGGAAAGCATAGTTGGAGAGCCTCGTCGTTCTTACCACCAACATGTCCTGCAAGAGTTTGTTGGCATGGATCTCTGCCGCCATGTCATCTTTGGTGAGCACCCACTCACCGTTGTCGAGCTTTGTATATTCCTGCTCAATCTTCATGTCGTCAATCCAGTTGACATCACTCTTCTTCGGCATATAGAGGTTCACCTTGCGCACGTGGAGCGTCGAGTCGGCGAGGACCCACAGCTCCCCGCGGAAGCCGAAGTCCTGCTGGTTGGCGGGGATGAACTGCAGATGATAACACTTGTCCTTGTCGACATAGGTCGTATCCTCTATATAGAAATGATAGAAGGAAATGGCTGTTTTGCCGATAGGGGAGACGAAGGGATACTGCACGAGCCGAATATAGTCGTCGTAGATGTTCACATCGGTGAACACCTCTTTGAGCATCGTGTTGATAATCTCACCCGTAGAGAGCACCTCTCCGATACCGCTCGACTGCTGTCCCATGATGATGTCCTTCTCCTTCTTCGGGTCTTTTCGGTAGACGTGTTGGGTCACCGTCTCGTCAACCTGGACAGGGAGAATGCGCTTGTTATAGTAAGGCGACATCTCTAACTGGTCGCGAAGATAGCTCCTCTTCTGAAAGAACTTGCCTTCGAGCTGCTTGTCGGTGATATCGTTGAAAGCCAGCGTGATCTTCTGATACTTATCGTATTGATAATAAGGATAATTGTCCAGATCCGTCTTCTTCTTAGCTGCTATGACCCGGCGCATGAGCTCCACGGCGGGGTTGTCCTTTCGGCGATAGCGTCCGCGTTTCTGCTTGACGACGACCTCTGAGAGCGAGCGGGTGTCGTCCTTGAGCACAATCTTCCCCAGGTCAGAGGAGGAGGCATCTATCTTCACGGTTGTGCTCTTGAAGCCCACACTGGTCACCGTGATGATCCATCCCGGGTGCTTGTCGACAGAGAACTTACCCTCGATGTCGCTCGATACGGCGATATGATGTCCTCGGTAAGTGACGCTGGCATAAGGGATGGCATAGCCGTCTTTGTCTACAATCTGTCCGGTTATCTTTTCCGTTGTTTGTTGGGCCATAGCACTGATAAGGCACATAAAAGCCGTGAGGAGTGCCATGACGAAGCGTTTGTTGTTCATAAATATTTCCTGTCCTTACAATCTTCTGCCACGTATTTATTATAAAGTAATTCTTATTAGAATATCGCCTTTTGAACAATCCCGTGGCAAATTTGAATACTTTTTATCCTACTGCTTATGAAATAGTATGCAAAGTTACTCATTATTTCAGCAAAACTCTCCAAAACTCTTTGATAGATTGGAGTTTTATATTAATTTTGCAATCGAAAGCGATCGTGGTTTGCGTGTGCTCCGTTTGCAAAGGCGGCTATGATGGACGGTCACTGTTGGCAAATATCATTTAACGAAAATATAAATTATGAACAATAAAGGCAATCTTACGGACGAGCGTCCTCCTTTCCTCCCCATGCTCATCGGCACGGGTTTTTATAGTGGCTTGTGGCCGTGGGGTCCCGGGACAGCAGGCAGTATCCTGGCAACGGTGATATGGTTGCTTCTGGGTTTGTGGCTCCCTACTTTTCCGCTTGCCGCGACGACTTTTGTCCTCATCGTCCTCTTTACGATCCTCGGCACGTGGGCGACGGCTCGCCTGCAACCTTATTGGGGCGAGGATCCCTCACGAGTGGTTGTCGACGAGATGGTGGGTGTATGGATCCCGCTCCTTGTCGTGCAGCCGAAGGAATGGGATTGGGCGTTGGCAGCCCTTGTGCTCTTCCGCTTCTTCGACATCGTCAAGCCTTTGGGCATCAAGAAGCTCGACCGCAAGACGGGGGCTTTCTGGGTTATGGGAGATGACATCTTAGGTGGCATCTATGCCCTCGTGGTGATGGTTGTGGCTAAATTCATCCTGTCCGTTTGGTAATGTATGGGAAAGATCAAGCACGAACTATGGACGTTCGCTAAAGCGGAGATGAGTGCCTCAGTATCGAGTTGTGTCGACTTTGGCTTAGCAGTCTCGCTCACATTCCTTGAACTGTTCACCTATGGTTATGCCAACATTATCGGCGTGGTCTGCGGAGGGTTGACCAACTTCACGCTCAACTGCCAATATGTATTCTCTCATACGGGTCGCGGCAAGAAATCGTTGGCAGAGAGGTACTTAGTTGTTTGGACCGGCAGCATGCTCCTCAACGGCGGAGGCACCAATCTGCTGACGTGGCTTGCGGGAGGCACCCGTTATTTTGTGATAGTAAAATGTCTCGTAGCCTTGGCAGTAGCGTTTGGTTTCAACTATCCGCTGCAGCGGGGATGGGTGTTCAGGCAGAAAGCGGAGCCAGAAGAAATCAATCAGTAGTTAGAAAACAATAATAAAAATATGTGGTATAGGGATTTTTTACAACAAGTGATCTACAAGGTCATCAACCCGTTGATTAAAGGTATGATTAAGGTGGGCATCACCCCGAACATTGTCACGACGTTGGGATTCATCGGCAACATCGTGGCAGCCGTGTTCTTTATCTATGCCTCTCAGGAGTCTGCTCCCGATGCACAGACGACGACACTGGGGTGGGGCGGATTCATCATCCTCGCTTCGGGCTTGTTCGACATGATGGACGGTCGTTTGGCGCGTATGGGCAACATGAGCACGTCGTTTGGTGCTATGTGGGACTCTACGCTCGATCGTTACAGTGAGCTCGTCTCCCTCTTCGGCATCGTCCTCGTCTTCTTAGAGGACGAAGGTTGGTTCTGGATGGGGGTCGTCACCTTCGCTGCCATGGTAGGAAGTGTGATGGTGAGCTACGTCCGGGCACGTGCTGAGGGACTCGGCATCGAGTGCAAGGTCGGACTGATGCAGCGCCCGGAGCGTGTCGTAGTGACGGCTGTCACGGCTATAATCACCGGTTTTACCGGTTCGCTGTGGTGGGTGGCAGGAGGCATGATTCTTATTGCTGTGCTTGCTAATATCACGGCTTTCTGGCGCGTGGGTTATTGCTATAAGAAGCTGAAATAGAAGTAATGGATTGCTTACTCATTGCTGTTCTGTTTGCCATTTTCGTAGCTATCCGGCCCATACGCCGCTTCACGCTATGCATGTTGCCATGGTTCCTCTTTGGCTTTATCTACAGCAGTTTCAATTTTTTCCCCAACTACGAGTTCAACAGCATCGATGTGCGCGACTTGTACGACGCGGAGAAGGCGCTCTTCGGCATCAATACGGCTGCAGGACGACTGATCCCCGGTGAGTGGTTCGCCATCCACCATTGTGCCGTGCTCGATTTTGTGGCAGGCTGTTTCTACCTTTGTTGGGTGCCCGTGCCTATCGCCTTCACGATATACCTCTACTTTATCCACAAGCGCGACTGGGCCAACCGCTTCGCCTGGGCTTTCCTCACGGTGAACCTCATCGGGTTCATCGGTTACTATGTTCACCCTGCAGCACCGCCATGGTATGCCATGAACTACGGCTTCACCCCGGTGCTTCATACCCCCGGCAACGTGGCAGGACTCGGACGGTTTGACCAGCTCGTGGGACTGAACATCTTCCACAGTATCTATGGCAAGAACGCTAACGTCTTTGCGGCAGTGCCGAGCCTTCATGCCGCTTATCTCCTCGTCACGGCAGCCTATTCGGTCATGAGCCGCAGGCGATGGTACACCTCGTGTATCTTCGGATTCATCTGTGTGGGTATCTGGTTCACAGCTATCTACACAGGACATCATTATTGTATTGACGTGATTCTCGGTATCCTTACCGCTATCGTGGGTACCGTCCTCTTCGAGGTCGTTTGGAGGAAGGTCCAACAGCCGCGCACGGCTTCTCATTGACGGCCTGGGATAGGGATCGTCCTGCGCCCAACAAACACTGACATTTTATGCGTACGAAGACACTGTTTATCATCTTTATTCTCTCCTCACTCTTAGGTCCCGTCTTTGCCCAGTCCCGCCGTCCCCGTGTCGCCGTGGTCCTCTCGGGCGGAGGCGCTAAGGGGGTGGCTCATATCGGTGCCTTGAAGGTGATAGAGAAGGCGGGCATACCCGTAGATATTGTCACCGGCACCTCCATGGGGAGTATTATCGGCGGCTTGTACAGCTGCGGATGGGATGCGCAGCGTCTCGACTCCATGGTGCGGCGGCAAGACTGGACGTTTCTGCTCAGTGACCGCGACGACTATTATACACAGAACCTCGGGAACAGGGAGAAGCAGACAACCTACGCCTTCAGCAAGACGTATACGCTCAGCAAGGCGAGCAGGCTCCGTGACGCAGGGTTCATCCAGGGCAAGAACCTCATGCGGCTCTTCTACCGGCTCACGGCGGGCTACACCGACTCGATGAGTTTCGACTCGCTCCCCATTCCTTTTGCCTGTGTAGCAACAAACATCGTGGACAACACAGAGTATGATTTCCACGCGGGCAGCCTTGCGCTGGCCATGCGCACGAGTATGTCTATTCCCGCCGTCTTCTCGCCCGTGCGCATCGGCGACAAGGTGCTGGTCGACGGGGGGCTGCGCAACAACTATCCGGCGGATATCGCCAAGGCCATGGGAGCCGACTATATCATCGGAGTGACGGTGCAGGGCGCTCCGCGAACCGCTGACGACATCAACTCCAGTGCCTCTGTCATCGGTCAGATCGTCGATGTGAACTGTAAGAATAAATATGAGGACAACCTCGCACTCACCGATGTCGCTATCCGTGTCAACACGAGGGGCTATGGCGCTGCGAGTTTTACGCCAGCGGCTATCGATACACTTGTCCGAAGGGGCGAGGAGGAAGCGATGAGCCATTGGCAGGAGCTGATAGCCTTGAAGCACAAGCTGGGGCTCGCTGACGATTATCGGCCCGTGCGTCCGCTACTCAACCCCGAAGCCCTCGTGCCTATCAGCTATGCGGCTACAAGCGGTGAGCGACCCGAAAACGACCGGGTACAAGGCAACGTGGGGCTCCGGTTCGATACGGAGACCATGGTGGCGATGCAGCTCGACGGCGTCTACTCGATGGCCAAGCACCCTGTAGACCTTGAGGCAACGCTGAGGCTTGGCAAGAAGACGAGTGTGGACCTTAGAGGGGTCTTCAAGCACAAGCACAGAGTGGAGACGGGGCTCGAATATTATTACGAACACAACGACCTCGATGTCTATGAGCATGGGCATAAGTCGTACAACCTGACGCTCAACCACCATCAGGCGAGCGTCGGACTGATGGACATCGGTGTACGCAACCTTGCGATGGACCTCGCGGTGCGGTGGGACTATTACAACTTCCACCGGCTCATGGTGGAGAGCACGATAGGACACGCGGGGTTCGATGTCAGCGACAGCCATTTCTTCAGTTACCATGCCAACCTCCATTACAACTCGGAGAACAAAGGGGTGTTTCCCACGCGAGGAGCCAACTTTCAGGCTGCGTATGGCTATTTCACGGACAACTTCTATTCTTTCAAAGGTCACCGCGGTTTCAGTGAGCTTGGTGCCCACTGGCGCATGTCGTTTCCGCTGAGTCGCGTCTTTACCCTTCAGCCTATGCTTTACGGCCGGCTGCTCTTTGGCTCTGATATTCCTCTCATCCGTATGAACGGCCTTGGAGGACAGTGGTTCGGTCATTATCTCGACCAGCAGATGCCGTTCCCGGGAATAGGCCATGTAGAGATCACTGACAACCATCTCGTGGCCTGTCAGTTGCGGCTCCAGGCACAGCTCACGACGAACAACTTCGTCCTCTTCAAAATAGCAGGAGCCCAGCATGCCGATGCGTTCCGACACTTGCTGAAGCATGGTCCTTTGCTTGGTTACGAGCTCGCTTACTTTTACAACACCATCATCGGACCCGTCGGCGCAACGCTCGGTTATTCGAACAAAACCGACCGCGTCAACTTCATGGTAAACATCGGCTACGAATTTTGAACGAAGCAAGTTGACATAGCAAGAAAAAGGAATGTTGCCTATTTAAGTTTAGTAGTTTTCAGTATATCTTCAGAGCGCAGCCTTCTCTTCACGCCCGTCTCGCGATCATGCCTCAACTGTGTCACGATTCTGCCTCAGTTGTGTCACGATTCTGCCTCAGTTGTGTCACGATCCTGCCTCAGTTGTGTCACGATCCTGCCTCATACGTGTCACGATTGTGACCCGTCTGTGTCAACATTATGCTTGCATTTCTTTTCTACTCGCGAAGCAGCCGGTGTCGCGTTAGTGTTATCTTATCACGGAATAGTTACTATGTCTCACATGTTTGAATAATTTATTAAAATATCTAAGGCTATTCTTTGGTAGATTCAAAAGAAAGACCTACCTTTGTGCAAGATATGGAAAGCATAAAAAATAAAGATAATCAGAAAAATATACAACCGACATCGGTGAGGTCCAACCCCTTTATGGAGCCATACGGCACACTTCACGACACAGTGCCGTTCAACAAGATACATTTCGAGGACCTTGAGCCCGCTTTTCTCGAAGGAATTCGCCGTGACGACGAGGCCATCGCCAAAATCATTGGCAACCCCGACGAGCCTACGTTCGACAATACCATTGCCTGGACAGATGACACGAAGGGCGAGCACTATTACGATCTGCTCGACCGTGTGTCGAATGTTTTCTCCTGCTTGATGAGTGCCAATACGAATCCGCAGATGGAGGCCTTGGCGCAGAAGCTCAGCCCTATTCTGACAAAGCATGAGAACGATGTGACACTCAACCCGAAGCTTTTTGCCCGCGTGAAGGCCGTCTACGAACATCACCGCGAGCTGACACCTGAGGAGCAGATGCTGCTCGACAAGGAGTATGACGGATTTGTACGCAGCGGTGCTCTGCTCGACGAAGCGGGGAAAGAAAAGTTGCGGAAGCTCACTGAAGAGGCATCGGTGCTGGCGCTGAAGTTCTCACAGAACCTGCTGAAGGAAAACAAAGCCTTTACGCTTCATATCACGGACAAGGCGCAGCTCGACGGACTGCCGGAGACAGCTGTCGATGCCGCTGCACAAGCTGCTAAGGACCGGGGGCTTAAAGGATGGGTCTTCACGCTCGACTATCCGAGCTATTCGCCGTTCATGACTTACTCCACGCAGCGAGACCTCCGCAAACAGCTCTATATGGCACGCAGCACGGAGTGTACCCACGACAACGATGCCAACAACCTCGACATCTGCAAGCGCATCGTGAACCTGCGACGGGAGATAGCTCAGCTCCTCGGTTATGACACGTTTGCCGACTATGTGCTCAAGCATCGCATGGCCAGCAATGTCAAGAATGTGTATAAGCTGCTCTACGATCTCATTGATGCTTACAAGCCCACGGCCATTAAAGAAGTAAAGGCTATTGAGGACGAGACAAAGAAGCTCGAAGGCAACGACTTTGAACTGGAGCCATGGGATTTCTCCTATTATTCTCATAAGTTGCAGATGGAGAAATACAACCTCGACGCAGAGATGCTCCGCCCGTATTTCCAGCTTGACAACGTCATTAAAGGCATCTTCGGATTGGCCAACAAGCTCTATGGCATAACGTTCAAGGAGAATAAGGATATACAGGTCTATCACCCGGACGTGAAGGCTTATGAAGTGTTTGACAAGGATGGCAGTTACCTCGCTGTGTTCTATGCTGACTTCTATCCGCGCGAAGGCAAACAGGATGGTGCCTGGATGACCGAGTTCCAAGGCCAGTGGATCACGAGGAAAGGCAAGAACGTCAGACCCCATGTGAGCGTGGTGACCAATTTCACGAAACCCACGGCTACGAAGCCTGCCCTGCTCACGCTCGGCGAGGTGGAGACGTTCCTCCATGAATTCGGTCATTCGCTGCACGGCATGTTCGCCAACACGCGCTTCGAGAGTCTGTCGGGCACGAACGTGTGGTGGGACTTTGTGGAGATGCCCTCCCAGTTCATGGAGAACTACGCCGTAGAGCCGGAATTCCTTCACACCTTCGCGTTCCATTACAAGACCGGTGAACCCATCCCTGACGAGCTTATCAAGCGCATCCAGAAGAGCCGCAACTTCAATGTGGCTTACGCCTGTATGCGACAGGTGAGCTTTGGCTTGCTCGACATGGCTTACTACACACAGAAGAAACCATTCACCCAAGATATCATACCCTTCGAGAAGAACGCCTGGAAAGATGCCATCATCACAAAGCAACTGCCCGACACCTGCATGACGGTACAGTTCTCGCACATCATGGCCGGTGGCTATGCGGCAGGATACTACAGTTACAAATGGGCCGAGGTGCTCGATGCCGATGCCTTCTCGGTGTTCAAAAATGAGGGGATCTTCAACCGCACGACGGCTCAGCGTTTCCGCGACTGCATCCTCTCCAAAGGTGGCACGGAGCATCCTATGACGCTCTACAAGCGCTTCCGGGGAGGTGAGCCGACGATCGATGCGTTGCTGGAACGGAACGGGATAAAAAAGGGAAAAAGGTAAAAGGGGAAAAAGGTAAAAGGGGAAAAAGGGTAAAAAGGGTAAAAAATAAAAAACAAAATATGATGAAGGACGAGGAAGAGACAGAGAAGCAACGGCTGCTTGACAACCGCTATCTGCGCATGGCGCATATATGGTCCGAGAACTCCTACTGCAAACGACGCAAGGTCGGTGCCTTGGTCGTGAAAGACAAGACCATCATCAGTGACGGCTATAACGGCACGCCAAGTGGTTTTGAGAATGTCTGTGAGGATGAGAACAACGTCACCAAACCGTATGTGCTCCATGCCGAGGCCAACGCCATTACAAAGCTCGCCCGAAGTACAAACAGTGGGGAAGGCGCAACGCTTTATGTCACTGCCTCCCCATGTATTGAATGTGCCAAGCTCATCATTCAGGCCGGCATACGCCGTGTGGTCTATGGAGAGAAATACAGGCTCGACGATGGCCTAAGGCTCTTGCATCGGGCAGGGGTAGAAACCGTGTACTGTGGGCCGGAAGAATAATATTATAGATAATGAAGAAAGAAAATAAATATCGTTTCATGCCATTGTGGATGGCTTTATGCATGATACTGGGTATCATGATAGGGTCGTTCTATGCCAACCATTTCTCTGGCAACAGGCTGACGGTTATCAATAATGGGTCGAGCAGGCTCAATAACCTCTTGCGCATTATTGATGACCAATATGTAGACCCTGTCAACATCGATTCGCTCGTTGAGAAAGCCATCCCTACGATCCTCGCCGAGCTTGATCCGCACTCTGTCTACATTTCCGCCAAAGACGCACAGACGGCAGCTGATGACCTCAACGGCAGCTTCTCCGGCGTAGGCATCGAATTTACGATCCGTCAAGACACGATCCACGTGCAAAACGTTATCAAGAACGGTCCGGCAGAGAAGGCGGGTATCATCGCCGGCGATAAGATTGTCTATGTTGACGGAAAGAAATTTGTAGGCAAGCAGGTGACGAACGAGGAAGCCATGCACCGGCTCAAAGGTCCGTCGGGATCAAAGGTGAAGATCGGCGTGCAGCGCTATGGTCATAAGGGCATCATCAGCTATACCGTGACGCGGGCGGAGATACCAACGAAGACTATCACGGCAACGTATATGCTTGATGACAACACTGGATATATAAAAGTGAAGAACTTTGGTGAGAAGACTTATCCGGAGCTCCTTGTAGCACTCGCCAACCTGCAGCAACACGGCTTTAAGAATCTTGTCATTGACTTGCGTGACAACCCTGGAGGCTATCTGCAGAGTGCTGTTCAGATGGCCAACGAATTCCTTCCCGCCAAGCGGCTCATCGTCTATACACAAGGGCGCAAGTCGCCACGTCAGAACTATTTCTCTGACGGACACGGAGCGTACCAGAAGATACCGCTTGTGGTACTCATCAATGAAGGTTCGGCCTCGGCAGCAGAAATCTTTACGGGTGCCATGCAGGACAATGACCGAGCTACGGTGATCGGTCGGCGCTCCTTCGGTAAAGGCCTTGTTCAACAGCAGATCCCGTTCTCAGACGGTTCGCTTATCCGCCTCACGATAGCCCGCTATTACACACCGTCGGGGCGCTGCATCCAAAAACCTTACGTCGATGGCGATGATCAGGATTATGCACAAGATCTTATAGAGCGGTATCAGCATGGAGAGTACTTCTCACGTGACAGTATAAAACATACCGGACCAGCTTACCATACGAGCATCGGACGTGTGGTCTACGGCGGCGGCGGCATCACGCCTGATATTTTTGTTCCCGAAGACACTACCGGAATGACCTCTTATTATAAGGAGGCAGCCATGAGCGGACTTATCCTGCAGTTTGCCTTCACCTACACGGACAACAACCGTCAGAAGATGAAAGACTTCAAGGAAATGCTCCAGCTTGCAAGTTATCTGAAGCGGCAGAATATGGTAGGGCAGTTTGTCGACTATGCTGACAAGCATGGATTGCAGCGCCGTAACCTCCTCATCAGAAGGAGCCATACGCTTCTTGAGAAGTATATCAACGGAAGGATTATTTACAATATGCTTGACGAACAGGCTTTGGATGAATATCTCAACCAAGGAGATCCCGATATCATGACTGCCTTGGGCGTATTCGCACGCAATGCGGCTTTTCCAAAGAAACCGGTCAAGAAAGTGAAATGAGATAAAAATACATGGACAAACAGACACTGAGAAATCTGATAAAAGAGCGTAAGCAGCAGTTTGGTGTTGATGAACTCATCATCCAGTCGGTAGATGTCACACAGCGTTTAGAGCAGAATAAGCTTTTCAAGTTTGCTCATACTGTTCTTCTCTATTACAGTATGGAGGATGAGGTGAATACCCATGGACTTGTAGCCGCTTTGCTCCATCAAGGACGGCGTGTGCTCCTGCCACGCGTCAAAGATGATCAGAACTTGGATATCGTGCCTGTAACGTCTGGCAACAGTCTTCTTCCGCAGGGGAAATACCATATCATGGAGCCTATGGGTGAACCTTTCACCGACTATAGCGATATCGATATTGCTATTGTCCCCGGCATAGCTTTCACGCAGGATGGGAAGCGCCTCGGAAGAGGAAAAGGGTATTATGACCGTCTGCTTGTGAAGATGCCCTCCGTCTATAAAATGGGGGTTTGCTTTCCATTCCAGATCGTAAAAGACATTCCGACTGATGAGAACGACATCCTGATGGATGAAGTGTTTGTATAAACAACAATAATATTTATTTAATGGATTTAAATTTAATGACTGCAGAAGAGGCGACTTTTCTGCAAGAGAAGATAGCGAACGCACAGCATATTGTTATTGTGGGACATTCACGCCCGGATGGTGATGCCATCGGCTCATGTCTTGCTTGGTCAACCTATCTTTCCGAACAATTTGGCAAAGAATCTGTTATCGTCGTACCCAACGCCTTCCCGGATTTTCTTCATTGGCTCCCGGGAAGAGAGACCATTATTCGTTATGACAAGCACCCGGATGAAGTGAAGAAGTTGTTTGACGACTCTGATCTTGTCTTCTGCCTCGACTTCAACATGTATTCGCGTGTGGATGAAATGGAGGATGTATTGAAAAATGCTAAAGGTGATCTCATTATGATTGACCACCATTTGGGTATTGACCTTAACGCTGTCTTGAAGGTATCCTTCCCCGACCTTAGTTCTACGTCTGAGATTGTGTTCCGTATCGTGTGGCAGATGGGTGGCTTTGAAACGCTTTCAAAGAAGTTTGCTATTTGCGACTACTGTGGCATGATGACAGATACAGGAGGATTCACTTTCGCCTCTACACGTCCGGAGATATTCTTCATCATCTGCCAGTTGCTCACTAAGGGCATCGACAAGGACAAGATCTACCGCAATGTGTTCAACAACTATTCGACTTGGGCCATTCGTCTTCGTGGTTACCTCATGTCGCAGAAGCTCAACGTCTTCGAGGATCTTCATGCAAGCTATTATACGTTGACACGTGAAGATATGAAGAATTTCCACTTTGTACGTGGCGACTCGGAGGGACTTGTCAATGTCCCACTGCAGATCAAAGGTATGAAATGCAGTATCTCGCTGCGTGAGGATGATCGTATTGATGGCCGCATCTGGGTGAGCCTCCGCTCTGTGGACGATTTCTCCGTAGAAGACATGGCTAAGCGCTTCTTCAATGGTGGCGGCCATTTCAATGCAAGTGGCGGCCGGCTCGACTGCACAATGGAAGAGGCTGTGGCCATCACGAAGAAAGCCTTCGAATATTATGCAGAACAACTAAGATAAAATGTTGAATGTTAAATGTTGAATGTTAAGTGTTGAATGTTAAGTGTTGAATGTTAAGTGTTGAATGTTAAGTGTTGAATGCTCAATATAAAGTATCCATTATACACTATACATTATACATAATACATTAAACACTTAGCATTTAACATTCTCATTTCGCCTTCATCGTGATGAGTGGCACAAGCATCTCTTCCATAGAGATGCCACCATGCTGGAAGGTATCCTTGTAATAGGATACGTAGTAGTTGTAGTTGTTAGGGTAAGCAAAGAAACTGTTGCCCGTTGCAAAGACATACGATGTACTGATGTTCGGCGAAGGGAGGAAAGCTTTATGCGGCTCCTTAATAATAAACACATCTTTTGCGCTGTAAGCAAGGTTCTTTCCGAGCTTATAGCGCAAATTTGTATTTGTGTTACGGTCTCCTATGATCTTCACGGGCTTAGAACAACGGATCGAACCGTGATCCGTGGTCAACACAACGGTATAGTCGCTGTCTGCCAACCTTTTGAAGAGATCTGCGATGACCGAGTGACGGAGCCAAGAGAGCGTGATGGAGCGGTAAGCACTCTCATTGTTGGCAAGCTCACGCACCATCTTCGATTCTGTGCGCGCGTGAGAAAGCATGTCGATGAAGTTGACGACAACTACATTCAGATCGTTGTCTTTCAATGAATTATATTGTTGCAGCAGTTTCGCAGCAGCGTCGGAGTCATTGATTTTATTATAACTGAATTTATCATGCCTGCGATAACGTTCTATCTGCGTCTTGATGAGCGGCGCTTCATTGAGGTTCTTGCCTTCTTCCTCGTCCTCGTCCACCCACAGATCGGGAAACATTTCAGCGATGTTTTCAGGCATGAGCCCGGAAAAGATAGCGTTGCGAGCATACTGAGTGGCAGTCGGGAGAATGCTCATATACATGTCCTCCTGAATATCAAACATGTTGCCTATCTCATTGGCAAGCATCAGCCACTGATCCCACCGGAAATTGTCGATGACAACCAAGAACACTTTCTCACCTTTGTCGATGAGTGGAAATATTTTTGTTTTGAAGATATCGGGGCTCATCAGCGGGCACGCCTGTTGTGGTGTGCGGTTTCCGCTAAATCGTGCACGGATAGCGTCCATCCAGTTCATGTAGTTATTCTTGATGTATTTGGCGAAAGCGTTGTTGGCCTCTTCCTTTTGCATGGAGAGCATGTCAATCATTCCACTTTCTGCCTGCCCAAGCTGCACCTCCCACCGTGTAAGCGTGCGATAGACCTGCATCCAGTCGTTCCAGTTCTTACAATCGTCAATCTGCATGGCTATCTTCTGATAGTCGCTGCGATAGGAATTTTGTGTCACCTCTGTCACGATTTCTTTCTTGTGGATATTCTTCTTTAGTGAGAGCAGAATCTGACTGGGGTTGACAGGCTTGATGAGGTAATCAGCTATCTGTGAGCCGATAGCCTGATCCATGATATTTTCTTCCTCGCTCTTCGTCACCATCACAACAGGTGTCTGTGGCTGAATCTCTTTGATTCGCTGCAGCGTCTCAAGTCCTGTGAGACCCGGCATCATCTCGTCGAGCATGATGAGGTCGAATGATTGTTTACGACATTCCTCGATGGCATCGGTACCGTTTGATACCGCTGTCACCTCGTAGCCTTTTCGTTGCATGAAGATGATGTGACCTTTGAGAAGGTCAATCTCATCATCTGCCCAAAGTATCTTTCCGTTGGTCATATTCAATGAAATTAGAATCCGTCAAGCTCGTAATCCTCACTCTCAATATCGAAAGTCTGTTTTTTCGGAGCAGGCATCGTTTTTTTCGGAGCAGGTGCCTGCTTCTTTTGTGTAGGAGCAACCTTTTTCGGAGGTACTGCATTATTATTTTGGAGGCGTGTATTATTCTTAAGTTGTGTATTATTCTTTACCGGTGCTGTCTTTACCGTTTCTTTATTCAAAGGCTGTGTGAGTTTGGGCTCATCTACCGGGATAGTCACTCCGACTTGCTGCGCAGGCTTTGGCTCGTCTACCGGTATAGAAACGCCACCTTGAGGCAGGGTCTCTTCTTCTGTCTGCCCTTCTTGCTCTTGTGGCTCTGTCACAATATCCTCAGGATTATTGAGCAACGGGAGCATTGAAGGCTTGATAGGAGCGAAGTGGATGTCATAGAACTTCTTGTAATCATCATAGCTATAGGCCACACCGATGAGCGGGAGATTCTCCACACTGATGATAAACGGTCGTGCTTTGCCCATGAGCTTCAAGATCTGTGGTTGAGAAAGCAAGCTGCGCGAATATTCCAAAGCCTCGTCATAACTCCGGAAGCCGGAGACACGCATGCGGTGCAAATAGTCGTCATGATCGATGACTATATCAAAATCGCGTACGAGATAACTGGTGAAGTTATATTTAGCTACCTGATAAAGCAGCATATTCTCGTTCACGGAATCGGGTTGGTAGACGAGCATGAAGTCGAACGATGTGTTACGCTCTGCACTCAATGGCTTCATTTTGAGTTGCGCACTGTCACTCAGGACCTCGCTTCTCCTTGCCCATATATCCCCAATGTCGAAGTGGGCACCATGCAATCGCTTGCCGCTCTTCACCCCGTTGATGATCATACCCGCAATCTTCGAAACATCGCTCTCCGGATATTTCTCAATAAGCATATTAAGGTCTTTGAGACAGTCTTCACTGTGGCCTTCATTCAGTTTGCCAAGCGCTCCGATAAAAATGAACTTATCACGATTGGCACCTTGTGGGAAACGAGTCTCCGATAGTTTGACATTGGCATCTACTGTCTGATATTTATCTGTCTTGAAAGCCTCGTAGGTGGCAGCATAGAGTGAGTCCTCCATGTGAACGCCATAGCGAGTATTGATGACATAATTCGGATCGGAGAGCAGCGTTGTCCACTGGCTCTTCGGGTATTCAGTTTTCAGACTGTCTACAAAGGTCTCAGCCAAAGCGTTTTGCCCCTTTCTTGAATAAAGGAGGAACAGGTGATAGAAAGCATCGTCTTTGTGCTCATAGTCTGGATACAGACGAATGAGTCTTGTAAGTGCCTTCTCGCTCAGTGTGAGGTTATCAAGCTTGTCCTTGAAAATGACGCCACTATGAAAGAGCGCATCGGAGATGGTGTCGTTGCTTGCTTTGAGCTGCTCCTCTGTAAACGGGATCTGCGCAAGGTAGAACTCTCGTTTGTGCGGGTCTGATTCGGGTTTCACCGGCGCATTGACAGAGTCGGCCTGAGCCTGCGCATTAAACACGGAGTCGCGCTGCTCATCGCTCATATCTGCCAGACTGTTGTTTTGCTGCATCTTAACAACGCTTTTGTTGATGCGTTGCCAGTTATCAACATTCTCACGTTTGCCCCACAGTTTTTGGAACTGTTGTCTACCTTTGCTTACCGCCGTCTGACTGTAGAAGTACCATTCTTGGCTGTTAGATAATAAGGTGTTGGTGGTTGATGGCTTATTATTACTGCCCGTCCTATGACTTAAATCGTTCTCGCCTTTCTGCTGAGCTTGTTTGACCTCCTGCTCTTCTTGAGCTTTTTTTGCTTCCTTCTCTTTTTTCTTAAGTACCTCTATTGTACGGTCGATGGCGGCATTGCGATGGATCTCGTCCATCTTGGCGAGGCATTGCAGCGAGTCTTGAAGTTGTATTTCGTTCGTGTACGGCACAAGCTCATCGAGCACTTTTGAGCGCTCACTAAGCTGTTCATACTCCTTATTGTCCTTATCTACCATGCCGAGGGCTGCATTATAGATACGCTGGGCATCGGTATAGCGTTCAAGATCCCAATAAAGGTTACCAAGTTTCAGCAGCAAGGCACCGTGCTCCACGCCTGTGCGCGTAGCTTTCTCATGGCCTTTCTCGTAGTTGACAATGGCGTGCATTGTATCTCTCCTTGCCAGATAGATATTGCCTATGGCATAATACACCTGATCGAGATAATCTTTATTTTTATCTGATCGCGCCATGCGACGGAGCTTGGAAACCATTCTATCTGATCTCGTATTAGCCATCACTTCGGTACGTGCAATACGTGCATTGAACTCTAATTCATAGGGCGGATTCAAACTGATAACTTTACTATAAGCACGATAGGCATCCTTGTTTAATCCTGCACGTGAGCAGATTTGCCCCATCAAAAACCACTCACGTGCTTTCTGCTTCTTTCGCATCTCTTGTTTGATTGTGGCCCGCAGAAAAGGAATTGCAGTTTTATAGTCTTGTGTGAGCAAGTAATAATCAGCAAGCGCATTGTTCCAGTCCTTACGTGCTTGCCAAGGTATAGAATCACGTCGATTATTACGGATGACGTCTTCAGCATCGTATACCTGACCGTTCTCTATATAACATTTTGCTAACCATGCCTGCGCTTTCGAATAGATGACTGGTTGTGTGCGATAAAGCATACTCATGTAGGCAAAAGTTGAGATGGCATCGTCGAAAGCTCCCTTGTGAAACTGTGAACGCCCCATAAGCATCCATGCTTTCCAAAGAAAGGGGTTATACTCACGCCGCGAAAGCCATTCCCGGTCACGGTCCGTCTTTCTTTTGTTTGAGTTCCATTGCGGTCGTGCCTTGATGCTATGCTGATCGATGGCTTTCTCTGCTTTAAGAATGGCTCGGTCAAAGTTCGATTTACCCAATTCGCGACTGTTCTTATTGCCTACTGTATAGAGCGGAATGATGTCAGTATAGTTGTCTTGGTTGCCCGTCTCTTTCTCCAGAGAACCGTCTATATACGCTAATGTGCCGTTATAATAAGTATTATAACGGGCATTAAAGGCATGCCACCATCTTGTGGCAGCCGTGTTCTTGGCCGTCGAGCAACCTGCTGTCAAGCTGATAACAAGCCCGGAAGCAAGTAGAATCAGAATTATCTTATGAATCGGCGAGCGAGATATATTCATCTTTAATACCATCCGGCATGTTGATGCCACGAAGGATCAAACTACGGTTCCACAACTTCACTTCGTCGGGTCGTAGTGTCTCCAAAACTTCTATAAACTGAGCTGTTTCTTCTTCATTATAACTATCAGATGCTCTCCCTTTATATGCATCGAGCTCTTCATCGTCAAAATATTCTACTGGCTCAGTAGCTGCTTTGAGCATACATTCCTGTTCACACATAACGTTGTCAGGGGTGCAGCGCGTGCAGTCGCCTTCTCCAATCACAATCTCCTGACTCTCGCCCCGTCGATGGGAGCGATAGCCAAGAAAGGCACAGAAAAGGGCAAGGGCTACAAGAGCAAGAACTAAATATAGCATTGTAATCATTATTATAGATGCCTATAAGGCCCGTAGCCCCGAAGGCCGTCATTACTAAAAGTCATCGATGCTTTGTCATTTGACTGTACTTTTGTCCTTCCAGACTTCTGCACTTCCAAACTTCCGGCATTCAGTACTTAGATATTATTGATTGTGAAACTGGCTTTGCGCAAGTCCTTCCAAAAGTCTGGATACGACTTAGTCACCACCTCGGGATTGTTGATCCTAAGTCCTGGGAATTTTACGGCCAACGGAGCGATGGCCATGGCCATGCGGTGATCCTCATAAGTGTCGATGGGCTCCATTGAAGGTTCACAGATGGAGCCATCCCACAGCAACTCCTCATTGTTGATAATCTGAATGATGAATCCGAGTTTACGCAGTTCCCTCTGCAACGCCACGAGGCGGTCTGTCTCTTTGATACGGAGACTGGCAAGTCCTGTAAAATGAAAAGTCACACCGAGGCCGCAACAGGTTGCGACAACGGTTTGAGCCAAGTCGGGACAGTTCAGGAAGTCATAGCTTAATTGTGACACAGAATCGAGATGACGCGTAAGCCTCACCGTCGTTGGCTTTCCTGAATGCGGTTCATCGAAAGCAGTCTTCACGCCGAGCAGTGAGAAGATGTATTTCACTACAGAATCGCCCTGACGTGAACTGTCTTCCAACCCGCGCATGCTCACATTTGCTTCACTGATTGGGTAGAGGGATGCGAGTTCATACCAGTATGAACTTGCGCTCCAGTCGTTCTCAATCAGATAAGGTGCATTGCTGTAAGGCCTGGGCTGAACCTCAATGGTGTCAGGACTCGTCCAGTCTACTTCTGCACCAAAGCCATGCATTACATGAATAGTCAAGTCGATATAGGGCCTTGAAACGATCTCTCCTGTCAAATGGAGAGACAGACCTAAATGCATAACTGGACCGATGAGCAGCAAGGCAGAGATGAACTGTGAGCTGACGTTCCCCGGTATCTCAAGCTTTCCACCCAAAAGCGGATGACCGCTGATATGGAGTGGGGGATAACCTTCTTCTGCTACATAGTTGATGGTTGCACCAAGCATGCGCAATGCGTCGACGAGCACACCAACAGGCCGATGACGCATGCGCTCTGAACCTGTGATGACATGTTCACCCTCGGTTACGGCCAGGTAAGCCGTCATAAAACGCATGGCTGTGCCTGCCGCACCTACATCGATTGTCTCCGGCATATCACGCAGCGCATTGACGACAGCGCGTGTATCGTCGCAATCGGAGAGGTTTTGGGGCAGTTGACCGCCACTGAGCGCATGAATAATGAGGGCACGATTGCTGATGCTCTTAGAAGCAGGCAAATTAATGTCTGCAGATAAGGTCTCAGGTGCTATAATCTCATAGGTTGTCATTCTATTTTCTATAATATTATTTGATGGTCTTAATTTTGATGTCCACGGGACCCGCAACGCTCGCCGCTCTCGTAGTTCGGTATTTCTTCGGACCGGGAATGAGTGGAGAATAATAAAGCACGTGACGGATGCGCGCCTTCTGCTCAGGAGTAATCTGATAGCCTAAGCAAATACTGTAATCCATGATGTTATCAGCTTCATATTGCACACTGTCGCACGAATAGCGCAAGAGCAGTTTATTGAACAGGTTGGGGTCTAAACCTTGTACAGAATTCATTTCATATTTTGTATAATCGTTGTATTCTGCACGATTATAAGAATAGGTATCCGCGCAATAATCGGTATCTGCACAAGAATCAACCGGATTTACATCACTATTGTCGTTGCTTTCACTCGTTGCTTCAGTAAACACATGGTAGAGACCCAAATAATGACCAAGTTCATGAGCCAGCGTCATCACAATGTCTGCACTGGTATAAAATGTCATCTGATGATTGGCGTTCGTATATCGGTCACTTTGATAATAACCTCCTTCTGCCGATCTGTTGGCATAGAGGCTGTTGATAGCCGAGCAATAGGCAAAGCGCAGGTTTGCTTTTGTTACACTGGGCGTGGACAAGGTTTCCAAACCGGCTAATTCGTGATCACCTTTGATAGAATTAGGCATATGGGAGATGCCGAGCAGGACAGATTCCGTGTTTGATGACTTAAAATTAAACATCATCACATTGATGTAATCGTTTGGCTCCCAAATATATTTCACGTTACTTCCCGTCTCATCGGTCATAAACTGCTCGACATCTATCGGATATTCTCCGGTATATTTTACATAATCGACACCAGGATATTCAAGCTTCTTCCCGTTCTCATCCTTCGTGGCAAGCACGAACTTCACATGTACATTCTCACTTTCTCCGTAGATTCCACCCTGATAGATCTCATTGACATATTGAACCAAATTGCTTATTCTCTGATAAGGGATGTATTGATTAGCGTCATTCTTATCATTATAGAGTACATGAAAAATGACGGGCAGCTCGTAAGTATAGTTGTCCGTAAGTATTGTGGTATCCACTGTCTCTTCCGTAGAGGACGTAGCACGCGAAGAATTTATGTCATCAGAACTTGAGCATGCACTCATCAACAGCACTGAGACCAAAAGAAGCAGAAAAGTGTATTTCCTCATATTATAATATCCTTGGACATGCAAATTTACAAAATATGTCTATAAAACGCAATTATGCACCTTATTATTATGCTTAAATATAGCAAACGAATAAAAAAGTAGTAAGAATATTTGGTCATATCAAAAAAACGCCGTACCTTTGCACTCGCAATTAAGGAACGGGATTTAGCGCAGTTGGTAGCGCACACGTCTGGGGGGCGCGAGGTCGCTGGTTCGAGTCCAGTAATCCCGACCTAAAAAAGCGGTAAGAGCGAAAGTTCTTACCGCTTTTTGTGTATTTTGTATTCGGAAGTGATACTACTGACACGTGCCGACCGATGCTGACACGTGCCAACTGATGTTTACCCTTGCGTACAGAAAGTTTCCCCTAATTGGAATCCTTCCTCATAGAGCCGTTCAAGTTTTGCTACATCTTTTTCCATGCGGTGAACCTCCATCGGTCGCTTAGGACGGATAACAAAGATCTCTCCGCTGCGCTCCAAGTCCTCAACCATCTGCAATTGTTCATTGTAAGCCTCTATCCGATGGCTGAGAACGACACGCAAGCGGGGGTAGTTGCGATAGATGAAAGAGGGTTGCTTGCGATCGCGGCCCTGTTCCCGATAGCCAAAGTTGCGGGTTGAGATTACGACATTCCGTTTATGTCCCGTTGTCTGCGCACGCCGCACAGGGATAGAGTCGACGATGCCTCCGTCAAGCATCGGCTTGCCGTCTATCCATGTTATCTTACTTACATAGGGCAGTGAGCTCGATGCTCTGGCAAGGTCGCATGCCCGCTGGCGGTCGTGCGTTTCTGTGAGATACTCGCTTCGCCCTGTCTGACAGTTGGTCGTTACCATCTCGAAACCGGCCGAGTGCTTGAAAAACTCGTCATAGTCGAAGGGAATAAGTTCATTGGGATAGCGGTCATAGAGCAGTTTCTGATCAAAGATGCAGCCTTGCGTCACTAAATGGCGCAAACCAATATAGTTGTATCGTGCGAGGAAATCAATGTTGGAGATTCGGGCGCGGCGAGGCTGACGGGAGATATAACTCATACCGTTGCAAGCCCCAGCCGAGACGGCGACAACATAGTCAAAATACAGGTTGTATTTCATGAATGCATCCAGCACACCACTTGTAAAAACACCGCGCATGCCACCGCCTTCAAGAACCAATCCCATGGAATGAGGATCTATCTGCATAAAAAGTGTTATTTTTCTGCAAAGGTAGTGCTTTTTATTCTGAATTTTGTAACTTTGCGATCAAAAGTAACCAAAACGTTTACATTATGTTCAAGAAAGAAACTTACATCGAACGCCGCGCAGAGCTTAAGAAGCTCGTTGGCAATGGCGTAATTCTGCTTTTTGGTAACAACGGATCACCAGCCAACTTTCCCAACAACACATATTATCCTTTCCGTCAGGATTCTTCTTTCCTCTATTATTTCGGTCAGCAGCGCGATGGTCTCGTAGGTGTGATTGATATTGACAACGACATCGAGACCCTCGTCGGCGACGATATCGACATTGACGATATCGTGTGGTATGGTTCTGTGGACAGTGTTCACGATATGGCAGAACAGGTCGGAGTGAGCAATTCTGCTCCTATGAAGAGCCTGAAGACTATCTGCAACGATGCTATGCGCCTGCACCGTAAGATCCATTTCCTTCCGCCTTATCGTGCCGACATCAAGATTCAGATTTTCGACCTCTTAGGCATCCATCCTAACCAACAGAAGGAGAGCGCTTCGATGGATCTCATCAAGGCAGTCGTGAAGATGCGTTCTACAAAGTCACAGGAAGAGATTGAAGAGCTTGAGCGTGCCGCTGTGATCGGCTATAAGATGCACACCACGGCTATGCGTATGTGCCGGCCGGGCGTGGTAGAGCAGGAGATTGCCGGTACGCTTGATGGCATTGCCAATGCTTATGGCTCAATGGTAAGTTTCCCGACCATTCTCTCACAGCACGGTGAGATCATGCACGGGGCTCCCTCCCGAAACAAGTTGGAAGCAGGCCGTCTGATGCTCTGCGATGCCGGTGCTGAGACGGTGAACCACTATTGCTCCGACAACACACGTACTACTCCTGTCAGTGGACATTTCGACCAGCGCCAGTTGGAGATCTACTCCATCGTCGAGGCTGCACACGACTATGCGCTCTCTGTGGCCAAGCCCGGCGTAAAATGGTGGGATGTCCACTTTGGAGTCTGTCGCCTGATCACTGACCGTCTCAAGGAACTCGGACTGATGAAGGGTGATACCGAAGATGCCGTGGCCGCTGGCGCGCATGCTATGTTCCTCGTTCATGGCCTTGGCCACATGATGGGTATGGATGTGCATGATATGGAGTCGTTTGATCAGATCAACGTAGGCTTCGACGATGAGGTGCGCCCGAACCTTGAGCAGTTTGGTACCAACTGTCTGCGTATGGGTCGCCGCCTTCAGGAAGGCTTCGTAGTCACCGACGAACCGGGTATCTACTTCATTCCTGATCTCATTGACGACTGGAAGGCTTCCGGTCACTGCAAGGACTTTATCAACTTCGACAAGCTCGAGACCTATAAAGACTTTGGTGGCATCCGCATTGAAGATGACCTCCTCATTACCAAGGACGGTTGCCGCTTTATTGGCAAAGACCGCATTCCTTATCATCCGAAGGATGTCGAGGAATTCATTGCAAAGAACAGATAAACAGATATACAGGCAAACCGATAAAAAACGCCGTCCTTCAAAATGATTGAGGGACGGCGTTTTTTGTTGTTCTGTGCGTCGCCCTTTAGGGCGACGTTCCTTATTTGGTGTACAGGAACCGCTTGATCGACCGCTTTGGTGTCTTCTCAAACTCTTCCTCGTGGATTCTGATCTCCGACAGACGGCAATAAGCCGGCTGCTCTGCATTGAGCGTCTTGCGGTTCTGCTCCATGATTTCCTTGATATCACTGTCGTTCAGCCCCATGCTCTTAGCTGCATCATAATCGGGGTGCACAAGCCCGATGAGCTTGTCACCTTCCTGAATGACGACGCTCTCGTTGACCAGCGTCAGGGAGTTGAGCTTATCCTCAATCTCCTCGGGATAGATATTCTGACCGTTGGAGCCGAGCAACATGTTCTTAGAGCGGCCCTTAATGAAGATATTGCCATCAGCATCCATCAGACCGAGGTCTCCCGTATGGAACCATCCGTTCCCATCGATAGCTGCCTTTGTGGCCTCCTCATTCTTGTAATAGCCAAGCATGACGTTCGGTCCTTTGCAGAGGATCTCACCCGGTACATGAGCGGGATCGGGACTGTCTATCTCGACTTGCATGTGCAAGGCAGCCTTGCCACAAGACCCCGGCACGAAACGTGACCAGTCCTCGTAACCAATGATCGGTGCACACTCTGTGGCACCATAGCCTACCGTATAACGGAATCCTATGCGATGAAGGAACTGCTCTACCTCCTGAGAGAAGGCGGCACCCCCGACAATGACTTCATAGAAGTTGCCTCCGAAAGCATTCGTCACTTGCTCATTGATGCGCTCATAGATCTTCTTGTTGATGCCCGGCATCTTCATCAGCAGGCGCATACGAGGATCCTGCAGCTTCGGGAACACCTTCTTGCGGATGATCTTCTCGATAATCAGCGGCACGGAGATGATAATGCGCGGCTTCACGTCGGAGAAAGCGGCAGCAATAATAGCAGGGGAGGGGATGCGCGTCAGATAATAGATATGGCAGCCTTTGAGGAACTCGAAAATAAACTCGAAGGACATGCCGTACATGTGTGCCATCGGCAAGATGCTGATGACATTGTCACCTGCTTTCAAAACGTCTCTGCCGATGACGCTCTCAGCAAAGTCGGCATTGCTCCACAGCGCACGATAAGGGATCATCACACCCTTTGAGAAGCCCGTCGTACCGCTCGTATAGTTGATGAGAGCCAACTCGTCCGGACTTTGCTCAATATAATAATGAACATGCTCCTTACGAAAATATTTCGGGTACTTGTGACCGAACATCTCGTTGAGGTGCTCACGGGCATACGTCAGTTTGTCGGTACGCGAGAGAACAAGCGAATAGTCGGGGATATAGATGATACCCTCCAGCCCCGGCATCTTCTCCGGGTCAATCTGAGTGGCCACCACATCTCCTACGAAAAGCAACTTGGCATCCGAATGGTTGACGATGTTGTGAATCTGATCTGGTGTGAACTCATGGAGGATAGGCACTGCTATGGCACCATAAGTCAGCACGGCTAAGAAAGCGGCTGCCCATGCTGCGCTGTTACGGCCACAAAGCGCAACCTTGTCTCCTTTTTGCACACCGGAACTCTCAAACATGATGTGCAGCTTCTCTATCTTTCTTGCCACATCATGATACTGCAACGTAGCACCCTTATAATCGGTCAGCGCATCGCGCTCCCAATTCTTGATGATGCTGTTTTGGATTAGCTGATTGAAACTTGGAATCTTCTCCATAAGTAAATATCTTCGGTATTAATAATACGGTCTATTTATAAAACGATTAATCGTTCACTTTTTCGGCATAGAGATAACGCTTAATCGATTTTTTGGGAGTTTTTTCAAACTCGGTGTCGTGAAGCTGGATCTCACTGATTTTACAGAAAGAAGGCAGTTGCTTGTTAAGCTCCAGCCTGTTTTGCTCCATGATAGAACTGAGGTCGTTCTCCGTGAATCCAAGCTGCTGGGCTGCTTCAAAATCAGGATGAACCAATCCGACGAGCTTGTCGCCTCGCTGGACGATAAGACTTTCGCCAACCATTGCCATCGAGTTGAGCTTGTCTTCAATCTCTTCAGGAAAGACATTCTGACCGTTGGAGCCCAAGAGCATATTCTTGATGCGCCCCACGATAAAGAGATGTCCATCAGGATTCATACGGCCTAAGTCGCCGGTGTGGAACCATCCCTCACTGTCTATTGCCGCGTGTGTAGCCTTCTCATTTTTGTAGTAACCATCCATCACATTAAGTCCGCGTGTGACCACCTCTCCGGGGATATGCGCAGGATCTTTGCTCAGAACCTTTATCTCCATGTTCTCAGCCACGGTGCCACACGAGCCCGGCACAAAATTGTGCCAGTCGGAATAAGTAATCATAGGTCCTGTCTCTGTAGTGCCATAGCCAATGGTGATGGGGAATCCTATTTCTACAAGGAACGCCTCTATCTCTTTGCTCAAGCCTGCACCGCCGACCATAACCTCGTAGGCGTTGCCACCCATCTCCTCTCTGACAAGCTGGCACACGTGCTCACGCACTTTCTTGCCAATACCGGGCATGTGCATCATCAGGCGCAGACGTGTATGAAGCTGCGGAAGGATTTTTTTGCGGATAATCTTCTCAATGATAAGAGGCACGGAAACGACTATGCATGGATGAATGTCAGCCATAGCAGCCTGAATGACTGTAGGGCTCGGCAGACGAGTAAGGAAGAAAAGATGGTGCCCCAAGCAGAACTGCAGCAAGAACTCACAGCTCAAGCCATACATGTGAGCCATGGGGAGGATGCACAATGCATTAGCGTCTTTTGGAAGTTTGCTGCCTATTGCATGCTTCAAGTAAGCAATATTACTCCACATCACACGGTAGGAGAGCATGACACCTTTTGAGAAGCCCGTCGTGCCACTCGTGTAATTGATCATCGCCAGATCATCCGACTGATCTACAAAGTAGTGGACATGCTCCTTCCGGAAGAACTTAGGATATTTCTTGCCAAACTCCTCATTGAGATGCTCACGGGCATAGGTGATTATCTCCGATCGGCTCAGCACGATGGAAAAGTCGGGAATATAGATAATACCCTCCAAGTGAGGCATCCGCTCATAATCGAGCTGTGTCGCTACTACGTCGCCTACAAAGAGCAGGCGGGCATCGGAGTGATTCACCACATTATATATCTGGTCAGGAGTGAATTCATGCTGAATAGGAACAGCTACGGCACCGTAGGTGAGCGTTGCTAAAAAAGCACAAGCCCACATAGAACTGTTGCGCCCACAAAGAGCCACTTTGTCTCCTTTTTCAAGGCCGATACTTTCAAACATGATGTGGAGCTTTTCGATCTTTCTCGCTACGTCATGATACTGAAGGGTGGCTCCCTTATAGTCGGTCAGCGCATCCTTATACCAGTTGTTTATGATCGTATCTTCAAGCAGCTTATTGAAACTTGGAGTGTTTTCCATTGCACAAAATTCGTATTTTCGTGCAAAGGTAATATCAATACTGCACATTCGCAAAAAAAATGTGCATTATTTTCTGTTTAGACGTGTTTTTTATTACACAATTCGTTTATTAGACCATTTTATAGTATCAATCGCCCATGAACCAATTGATTCATGTTTTATTCCAGGACAGTGAGAGTGATATAATCTATAGATACTTTCCTCAATGATAAAAACAATTTACAAAAAGTAAAAAATCAGGACAATGGAAGTTGCATGAAATAGAAACGGAAAAGAAGGAAAATGGATGAAAAAGAAGTCTCAAAAAGTCATCACTGCATCCGAGAACATCGATAATGCTCTCCTTTAAGTTGAAAGAAGCCTGCATTTAAGTTGAATGAAGGTGCCATTTAAGTTGAATGAAGGCTTCATTTAAGTTGAATGAAGACGGCTTTCAACTTAGATGAAGACTATTTCAGAATGACAGAGAAGACTCCGAAAATGGTAGTTTATACAAATCCTTATTTATCAACATATTACGAACTTCGCTTGAGAATCGCTTCCTTTCGGCCAATCGTCTCCTTGTCTGAAAAGAATCGATTCTCAGAGGGGGTTGGAAGTAATAAAAGTTTATAAATCACATGCTATAGGAGAAGCCTATGGAGAAGTACTCACGTAGCATCCAATAGCCGAGTTTGTCGTCTCGCTTACGTCCGTCATCAAAGCGTGGATAAAGGGAAATCTTTGTCGCCAGATAACGGTTAAACTGGAACGAGAACGTGTTTTCCCATTCTGCTTCCGTGCGTTTGTAGGTGGTATAACCGTAGAGACGTGTCTTCCAAGAGATGTTATCGGCAAAGTTCCAAGTGAGGTCTATGGTTGTTTGCGAACCGAAATCGTTCAAAGAATGATGTCCGGCATCAATGCCATTGTTCGGGGCGAGGCTTAACCGCCCTACATATTTAAAGTTATAAGCGAACGGAGCAAGGTGCACACTTCCCTTGAGCCGTCCCTTGAGCCAGTTGACCGAATAATCCATACCGACAGAGACATTGACGTTAAGCGGAGAGAAAAGATCCGATTGAACATAATTGCTGTTGGTGCTATAGTGACGTGCCCATTGCGTCTGAGCGATAAGCTGGAAAGTATAATACCATCGGTTGGCGGCTTGCAGACCAAGCTTCCCGGTGTAGCGCAACATGTCTTCCGTAGGTTTGACACTGTGGATAGAGTCGCTCTTGGAGGTCTGCATGCCAAACTTCATTTCGAGCTTGTTGTCCCATTTCACCTTCTGCTTGTTGTTGTAGTTGGCTGTAAGCGTCACCGACCCCATCATGGAGTAGTTGCTTTCTCCTCCTTGATACCAGTTGTCTGAGAGATAGTTCTGCAAGAACTGAAGGTAATAATCTCCCCCAAACGACCAGAAGTTAGGCTTGAAGACAATGAGGTCAACAGGCTGGTGTTCAGGCTCTTTCGGTAGCTCTTTTTCAATAACTTCCGTCGGACTTTCTCTCACGGTCTTCGGGCGGATGACGGGGCCGGTAGTCTCTAACCGCCGTTGCGTGTTCTCTACCCATTCGGGGTGGGAGAGATAGAACGAGAGAAGCGTGCTGTCGGTAACACTCAGCTTCTTGTCGAGAGAAAAAGCATGATCGGTCACGCCTTCATAGAAAGTGAAAGGCAAAAAATATGGAGCCGTGTCGATAGGCTTGATGGTCTCCGCATGTACAGAGTCACGGTAAAGAGAGTCGCGGAAGAGAAGCAGAGAGTCGGTATATCTCCGGACCATCTTCATGTCTGAACTGTTGGACAATCCGCGCAAGCGGCGCTGGGGAGCAGCCGACATAGAAAGAGGAATGAACAGCAACGCTGCGATGGCTATGTAGAACTTATGAAATGTCATGTTAACCAAGATGATATATTTTCAGTTGCAAAGGTAACAATATTGAAAGACAAATCAAAAAGAAAATAGTAAAATGATTTGTTGCGTATCTCACAAAATAGCAGTATCTTTGCAACAAAATTTAGTTATTCATATTAAATCCTCAAGAACGTGGCAGAAACAAAGTACATTTTCGTCACTGGCGGTGTTGTTTCCTCACTGGGCAAGGGAATTATCTCATCGTCTATAGGAAAGCTTCTTCAGGCAAGAGGCTACAACATTACTATCCAGAAGTTTGACCCTTATATCAACATCGACCCGGGTACCCTCAACCCCTATGAGCATGGTGAGTGCTATGTTACTGTCGATGGCATGGAGACCGACCTTGACCTCGGTCACTACGAGCGTTTCACAGACATCAAGACCACCAAGGCCAACTCCATGACCACCGGCCGTATCTACAAGGCTGTGATCGACAAGGAGCGCAGGGGCGACTATCTCGGCAAGACCATTCAGGTCGTGCCACATATCACGGACGAGATTAAGCGCAATATCAAATTGCTCGGTTCTAAATATCATTACGACTTCGTCATCACGGAGATTGGCGGTACGATCGGCGACATAGAGAGTGCTCCTTTCCTCGAGGCTATCCGCCAGCTGAAATGGGAGTTAGGCAAAAGAGCTGTCAATATCCATCTCACCTATATTCCTTACCTCAAGGCTGCCGGCGAGCTCAAGACCAAGCCCACGCAGCACAGCGTGAAGGAACTGCAGAGCGTGGGTATCCAGCCCGACATTCTCGTGCTGCGTACCGAGAAGCATCTCGACGACGGCATCCGCAAGAAGGTGGCTGCGTTCTGTAACGTTGATCTCGACTGCGTAGTACAGAGTGAGGATCTGCCGAGTATCTACGAGGTGCCCGTGAACATGCAGAACCAGGGACTTGACGCGGCCATTCTCCGCAAGGTAGGTGAGCCTGTGGGGCCCACGCCGGCACTCGGCCCATGGAAAGCGTTCCTCGAGCGCAGAAAGAAGGCTACTGCGGAGGTGCACATCGGCCTCGTGGGTAAATATGATCTTCAGGATGCCTACAAGAGTATCCGCGAGAGTCTCTCGCAGGCGGGTACCTACAATGACCATAAGACCGTCATCACATTCATCAACTCTGAGTTCCTCAACGACGAGAATGTAGCAGAGAAGTTGAAAGGGCAGGACGGTATCGTCATCTGTCCGGGATTCGGTCAGCGTGGTATCGAGGGTAAGATTGTAGCTGCCAAATACTGCCGCGAACACGACATTCCTACTTTCGGCATCTGCCTCGGCATGCAGATGATGGTCATCGAGTTTGCACGCGACGTTCTTGGTTACAAGGATGCCAACAGCCGTGAGATGGACGAGAAGACCCCGCACAACGTCATTGATATCATGGAGGAGCAGAAGAACATCACGAACATGGGTGGCACCATGCGTCTCGGCGCCTACGAGTGCGATCTTAAACAAGGTTCGCGCGTGTTCAATATATATAAGCAAGAGCATATTCAGGAGCGCCACCGTCACCGCTATGAGTTCAACAACGACTACGAAAAGGAGTTTGAACGCAACGGTATGGTGTGTGTCGGCCGCAATCCTGAGAGTGATCTCGTAGAGATTGTTGAGATCCCGTCGTTGAAGTGGTATATCGGTACACAGTTCCACCCCGAGTATCAGTCTACTGTGCTCCATCCCCATCCGCTCTTCGTCGACTTTGTGAAGACCGCTATAGAAAATCAGAAGAAATAAATGGATAAGAATTCAATCATAGGCTTTGTACTCATTGCCGCGGTGCTCATAGGCTTCAGTATCTACTCACAGCCATCCAAAGAGGAGCAGCGCGCAGCGTTTGTCAAAGACTCTATTGCACAGGCTAACCGCGCCAAAGCTGAGAAGGCTGCCAAGATCGCGGCATTCAAGCGTCAGCAGGAAGTGAAGCAGAAAGTTGCTAACGACACGACAGCTCTTTTCCACAAAGCGCTTATCGGAAAAGCCCGGAACATCGTTCTCAGCAACAACAAAGTAGCGCTGACGCTCTCTACCAAGGGCGCTACCGTCGTGAAGGCGTATCTTAAGAATCAAAAAGGCTCGCGTCAGTTCATCGGCCACAACATGACGGATATGTCCGGCAAGCATGATGACCTCAGCGGTGTGACGCTCTTTGAAGGGCACCGACAGTCGCTCGACTATACGCTCATAGCGAAAGAGATGAATATCAGCACGTCGGATCTTTACTTCACACCGTCTGCCGTTACCGACTCAACGGTAACGATGACGGCAGATGCAGGACAGGGTAAAAAGCTCATTCTCAACTATCGTTTAGGAAAAGACTATATGCTTCACCTCAGTCTGCAGGCTGAAGGCATGGCCGGACTCTTCGATCCGAACACAGCGCGTGTGAACATCGACTGGCACGAGACCGTACGACAGCAAGAGCGCGGCTTCAACTTTGAGAACCGCTACGCGCGACTCGACTGGAAGAACTCAGAAGGCGGCACCGACTATCTCAGTGAGGCTTCGTCGAAGCAGGAAACGACGGAAGAGCCGATGGACTGGGTGGCTTTCAAGAACCAGTTCTTCTCTGCTGTCATCATCGCCAAGGACGGTTTCGACAAAGGAGCAAACCTTGAGAGCACGGTATATAATAAGGAGTCGCAGGACAACTGGAAGGTGCGTTATCTCAAGGATTTCAAGGTTAACCTGAAGACTGCTTTCGATCCGTCGGGCAAGAAGGCTACAGAGCTCGAGTTCTATTACGGACCAAACGACTTCTATACACTGAAGAAGGTAGAGAAGGAGAGCACATTCGGCAAGGATCTTGACATGGAGAAGCTTGTCTACCTCGGCTGGCCGCTCTTCCGCATCATCAACCGTTGGTTCACGATGCCCGTCTTCACTTGGCTCACCTCGTGGGGTTTCAACATGGGTATCGTCTTGATCCTCATCACCTTGTTGCTCAAGGCTATCACCTATCCGATGGTCAAGAAGAGCTATATGTCATCGGCTAAGATGCGTGTGCTCAAACCGAAGCTCGACGAAGCTACGAAGCAGTACGACAAACCTGAGGATGCCATGCAAAAGCAGCAGGCTATGATGGCTGAGTATAGCAAATACGGCGTGTCGCCACTCTCCGGCTGTCTGCCGATGCTCATCCAGATGCCTATCTGGATCGCCATGTTCAACTTCGTGCCTAACGCCATCCAGCTCCGCGGTGAGAGTTTCCTCTGGATTCACGACCTTTCCACCTATGACCCGATCATCGAGTGGGGCAGAACCTTGCCGATCATCGGCGACCACTTGTCGCTGACCTGTGTTCTCTTTGTTGGTGCGCAGCTTATCTACTCATGGTTCACGATGCAGTTGCAGAAAGACCAGATGGTAGGTCAGCAGGCTGAACAGATGAAGATGATGCAGTGGATGATGTATCTCATGCCGCTGATGTTCTTCTTTATCTTCAACGACTATTCAGCAGGTCTGAACTTCTACTATTTCATCTCACTGTTCTTCTCGGCCGGCATCATGTTTGTGCTTCGCAAGACGACAAACGATGAGAAGCTGTTGGCTATCTTGGAGCGCCGCTACAAGGAGAACCAGGCCAACCCGAAGAAGATGAGTGGCCTCGCTGCCCGCATGCAGGCTCTGCAGCAGATGCAGCAGGAGCAGATGAAGCAACAGCAGAACCGTAGAAAATAAATTGTTATCAGAGAAGTTCGGAAGTCCGGAAGTCCGGTCAAATGCCTGTGCATTATGGACATGGTAATGACTGTCTTCAGGACTTCTGAACTTCAAAGATCCGAACTTCAAAGATCCGAACTTCAGAACTACCAGGTCATAAACCACTACAAAATTATGAACAAGACAATAGCATTGCTCTTGGGCGCCATGCTTCTTGGGGTGCCTAAGACTGACGCGACAACCATGATTGGAAAGAACAATATCACTTTAAAATCTGACTTGATGACTCCCGAGGCACTGTGGGCCATGGGGCGTATCGGCACAGCCGTTGCATCACCCGACGGCAAGCAGGTCGTCTATCAGGTGACTTACTATAGTGTCAAGGATAACAAGAGCCACACAGTACTTTATGTCCAGCCTGTCAAGATGGGTAAGACCATTGTCAAGCCTGTCTTGCTTACAACGGATGAAAAGAGCGAGAGCGACCCCGCATGGATTGAGAGTGGCAAGAAGATAGCCTTTCTCCGCGGCGGCCAGCTGTGGAAGATGAATGCTGACGGCAGTAGCCGGGTGCAGCTCACCGACTCAAAGATCGACATCGAAGGTTTCAAGTTCTCTCCCGACGGCTCCAAAGTCATCCTCATCAAGAGTCTGCCTTACCACGAGTCGATCAAGAAGAATCCTGAGGATCTTCCGCTGGCAACAGGACGTGTCATCACGGACCTGAACTATCGCCACTGGGATCATTACGTGGAGACAGTGGCTCATCCTTTCGTGGCCGATGTCAATGGTGACAAGGTCAACGATGGTATCGATATCCTCAACGGTGAGCCTTACGAATGCCCGATGGCTCCGTTCGGCGGCATTGAGCAGCTCGACTGGAGCAAGGACTCCAAGGACGTGGCCTATACCTGTCGCAAGAAGACAGGCGTTGACTATGCTGTCTCTACGGATGCTGATATCTATCTTTATAATGTGGCATCGAAGACTACGCGCAACCTCTGCAAACCGGAAGGTTACAAGGAACCGAAGGTGGATCCGACAAAGAGCATGCACAACCAGGCTGTCAACCACCAGAATGGTGACATGCAGGTCGGTTATGATGTCAACCCGCAGTTCTCTCCCGACGGCAACTACCTCGCTTGGCAAAGCATGGCGCGTGATGGCTATGAGAGCGACCGCAACCGCCTCTGTGTGCTGAACCTGGCTACAGGCAAGAAGCAATATGTCACCGAGAGTTTCGACTCCAATGTAGATGCCTTCGTCTGGGCGAACGACAGTAAGACGATCTATTTCACGGGCTGCTGGCACGCCACGGAGAACGTCTATCAGACGAATCTCGAAGGAAAGTTCATGCAGATCAGCAAGGACGAATGGGCCGACTATGGCTCATTGCAGATGCTCGGCGCTGGAAAGAAAGACAAGGCGCTTCTGGTTACCAAGCATTCGATGACACACCCCGACGATCTCTATGTCCTCACACCGAACAACAAGAAAGCGAAGACTTCAGAGCTGGTGCAGATCACAGCAGAGAACAAGCAGATCTTTGACCAGCTCGCCTTGCCGACGATCCAGCAGCGCTGGGTGGCAACCACCGACGGCGAGAAAGAGCTCGTATGGATTATACTTCCGCCGCATTTCGATGCCTCAAAGAAATATCCCACATTATTATATTGTGAGGGCGGCCCGCAGAGTCCCGTCTCACAGTTCTGGAGCTATCGTTGGAACTTCTCCATCATGGCAGCCCATGGCTATGTTATCGTCGCCCCTAACCGTCGTGGACTCCCAGGGTTCGGCTCAGCATGGAACGAGGAGGTGTCACAGGACTGGACGGGACAGTGCATGCGCGATTACCTCTCAGCCATCGACGATGCCACCAACAACCTGCCTTATGTCGACAAGGATAAGTTGGGTGCGGTAGGTGCCAGCTTTGGCGGCTTCTCCGTCTATTATCTTGCCGGACACCACAACAAGCGCTTCAAGTGCTTCATCGCTCATGACGGTGCTTTCAACCTCGAGTCGATGTACACCGACACGGAGGAGGCCTGGTTCTCCAACTGGGAGTACGACGATGCCTATTGGAACAAAGATGCTACGGAGGCTGCCAAGCGTACGTATGAGAACAGTCCGCATAAGGCTGTCGCCAATTGGGATACGCCGATCCTCTGCATCCATGGCGAGAAAGACTATCGTATCAATGCTAACCAAGGGTTCGGAGCCTTCAATGCTGCACGCATGAAAGGGATCCCCGCAGAACTCCTGCTCTTCCCCGACGAGAACCACTGGGTGCTGAAGCCGCAGAATGGCATTCTCTGGCAGCGTACCTTCTTCAACTGGCTTGACCGTTGGCTGAAGAATTAAGAAGTTAGTTAGCATTCAACGTTCTTTGCGTTGCCGGTCTCGGCAACGCAATTAATTTGTTATAAAAACAAAAATAATAAAGTTATATTATGGTTGAGAAATTACAACGAATACTAAGTGACAGCAAGGGCGCACGATGGACAGCCCTCTTCATTGTCGCTTTCACGATGATGATGGGTTATTTCATCACGGATGTCATGGACCCGCTGGAGAAGATTCTTGAGACAGGGCGCGATGCCGGTGGACTGGGGTGGTCCTCTGCCGACTACGGTTTCTTCTCTGGTTCCTATGGCTTCATCAACGTGTTCCTGCTTATGCTTTTCTTCGGGGGAATCATCCTCGACAAGATGGGCATCCGCTTCACGGGTATCATGGCTTGTGCGCTGATGGTCATCGGCGTGAGCATTAAATACTATGGTGTCAGCCACGACTTCGGCGACAGCAGCATCTACCTCAGTGTGCTCATCTACAAGGGGCACCTCCCAATGTCAGCCGTCTTTGCCTCCCTCGGCTTCTCCATCTTTGGTGTGGGTTGTGAGATCTGTGGTATCACGGTGTCAAAGATTATCACGAAGTGGTTCACCGGTCATGAGCTCGCCATGGCCATGGGTATCCAGGTAGCGCTCGCCCGTCTCGGCACAGCCGGTGCCATGATGGGTTCGCTACCTCTCGCCCAGCACTTCGGTAACAAGGTCAGCGCGCCGATCCTCTTCGGACTCGTTCTTCTTATCATCGGTTTCCTCTCATTCATCGTTTACACTGTGTTGGATAAGAAACTCGACGAGAGCATCGCTGTGGCAAAGGGCGAGAGCCTGAAGGAAGAAGAGAAACAAGCGGAAGAGGCCGACGAGGACGGACAGTTCCATTTCCGCGATCTCAAGCTCATCTTCTCCAACCCTGGCTTCTGGCTTATCACCTTGCTCTGTCTGCTGTTCTACAGTGGCGTGTTCCCCTTCCTGAAGTTCGCCACAAAGCTCATGATCACCAACTACGGTGTGCCTGAGCACCTTGCCGGCATCATTCCGGGGCTCATTCCTTTCGGTACCATCCTGCTCACTCCACTGTTCGGCTCGCTCTACGACAAGATCGGTAAGGGTGCGACCCTGATGCTTATCGGCTCAGGCATGTTAGCGCTCATCCATTTCATCTTCGCCATCCATATTCTGCCTTATGGCTGGTTCGCCGTTATCATCATGATCCTCTTGGGGGTAGCCTTCTCCCTCGTGCCTTCTGCCATGTGGCCGAGCGTGCCAAAGATTATCCCGATGAAGCTCTTAGGTTCAGCTTATGCTATCATCTTCTTCATTCAGAACATCGGGCTGGCGCTTGTCCCCGTGCTTATCGGTTGGCTCAATGGTAAAGACCCGACCTATACAGTGAGTATGAGCGTGTTCTGCCTCTTCGGTGTATGCGCTATTATCCTCAGCCTCCTTCTCATCGCTGTCAACAAGAAGAAACACTATGGCTTGCAGGATGCGAATATTAAGAAAGACGTTGAATAAAAAGATGTTGTCTGTTTATGAAAAAGCTTTTTCTTTCCTTTATATCATTGCTTATGTTGTCCAGCTCTGTAGCTGCTTCTGAGCCCATCACGCTCAAGCAGGTCGCATCTGGCGAGTTTGCAGCAGAACGTGTCTCAGGCATCAACCCCATCAAAGGCACCGATCAATATGCAAGCATTTCTGCCGACGGTAAGCGGATAGAAGAATTTTCCTTCAAGACGGGCAAGCGTACCGCCGTGCTTTTCGATGTTGACAACACGCAGGGCGAGAAAATCACCGCCTTCGACGGCTACATTATGTCGCCCGATGGCACACGGATGCTCATCTCCACAAAACGGCAGCCTGTCTACCGCCGTTCCTACAAGGCTGAGTTCTATATTTATACCATAAAGAGCCGCAAGCTCGAGAAGCTCTCCGACGGTGGGCCGCAGCAGTGCCCAATCTGGTCGCCCGATGGTTTGCAGGTTGCCTTCGTGCGCGACAACAACATCTTCCTCGTCAAGCTGCTCTACGACAATGCTGAGAACCAAGTGACGAAAGACGGTAAGTTCAACGAGGTCATCAATGGAATTCCCGACTGGGTCAATGAGGAGGAGTTCGAGTTCAACACCGCCATGACGTTCAATGCCGACGGCACGATGCTCTGCTGGCTTCGCTACAATGAGAAGGACGTGAAACAGTACTCGCTCCAGCTCTTCAAGGGCAGCAATCCCGAGCGCAAGGAGTATGCTGAATATCCGGGATTGTACAGTTACAAATATCCGAAGGCTGGAACGGACAACGCCAAGGTCACGGCCTGGAGCTACGACATCAAGAGTCACCGTATCCAGCAGCTTCAGGTACCCGTCGATGCCGACGGCTACATGCCACGAATCAAATCCACCCCCAATGCCAACAAGGTGCTCGTCTATACCATGCCGCGCCATCAGGATGTTCTGAATCTCTATGCCGTCAACCCTCGCAGCACCGTGGCTCATCTTCTGCTCAAAGAGAGTGTGAAGAAATATGTTGAGGAAGAGGCTGTGGCAAGTATCAAGATTGGCAACAACAATATCCTCGTACCGTCCGACCGTGACGGATATATGCATCTCTATGTCTACAACCACAACGGTCAGCTGCTTCGCAAGATCGCTCCGGGCAACTACGACATCACCGCTGTCTATGGCATGGACGAGGCCACGGGTGACATCTATTATCAGGCTGCCGCCCTCAACTCGCACGACCGTCAGGTCTATGTAGCTCACAAGAATGGACGCATAGAGCGACTGACGAATCAGGCGGGCTGGAACAGCGCTGTCTTCTCCGGTGACTTCAAGTATTTCCTCAATTCGTGGAGCGACTACGACACGCCTTATGTCTATACCACGCGCAGCAATGACGGAAAGGTCCTCGCAACCAATGTAGACAACAAGGCATTGAAACAGAAGCTCGCTCAGTACGGCTGGACAAAGAAGGAGACGTTCTCTTTCACTACCTCTGAGGGCGTGAAGCTTGACGGCTGGATGGTGAAGCCCGCCAACTTCGACGCCTCGAAGAAATATCCTGTCATCTTGTTCCAATACAGCGGACCGGGCAACCAGCAGGTCGTCAACTCATGGGATGCCGGATCGATGGGGCAGGGCGGAGCCTTCGACGAGTATCTCGCCCAGCAAGGATTCATTGTAGTCTGTGTCGATGGCCGTGGCACAGGCGGCCGTGGCGCTGAGTTTGAGAAATGCACTTATCTGAAACTGGGTAATCTCGAATCAAAGGATCAGGTAGAGACCGCACTCTATTTAGGCACATTGCCTTATGTCGACAAAAACAACATCGGCATTTGGGGCTGGAGCTACGGTGGTTTCAACACGCTGATGAGCATGAGCGAGGGCCGCCCAGTCTTCAAGGCGGGGGTGGCTGTCGCTCCACCGACGAGCTACCGTTTCTACGACACTATCTATACAGAGCGTTACATGCGCACGCCGCAGGAGAACCCGGCAGGCTACGACGACTGTCCGATCAGCCGTGCCTCGAAGCTCAATGGTGCCCTGCTCATCTGCCACGGCTCAGCCGATGACAATGTGCATCCGCAGAACACGTTCGAATATACGGAGGCACTTGTCCAGGCTGACAAAGACTTCAAGGAGAATATCTATACCAACCGCAACCACAGCATCTTTGGCGGCAACACCCGCAATCATCTGTTGCGACAGATCGCAGAATGGTTTGAAGAGCATCTGAAGAAGTAGTGACACACCAATCTGTGGGAGAAGAATTTATCATTGGAATACAATTAACAGAAATATCATGAAGACAATTATCAACTCGTACGACGAGTTTGCAACTTACATCGGCAAGGAGCTCGGTACATCCGAGTGGCTCAAAGTGGATCAGGACCGCATCAATGCCTTCGCTGATGCGACCCTCGACCACCAGTGGATCCACGTGGACGTGGAGCGTGCCAAGGAAGAGAGTCCGTACAAGAGCACGATTGCTCACGGCTATCTCACGCTCTCCCTGCTGCCCCATCTTTGGGACGAGATCGTGGAGGTCAACAACCTCAAGATGATGGTCAACTACGGCATGGACAAGATGCGTTTCGGCCAGCCCGTTATCACCGGCAGCCGCATTCGCATGAAAGCATCCCTTGCCAACCTTGAGAACCTCCGGGGTATCTGCAAGGCCTACATCGATTTCGTTATTGAGATTGAAGGTCAGCGCAAGCCTGCCCTTAAAGGAGAGGCTCAGTTCCTGTACTATTTCAAGTAAGAAATGTTAAATATACGTCTATTCGCAATTTTCTTGCTCGAAAAGTTTGCAGTTTAATATTAAATGGCTAATTTTGCAAGCGTATAATATAACATACAACAAAAGGAACAAACAAAAAGTCATATAACAAGTCAACGATGATGAATCATGTATCTGCATATTGGTGGTGGCGTAACTCAGGATTAAAAAAGTCGTGAGGAGCTAAGCCGTGTGGATACTTCTGAGATACAAGAAGAAAACAAAAGAGGCCTGCCGTGAATCACGACAGGCCTCTTTGCTTTTAATTTGTTGTTTCTCAATCTGTTGTTTCTCAATACAAACGTAAAATAATAATTACATAAAGACATACTGATATGAATATCAAGGAAATTTTCAATCGGCTCCTCAATCACGAGGAACTTACCCGTGAGGAAACCAAACAACTGCTCATCGCTATCACAAAGGGTGAGCTCAACGATGCAGAGATTGCTGCGCTGCTGACGGCTATCCAGATGCGTGGCATTACTGTTGATGAGCTCTTGGGCTTCCGCGATGGTATCCTTGCGACGGGTGTTCCCGTGCCCCTCGACTGCGACCGTTACATCGACGTGGTAGGAACAGGTGGCGACCGCAAGAACACGTTCAATATCTCTACCACCTCCTGCTTCGTCATCGCAGGCGCAGGATATAAGGTGGCTAAGCACGGCAACTATGCAGCGACGAGCGTCAGTGGCGCATCCAACGTCATCGCGAACCACGGTGTGGTCTTCACCGATGATATCGACAAGCTCAACCGCTCCATCAACGAGTGCGGCATCGTCTACCTCCATGCGCAGCTCTTCGCCAAAGCCATGAAGTTTGTTGGGGCTATCCGTAAGGCGCTCCCGTTCCCGACCTTCTTCAACCTCCTGGGTCCTATCATCAATCCTTCGAAGCCACAGTGTCAGTTGCTCGGCACCGCCACGCTCGATCAGATGCGTCTCTATCAGCAGGTGTATCAGAAGATCGGCATCGACTATGGTATCGTGAACAGTATCGACGGCTACGACGAGATCTCGCTTACGGGCGACTTCAAGGTTATCACGAACAACTATGAGCGCGTCTTCAAGCCTTCCGACTTAGGTTTCGAGATTGCCAAGCCCGAGGAGCTCGTCGGCGGCGCCACGGAGGAAGAGGCCAAGCAGATCTTCGACAATGTGCTTGCCAACAAGGCTTTACCTGCCCAAAAGAATATCGTCCTTGCCAACGCTGCCTTTGGCATCCAAGTGCTGGAGAAAGGCAAGAAGAGCATCGACGAGTGTATCGATATCGCCCGTGAGAGCATTGACAGTGGCAAGGCTTTGGCTACATTCAAAAAGTTCGTCGAGTTGAACAAATAACCGGATGGAAACTCCGAATCGCAGAGACAATATGGATATTTTAGAAGAAATAGTCGCGCACAAGCGTGTGGAGATCGACGAGCGTAAGCGCTACGTGCCTATCCAGCAGTTCATCGGCGATGTCAAGAAGCAGATAGAGGCGGGCAAGCCCGCTTCCATGCGTGCGGCGCTGATGAGTTCCAAGACCGGCATCATCGCGGAGTTTAAGCGTAAGAGTCCTTCCAAAGGCTGGATCCACAAAGATGTCAAGCCCGAGGATGTCACTCCGCTTTATGAGCGCAACGGGGCCACGGCACTGAGTATCCTTACCGATACCAAGTATTTCGGTGGCTACGACGAGTATATCCAGCAGACGCGCAGGGCGGGCGTGAAGATCCCTATCCTCTATAAGAACTTCGTCATCGACGAGTATCAGCTTTTTCAGGCGCGTTACTGTGGTGCCTCGGCGGTATTGCTCATCGCTGCCTGCCTCACGAAGGACGAGTGCCGTGGGCTGCAGCATCTCGCTCATGAGCTCGGTCTTGAGACGCTCTTAGAGATGCACAACGAGCGCGACTTCGAATATGCTGAGCTTGAGCCCGACATGTATGGCATCAACAACCGTAACCTCGGCACGTTCACGACCGATGTGAACAACAGTTTCCGCCTCGCTGAGAAGTTGCCGAAGGACGTGTGCCGGGTCAGCGAAAGCGGCATCAGTAAGCCTGAGACTGTGCGCGAACTGCGTGAGGCAGGATTCAACGGATTCCTCATGGGCGAGTGTTTCATGAAAGAAGACAACCCGGGACTGGCTCTCAAACAATTTATCGAGCGTTTATAATCACCGGTTTATAGAAGAAGTAAGCTATGATTATCAAAGTGTGCGGCATGCGCGATGCCCAGAATATTCGCGACGTGGCAGAGCTCAACATCGACATGATGGGGTTCAATTTCTGGCCGAAGAGCAAGCGTTTCGTGCGGATGATCAGTTCGCAGGCAGGGATCCTTCCCGACTATAGTCCGGAGCGTCTCGACTATGCGGTGAATGCCGATGGTTCCCGTCACTATGTCTTCCCCAAGCGTATCAAGCGGGTAGGGGTCTTCGTGGATGAGATGCCGCAGACCATTGTCACCTATGTCTACAACTATTCGCTCGACTATATCCAGCTCCACGGCACCGAGCTGCCTGTGGTCATCGAAAACCTCCGCCGCACGCTCGTGCCCGACATCGTGAAGGACATCAAGTTTATCAAGGCTTTCGGCATCTCCACCGCTGCCGATTTTGCGCAGACCCAGGCGTACGAAGGCATTGCCGATCTCTTCCTCTTCGATTACAAGACGCCGGAGAAAGGCGGCAGCGGCAAGCATTTCGACTGGTCGGTGCTCGATGCTTACCAGGGCAAGACCCCGTTCCTGCTCAGCGGGGGCATCGGCCCCGATGATGCTAAAGAGATTCTCAGTCTTCATCATCCGATGTTCGCGGGGGTGGATGTCAACAGTCGTTTTGAGACAGAGCCTGCCGTGAAAGATGTGGAGAAGCTGGGTGCGTTTGTCAGCGCATTAAAACAATAATGTAAATTCATAAAAGCTATATTGTAATGAATAAAATCAATCAAGTATTTGCCAACCGGGGCAACAGAAAGTTGCTGAGCCTGTATTTCTGTGCAGGCTGTCCCACCCTCAACGGCACGGCCGATGTCATCAGGGCCATAGAGCGTCACGGCATCGATTTCGTGGAAGTGGGCATGCCGTTCAGTGACCCGTTGGCCGATGGCCCCGTCATCCAGTCAGCAGGCACCGTTGCCCTGAAGAACGGAATGACGACCAAGAAGCTGCTCGCCCAGCTCAAGGCTATCAAGAACGAGATACAGATCCCTTTGGTGTTCATGGGTTATCTCAACCCCGTGATGCATTATGGTTATGACAACTTCTTCCACGATCTCGCCGATAGTGGCGTCTCTGCTACGATCATCCCCGACCTGCCGTTTGCCGACTATCAGCAGATTGTCAAGCCTATTGCCGACAAATACGATATCCGTGTCATCATGATGATCACTCCTGAGACGAGCGACGAGCGTATCCGTTTCATTGATGACAATACCGATGGCTTTATCTACATGGTTTCTTCCGCCAGCGTCACGGGTGCACAGAAAGCGTTTGATGCCAAGAAGGTGGCTTACTTCAACCATATCAACAGTATGAACCTGCGCAACCCGCGTATGATCGGTTTCGGTATCAGTAACAAACAGACCCTTGAGAGTGCGCAGCAGAATGCAGCTGGTGCCATCATCGGCAGTAAGTTCGTCACTCTCCTCAGAGAACAAGGAGACCCCGACAAGGCGCTCGACCAGCTCATGGAGGACCTCAGCAAATAAACCGGTGCATCAATAATACAAAAATAAATATCATGGAACCAGATAAAAACGGATTTTTCGGACAATACGGCGGGGCTTATATCCCCGAGATTCTTTATAAGGTCGTGCACGACCTCCAGGACCAATACAAGCAGATCCTCGACTCCAAGGAGTTTCAGGATGAATACTATTCCTTGCTGAAGGATTATGTCGGCCGTCCTTCACCCCTTTATTATGCCAGTCGCATGAGCGAGAAGTATGGCTGTAAGCTCTATCTCAAACGGGAGGACCTCAACCACACGGGTGCCCACAAGATCAACAACACCGTGGGTCAGATCCTCATGGCGCGCAAGATGGGCAAGACTCGTGTCATTGCCGAGACGGGAGCCGGACAGCATGGCGTGGCTACGGCTACGGTGTGCGCGCTGTTCAATATGGAGTGCGAGATCTATATGGGTAAGACCGATGTGGAGCGGCAGCACACCAATGTGGAGCGCATGCGTATGCTCGGTGCCAAGGTCCATCCGGTGACAACAGGCAACATGACGCTCAGCGATGCTTGTACGGCGGCTATCCGCGACTGGTGCTGCCATCCCGAGAACACTTTCTATATCGTAGGCTCCACAATGGGGCCCCATCCTTATCCGGACATCGTGGCACGCTTGCAGAGCATCATCTCCAAAGAGATTAAGGAACAGCTGAAAGAGAAGATCGGTCGTGATTATCCCGACTATCTTGTGGCTTGTGTAGGTGGTGGCAGCAATGCGGCAGGCACGATCTATCATTATATCGATGACGACCGCGTGAAGATTGTCTTGGCGGAGGCTGGTGGTCATGGTGTCGACACCGATTATACGGCAGCTACCATCCATTGTGGCACCGAAGGTATTGTTCATGGTGCGCGCACCCTCGTGATGCAGGACGATGATGGTCAGATCAAGGAGGCCTTCACGATCTCTGCCGGTCTCGACTACCCAGGCATCGGTCCGATGCATGCTTACCTCGCCAAGCAAGGGCGTGAGCAGGTGCTCGCTATCAACGATGACGAGGCTATCCGTGGAGGGTATGAGCTGACGCGTATGGAGGGTATCATCCCCGCCATTGAGAGTGCGCACGCTGTGGCGGCACTGAGCAAAATGCAGTTTAAGCCCGACGATGTCGTGGTGCTTACGGTCTCGGGCCGCGGCGACAAAGATATAGAGACTTATCTGAAGAACAAAGAAATGGCTGGAGAATATGGCAAATTTTAATTATCACACCCGTTCCAAGCGCTTGCTCGGTGACCTCTACACGCCCGTAAGCCTCTATATGCGGCTGCGTGATCTCTATCCGCAGTCGATGCTCATGGAGAGCTCCGACTATCATGGCAACGACAATGCCAAGAGTTTCATCGGCATCCATCCCATGGCAAGTATCCAGGTAAGTCACGGCATGATCACGATGCTCTTCCCCGACGGCTCCTCGGAGAAACGTCCCGTGCCCGTGGAGAACAGCGACAAGCCGAAGCGCACCGTGGCAAAAGCGATTAACGATTTTCTCACCTCTTTCCATGTGGAGGGCGAGGGGAAGCAGTATTATGGCATCTTCGGCTTCACATCGGCTAACGCCGTGCGTTACTTCGAGAATATCCCCGTGAAGGATGTGACGATGAAGCGCAACGATGCGCCGGACATCTATTATATCCTCTTCAAGGACCTCATCGTCTTCGATCATTTCAACAACATGACCGATTTCATGACATTAACCCCGGACAACGCTTCAGCGAGCGAAGCTGACGATGACCTGCAGCTGTTGCTCAAGGCAGCCAACAAGCCCGCGGGCAAGCCTTACAGTTTCCAGGCTGTGGGCGAGACCACGTCGACGCTCACCGACGAGGAGCATAAGGCCAATATCCGCCGTTGTGTGAGCCATTGCATGCGCGGTGATGTCTTTCAGATCGTGATCAGCCGTCGTTTTATTCAGCGTTATGAGGGTGATGATTTTCAGCTCTATCGTGCCCTGCGCTCCATCAACCCCAGTCCGTACCTTTTCTATTTCGACTTCGGAGGTTACCGCATCTTCGGCTCGTCTCCTGAGACCCACAACCGCATCGTGGGCAACAAGGCGTTCATCGATCCTATCGCGGGTACGACGAAGCGCACGGGCGATGCAGAGCAGGACCGCCGCAATGCTGAGTTCCTGCGCAACGACCCGAAGGAGAATGCCGAGCACGTCATGCTGGTGGATCTGGCACGCAATGACTTGAGCCGCAACTGTCATGATGTGAAAGTAGACTTCTACAAGGATATGCAGTTCTATAGCCATGTCATCCACCTCGTGAGCCGTGTCAGTGGCGAGCTCAATGCGGGTGCCGATCATATCCTCGAATTCATCGACACCTTCCCTGCCGGAACGCTGAGTGGTGCTCCGAAGGTGCGTGCCCTGCAGCTCATCAACGAGATGGAACCGCACAACCGCGGCGCCTACGGCGGATGCATCGGCTCTATCAGTTTCAACGGTGACCTCAACCAGGCCATTGTCATCCGCACGTTCATCAGCCGTAACGGCGAACTGTGGTTCCAGGCCGGATCGGGTGTCACGGCAAAGAGCAACGACGAGTACGAACTGCAGGAGAGCAACAACAAGCTCGGTGCATTGGTAAAAGCTATTAAGGTGGCGGAAAATTTATAGCCTTAAAAAACACTGCGATGAAAATCATAATTATCGACAACTACGATTCTTTCACATACAACCTCGCCCACCTCGTCAGAGCATTGGGCGCTGAGGTTGATGTTGTGCGCAACGACCAGTTCGAGCTGCCGTTGCTTGAGCAATACGACAAGATTATCCTCTCTCCCGGTCCAGGTATTCCTTCTGAGGCGGGCTTGCTGTTGGATGTCATTCGCACCTATGCCGGCAAGAAGCCGATGCTCGGCGTGTGTCTCGGCCATCAGGCTATCGGCGAGGTCTTCGGGGGTAAGCTCGTCAACCTCTCACAGGTCTATCACGGGGTAGCGACCGACTGTGAGCAGCTTGGCAACGACCCTATCTTCAAGGGTCTGCCGAAACACTTCGAGGTGGGGCGCTACCACAGTTGGGTAGTGAGCAAAGACGACTTCCCCGACTGCTTGGAGGTGACAGCCATTAGTCCGGATGGCAACATCATGGGGCTGCGCCATAAGCAGTATCCTATCCATGGCATCCAGTTCCATCCCGAGAGCGTGCTGACGCCGTTGGGTCAGCAGATCATGCAGAACTGGCTACAGGAGCCTATCGGTTGATAAGTGATTCAGTAAAAGACAACCTGCATGATCAGAATCAGCCGTCATGCAGCGTGAAACATCGAAATCGACGATTGAAATGGAATCGCGGGTCGATTGCAGTGCAATCGGCCTGCGATTGCAGTTGATTCGCAAACCACCGTGAAACATTTTTCTCCTTCAGCAAGGCGGACATTTGCCGTGCGCGGCGGGCGCAATCCTAACAACTAACAACTAACAACTAACAATAAGGTCGTAACACATGTCTGTTCGCCCCCCGACGAAGGAGCCCTGCGCGGGTGCAATCTTAACAATTAAAACTAACAACTAACAACTAACAACTAACAATAAGGTAGGAACACATGTCTGTTCGCCCCCCGACGAAGCCCTGCGGGGTGCAATCTTAACAATTAAAACTAACAACTAACAACTAACAACTAACAATAAGGTCGTAACATACATGCGGTGGATCCGTTGAGGAAGAATTTTGAAGCGTTGGATAAGAGAGACAAATAGATTATATATAATATATATATTATACACATTATATATATTATATATATTATATACATTATATATATTATATATATTATATACATTATATATATAATATACATTATATATATTATACATTATATACATTATATATATTATACATTATATAAATTATATAGACTATTAATATTATATACATTATTAATATTATATATATAATAATGTTCGCGAGGTCAAATTTTTTTTGAGAACATGTGGAACGACCTTATTGTTAGTTGTTAGTTTGTTAGTTGTTAGTTTTGGGGGTATGGCGTTTGGGCGACCGAACATGTGGAACGACCTTATTGTTAGTTGTTAGTTTGTTAGTTGTTAGTTTTGGGGGTATGGCGTTTAGGCGACCGAACATGTGGAACGACCTTATTGTTAGTTGTTAGTTTGTTAGTTGTTAGTTTTGCGTGAGGGGACATTGACGGTTTTGCCCCTTGCGTGGGTCGAAAGTGCTGATATGTGTTTTCCCTACTTCGTCAATTTTTCCTGACTTCGTCAATGCGTCACCCAAATTTAATCTGTTCTGCTGTCTATTCTGACCCACCCCATGAAAACCTTGCTGTGATGCAAGTCGATTCTCGCAGCGGCGTATATATTTTCTCGCAGAGCCGCAGAGTTTATTGAGCCGCAGAGTTATTGCTTCTGAGAATTAGAGCACGCAGAGAGACCTTCGGTCTTGAGGGAGTTCACAGAGATGCACCAACACTGTTTTCGCAGCATATCCCCTCAACCTCAATATCTCCTCAACCTCTCCAAATAGCCCGAAGTTCTCTCTGCTCTCTCCTCATAAGGCCGAAGGCCTCTCAGCGATCTCAGCCTCTCACACGTATCATCTCTGCGGCTCAATAAGCTCTGCGGCTCTGCGTGAAAAGTCTGATAATCAAGGGCAGCATTGGGGCTCTATATAAAAGTGACGATGTCGGGACGTGTCAGCGCAGGGAAGGGCTAATAATCTATCTCCCACAGGAACAGGCCTTTGGCAGGCATCGACTCGCCCGAGTCGGAGCGATTGCCGTGAGCTGCTATCTCTTTGAACTCCTCAAGGGTGATGCGGTGACGACCGACTTCGAACAGGGTGCCGACCACCGCACGGACCATGTTGCGGAGGAACCGGTCGGCAGCGATCTCGAAGTACCATTCGTTGGGAGCGGTCTGTATCCATTGTGCCTTCGTGAGGTGACAGATCGTTGTCTTACTGTCATTGTCTTTACAGAACGCTTTGAAATCGGTCAGTTGGAGCAACGAGGCTGCCGCCTCGTTCATCAGCGGGAAGTCGAGCGGGTAATGGGTCTCCACAGAGAAAGGCCGCAGGAACGGGTCTTTGCTGGTGTGGATGAAATAACGATAGGTACGCCGTGTAGCAGAGAAACGGGCATGGAGGTCTGCTGCCACGGGCTCCACCTTCCGACAAGCGATGTCTTGAGGGAGCATCTGGTTGAGGCGATAGAGCAACTGCTGAACGTCCAGTGCGGCGACATCATCAAAGTGGCAGACCATCGTGCGGGCATGCACGCCCGCATCGGTGCGCCCGGCTCCCGTTACCTCCGTCTTGTGTCTCAGTATTGTTGTGAGCGCCTCTTGCAGACGTTCTTGCACGGTCATGCCGTTGGGCTGAATCTGCCAGCCGTGATAAGCCGTGCCGTCGAAACTCAGCGTCAGGAAATAACGCTGGGCGGGGGCGGTGGAGAAGCGGATGTAAGCACGGTCGTCGAACGAGACGTTGCCTTGCATCAGACCTTTGGTAGCCTTGAATGAAAGGATGTTGAACGGGTCTGTGTACAACTGTTTCCGCAACTTCCGCTCGCTCTTCTCCAAGGTGGCGCAGAGCCAAGGGTAACCGTCGGAGGCCAGCACGACCTCTCCGTCATTCTCGGCCAGGCCATCGAGCTTGATCACTTTCACGCCATCTCTATAGACCGGGTATCCGTCTATCACGGCATAACGCTTGTTCTCTCCCTCCATGGAACGGACGAGCTCAGGAAGGATAGCATCGCGGGCGTAGTCGTGGACGAGGTGGCCGTCGACGATCATGTCCTCATGTCTGGCTGCCTCCTTCTCGAAGCGTTCAGCCCGTTTCGCTGCTATCGCAGCCTCGGAAGGCTTACCGTTGGTAAACAGTTTTCCACCGGCGATGCACTGACAGTCGCCAATCATCCAGATCTCCTTCCAATGGCTGCTATACACGATGGCGGAAGCACACAGGCGGTCACGGGGCGGGACAGGCCCTTGGGAGTCGGCCTCATCGGTCACCCCTGCCGCTACATAGGCTTGGTGCACCCGGGCTGTCATCTTTTCGCAGAACGTGTCGAGACGGATGTCGGCAGGCATCTCACGCACGAAAGCGGTGATGAGCTCCATGGCGTATCTGCCGTTGCGCATCGAAGGGTTAACGCGCTTGTTCCCTTTGCTCGTGCTTCCATCGATGACGGCGACAAAGTGGTCGGTGACCACAAGGCCGTCCTCACAGCTGGCAGCATCGTGCTTGCCCTGGATAAACTGTTCGTAAATGGTCATTATGCTGATTTGTCTTCGTGCTGATTTATCTTCTTCCGCGTTTGGAATAGAAATTGGGGTTGAACGATTTTTGCTTCCTATGCTTCGCAGGCTGGTCGGGCGAGCTGCCCACAGCCTTGCTGTCGTAACGGGCGCGTCCGTGGTGCGGCTGTCCGTCGTAGAGCTTCCTGATGAGGTCCGGTCTGCCTATCTTCCTTAGTTCATGCTCGATGGCTTGCCGTTCCTCCGGCTTATACCAGAAGAAGAACATCCGTTGCTCCAACTTCTCGCGGGGTGTCTTCGCGCAGTAGATGGGCTCGAGCGTGTAAGGGTCATATCCGGTATAGAAAGCTGTTGTAGAGACCGTCATCGGCGTAGGCGTGAAATCCTGAACCTGCTCAAGGTGAAAGTCGAGCCCTTTGGTGATGACCGCTAACTCCGCCATGTCTTCTTCGTGACAGGCGGGGTGGGAGCTGATGAAATAGGGGATGATCTGCTGATGCAGTCCCGCCTCCTTGTTGATCTTGTCGAAGAGCCGCTTAAACTCGTAGAAGAGTTTGAACGAAGGCTTGCGCATGAATTTCAGCACGCGGTCGGACGTGTTCTCCGGCGCCACTTTCAGTCGGCCACTGACATGTTTGGTGATGAGCTCGCGGGCATACTGCATGGCAGCCTCGTTCGACTTCTCGTCCTTCGACTTGTGAAGGATCAGGTCATAGCGCACCCCACTGCCGATGAAACTCTTCTTCACACCCGGCAAGGCATCTACGGCATGATAGATCTCCAGCAGTTTGGAGTGGTCGGTGATAAGGTTCGGACAAACCTCCGGGTTGATACATGACGGTCGTCTGCAGTGCTCACAAGCCTTGAGGTTGCGTCCGTGCATGCCATACATGTTGGCAGATGGTCCGCCGAGGTCGGAGATGTATCCCTTGAAATCGGGCATGGCGATGATCTTCTTGGCCTCTTTAAGGATGCTCTCTTTGGAGCGGCACACGACAAACTTGCCCTGATGAGCGGAGATGGTGCAGAAGGCGCATCCGCCGAAACAGCCGCGGTGCATGTTGATGGAGAACTTGATCATCTCGTATGCCGGGATGGTCTTGCCTTTGTATTTCGGATGTGGCAACCGTGTGTAGGGAAGGTCGAAGGAAGCATCCAGCTCCTTGCTCGTCAAAGGTGGGTACATCGGGTTCTGCACGACAAAGACGTTGCCTACTTTCTGAAGCATGCGCTGTCCGTGCATGCGGTTGCACTCCTCTTCGATGTGGCGGAAGTTCTCGGCATGCGCTTTCTTGTTGCGCAGACATTCCTCATAGGAGTGGAGCACGATGTCATCCTCCTTGATGCCACCCGGGATGTCCGCTTCACGGCGGATGAATGAGGTCTGAGGAATATCTCCGATCTCGTCGATCGACTTTCCTGCCGCCAGTTCGTTGCAGAGTGCCACTGTGTTTTTCTCGCCCATGCCATAGAGCAGGAAGTCGGCGCCACTGAGACAGAGGATAGGCTTCAGAAGCTTGTTCTGCCAATAGTCGTAATGCGTGAACCGGCGTAGCGAAGCCTCTATACCGCCTAAGACCACCGGTACGTCGGGGAAGAGCTGTTTGAGGATCTTCGTGTAGACGATGCTTGGATAGTCGGGCCGCATGTCATGGCGCGAGTCGGGGCTGTATGCGTCATCGTGACGCATACGACGGTTGGCAGTATAGCGGTTGACCATACTGTCCATGTTGCCTGGAGACACGGCGAAAAAGAGGCGCGGTCGTCCTAACTTTTTGAAATCACGGTAGTCACCGTGCCAGTCGGGTTGTGGCACGATGGCTACCTTATAGCCAGCCGCCTCTATGATGCGGCCAATGACCGCCGCGCCAAAAGCCGGGTGGTCCACATAGGCATCGCCCGAGAAGAGGATGACGTCAAGTTGTGTCCATCCCCTCAGTTCACATTCTTTCTTGGTAGTGGGAAGGAAATCGGTGAGTAAGGGTCCGTTGTGTTGATTCATGGGCATGATTAATCAGTCACTTCGCCCGGGTCGTCACTTCCCTTGCTCTGGTTCTCATTTTTCCATTTGATGTAGAGCAGGACCAGTTCGTGCAGCCCGAACGCTTTCATATTGTTGTTGTAGAGCACATCGAGGCAGAGGTCGAGGAGATCACGGTCCGTGCCTGCCGCGCCTTCGAGCAGTCCGCGGACATTGAACCGGAGCTTGTCGAGCACCGCTTCGTCGATGATGCCGTTGCTGTCGATGAGGTTACGGAGGAGAGAATATTTATCAATGGTCTCAAGGTGTTTCTCTGTCACCTCAATGCTTCTTGTTCCTGATGGGTTGGCTTGAATCTTCATAGTATTGATATTTAAATGGTTATAAGGGTTATCTCAATCTTTCAACAGAAAGGCGAGGATGCCTCTCATGATGTTGTCTCGTGTGGCGGTGTCGGTGATGCTCTCGAGCGGGAATCCCATGATAAACGTGCGCTGGGTTCGTCGCGACGGCGCTGTTCGGGCTTCAAAACCTACGGCAGCCGGACTTCCGTCGCTATAGGTCATCGTGCAGAATGCGTCTGAGGAAGGCGAGAGCTTGTCTGCATGCTGCACACAATAATGCTCCGCATTCAGCGTGCGGTAGATATCGAAGTGGTCAATACCCAGTCCGCTGATGCCATGGACCGTGTCGGTCCTGAGCCTCCCGCTATAGTCGACGTGTAGCGTCTGGTCGAGCCACAGACTGTCTCCCTGACTGTCGTTGTCTGCGCCTATATAAGCTCCGCTCGCCAGCATCTTTCCCCCGCGGGAGAGGTAACTGCTTATTTTCTGTCGCATGGAAGGGGAGAACGTGCGGTAATACTTCGTTTGTGTTGTCGCGTATTTCTCCAAACCGAGAATCAGGTCCACGGCCTCGTAATCGTTCAGGTTGACGATGCCAGTCTCTATCGCATGAGAAGAACAGCTTACCACATTATAGGCATGTGCCGTTGCGATGGCACGGGTGTGTTCAGAGATATAATCGAAGGTGTTCCCCGCGATGAAGCGTCCCACGAGTTCGTTTCCGCTATAGCCTAACCCGCTGCTTGTCTCCGATCCCATTCGGCTCATGTCGAAGGAAGTCTGGCATCCGCTCCATCCTCCGGTCAGTCCATACGCCACGCCGGCGTCTTCGTCTAAGTCGAACCCCTGATGCTGACCGTCGTTGATGACGGCAGGTGAGGAGAGACGATGGAACCCGTTGACAACCAGTACGGTCTTGGTAGCCTTGGGCTCATACAATGCTGAGACGACCTCGGAGGGGAAGCTCTCTCCACCGCGGTTGACCGCTGTGACTTTGAAGTGATAGGGTATGCCGGGCTGCAGGGTGATGGAGTAGGAGGGTCGGGAGGTCTTCACACCATTGTCATACCCTCCGTTCCCGATGGCTGTATAAATAATGTAATAGGATGGATCGGCGGAAGGCTCCTGTGGGTCACTTTGTGAGGTCCAGCTCACGGTGGCATGGCCTTTCTTCTGCGTTACGGCGATGTTCAGCGGCGGCAGCGGTTCTATGACCGTAGCCTCATCGTGCATGCCGTTGATAAACCGGGCGATCGTCTTATAGAGAGATCGTGCGAGGTCGAACTTGAAGTTGGGGTCCTGCCCCAACAGCATGTCGGGGAAGTTCTGGTGCGACATGGTCTCGATGATGGCAGATGGCACGGCAGGCAGCCGTGTTTCCGAATAGTTGCGGTCCCAAAGATAGCGCTTGGGCCATGAACCATACTTGGCACTCAAGTCTTTGACAGCGTTGTTGAGCAGCTCGCTGGCAAAGAGTTTAGATGCCTGTCGCGTGATGCCTGAAGCTAATTGCCCGTCGTTGAAATCAGTCGTACAGATGGCAAGGCTCCCCCAGCGTGATTTCCCGTCAGGAGCATAGCCGGCATCACTGTGCACGGCGAGGGACAGTTCGATAGGCACGTGTTTGCCGTCCTGCACAGGATTGAAGACGGAGCCACCGGACAGCCAGTTGGACATCAGTGAACGCACATTGATGTCGTCGCCATAGTCGTCAACGCCTTTCTTTCCGCCATATACGTTGTAAGGAGCTCCCGCCCATTGTGCCGCATATCTGGCACCTTCGAGGGCGCGCGGCAGCCCGCTCACACTGCCTCCTCTCTCGATGTTGCCCACGCCCCCTCCAAAGCGCACGGCATCAGCGGTGACAACACCTTTCCGCTTGCGACTTTGGTTCGTGAGCATGACACAGTTGTCCACGCTGCTTCCCTCATCGAAGGTGAACGTGCCAAGATAGACCCACGTGCCGGAGCCCATGCGCTGGTTGACTCTGAATTCAGTGGCTACCCCCTGATGAAAAACGGTATAATGAGCATCGTCAATACTTTTGTCGAGGGTCTGGTAACTCACATAAACGGCGTATTGGCCTTTACGAATGAAATAGGGCTGCCATTTGACAAAAGCCTTGCCGGCTTTCTTCGTCGATCTTATTTGGCGCGCGGTACCTGCGGTGAAAGGATTCTCGTTGTCGTGATAGTCACCACTATGGGCTGCAAAACCTGGGAGATGAGTCGGTTCCCATGGATCGCTACCAGAATATTCCTTATAGCTTGAGACGGAAGTGTTAAGTCCGCCATCCGGATCAACCACATATTCCAAGGTCTGGAAGTCACGCTCCCGTGGCGTGAAGACGACAGCTCCCGCGTTTTGGAGCATCGGAATAAGAAAAGGTACAACGATCGTAGGCGTGAAGAGATCCTCTGTTGTACAGAAGAGGTTGGGGCGCTGCCATGTCCAACGTCCCCTATTGTTGTCATAATATCTGCCATGAGATGCCCACAGAGCGATGTGGCGCCCCTGCAAACCTTTATTGATGTTTGCCTGACTGGATACATTCTCTACCCACGGGGCTCCTTCATAATCGATGTCTTCCCACAACGCATGACGGTCATCCGGCGTTGACGCGCTGAACGAAACAGTGGCGAAGGAAAGGAGCGCGCCGGCGCAGCAAGTTATTATAATTGTCTGTCTTTTACTCATCAAAACAAATAGAAGGCGCATCGATGCGCCTTGATAGTTATACTTCTCCTATCGTGAAAAGCTCGGGGTGCTTGCCTTTGAAGTCCTTGAAATAGAGTTTTACGTCTTTCATCTCCTTGTCAACATCTCCCGTAGGCACAAAACTCTTCGTGCACTGGATCAGCTTTCGCTCGTAGTCGATACCGAAGAGGAGCACGGGGATCTGCGCCTTGAGGGCGATATAATAGAATCCGTGCTTCCAGTCGGGATTGAGCGAGCGTGTGCCTTCCGGCGTGATGCAGAGTCTGAACGATTCTCTTTGCTGAGCCTCCTGAGCTAAATGATCGGTCATGCTCGTGTGCTTGGACCGACAGACCGGGATTCCGCCCATGTGGAGAAACAATGGTTTCAAGGGTCCCTTGAACCATTCTTTCTTCATGAGAAAGTTGATTTTCATTCCTTGCGAGCGCATATACAATTGCCCCACCACGAAATCCCAGTTGCTGGTATGTGGTGCCAAAGCAATGATATATTTCTTCGGGAAGTCAACGGTCACATTCAACTTCCATCCCAAGCATTTGAAGAGAATCCAACTGCATAATTGTCTGATCATCTGTCTGTAGGTTTACCCCAAATTACTGATTCGGTCAATAATTTCCGACACGCTGTTGTTGAAATCGGAAATTAGGACCTTGAAATATTTCTTTGCTTTCATTCCCGGTTCGGGATGAGAGATGCGTTTGATAAAATCATCTCTTGTGATGATGATCGATGCCAACAGATTATCCCCAGCTTCTTTGTCAACTTTTCCACTGTAGATGACAGCAGCCATTGTCTCTGCAAAAAGCTCACTCGTGATGTAATTGATCGAGCGCTTCAAATCTCTTTTGTTTGCCATAATAATTAAGGTGGTTTTTTGGTGTATATGTATTTCAAGCCCAAAGATAAAGAAAAAAAGCGTAACGTCCATGCAATAGGCTCTAAAAAAGTTATAAAAATAGCTTTTGTTGCTTTTTTCTTTCCTTATATCACTGAAAAACGTTACTTTTGCATGTGAAATTCATTAATTCTATTCAATTTCACATCAATGAAGACAAGTCTTTTGCAGAAAGCACGTGCACAGTACCAGCCCAAGCTCCCCAAGGGTCTGCAGGGTGCCGTAAAAGTAAAGGAGGGAGAACCAACCCAAAGCGTTGGCGATCAGGAAGAAATCAAGAAGCTTTTCCCAAACACTTATGGAATGCCGCTCATCGAGTTTGTTCCCGGTGACAAAGAGGCTACAGGCGAGATGAACGTTGGTGTCATCCTCTCCGGTGGTCAGGCTCCCGGTGGTCACAATGTCATTTGCGGTATCTTTGATGCCGTAAAGAAGATGAACCCGAACAACAGAGTTTATGGTTTCCTCATGGGTCCCGGCGGTCTTGTGGATCACAACTACATTGAGCTGACAAAGGATTTTGTTGACGGCTATCGCAACACCGGTGGGTTTGATATGATCGGTTCCGGCCGTACAAAGCTGGAGAAGGTAGATCAGTTTGAGAAGGGACTTGAGATCATCCGTCAGCTCAACATCAAGGCTATCGTCATCATCGGTGGTGACGACTCCAACACCAATGCTTGCGTGCTCGCTGAGTACTACGCTGCCAAGAAGTACGGCGTGCAGGTCATCGGTTGCCCGAAGACCATCGACGGCGACTTGAAGAATGACCAGATTGAGACCAGCTTCGGTTTCGATACTGCTACAAAGGTTTATTCTGAGGTTATCGGCAACATCGAGCGTGATGCCAACTCTGCCCGCAAATACTGGCACTTCATCAAGCTCATGGGTCGTTCGGCTTCGCACATCGCTTTGGAGTGCGCGCTTCAGACTCAGCCTAACATCTGCCTTATCTCTGAGGAGATTCAGCAGAAGGATATGACGCTGAACCAGATTGTAGAGCAGATTGCTACGGCCGTGGCTAAGCGCGCTGAGGATGGCAACAACTTCGGTGTTGTGCTTATCCCCGAGGGTCTTATCGAGTTCATCCCCGCTATTGGCCGTCTGATTCAGGAACTTAACGACCTGCTCGCCGCTCACGGTGCCGACTATAAGGATCTTGACAAGGATGCACAACGCAAATACATTCTCGCTCAACTGAGCAAGGACAACGCTGAGACTTTCGCAACCCTTCCTGAGGGCGTGGCCCGTCAGCTCTCTCTCGACCGCGATCCTCACGGAAACGTGCAGGTTTCTCTCATCGAGACAGAGAAGCTTATCTCTGACATGGTCGGTGCCAAGCTCGATGAGTGGAAGAAGGAAGGCAAGTACAATGGCAAGTTCGCTGCCCAGCATCACTTCTTCGGTTATGAGGGCCGTTGCGCTGCTCCTTCCAACTTCGATGCTGACTACTGCTATGCGCTCGGTGTGAGCGCTGCTCATCTTATCGCCAATGGCAAGACCGGCTACATGGCTATCGTGAAGAACCTCTCTGCTCCTACGGATGAGTGGAAGGCCGGCGGCGTGCCAATCACCATGATGATGAACATGGAGCGTCGTAACGGTGAGATGAAACCGGTGATCCGAAAGGCACTTGTAGAGCTCGACGGCGCACCGTTTAAGAAGTTTGCAGAGAAGCGCGACGAATGGGCAAAGAACACTTGCTTCGTCTATCCCGGTCCTATCCAGTACTGGGGCCCGGCTGAGGTATGCGACCGTGAGACACGCACGCTGGCTTTGGAGAACGAAGCAAAGAAGAAATAATCGGTGATTATTTGATAATTAGATAATTATTAATGCCTAATAAGAAGCCAGTTCGTAAGCGTACCACTTCCTCCCGTCAGTATCGAAGGAGAAGAAGTGTTCATCGCCACGGACTGGCTCCTTTTCAATTTATTAAGAAGCGCTACAGCAAAGCATGGATCGTTGGAGGTTTGGCTGTCACGGCGCTTTACATTTGGGCTTTTTGGTATTTCTTCGTCGGTCCAACGGGCTTCCGCTGGCGCGCTTTTTACGGCGATGCAAAATATCCTGAAGGCTACGAAATTCATGGTATTGACATCTCAAGATACCAAGGAAAGATCAATTGGGACAGACTGCGTTCCAATGCGCTTATTGATGGATGCCCGCTCCGATTTATCATTGTCAAGGCAACGGAAGGTTCATCGAAAATAGACCCAAACTTCAACGACAACTTTTATCAGGCGCGTGAATATGGTTTCATTCGCGGAGCCTATCATTTCTGGAGCACAAAATCATCTGCGCGCTCCCAGGCTTATTTTTTCTTGAACAAAGTTCATTTAGAGGAAGGCGACTTGCCACCGGTGCTTGACATTGAGCACAAACCTGCCGACCAGAACGTGGAAGACTTTCAAACGGATGTACTGACATGGCTGCATATTGTGGAAGACAAATACCATGTCAAGCCCATCATCTATACCTACCACAACTTTAAGGAGAAGTATCTTTCTGCCCCGGTCTTCGACGACTATCCCTATTGGATAGCCCACTACTATGTTGACAAGGTTCAGTATAAAGGAAAATGGAAATTCTGGCAACACACGGATACGGGTGTATTGCCAGGTATTAAAGGGAACGTAGACCTCAATATCTACAACGGTTCCTATTATGACCTCCTGCAGCTCACCATAGGACACGAAGAAAACTAATCTTTTTACAATACTCCCTTGGAAGAAGGCAAATAGAAGTGGTTCACATCCCGACGTACCGCCATCTTCAAGCTACGCGCCAAGGCTTTGAAGATTCCTTCTATCTTATGATGCTCGTTCGTGCCCTCAGCTTTGATGTTAAGGTTCATTTTTGCCGCATCACTCAAGCTCTTGAAGAAATGGAAGAACATCTCTGTGGGCATCTCACCTATCTTCTCCCGTTTGAACTCAGCATCCCATACAAGCCAGGGACGGCCACCGAAATCAAGAGCCACCTGGCACAGACAGTCGTCCATAGGCAGGCAGAAGCCATAACGCTCAATGCCACGCTTGTCTCCTAACGCTTTCAGAATGCACTCACCCAAAGCAAGTCCCGTGTCTTCGATGGTATGGTGTTCATCGACATAGAGATCACCTTTCGTGTGAACCGTGATATCAATCATCCCATGATGACCAATCTGTTCTAACATGTGGTCAAAGAAACCTATTCCGGTTGAGACATCGCACTTACCAGATCCATCGAGATTGAGCTTCACATAGACATCCGTCTCCTTCGTCACGCGGTGCACTTCAGCGATGCGCTCTCCCGCAAAAAGGAGCTCGGCGATCTTGTCCCATGTCAGACCGTCCTTGCCAAGGATAAGCGCCTTGCAGCCCATATTCCGAGCCAACTGTGCATCGCTCTCGCGGTCGCCGATGACATAACTGTTGGCGATGTCCGCATTGTCGTCTCTCAGATATTTTTCTACCATGCCAATGCCAGGTTTACGCATCGGTGAGTTGTCCTCGGGAAAGTGACGGTCTATCAGCACGTCATCGAACGTGATGCCTTCGCCGGCAAGCGTGTCAAGGATGAAGTGATGCACCGGCCAGAAGTCTTCCTCCGGAAAGGCATGGGTCCCAAGACCATCCTGATTGGTCACCATGACAAGCTTAAAGTCGAGGTGACGCTGGATGAATCCCAAGTTTTTGAAAACAGTGGGAACAAACTTCAGTTTGGCAAAACTGTCTATCTGCTCGTCGAGCGGTTCTTCGATAAGCGTGCCGTCTCGGTCAATGAAAAGATATCGTTGCTTCATGATTATTAGGATGTTGTCTTGCCGGGGAAGACCCCGCAAGACATTATTCTTCAGTAATTGTCACTTCTTTGTGTTGCTTTCTTCCTTTTTCTTTTTCTTCAATACTGCCGTAAGCATAATAGAAGGTGAAGACTTCCCAAGGCTTGACAAAGAGTCCGACAAAGAAACATACCGTCGCCGTGACAAAAGCCAGGATGGCAAAGCCTCCCGACAGACCTGACGGGTCACCGAAAGACATGCCATTGCTGTTGGCATAATAGCAGAACAGAATGACGTAAAACGGCAGACAGACGACAAGGCTGATCACGGTGTCGATGATGCCTGTAAGCAAGCCCGTAAGGAAGATGTAGCCCCAGTGGTGCAGACCCATGACATAGGGCTTCTTAAAGATAGACCATAGCTTTTGCGCTGTCTCGATACAGTATTTCATGGTGGAGAAATAGAGCGGAAGACTTGCGACGAACAAAACGATACCGAAAGCCAACAATCCAACGAACAGCTTCACGCCGGCACTCTGTCCTTTTCCCGGATTGATAACATCCACCATATTGCCTGCAAAGGCTACGAAAAAGAGGATGGCTACAAGGATAAGCAAGCCAATGAACAGCAGGGCCAGGCGGGTGATTCGTGGCAGGTTCACTTTCATGCTCTTGCCGTTAAGCAGACTGATGATGGTAGAAAAGAACCAGACATATCCGGCAAGGTCCAAGAGGTAGAGTACCGTCAAACTTAGCGACCCTGCCATATCACGGCTTTCCAAGTCTGAAGGATGCTGAAGTCCTAACAGCATGGTGGCAGCCAACAGCATGGAGAGTACGACTGATGGCAGCCAGAGTCGGCGGAACAGTGTCTTGAAATTGGTTCTGAAAAGGTCGAAAGCGTCATTCAGGCAACTGCCTACACTGCGGTTCTTGAAGAGTTCTGAGTCCATTGTCTTATTGATATTTAATTGATTAATAGGAAGCGGTGCAGGGGAAGCCTGCCCCGATGACCATATCCTTGATGCGGTCCAGCTCCTCATGCGAAGCCTTCAGCAGATTCTTGTCGGGTGTCTCGCGGTCAATGGTATAGACCATCACCTCCTGCGGTTTAATGTCTTTCACAGCCTCCAACCAAGGCAATACATACTCGTCACCCGTGTTGTCGGTGCCATCACCCTTCATAAACATCGTCTGAATGATGACATGGCCCTTGAACCATTTGAGATTCTCAATAATCTTGTTGACATCATAGCTTGGTTGGTTGGGACGATCCACCTTCTTGATATATTCCGGATCGACAGTGTCGAGCTTCAAGATGTTATTGTCTACCTTCAGCAGTGCCTCTCTCACTTTCTCGCGCCCCGTGAAAGTCGAATTGCTCAGCACACTAATCTTAGCCTCCGGGCACCACTGGTCACGCAGACGAACAGTGTCCTCGATGATCTCCGGAAAATGGGGGTTGCCTGTTGGCTCGCCGTTGCCTGCAAAGGTGAGCACGTCGGGATGCTCACCGTCGTTGTGCATCTTGATAAGTTGCTTCTCGAGCGCCTCTGCCACAACCTCGCGAGACGGGTAGGGGGTGTGCGTACGATGTTCGGCATTGAACCCGCATTCACAATAGAGGCAGTCGAACGTACAAATTTTTCCGTCTGCCGGCATGAGGTTGATGCCAAGGCTCAGTCCGAGCCTGCGGCTGTGTACCGGCCCATATATAGGACTTGGATAAATGATCGTGCTCATATTATTTATTCCTTTTTATTTCAATTTGTTGCAAAGATAAGGCATTTTCATGAGAATGAGCAACAATGTACAACAAAAAATAGAATAAACTATTCTTCAATCTCCTGAAGGGAGCGCGTGAAATTGTTGAGGTAGTTACTGACTGTCTCAAGAGGCGCATAGGGAAGATAGCGGAGGCTGCGCCGAAGGTTTCGGCGGAGGAGCTGGGAGTTGTTGGTGACAAACCCCGTACGGCTCTGCCGGAAGTGCCACTCTTCAGCGGTGTCGCTGGCCGTATGATAGACGGACCGTAACACGAGGTTATAGGCTGAGATCTCTAAATGGCGCACAAACGGCAGCTCATCGGTCTCGAAATTGAACACCGCGACGAGCATGCTGCCCTGCAACTGTGCCATCCGCTGCAGATGAAGCTTTGAGAGCCAAGTGTCGAGTTTCACGAAGTCGACATGGTCGCCATAGGTGCGCAGGTAACGACCCAAGTCGAGCAGACCTTTAATCATCACACCATTGTTAAGCATGGTAGCCACAGTACCGACGAATATCTTCAGCACATCGAGTGAGGCCACATTGGTATCGATAGCATGGATCTCATTCTGGATGATTCGATGGAAGCGGGCATTAAGAAACCCATTGCTCAATTGAACATCCGCCTTGGATGTTACCCTTTCCTCCTGATATTCGGCGAGGAATCCGTCAGGCAAGTTGACCCATGTGTCTTCCCCCGCCAACCTATCCAGGCCTGCTTTCACGGCAGCCTCTACATGCTGGACATGAACCATCTGCCCAAGCCTTTCCCACTTGAAGTGAGACATAGGCTCAAGAGCCTCATCCTCATGCCATGCGCCCGAGCGCAACAGCCTGAAGAAATTGCGTGTGATAATGTCCATCTCCTGCATTTTGCCCAATTATGAATATTTCTTCGGATATCGTAGCACGATGGCCAAAGATGCTGCTATGCCGATGGCAAAGGGATAGAACAGATAAGGAATGATGTCTACTGGCTCGACATGAGCCAGTCCGGCTGCCAAGAGCATCTGGACGCCATAAGGGATAATACCTTGTATGGTACACGAGAAAGTGTCGAGGATACTTGCCGACTTGCGTGGGTCCACTCCATATTTCTGACTGATCTGTCGCGCTATGTTACCTACCGTGAGGATGGCCACGGTGTTGTTTGCCGTACAGAGGTTGACAAGACTGACAAGGGCAGCAATGGAGAACTCCGCGCCTCGTTTGCCATGGATTCGTGTGGAGAGCTTCTCGATGATATAGTCGATACCGCCATTGACACGGATAATCTCGAGCATACCGCCTGCCATCATGGCGATGATGATGAGCTCGCCCATGCCGACGATGCCGGTACCCATAGCATCGAGCCAACCGAAAAAACCGTAGGAGCCGCCGGCAATACCGATGATGCCGCAAAGCACAATGCCTACCACAAGAACAGCCATGACGTTCACACCGCATACAGCCGTGATGAGCACGGCGAGATAAGGAATGACCTTGAGAAAGTTGGTCGCGCCGATATGAGCCGGTGCCTGCATGCCATAACCTAAGTAAGCATAGAGGCCTAAGACTACAATGACAGCAGGAGCCACAATGAGCGAGTTGACTTTGAACTTATCTTTCATGCGCACGCCCTGCGTCTGTGTGGCCACAACAGTTGTATCAGAAATGAAGGACAGGTTGTCACCAAAATAAGCTCCGCCGACGATGACTGCCGTCAGGAGAGCTATGCTGCTGTTAGTCTGAGAAGCGATGCCCGCAGCAATAGGTACCAGCGTCACTACCGTTCCGACACTGGTGCCGATAGAGATAGAGATGAAACAGGCAGCGATGAACAATCCGGGGAGGATCATGCTCGGTGGAAGGGTGCTGAGCGTGAAGTTGACGGTAGCGTCGATGGCTCCCATTCCTTTTGCCGACTGCGCAAAAGCGCCGGCCAAGACGTAGATCCACAGCATCAGCAACAGGTTAGGGGTGGAAGCTCCCTTACCATAAATATCGATGCGTTCCTTGAGCGAGAATTTTGTAGAGGTTGCCACGGCATAGACGCTGGCAATCAAAAAGACCACTGTCATCGGCACACGACTGAAATCGCCCGCCACAAGACTGAGTACCAAGTAGAGGACTACGAAAACAATGAGTGGCGAGAGCGCAAGAAATCCTTTGTTCATTGTATAAAGAATTATTGCAGGTTCATAACTGGAACCGACGGTAGAAGTCAACATTCTCTGGGGTGAGAAGCTCGATGGGCATGTAGTTGACCGTCTGGATCTTCTTTTTAAGCACCACGGCTTTGAAGAGTGCATCGACGCAGAAATAGCCTTGCTGGTAGCCGTGCTGGGCAATGAGGAATGAAACGCTTCCCTGTTTGAGACATTCGGCATTTTTCTTCACCATGTCATATCCCATAATCTGAATGTCGCGGAGGTTGTTACGCAGCAGATAGTCGCCGAGGATGTGCGCCTTGGAACCCATTGTGATGCAATGGTGAACATGAGGATGCTCTTTGAAGAAATCTTCAAAGATGGTGTCATACTGCTGCTTGTTGCCGTCGAACGGAAGCTCGACATTGATGATATTGACAGCAGGAAAGTGGTCGCGCATATAATGGCGAAAACCTACCTCACGGTTCTCCTGTTGCTTACTGACGACCTTGCCGTTCTTCGTTACTTTCATAAACATGATCTCCTGCTGGTCGCGGGCTAAAAGCATGAGCATGCGGGCAGCAAAATAGCCGGAAGCAAAAGAGTCCTGCCCGAAAAATGCCAAAGGGCGAAGATCAGGCATATAAGAATCGAGAAGAACGAAAGGAATGGACGCTTCATGCAGACGGTCGGTCACACGCTTCGTCAGATCTAAACATGCAGGTACAATGACCATGCCATCAAGCTTGCCGTCAAGGCACGACATGGCTTCAGCAAAGTAGTTGTCAATATCGAAGCGGTCGAAATAGTGGATACTCACGGAGATATTGAAATCGTTACGGATCTCAGCGGCTTTCTTCACCCCTTGCTCCACTTCTTCCCAATAGGCTACCTGGTCGTGACGGGGAATAAGCACACAGAAATGATACGATTTATTATAGGCCAAAGCCGAAGCATAGATATTGGGCTCATAGTTCTGCTCCTTAAGCACCTTCTCTACTTTTTCCCTCGCCTTAGCTGACACATTCGGCCGATTGTGCAACACTCTGTCTACAGTGCCCACCGACACGCCGGCTTTGAGTGCAATGTCCTTTATCCTTATTCGTTCTGCCATATAACCCTATTATAATTGGTGGCAAAGATATTAAAAATGTACAATATACCCAAGAATAAACCCAAGAAAAAGGTTAGAAAGGCATTCCTACTGCGAAATGGAACGTGAAATCGCGACTAAAATCAGGATGGAAGATGGCATAATGCTCATCACTGTTGTTATATGCCGGATTGATGGCTTTCATACCCATATCAAATCTTAAAATGAAATAGCCGAAGTTGAGCCGCAGGCCCAGACCGTAGGCTACAGCTATCTGCTTGTAAAACTCGTTCCATTTGAACTGTCCCCCTGGTTGGTCAGGATAGTTGCGCAAGGTCCAGATGTTTCCGGCATCGATAAAAGCAGCGCCATTAAACTTCCAGAAAAGAAAGGTGCGGTATTCGGCATTGAGGTCGAATTTCATGTCACCGGTCTGGTTGATGAAGTCAATGCGTCCGTTCTTACCCCTGTATGAACCGGGTCCCAACTCTCTGACGCTCCATCCTCTGACACTGTTGGCTCCACCAGAAAAATATCTTTTTTCAAAGGGCAGCACGCTGCTGTTTCCGTAAGGGCAGGCAATACCAAAATCGGCATGAAGCGCCAGTGAGTTATGTTCATCAAAGGAGACGAGATGAGTATAGTCGAAGTCAAACTTGGCATACTGTGCATAAGCAATGCCAAAGAGCGTATGCTGCCCGTCTTTGTTTTTGCTGAACCTTAGTCCTGCCGACAATGAATTGAGCAGGTTTCCGGCTGTCTCTATATTGAATCGCAAGGCATCGGAGCCATGGGTATAGGTAAGACCAAACCCTACTTTCATAATAAACAAGTCCTCGTAGTTGTAGCGGAGGATCACGTTTTGATTGCTCACGCTGTCAAGATAATCGTGCTTGAACGTCTCGCTTATCCACGGCATGTATACATAGTTGATCTCGGGGACATCCAACCGATAGTTGATGCGTCGGTCTGGCGAGGTCCAACGGTAGCGCCAGGCCGCTGAGAAGACACGACGGTGGAACTCGGGACGGTTCTGCATGTCCCATGAGAGCGAAAGTTCCGAAGAAGCCGTGCTTCGTCTGCGCATGGTCTTGGAAGCGAAAGGAGCGATGAACCGCGGAAACTGAAGGCGCGCCTCGGCGCTCCATTCCATGAAGTTCTCGTCGTTGTAGCCTTCGAGACCTGTGATAGCTTCATAGGCTCCGCGCAGTTCAGCGCTGAATAGCTCCGATCCCCGGAAGAGGTTTCGGTTTTGGTAAGTTATTGACATTGCCGCTCCCAAGTCACCTGCAGTATTTGTTCCCTCCGGCTGCAAAGCGATGGTGGAGGGCTTGTTCGTATTCAACTGGATGTCGCAGTCCAGCAGCGTTGTATCCGGTTCCTCATGAAACTGGATATTCGTGTATCTCACGGCCGAGAGACGTCCGAAGTTGCGGTAAGTGTCTTCCAAAGCCGAATAGTTGTATGGAGCGCCTTCCCGGAGAAGCGTAGCGTTGTCGAGTACGCTGCGGCGTAGTTGGAGCTTTCCTTGGTCGCTTAAGAAGTTAATCTTACCGATGGTATAGCGTGGATGGTCTGTTTCGGGAGTATCGTTGTTTGCGCGGAACTTAATCAGATGGAGCGTCAGGTCCACGTCGTCTGCAGTAGATGCAGTATCGGCATCAAACTGGATGAAGTCCTTATGAAACTTATAATATCCGGAATCGAGCAGGATATCTGTGATTCGTTTTCGCTCATCGTCAAGCTTCTGCAGCGTGAAGGCACTGCCGGGGACCAATGCCGACGGCTGATAGCTCTTCTTGGACAGATGACTGGAATAATTGATTAAAATGCGGGCGATCGTCGTATCCTGAATATCGTATTTCACATGGCCGATCGTATACGGTTTCCCGGGATGAAGCGAGTAGATGGCAGTAAGCCTTCTGCCTTTTATCCTTGTGGAAAAGTCGACGGAGGCATGCATATAGCCCATGTTCTTCAGCGCATTGTGCAGGTCTTCAACAGACAGTCGCGCCTGAGTGCTGTCGAAAATGGCCGGCGCTTCACCCATTTTTTTTAGCGTGCGGTTAATCCATTTGCTACTGTCACGGCCAGAGATGGAATAAGTGCCTAAGGGAATCTTGAAAAGGGAGAACCATTTTGAGTTGGCTTTCTGACGAATATAGGGGGAGAGAGCAGAGACATTGAAGTTCTTTACGTCGGAACGTATTTCCACGCCCTCAAGAAGATAAGCATTCTCGGGGATATACTTTGAGGTGCTGCAAGCTCCTAAGAGCAGAACAAGTGCCAATATGAGGAATAACGCCTTTTTCAATGTCGTTTAATATAAATGTTGTTGCAAAGTTACGGAAAAATCAAGAAAAAGAAAAGGTTGCACCAAGAAAACCTTGGGCATCCCTAACTCCTGTATTCATCATAGGGACACCCAGGTCGCTTTCCCGAAAGGTATCGGCAGATTTATGCCCCACAAAAATAACAAATAACAAATAACAAATAACAATAAGGTCGTAACACATGTTTGCTCGCCCAAAAACACCACCCCCAAAAATAACAAATAACAAATAACAAATAACAATAAGGTCGTTCCACATGTCCTGTCACCCAAATTCGCCACCCCAAAAATAACAAATAACAAATAACAAATAACAATAAGGTCGTTCAATAGGTTCTCAAAATTTTTTTGAACCTCGCGAACATTATTATATATATAATTATAATAATGTATATAATCTATTTATATATTATTTATATCCTATTTATATCTCTTTCCGTCGTTTCAAAAAATTCTTCCCTAACGGACCCGCCGCATGTATGTTACGACCTTATTGTTATTTGTTATTTGTTATTTGTTATGATTGTGCCCGTACAGGGCTGCCTCGTCGGGGGCGATCAGACATGTGTTACGACCTTATTGTTATTTGTTATTTGTTATTTGTTATGCTTCGCCCGCAAAAGGGCTGCCTCGTCGGGGGCGATCAGACATGTGTTACGACCTTATTGTTATTTGTTATTTGTTATGATTGTGCCGTCGCGCACGGCAAATGACCGCCCCTGTTGAAGGAGAAAAATGTTTCACGGTAATTTGCGATTCCACTGCAATCGCGAGGCGATTCCACCGCAATCGCGCCGCCATCGTATGACAATTGCCGTTTCCGATGTTTCACGCGGCGTGCCGGTTCGTTACTCCCACGCGCGGAAACGACGGCAGCAAGCTTGCAATAGTCTGTAAATCAATCAGCTGTGCGAAAGTGACGGGTATTTTGACCCCACTGCTTGGAGGTTATGATTTTATTTCTTAACTTTGCAACCGTAAACACATGGATAAGCGCTTAAACCATCACTGAAACAAGTCTAATTTCTAAAATCTAACAATTATGTCAATCCGATACAAAGTAGTTCAATGCCATCTGAAGGACAGCACCATTAACGGCAAGTGGTACGGCAAGGCCGTCAGCCTGGGCACGGTCACCACGCGTCAGCTCGCCGAGGAGATCAGCCACTCCACGACCGTCACGCGCTCCGATGTCGCCGCCGTGCTCATAGAGCTCTTCAACGTCATGAAGGAGCACCTGCTCAACTCCATGACTGTCCAGCTCGACGAGATCGGCTCCTTCCGCGTGGGATTCAAGTCTGAGCCCAGCGACAAGGAGGAGGATTTCAAGGCCAACAACATCAAGCGGTACCGCATCCTGTACCGTCCCGTGACCACCTTCACGCCCAACGGCCACGTCGGCGAAAAGGGATGCCGCCTGGGCTCCTACACCAAGACGCTGTTGGAGGGTGTCACCGCCGAGCCGCTGTACAAGACCAAGAAGAAAGCCGCCGCGGGAACCACACCCACCACGCCTACGCCCGAGCCATGACGATTGCGGGGTGCGGCGCTGCAAAAGCATCGGAATGTACACGGTAAGCGTATCGGTATTCACGTATTGCCACAAAAAAACTGATCAAGAGAGGAGGCTTTCCCAGTTTTGTTAGTCTTTTGTGGAAGGTTGCCAACGGTCTGGCAATAGGTTTCTATAATTCTCCAAT
>Ga0256406_1000420_pt1 | contig 78519 bp, 72 predicted proteins | sample RumenRJG_03DNA_FD_185986 | JGI IMG/M metagenome (GOLD analysis project Ga0256406, IMG submission 185986) | Bovine rumen microbial communities from Lethbridge, Alberta, Canada - RJG_03 | ecosystem: Host-associated > Mammals > Digestive system > Stomach > Rumen | place: Canada: Alberta | collected... | reverse complement strand
CACTGTCCGAAACAGCTTACGCATCCGGACGATCGCCACTGCTCGAAGTAACCCCGGTATCCGAAAATGCTCCGGTATCCGAAGGCTCCTGTGCGTCAGCACCGCCGTCTGATGATGCAGCCCCGGCCGTCTGTACGGCTGCCTGAAGCTGAGGATTTCTCCTCTGGGCGAAAGCAGCTCTGCGTGCTTCTTTCTTTTTTCCCAAAAAGTCAATCGACGTTTTTACAATAACCTTATCGAAGATCATGAACATGCCCGGCAGTACGAAGAGAACCGTCACCATACTGATCAAAGCGCCTCGAGCAAGCATCATACAGATGGATTTGATGATATCGATGTTCGAATACATCGCAACTCCGAAGGTCGCTGCAAAAAATGCCGCTCCGGAAGTAATGATCGAACCCATGCAGGCTCTATGCGCGATCTGCACGGCCTCTTTTTTCTCATGTCCTCTCTGACGTTCCTTCTGATAACGGCTCGTCATCAGAATCGCATAGTCAACGGTCGATCCCAGCTGCACCGTGCCAAGTACGATACTCGTCACGAAGGAAACCGAGGTTCCCGTATAGTACATGATTGCCATATTGACGAAGATGGCAAATTCGATCGTAACCTCCAGAATGAACGGAAGGGAGAACGATTTAAATACCATCAGAATAATGAAGAAAATGATGATCAGGGATGCGGAGTTTACATGCATGAAGTCCACATTCGTGACATCCACCAGATCATGAGTCAGCGGAGCCTCGCCGATCAGCATCGCTCCCTTGTCATACTTCTTCAGAATGCTGTTGATCTGATCGATCTGCTTATTTACCTCATTGGATCCGGTATAATACGCCGTGCTGACAAACATCAGCTCATGATCGTCACTCTGCAGCATGTCTTTTACATCTGCAGGGATCATAGAATCCGGTACGGATGATCCGACGAGGGAATTCAGACCAAGTACGTAATTGACGCCGTCTACGTCATCGATCTGATTCATGATCGCAACTTTATTTTTTACCGGAATGTCCTTGTCCATGACTACGATATGCATCGTACTGCTTCCGAAATCATCCTCCACCCTCTGCTGCGCCACCATGGAGGGAAGCGACTTCGGGAGAGAACCGGACATATCATAGTAGTTCTTTACATGGTTGTTTCCATATACCGCCGGGATAAACATGATCAGGAAAATGACCATCCAGACCTTATAGTGCTTTGTGATAAAATCGGAAGCCTTTTCCAGATGTCCCAGAAGCGGTTTATGTGTTGTCTTCTGGATCGGCTTATCAAAGAGCAGCACCAGAGACGGAAGAACCGTCACGCAGGTAAGCACACCGAAGACAACGCCCTTCGCCATAACCAGTCCCATGTCAAAGCCGAGAGTAAACGACATAAAGCAGAGTGCTATGAATCCGGCAATGGTTGTTATCGAGCTTCCGACGATGGATTTAAACGTATTGGAAATCGCATGACCCATCGCCCGGTTGTTGTCTCCCGGGAATCTCAGTTTATTCTCCCGATAGCTGCCCAGAAGGAAGATCGAATAGTCTGTCGTAACACCCAGCTGCAGCACGGCGGCGACCGCCTTTGTAACGTAAGAGATGGAACCGAAAATCATGTTTGTTCCCATGTTGTAGATAATGGCAAAACCGATATCCACCAGGAAGAGGAACGGTACCACGAAGGAATCCGTGAGCAGGAGCATCGCTGCCAGACAAAGTACAACGGCGATCGTTACATAAATCGGAAGCTCTTGATTGGTCAGGTCCCGAAGGTCATTCATGATGGCCGTAATACCGCTGACGTAGGTGTCTTTTTTTACGATCGAGCGAATCTGATCCACCGCCTCCATCGTTGTGTCTGCGGAGGAAGTGTCATCAAACATCGCAAGCATCATCGTGGCATCGCCCTTGAAAAATTTATCTCGCAGATCCTGCGGGATCATATCCACCGGAAGGGAGATGTCCGCCACATCATCGTACCAGAGCACATCCTTCACATGCGGAACCGCTTCGATGTCCTTTTCCAGCTTCGCTACATCCTTCATGCTGTTATTGTCCACCACAATCATGGAGAAGGATCCCATCCCGTACTCATCAACGATGATGTCCTGACCCTTCATGGTATCCAATGATTTCGGCAGATACGTCAGCAGATCATAATTGGTCTTTGTGTGAAAATACCCGTATGCTGACGGAAACAGCATAACAACCGCCAGAATCAAAATCAGTATTCTGTGTCTGGCGATCCACTTGCCCACTTTTATCATTTTTCTCTCAACTCCTTACCCGGCAAATACCTGTACCCTACTGTGCACAATGTGTCATAAAATTATGCGTCACAAACCATTAATGAAAGGATGTGCCACAAAACTATGCGTCACAAACTACTAACGAAAGGATGTGACGCTAACTGCGATCTAACGGTTCAGCCGATCCGGAAAAGCTTTAAAGCTTTGACCTCTGAACCCCTTCATAACATGGAATATGTTAGTTCACAAATGACCAACGGTCAATAATTAGGTTTCACAAAAAATAGTCGAATTAAAAATGAATATTGGTCACTTTTAATAATTGACCATCGGTCATTTAAGTGAAATAATTCTTATGTATACCTTTTATCCCATAAAGGGCAAAATTCATGGTACAAAACCCTTTGCCCCTTGTGTATGAAATATATACTTTCGGTATCTTCTGATTATTGATATAATGTAATTGTGATTTTTCCCGGAGTCGAAAGCTCCCGGACTTCTCTCATCGCTTTTTCATCGAGAGAACCCCGGGTTCTCGGGATCGGATAATATGGCGCTGCTCCAATGATACGGCACCGCTGTAGAATGGAAGGGAAACAGAAAGGACAAATGCAAACCATGAGTAAGGTAGATGTGAACAAGCAGAATAAGCGGAATTCTCTTTTGACAAATGCCTACGATCTTTTCGTGAATCAGGGTTTTAATAAAACCACGATCTCGGATATCGCCAAGAACTCCGGACTGGCAAAAGGAACTTTTTATCTGTATTTTAAGGATAAATTTGATCTGAGAGATGAGCTGATCGCGCGAAAATCTGCCCAGCTTCTCCTGGAAGCTCAGCAGGCGATGAAGGTCCGCCCGGTTCCGATCCGGGGGCTTGAGGACTATCTCCTGGCAATGGTCGATTATGTTCTGAATTATCTGCAGCGCAACAAGATGCTGCTGAAATTCATTTCCAAGAATCTCTCCTGGGGTATTTTCCGCCACGCGGTCGAGAAAACCGCAGAGAACCCCTCTTCCAGCAACCTCGGGGAATTTTATGACAATTATCTGATGGCGCTGAAAGCAGACAATTACGAATGCGATGATCCGGAGCTTTTGCTCTTCACAATCATCGAACTGGTAAGCTCCACCAGCTTCAGCTGCATCATGTATGAATCTCCCTGTACCATGGAGGAATATCTCCCTCACCTGCACCAGACCATTCATCTGATTCTGGAGGGTTACCGGCTGCCGAAGAGAGAATCTGACACAAGGGAACCTGCCACGGAAGCAACAGCGGCCGCCGTCTGAATCTGATGTACTGTATAAGCTCTTCGAAAACGCAGAAGGGCTCGTCGCATTAGATATTGCGTCAGCGTCCTTTTTTTACGCAAACAGTGAGCCGCCGCCAAATGCGAAATATTCCTGTGCGACGGGCGTCGCGAAAGCGAAATAAAACCCGCACAGCGTGTTTTTTTCTCGTTGGCCATAGATAAGTCAAAGTAGTGATCGAAGTACCATCCGTAACGGCAATGGGCTGTCTGGATGGTACTTGTCTCGAGAGGTGTACCTTCATAATTCGTGATTTGGCTACAGGACGGTAATCGCAGTGGTGGATGTACCATCAGAAATGACAGCGGATAATTTTGGATGGTATTTGTCTGAAGTAGTTACCATCCAGATTTAATTTCTGGCAGACGAATGGTAAAAACAGAGGCGGAAGTACCATCCCAAAAGGCTATGAACAGTTTTGAATGGTATTTGTCTGGAACAATTACCATCCGGATTTAATTTCTGACAGATGAATGGTAATAATAGAAGAGAAAGTACCATCCGAAACGCCAATCGGCTGTCTGGATGGTACTTGTCTGGCAGCGGGACTGTTGCACAAATGCGAAAGTCCCTTTGCGATTTCGAATACCTGCATTATAACATCGTACGGATCTGCATTACACCACCGAACGGATCTGCATTACAGCATCGTACGAATCTGCTTTCCTCCGATCCAGGAGGTTACATTCTCAAAAGCCATAACCGCTCTGCGGTCAATGGATTCTCTCGTATCAAACCCTACATGCGGGGTGCACACCAGATTCGGCGCACCGAGCAGCGGATGACCTGCCGGAAGCGGCGGATCCTTTTCAAAAACGTCGATGCCCGCTTTAATCCGTCCCTTTCGGAGCGCATCAGCAAGCGCATCCGTATCCACAACCGGTCCGCGAGAGGTGTTGATGAGGATTGCACCCTGCTTCATCTCCTCGATTTCCTTCCCTCCGATCAGTCCCTTCGTCTCCGGTGTCAGCGGTGTATGAATCGACACAATGTCCGCTTCCTTCATGACCTCATCCAGCGTTTTGTATTCTAAACCGAGATCCAGCGCTGCCTGCTTTCGGCTGTGGCTGTACCCGATCAGTCTGCATCCAAATGCCTTGAAAATCTCTGCCGTACGGCATCCGATTGCGCCGGTACCGATGATTCCCACGGTCCGACCTGCCAGCTCATGGCCCTGCAGTCCTGCCTTTCCTTTTCCTGCCTGAACGGCATCATTGCAGCTGCTGATATTTCTAAGGCAGTCGAGAGCAAGACCTACCGCCAGCTCCGCAACGGCATCATTGCAGTAACCGCCGGTATTCGAGATTTTAATATTCTGCGCCTTGCAGGCATCTACATCCACATGATCAATTCCCACAAACGCAACCGAAATAAATTTCAGGTTCGGATCCGCCTGAATCACCTCACCGGGCAAAGGATGATTTGCAATCATCAGTACATCCGCACCGCTGCTTCTCCGCTTCAGTTCTTCAACATCCGTCGAAAATGTATCATATGCAGTGAAGTCATGTCCCTCCTTTGTCAGACCTGCCGCCAGTCGGTCCAGCGTATCTTTTTCAATCCCAAGCGGCTCCATCAATACAATCTTCATCCTTCACCTCCGTAAACAATGTTTCACTCACATGAATAATCTGTTTTTCAACACAGCTTCATTTTGTCTGCGTTTATATCGTATCATACTTTTCTTCTTTTTTTATAAAAGTTCCTTCATTCAGCTCCTTAAATGCCTGATACAACTCTTCCTCAGAATTCATGACAATCGGTCCGTACCATGCAACCGGCTCATCCAGGCGGACGGAGCTCATGAAGAGAATCTCCGCCTGCCTCTGAAACAGCGAATCAAACAGCGCGCCGTCAGCAGTAGCCTTTTCGTAACTGCTCACACACCACTCAGATATCTTAAGGACAGTAACGCTTTTTCATCCCATCTGTTTATTTCTTCGACGGATTATCTCTTGATTCCCTCCGGCTCCTTCGGTAAAGTAATACTCACAGGCACGGAAAGGAGTAAAAATAAAATGAATTCAGATGCACACAATCCGGAAAAATCCTCCGGATCGGCTGCTCCACATAAGAGAAGACCGCATTACAGCGGAAGGTATCCCAGGAAATATTCGGAAAAATACAAGGAGCTGAACCCCGAAAAGTACGGAGATACCATTGAAAAGGTAATCAGAAAAGGCAGCACTCCCGCAGGAATGCATATCCCGATCATGGTAGAAGAGATTCTTGACATTTTGAAGATCCAGCCGGGCATGATCGGTCTCGACTGCACCCTTGGGTACGGCGGTCACAGTTCCAGAATGCTGGAAAAGCTGCAGGGAAAGGGCCATCTCTACTCACTCGACGCCGACCCCCTGGAAATCCGAAAGACGGAATCTCGCATGCGCGCCAAGGGATTTGGCGAAGATATCTTCACTCCCATCCATATCAATTTTGCGAATATTGATCAGGTTTCTGCGAAATACGGGCCCTTTGATTTTGTTTTGGCCGATCTCGGCGTGTCCTCGATGCAGATTGATAACCCCGAAAGAGGCTTTTCCTACAAGACAGACGGTCCGCTTGACCTGCGGTTTGACCCGGAGAAGGGCGAACCCGCCTCTGAAAGGCTTGCGCATCTCACACGGGACGAGCTTGTCGGACTCCTCATCGACAATTCGGACGAACCATATGCAGAGGAAATCGCCGACGCGGTCCTGCAATCCTATCGCCGCAGGCGCCCGCTGGAAACAACCACAGATCTCCGCGTGTTGATCGAGGAAACGCTGACGAAAACACCTCCGCTCCGCCGCGCATCTAAAGAGGAACAGGAAGAAGTTGTCAAAAAATCCTGTGCCCGCGTCTTTCAGGCGCTCCGTATCGACGTAAACAGCGAATTTGAGGTGCTCTATGCATTTCTCGACAAGCTTTCCTCTGTCCTGAAACCCGGTGGCAGAGCTGCCATCCTCACTTTCCACTCCGGTGAGGACCGGCTGGTAAAGCAGGCCTTTAAACAGGGCGCCCGGGATGGCCTGTACACAGCGGTCAGCCGCAACGTCATCCGTCCCTCCCGCGAGGAATGCTACCGGAATCCGAGGGCACACTCCACAAAACTGAGATGGGCGATCCGCTGATGAGCAGTCACGCTTTATTCTCATAACGGAAGAAACATCCCGTACACGTGTCGAAATCTTCCTTTTTCGTTAGGTATCAAAGAGTGATTGTCTTCTCAGAAGGCAATCACTCAGAAAGCATTGTATTTTTCTAAACAATTCATAGGTTTTTCAGGAACTTGTCTGGGAGACAGTACCCTGTTCATCCTCAGTATTTTGACCAGACCCTGCATTCTGTTTTCCGGTATATTTCCAAACTATTGTATACTCTTTATTCTCAGCCTCCCCTAGCTTCTCTATATAATTCTCTATTAGTTTTTGAGCTCGCTCTTGAGCTGTAAGAAGAAGACCAGAATTTGCCTCAACGGTTTTTCTCATATTTATCTGTGCTTCATCAATTGCATTTGTCTGATCCTCTGCAGTGATCTTATTTCGAATAATAGAATCCTGCGAATAGATGTAAGAATTTTCATTCAAGCTTTTCTCATCAATTGAAATTCCCAAAACCTTCGCATTCGGCATCGTCAAAGTAACCGTATCTCCTTTAACTGACATTTCCACCTCGGACATATCAATGCCAAGTGTGGCAATTCCGGTGTATTCAATCCAGAATTGCCTATCACTTTTAAGAAATTTTATCGCACCTCCTTCTTTTGTCGACTTTGCAACATTGTGGTAATAACAATCCAATGTGGCCAACTGGCAAATATTACGCACCTGCTCAATATTCGGTTCCTTTTGCTCCAAAAACATTTTTTTCGAGCTACACCCAGATAGAAACGATGAAATCAGAAGAATTGTTATTAGAATAACATCTAATCTTTTTCTTGCCTCACGCCTCTTCATCTCATTTCACCTCCACAGTATAACCATCGTCAAGCTGTTTTACCCACGGCTCAATGAGGGCTTTGATTGAGCTGACCGCATTTTCCTTTGCCATGGAAAGCAATTGTTCTTCTTTTTCTGCCTTATTCTTTAAATCTTTCATGCTTTTCTTATAAGCTTCTTGTGAAACCGTCTCCGTTTCATACTTCTTCTTCTCAAAAATAAAATCGAGGGATCCCATATCTACCGAAACCTTTTGAACACTCGGGTCTGGAATGGTAATTGTGATAACTTTCTTGTCTTGATCAGTGTGAACATTTATCTTTGTGATATCAATTCCTGCTGTGACCACTCCCTCATAAGCAACATAATATTTCGGTGTCTTACCATCCTGCGTATATACAGTGGTAATCCCATTATATGTATACTCTAACGTCGATAAATCATTTGTCTCAAGCATTTTTTCCAACGAGGACTGTGTTATGGTCGTTACTCTTCCTTCATTTCGCGAAGAAACAAGAAACCATATTCCAAGCACTACCACAATAATCAGAAAAGGAACAGTGATCTTTGCAAATAAAAATTTCCTCGATCGCCTCACAGGATTCCCCGATCTCTCCTTTTTTACGGACGAAGCCATCCTGTCAAGATCCTCAAAATCTGATTTTCCTTTTAAATTTGGGGCAGTGGTATTTTCTCCCAAACTATTTTTATTTTTTCCTTCTTTCATAAAATCCCCTCACCTAAATTAAGTAAAAATAGCCGATTCACATCTAAAATCAAGTATACTCTTGGCTTTAAAATCTTTCAATTAACCATTTCTATTTTCAAATTTTTAAAATATTCTTGATTGCAACTTTTATAGATATTTGCATCAAAGAAAAAATGCCAGGAATCCTCTAACTATCGGGAATCCTGGCACAATGGTCTTTTCACGCTTACTCTGTGATCATTTTCTTCAGAAGCCGGATATGCTCCGGCTCCGTTCCGCAGCAGCCGCCCACGATTCTGGCTCCGGCGTCTGTAAGAGGTTTCATCTGCGCCGCGAAAGCTTCCGGCCCGAGATCGTAGATGGCAATCCCTTTGTCATCAATTCTCGGCATTCCCGCATTCGGCTTGGCGATAACCGGTATGCTGCAGTTTTTCGCGAGATAACGGATGATGCTTTCCATCTGATCCGGTCCGTTGCTGCAATTCAAGCCCACGGCTGCTGCTCCCATTTCCTGAAGAATGGCCGCTGCATCAAAGATATTTCCATCGAAAAAGCACTTTCCGTCTGCATATACGGAAAAGGTGCAAAGTACCGGAAGATCACACACAGAGGAGATGGCATCAAGCGCAATCGAGGTCTCATCGGAGGACATCATGGTTTCTACCGCCATCAGATCCGCCCCGGCATGGTACAGGATTTCCGCCTGTTCTCTGTAAATATCAAAAATCTGCTCGTAACTGGCATCGCCGCCGGCAGAATCCGGCACCAGACCGGTCGGAGACATATCTCCCGCCACCAGAACTTGTCCCTTTGCCACCTCCTGAGAAAGGGCAAGCAGACGCTTATTCATCTCCTCCATCTTGTCTGCGAGACCGAAGCTGTCCAGTACTTTCCGGTTTGCCCCGAAGGTCGGCGCGTACAGGATGTCCGAACCAGCCTCTACAAATTCTCTCTGCAGCTGCTGAAAAACATCCGGATGATCCAGGATCCATGCCTCTGTGCTACCCCCCTTCGGCATACCCCGCATGGAGAGATTCGTGCCCGTAGCTCCGTCCAGGCAGACGATCCGCTTGTCAGTAAGTTCTTTAAATTCACTCTTATTCATCTGTTACCCTCGCTTTCTGACAGGCATCCGCCTGCATTTTCTCCTTGGTACTGTTCCCACAAAAAAACAGCTAAGATTTTACACTACCTTAGCCAGAGCATTACTTTACTGGCTGTTATTTCCCGGAACATTTATCCTGCAGATCCTCTCTCAGCCTTCTGATATATGCCGGGGTTGTCCCACAGCATCCGCCGACAATCCCGGCACCGGCAGATACGAGCTTCTGCACGTGCCGGGAAAATAATTCCGGCGTAAAGCTGTAGCTCATCTGTCCTGTAGCGTCCCGATGCGGAAGACCGGCATTCGGCTTCGCGACAATCGGAATATGAACACTTTCTGAAATAGCTGCAATAATCTGCTCCAATCCATCCGGACCATAGCAGCAGTTAATGCCATAGGCAGAGGCGCCCGCTTTCTCTGCCAGGGGCCCGCCTTCGAAAATGTCACCTCCGTAATAGGTGCTTCCGTCCCTCCTGACCGTCAGGGTACAGATCACCGGGGCGTCACACACCGATTTTACCGCCTCCACTGCAAGGATGGCATCCTGCACAGCGAGCATGCTCTCTGCTGCAAACAGATCACACCCTGCTTCATAAAGAACCAACGCCTGCTCCCGATATGCCTCAAACATTTCCTCCCGGCTTCCGTCTCCGCCATTTTCCTTCAGAATCATGCCCGTAGGCGCCAGGTCCCCCGCAATCAATGCCCTTCCAGCCGCTGCCCGCTTTGAGATTTCCATAAGCTCCCGGTTCATCCTGATCACCTGATCCGCAAGCCCATATCTCTGAAGCATGATGCGATTTGCCCCGAAGGTCGGTGCATAGATAATCTGAGAGCCCGCATCTACGTACTCCCTCTGAAGCTTCTCCACCTTCTCCTTATGCTTCAGCGCCCAATCCTCTGTACAGCACCCGTGAGGCATTCCCATGCGATAGAGGTTCGTCCCCATCGCGCCGTCCAGAAAAACAAGCCCGTGCCGCGTCATCTCCTGAAATTCATTCTTTGTCATGGCATCAACCTCCGAATTCGTCAGATTCTTCAGATCCCTATTTGAACCGATCCGTACATAGGCATCTGCAGCTTTAGAAACTTATTATAAATGTCTCCCAACTTTTTGAAAAGTACGTAAATATCTCTAAAAAACCTTATAAAAATGCCGCCCGGAGAAATTCATTCGCAGGCGGCATATATCATATATCAATATTTCATTTGTCTGTTTATCCGTATATCAATTGAATGCCATGCTCCTCACAGCATTTTATCCATTCCGGAGAAGGCTGTTCATCTGTCACAAGATAATCAATATGATCAAGATCTGTCAGCTTCAGAAACGCAGTGTTATCAAATTTCGTATGGTCGGCAAGGAGCGCCACTTTTTCCGCATTTTCCAGCATCACCCGCTTGATCTCTGCCTCGCTTTCATAGGAGTCGTATATTCCATCGGGTTTCAGACCTTTGCAGCTGATCACCGCGAGCTTTGCATTATAGCCGCGAAACACATTTTTTGCCGTTTCTCCCTGAAAAGACATAGATTTTTCATTAAAAATCCCGCCAGTACAGATAATGCTGAAGCTTCCGGATTTAACCTCTGAAAAAAGCTCCGAAGAATTTGTCACAACCGTCAGCTTTGCCTCATCCTTTATTGCCTTCAACGCTTCAACCACTGTCGTACTGGAATCTGTAAACAACGGTGAATTCTGAGAGAGAAGTTCAGCGGCGTTATTCGCGATTCGTCTCTTCGCATCCAGATTTTTGCGCTGACGCTCATAAAAATGTACGTTTTCTCTTCCCTGCTGTCCATTCCATATGGCTCCGCCGTGGATACGCGTCACAAAACCGGTTTCCTCAAGTTTATCCAGATCCCGCCTGACCGTTTCTTCCGTCACATTCCAGTTGCTGCTCAGCTCTGAGATGCTCACCTTCCCATTCCCTTCAATGTAAGCCTTGATCTGTTCGATCCGATCACGACCGGAAAGTTTAGCCATAATCCCTTTCCTCCTTTCATCAGTCGTCATTATCGTAAGATGGGAATATCTATTTTTAATATTAGTGGTTTTTTCTTGAGATTTCAACAAAAAATGGGCGGATTTCGCCAAAACAAAACCCGTCCTTTCAAGAAAACCATCATTTTACAGTCTGAAATTGACCGATTCTTTGTTTGTCCGCAAAAGCGCCTTTCTTATTCGTAATACTTCTCTCTGTCCAGAACACCTTCCTTGAAACTGATAATCACATCTGTCGCAGCATCGCCGATAACGTTCAGCGTAATTACCGCCATACCCGGGAGGTAATTCATCGCAAGCACCAGGGAATAACCGATCATACACAGCTCTGTATTCATTCCAAGTCCCATCATTACCACATAAACCATGGTTGTTCCCGCAACTGGAATTGCCGGTGTTCCCATCGCCGTACAAATTGATAGAAAGGCAGCTACAGCCAGCGTCACCGGAGTGATCTCAAGCCCTGCAGCTGTCGCAATGAAGGTGATTGCAATCATGTGCATCGCGGTCGTACCGTTCATGTTGATCGTCATTCCGGTTGGAAGTACAAAGCTCGAGATTTCTTCCGAGCATCCCAGCTCCTCAGTACATGTCTTTGTGTTTAATGGAAGTGTCGCGGCGGATGAATTCGTCGCTGCCGCAAAAAGGCCGACCTTGAATACCTTTTTCATGAACGGTATAGGATTCAGCCGTGTCGTCAGGAAAATGCCTGCCGGGTAAATTGTACAAACCAGAAACAGGCTGACTACAATTGTTGTAACCATCCATACCAGAGTCGGTTTGATATATTCTGTTCCGTATACAGCCAGCGCTCTTGTAATCATGCAGAATATAGCGACAGGTCCGATACGGTTTATCAGAAAGTTCAGCCAAATCTGAACAACCTCGCCGAGATTTTCAAGAACCTTTTTCAGCGGCTCTGCCCGCTCTCCCATTTTGGTCATACAAAGGCCCAGAATAATCGAAACTACAACAACCGCCAGAATCGAATTATTCGAGGAGAAGGCTGTGAAGATATTGCTCGGGATGGCATTAATCAGCGTGACAAGCGGATTATATCCGTCCATGGTTGTGATCGCGTCTGCCGCCTTCGTCGGCAGGCTCACGTCAAACCCTCCCGTTTCCTTAACACAATACGCCGCCGCTCCGGCCAAGAAAGCCGCAACCGCATAAAAACAAACATATGTTATAAATGTTTTCCCTGCAATCCTTCCCAGCTTTTTCGGGTCTGCCAGCGAGCACAGAGCCAGCGAAAGCGAGGTAAGAACAAGCGGTACAATCGCCATCTGCAGCCCTCTCATAAAAAACTGGCCGATAATATAGAAGAGCCCAATCCCATTAAACCCTTTGGTCGCCGTTATATCCTGAAACAGAATAGCATTTACGATTCTCCAGCCGGCATTGTTTTCTCCTCCCACCGCATTCCGGATCAGAATCGCTGCGATTCCGCAGATAAATCCCATGACAACCGCAAGGATCATCCTCGAAACGATTGTTCTTTTTTTCTTTTCATCCTTCTCCGATCCCATAAAAACCTCCCATGCCACCTCTTCCCGGGTGCAAATGGATGAATACTAATACATCATCTGAATGTTCTTTTCCTCACAGAACTGAATCCACACCTCGGACGGTTTTCGGTCCGTAATAATATAATCCACCTTTTCGAAATCCATCAGCTTCAAAAAAGCCACCTGGTCAAACTTCGTGTGATCTACCATAAGAACCACTTCCTTCGCCTGCGCAAGCATCGAGCGCTTCACATCTGCTTCGCTTTCATAGGAATCCATAACCCCCACATCCATACAGATTCCTTTACAGCTGATGACGGCAAGATCTACATTAAATCTTTTCACTGTCTGCTTCGTAATTTCGCCTTGAAAAGATAAAGACTGTTTGTTGAAGATACCTCCCGTTGAAATCATCGAAAAAGAAGCTTCCGGAATCATGTGAAAAATTTCAGCGGAGTTCGTAACTATCGTCAGATCCGTTTTGTCTTTTAGCTCTGCAAGTCCTTCCGCCACTGTTGTGCTAGAATCTGCGATCAGGGTTCTTCTGCCACTGATAAAACCGCGCAGTTTCTTTGCAATTTCCTTTTTTTCACGGAGATTTTTTACTCTTCTCTGATAAAAAAATATTCCCTCTGTGGAAGATTCGGTCCTCCAGACAGCCCCTCCATGTGTCCGCGTAATACACCCTTCCGCTTCAAGCCTGTCAAGGTCCCTGCGAACCGTCTCTTCCGTAACCTGGCATTCTTTTCTGAGCTCCTGAACACGTATGCTTCCTTCTTTTTCAATCCTGTCGCGGATATAATCCAGTCGTTCCCTCGTTTTCATAGAAGCCCTTCTTATCTGCTCTGGCAGTCGTTGCGTATAGAATCAGGCGTATACAGCCGCTGCCATCTCGTTCATTTTGCGAATATCTTCTTCCGCAAGTACTACATCAGCAGCGACAACATTCTGTTTTACCTGATCCGGTGATGTTGCGCCTGTAAGAAGATTTACAGTTTCCCCCTGATTCATGATCCATGCAAGGTTAAGCGCTGCAATCGAGCAGTTATACTTGTCTGCAATCGGTTTGAAACCATCCAGCATATCATGCACTCTCGGTCTCACATCCGGCTGCCAGAGCGGCTTATTCGCACGCGCATCTCCAGGACCCGGTACAAAATCTCTTGAAACCGCCCCTGTCAGAAGGCCCTGCTCAAGCGGAGAATATGCCTGCATTGTTATCTTGTACTTCTCACAGATCGGCAGAAGATCTTTTTCAATATCTCTGGAAAGAACATTATACTTGCCCTGGACCAGATCAAGCTCGCCGTTTGCCACATATTCTTTGATCTGATCAATGCTGACGTTTGCAGCTCCGATCGCACGGATCTTTCCCTCTTCCTTAAGGCGGTTCAGCTCACCGACTGTTTCCGCAATCGGCGTCTCAAACGGTGCTACAGACGGCCAATGGGTCATATAAAGATCAATGTGATCCGTTCCAAGCCTTTCCAGCGATTTCTCAACCTCTCTTCGGATGGATTCCGGGGTAAGCAGCTTGTAAAGCTGTCTGTCACCAACCTTGTTCCAGACAGAGCCCTTGCCCTCGTATACTCCACCTTCGCCGCCCCAGATGACGCCGCACTTCGTAACAACAACAACCTTATCCCGGTCAACCTCTCGAAGCGCTTTTCCGACAATCCGCTCACTATTCCCGAAATTATAGCCCGGAGCGGTATCAATCATATTGATTCCGTCATTTACCGCCTCCACGATCGTATCGATACACTGGCGCTCATCAATATCGCCGCCCCAGGCAGGGCCGCCGCCGATCGCCCATGTTCCAAGTCCCATTTTGGATACTCTAACTCCAGAACTTCCCAATTCCATATATCTCATTCTGATTTTCCACCTTTCTTCTGTGCTTCGCTGATGCTTTTCAGTTCTTATTTCATTTTACCGGATACTGCCTGCGATATTCTTCCATCTGACGATCCCACATCTCCCGGTTCTTCACGCCTGTCGTCGCTCCAATACTCTGAATAGCAAGCGATGCTGTTACATTTCCATATTCTGCACACTCACGGAGACTTCTGTTCTCAAGCAGCCCTGAAATAAATCCCGCCGCAAAATTATCGCCTGCTCCGATCGTGTCAATTGCCGTAATCCCCTTCATGGCGGGAACGATAAACGCTTCACCGTTCTTCTGCTTGATGAAGACTCCGTCTTTTCCAATCTTAATCACAACACATTTCACGCCGTAGGAAAGAATTTTTTCCGCAACCTTCGGGATTTCCTGCTCGCCTGTCATAAGTCTCGCTTCATCGTTATTTGGGAAGAAGTAATCAACGTAGCTCAGTGCTTCCGCCACATCATCCAGCGTCTCTCCGAGCCGCGGCTTAATCATATCCGCACAGATAACCATTCCAGCTTCTTTTGCTTTATCAAAAATCTCAACCAGAGCCCGGTTGTCCAGACGCGGATTATTGAAAAAACTTCCGTAAGACAAAACCCGCGCTCTCGTCGTCTTCTCGATATCAATATCCTCGATAGATTCCTTCCAGAGGCTCCCGTTTCGGTTTGAAACAAACGTTCGCTCTCCGTCGGCTGTTACCAGACCGATATTAATTGACGTATCAATTCCGTCGCGGACTTTCATTCCCTCCGTATTTATTCCGTTTTTCTCACAGTGCTCCAGAATGAAGTTTCCAACAGCATCGTGTCCGACCATACTTACAAGGCCGACCTTGTGTCCGAGCCTGGACAGCACGGTCGCCTCATTGATTGCGTCTCCCCCGATTGTCATCGAAATCTGCTCGAGCGGATAGGATTCGCAATCAAAAATATTTTTGCTCACTGGCTGAAGCGGAATATCCACAATCGCGGCGCCGACACATACAACATCAAGTAGTTTATTCAATGTAACAACCAACCTTCCTGTTTCCTTAGATCAATACGAATTCTCCAGAATTTTCTTTTCGAAACCATCTTGACCGGGGATTCTTTTACGAAGCCCTCATTATCGAAGATCTGCCTTATCCCCGTCACCAAACAGTTCAATCTTGTACTTCGCACGATCCTTTACTGCCTGACGTACCGCTCTCTCAAGCTCCAGGAACGAGCTGTCTGTATTCTTCCGAATTGCACCCATGGCTGCATCGCAGAGTTCTGTGTGAATATTTATTTTTGCGATTCCGCAGGAAATTGCATGACGGATGTCCTCATCGCCGATACCAGATGCTCCGTGAAGTACGAGCGGAACATCCACCGCATCGCGGCATTTTTCAACCACATCAAAGTTCAGCTTCGGTGTTGCGCTGTAATGACCATGTACATTTCCAATTGCTACAGCAAGTGAATCGCATCCGGTACGCTCCACAAACTCAGCCGCCTGCGACGGATCCGTATACGCATAAGCCGCAAGAGCTTCTTCGTATACCGTCTCATTTCCTACATGCCCAAGCTCCGCTTCTACCGGAATGCCTAGCGGGTGGAAGTAGTTTACCGCAGTCCGTATCTCTTTGATATTCTCCTCAAACGGAAGGGCAGATGCATCCCTCATGACAGAGTTCATTCCATGCGTATATGCATTTTTGATAATATCCATGCTGCGACCGTGATCCCAGTGTGTGATAACCGGAATCTTTGCCTCTTTCGCCATCGAAACCATCATCCAGCAAAAGTCCTCAAAGGATGTATTCCCAACAAAACCGGTTCCGAATGAGATTATGATTGGCGCATTTTCCTCTTCTGCGGCATCAATGACTCCCATCAGCATCTCTGCGTTCCACACATTGAAATGCGGAATGGCAAACTGTCCCTCTTTTGCTTTATTCTCCCAGAATTTGATATTTGCAAGCATATTATTTTCCTCCTGTTCGCTTATGTTAAATTATGACTCAGATCCGCCGATACGGATGACACCCTTGATCATGTCCTGTTTCTTCACCGGATCAATTGCCTCTTCGAAGGCAGATTGAATATCCTTATAGTCATAGATTCCTGTGACCATATCCTTTACATTAAACTTTCCTGTTGCAATCGCTTCTATGGTCTGCGGGAAATTATTGCAGTAACGGAACGTTGTCATGATGGTTACTTCTCTGTTGATTTTTCCAAAATCAACAGGCACCGGCTTCGCCTGTGTTCCAACCATCATTACCTTTCCGGCAAAAGCAACAATTCCGACTGCCACCTGGGCAAGGAATCCAGATCCTGAACACTCAAATACAAGATCTACACCGTGTCTTCCAAACTGATCCTCTGAACGCAGATAAGCAGCGATATCATCCGGTGTGCATCTCTCTCCATCCGATGGTTTGATATCTTTTGTGTTGATTACCTGTCTCGCACCCAGCTTCTTTGCAAAATCAAGCTTTTTCTGCATCATATCAACCATCGTGATGTCAGTAGCTCCAAGGCTCAGGCACGCCTGCATGGTCATCAGTCCGATTGTTCCGCATCCAAGGATGACGATATGACTTCCAAGTCTCGCGCCGCCAAGTATCGCAGCATGCATACCGACCGCAGCCGGCTCAACCAGCGCTGCCTCAAGTGTTGTCATGCCCTCCGGAATATGGTAGGTCCAGGATTCCGGATGCGTCATATACTGTGTGTATGCTCCCTTAAAATTCGGTGCCGTTGCAAGGAAATCGACATCCGGGCACACATTGTAGTGGCCCGATCTGCAATACTCGCAGGAATCATCCGGCACCCCCGGCTCGATCAGCACTTTATCGCCAACCTTGAATTTTGTAACCTCGGAACCGATTTTTACGACTTCCCCTGCTACCTCATGACCAAGTCCTACCTTCTGTCCCGGCTTTGGTTTTTTATACGGTCCGAATTCGAATCCGTGAATATCCGATCCGCACATTCCCACATATTCGACCTTCATCAGAATTTCATCTGCTTTTGGTTCCGGAATGGCGCATTCCTCAATTTCAAACTGTTGCGGTTTTACCAGAATTGCCTGTGAATTTTCCAATTTAACTCATCCTCCCAACTGCTGACCCGCATCGAAACACCGATGTTCCAGTGCAACGATACGGCGTTTTCATCAACTGATCTGTATTCCTTATACAGCCTGTCTCATACCTGTAGAATGACGATTATATAAACGTCCACGCAAGAAAACTTTCCATGCGCAAAACATTTTTTATTATATATCGCCGATATCCTCGACAGATTCTCCTCTCGTCTCTACGCCGAGGAAGACAACACTTACTGCGATGATCGCTGCCACAATGGCCAGAAGTACAAATACATAGCTCGAGCTCTTAGCAGCCATTGCCGTTACCAGGAACGGGAAGAACACATTGCTCACCCGGCCCATGGCATTTGAAAATCCAGATCCTGAAAGCTTCGCCGATGTCGGCCACATCTCAGGAACATAAACGGCAGATGCATAACATACGTACATGTAAATGATCGTGTTCATGAGGAAGGTAAGAATAATCAGTCCGGTCTCGCCTACCGCTCCGGTAGATGTAACAGCACCGATGATGATGCCGAACAACGCCATTCCCGCCAGAAGAACAACGCCCATAACCTTACGCGGAATCTTATCCATAATAAGAGAAGCAATAAAAATTCCAAACGGGGCTCCGAAAAGTCCAAACATCGTCATAAACTGAGACTGTGAAGTGTCATATCCGAGACCATTCAAAAGAGAAGGCATCCAGTTCATAAGAGTGTATTGAATCGTATTCATACCGATCAAGACCAGCGAACCCACGATCGTTCTTCTGAGAAGCTTTCCATGGAACAATGCGGAATATGGAAGATTCTTGATCTCCTTCGGCTCTGCCTGAACAGGAGGAAGCGGCTTTCCGGTTGACGCTTCGATCTCCTTCTCAATCTTTGTCATTATCGCATCCGCCTCTTCAATTCTTCCCTGAGACTCCAGCCATCTGGGAGACTCCGGGAACTTGGAGGCAACCAGCAGTGTTGCAATAATAGAAAGAACCGACGGAATCATAAATTCGACTCTCCAGTTCATGCTCATGCTCATTCCGGTGCCGATGAGAATAAGTGCAATCAGATTACAGATCGGATGCGCCCAGTTCCCCAGGAATGAAGTCCGGCTCGACCAGGTACCGCGGTTTCTGCCGGGAACATACTCCGTGAATCCGGCAAAAAGCACAACGAGAAGAGCGCCAAGGCCAAATCCCTGAGCAAGTCTGAACACATAGAGAACATATACGTTCGGCGACAGTGCAGCGCCGATCATAACCGCGATATGAATCACCTCATATAAGATGATGGATTTTTTTCTTCCAATCTTGTCACCGATCGGACCGCCGACCAATGCGCCGAAAAGCTGTCCTATTGTATAAGTCGTTCCCCACATTGCCAGAAGTGTGGACCCCTTTTCGAGCCAGTGAACCTCATTGAGCAGGATATTCTGGACCGCTCCTCCGATACCGTTTGACCAGCACACCAGCAGAGCAAATGCCGTTACCAGCCACATCTTCACATGCCATTTTGAATTCGGAAGCCGATCCAGTCTTGCTCCGATATTTGCACTTGATTTTGCCATTCTTGTTTCCTCTCATTCCCTTCCTATTCCACGCAATTCTTCATCTACTTCTGTCTGCATGATTGTCCATGCTTTTTCAATGTTCTCATCCTTGTTCCACAACGCCGGCGGTCCAAGCACCACAACATCTGCACCTGCCTCATACAGTGGCTTATATACATCCCGATTCATGGATCCGTCCGCCTCGATCAAAAAATCGAGTCCCATTTCCTCGCGCCATCTGACCAGTGTCCGTATTTTTTCATACATCTCACAGATCACTTTCTGTCCCGCGTATCCCGCATCCACAATCATAATTGTCACTTTCGACAGAAGCGGGAGATAATAACGGATAGACTCAAGAGAAGCAGCTGGATTTAACGCCACTCCCGCCTTGCACCCAAGAGAAATAATCCTGTTGAATGTGACGAACGCATCGCTCTCAATGCAGTCTGTATGCGGAGTAATGTAGGCGGCTCCAGCTTCCGCACACGCATCAATTATCCACTGCGGATGCTTCACCATCAGATGCGCATCCATCGGTGTTTTAACGTGTGGTTTCAGCGCTTTCATAAAATCTGGTCCTATGCTGTAGGTTTTCACATAGTTTCCATCCTTGATATCTATATGAAGAAAGTCAGCATATCTGTCGATACACTCCACCTGATGCTTGAAATCAAACAAATCACAGCACCCCATGGACGGAGCAAGAAGAAGTTTTCTGTCCATATTATCCTCTTTCGCTTACGCTCATTTCTCTCTGTCTTCATAAGCAACGCAGGCATTCTGCCTGCATTGCCTTATCTCTCATCAATCCTTAAAATCGTAATCATCCGGGAAATCCGGCTCCCCGTACTCTTTGGTATCCTTGTCTGCCTCGTCATAATGGAATACGCACTTTATCGCGGTCTTGTCCGCCATTGCGGCAAATCCTTCCTTCCAGTGAGAAAGTCCGAGGCGGTGTGTGATAAGCGGCTCAACCTGAATTGCGCCGGACTTTAACAGACGGATCGAATTCAACCAGGATTCTGTATCGTATGCCTGATGGCCGATAATGCTCTTGTTCCACTCGGAAATGTTGTTGATAGAGAACTCCAGCGGCTTATATCCCATACCCACGCGGACAACCTCTCCATTCGGCCTGAGCATCTCTATCGCCTGCTTCATCGCAATCGTTGCTCCCGAGCACTCAACCACAAGTCCGAGATTGTTCTCTCCGCAGATCTCTCTGCACCGCTTTACAACGTCTTCCTTAGAACCATTTACACAATGTGTAGCGCCAAGCTCTTTCGCGATCGGGAAACGAACTGGAACGTCGGCATCCAGCCCGACCATAACAATGTTTACCGCTCCCATGATTCTTGCAATCTGCACGGAGAACAATCCCAGTGGGCCGGTACCAAATACGACAACATCCTGCCCTGGAAGAAGATGAGACTGCTGAGCCACCGCCTTGTATGCATTGGCGATCGGATCCAGAACAGCCGCTTCCTCATACTTGATGCCATCCGGGATTTCCCAGATTGCCTGTGGGTGGATTCTCAGAATCTCGCCCGGGATCTTGGCATACTTGGCAAACCCGCCAGATCCTCCGAACTGCTTATAATTGTTGTCGAGTCCGAGATTCACTTTGTTGCTGCTCAGAAGGAAATCTCCCTTCATTGTCGCAAGACAGTTCGGATCCACATGACCGCTATTGTCAGAAACGACTCTCTGCCCCACATGCCAGTTCTTAACATCTTTTCCAACTTTAACGATAACGCCGGAGAATTCATGCCCGCGGATAGAGTTCAATGTCTCTGACTTGTTCTCTCCATTCAAATCTGCATACCAATGTTTCATGTCGGCTCCACAGATTGCTGCTGCCTTTAACCGGATAATGATATCCTCAGGCCCGCATTCCGGAATCGGAAAATCAATATAATGATAGCCACCGAATTCACCATTGTCGCAATACCTTGTTAATGCTTTCATGTAAAACCTCCTTAAAATATTCCGGATCATTTTCTCCGAATGAACCATTAAATTGTACGTGACTCTTTGTTTCTATACGTCCTTATCATTTGAATGTTTTGCAGGAATTTGTCTTTGTTTCTGTCCTGTTTGTTGTAGCCATTGTACAACATTTCTTTGTTTTAAACAACAGTAATTTGCGTTTCAAATATATTTCTTATGTTTTTCACAGATTTATATTGTGTTTTTTGTGTAAAATGATAGATGTGTCTTTGTTTATTCTTCTCCCGCTGTCTTTGTTTCTAAGATTTATTCAATCAATAAAGGAAAAGTTCACGGAAAATTCCCATACAACATTTCTGTGAAATACAAAAATGCCCAGAAACGCTTGAACAAAGCATTTCTGGACACTTGTCAAATTAACATTATGCGGTTTACTATTAACAAGTTCAAAGCACGGTCGTTATCGTTCAGATCCCCGTCACAAAGATTTCAACTCCGATAGCAATCAGAATCACACCTCCCAGAACCGTCGCCTTATCCGCCAGCCTTTCCCCGAACTTCTTCCCGAACAGAAGCCCGATCATACAGATCACAAACGTGACAACCGCAATAATCAGGGAACTCGAGAAAGCTGCCCCGGTTCCGTACTCTGCAATCGTAAAACCTACCGAAAGCGCATCAATCGAGGTCGCAATTCCCTGCATGATCAGCGTTTTCTTCGTGAGTGCCGTTTTCGTCTCGCAGCCACATTTATCTGGGTTTTCCGCACACTTGTTTCTTATCTTGCGGATTCCTTCCGCCAGCATCTGCCCTCCGATATACAAAAGCAGAAGCAGCGCAATCCAGGGGATGAATTTCTGAAACGCATGAAAATACGCAGCAATCGTGTGCACACAGAACCATCCGATCATCGGCATGGCAAACTGGAAAAACGCATAGCATCCCGCTATCCCGTAGGTTTTTCTCCGGGACATCCGTGGCTCATTCAGGCCGTTGGCGATCGAAACCGAAAAGGCATCCATCGCCAGTCCCACGCCAAGCAATATACTGTTTAACACAAACCTCATCAAACTACCCATCACAAAACCCTCTCATCTCAAAGTCTTCCCAGGTGATTTCCTTCATCGAACCCCTGCATTCAGGTTCTCTGAATAATGGATACATTTTTCCAGCAGGTTATCTTCATCCATGCCCACGCCTGACGCAGAACACGAAAAACCCAGGAACAGTCTTCGCTGTACCCAATCCGGGTTACCACATGTCTCTGCTGCCGCTTGCATATCTACGACTATTGGAATAAGATTAGATGCATATGTAATCGCTGGAAAACAGATTTGATACGCAAGTTTTCCGAAAACAGATAGCATACATCGAAAGGATTTCACCTATGAACGAAGAAAAAACTATCCTCCTGCCCTATGAATCCTGGGCATATCTGAAGGCCCGCTCCCGTGAAGAGCGCATCGGCAGAAAGATCTCCGACGCGCTTCTGAAAAACATGTGGTCCGTTCTCGCAAAGGAAGACGGCAGGATCCGTCTGAACGGAAAAGCCCTCGGCGGTAAGGAAAACGGCGAGATCACCTCATGGTCCGTCGACGATATAAAGACGATGCTGGATGAGAAAGGGCTGCCATACACCCTGTAAGCTTCCCCATGAATTCATCTCATTTCCGGGCTCCGGAAATCCGCGCCCTCAGGATTCTCTCACGCTCATCCAGCACCCGATCGGCAAGCTGATCGGCGTCCTCTCCGGTGATCTCCTGCGGGCGGGTGCGCACCATGGAGGTGTGGTGCCCATTGATCTCAAACTCCTCCGGATTGTCCAGCTCGTCCTCCGGGATCGCCAGAACGGTATCATCCGTGCAAAGCGCATAGACCGTATAAACTCCCGTGCCCTCATCCATGCTGATAAAATCGACGACTTCTCCGTGCTTCCACTCCTGCTTGTGCATCACAAACCAATTGATCACCTTATTGTTGGTATCCTCGATGGCAAGATCCGCCATCATTCCATTGTTTACGATCCACATCGTGTTCTCATGAAACGCATTCATGGCATCCGATATATGACTCATATCTTTTCCTCTTTTCTCTTACAGCTTCCCGTCAGGCGGCGTAAACCCGGCCACAAGCTATACCGTCCGATCTAAAATCTCTCATACGACCAGTCATGTGATCGATATTCCCGGAAAAACAAGCAGCACAACCGTCACTGCCAGAAATCCGTCCAGCAGAAGCAGTGCAAACGCAATCCATCGCCAGGCAGCGATGTGATCCTCTCCTTCCAGCTTCGCTCTACCCAGAAAAACCCACGACAGGATCGTACACACCAATCCAACAAAGGGACTGATCAAAAGCGTCAACATGGCAATATAAGAAGCAGCCACTGAATACGAGATGACCGTATCCAGGATCATTACAAAAGCGTCTGCCAGGACGAGCGCAGCCGCGATACCTAACGCTATTTTCCCTTTTTTCAGATTACTCATATCCTGCCACTCCGATTCACTTTTTCCATCTTTTTCATATATTCATATATAAAAATACCTTCCACCATTTTACCGGCAGAAGGCATCTTCGTCAAATATTTAGCTTTCTCACGCGGTATCGGATTCTGCCGCGCTGTCATTTCTTGTTTCTTACTCGATTCCGCCCGGATTTTTCTTCTCGTACAGGAATCGCTCCGGAAGGCTGATATGGAATCCCTTCGCTACCTCCCGGAAATCATCCGGGGTAATCGTCTGGCGCTTCACCGGGGTTACGGCAAGAACCTTGAGGAGAATCTCCGCGGATTTTTCAACCGTGTGCATCAGACCGAAGGTAAGGTCGAAGTCCTCGCCGGAGCAGAACATTCCATGGTGCGCCCAGATCGCAACATCGTACTTCTCCATCAGACGGCTGGTCGCTACGGCGATGTCTCTTCCTCCCGGGACCATCCACGGCACAACGCCTACGCCGTCCGGGAAAACGACCGGACATTCTGTCGCAGATTCCCAGAGTTCCCGTGTGAAGATCTCATCTTTCAGGGGAAGAACAAATGTGAGTGCGATAATATTCGTGGTGTGCGCGTGATAGATGACACGGTGCCTGCCGTTTGTCACCCTCTTCTTCACCTCATGATTCATCATATGCGCCGGAAGCTCGCTGGTTGGACGTCCGCCTTCCACAAGGCCCCAGCGAATCCGATAGTTCTCTCCCTTGTCATCCAGCTCAATAATTGCAAGGCAGGCTTCCGGATCCACGGCGATATTCCGGAAGTATTTTCCGCTTCCCGTAATCAGGAAAAATTCCCCGGCAAGTCCCGGAACACTGGTCCCGATCGGCGCCCAGTCCGCATGATCATTCAGACGCGGACGGATCTCCTCCACCTCTGATGGCTTCAGACGATAGGAAAGATTCCCGCCATTTCTCTCATGCCATCCCTGCTTAAAACCATCGTCAGCCATTTTCACAAATCCACGGACAAATTTTGTATCGAGAATCTTCATAATTTCCTTCCTCCCCATTTTCCAATATTTGGAATCGTTATTATATAGTTTCTTTCCGTTGTTTTATGTTGTGTCGCGCGTCATTCGAATGTTGTTTTTGTTGGTTTTATGTCTATATCATAGTGCATAAATCTTGTGTTGTCAATCCGATCATGTTGATTTATGTTGTTTTTGTTGGTTTGCTTTGTTTTTATAGAATATCAGTCATGGTTTTGTGCATTTTTCTTCTCTTCTTGCTAAACAGGGAGACCGAACTGGCCATATTTTGCGTTCGTGAACCAGAATAACTTGTTCCTCACATCGAGAGAATCACATATTCTCGAAATTGGGCTGCACGCATGGTAACCACAGCGAGGACTGTTTGACGAAGGCGCTTGCGCCTGAGGAGTTCCTCAGCTCCAAATACAGGATAAAATCATTGAAACTTTGTGAAAGCTGCGTTACCATAGCAGCAACAACAGGGAAAGGAACCGGATCACATTTGTGCCAGTTATTTGCAGTAAACGGATCTCAGAGCAGAGATTATACCGATGAATTAAAAGAGTTTTTCACCCACAGTGTGGAACATCCACACGGATGGGGTATGGCCATGTTTTACGAGGGCGGTTCTGTCTCCCTCGAAAAAGAACCGGAGTGCGCCGTCAAAAGCCGTTACCTGAAGCAGCGTCTCAGCCAGAGAATCGTGGTGTCCTCGATGATGGCTCATATCCGCTATGCAACCGTTGGCGGTATGGAATACAGTAATACACACCCCTTTATCGACCGGGATTCCACCGGCAGATGCTGGACGCAGATTCACAACGGAACCATCTTCGATTATCCCGAACTGTGGCCCTACGTCTCTCAGCAGGACGGGACCACAGACAGTGAGCGTATTCTCTGTTACTTCATAGACCAGCTCAACTGGCAGTCTACTGCGTTCCAGAAGCCCCTGGATTCCCAGGAACGCTTTGATCTTCTGGATTCGATTGTCTGTGAAATGGCCAGGGGTAATAAATTAAATCTGATTCTCTATGATGGAGAGCTCATGTATGTCCATACCAACTTCAGAGACTCTCTTTATTATTGCCAGAACAACGGATCTACCTTATTCTGTACCGTGCCCTTAAGCAAAGGCAGCTGGCACCCGGTACCCTTCACCCAGCTTTTAGCATACAAAGATGGTTACCTCCTCTACCGGGGAACGATACACGGAAACGAGTATATTCCGAACCCCGAACAGCTAAAATACATGTATTCCGAGTTTGCCAACCCGTGACCTTCGACCGTACATATAATGCAAACGCTGCTGTGCCAGCACAAAAAAAAGAGCTGTACCAACATAGCGAGAGAAAACACGCTGCGCGAGTTTTCTCTCGCTATCGCGACGCTCGCCGCACTCGAAGCCTGCGCATTCGGCTGCGGCTCACTGTTCGCGCAAAAAAAGGAGCCGCTCCAGCATGCGGCTCCTTTTTTTATAGGAAGGAGAATCGGTATGCCGCCTTTCCAGGCTCACATACCACATATGAAAAAGAAACAATGATAACAAGTACTTTGTTTGTTTTTTGTTTCTATGACTAGCAGTATACCGGTCAATTGTGATCAGACCTTGTTCCCCTCGTTAAAAAAATGAAAACAAAATATGAACGTTCTGTGTAAGGATTGTCGGCTATCCTTTCTGCTCTTCCTGCACCGTCCGGCGGTACCAGAACAGATATTGCTGCATGATTCCATTATAGGGCCGGTATTCGCCGAACGGAAACCCATCCCTGTACTCTTCCTCCAGCAGCCTCAGAATCCATACATCCTCTGGGAAGGAATCCAACCGATGAAAGCCAAACAACATCTCGCAATTTGCCACCTTGACCCCGACGCCGTAAATTTCCATCAGCTTCCGTTTTAATTCATCGTCCGGCAATGCTTCCATTCTCCCGAAATTGATCCTGCCGTCCGCGGCATCCACCGCCGCTTTTCGCACATATTTTGCCCGGTACCCAAGACTGCACGCCGCAAGCTGTTCCTCGGAAAGCGAGCAGAGCTGTTCGGGTCCCGGGAAATAATAAATCCCCCGATCAACCTGCGTCCCGGCCATTTTGCACAATTTCTCTACGGAAAGTCGGATAGCAGGAATATTCTTCCTCTGAGAAATGATAAACGTAATCAGCATCTCCCACGGGTCCTGGTTCAAAATGCGGATTCCTCTCCCGCAGCCAGAGGCCCGGTACAAATAGGGATCCTTCTCCGGGTCTATCCTCCGACGGATCGCAGAGTAATTCAGATTCAGGTCAAAATATCGCTTCCAGAACGATTCAAATTCCTCCACAGAACAGGACAGCTCAAAACAGCCTGCTTCCTCTTTGCTGTCCGCTCTAGCCTCTTCTATACGAACAGTCCGGTCTTCTGTCCGTTCGCACTCCCGGATCCTCAGCAGATGATCTCCGGCAATAATCTGATACCCTTCACCCACCTCTGTCCATCGAAAGCACTGACCGCTGTCCGCAATTTTCTTCAGATCAAAATCATCTGCGATTTCTATTACCATCTGCCCTCTCCAAAATCTAAAAACAGGCCTTTGCACATACACTCCCAGGACATCTGTATCGCAAATCACCGTCAAGGATGCCATTCACCTGCCCGTCCCTATCAGGAATGCCATTTACCTGTACTTCCGTGCAATATCCAGATATTCCGTATTTCCATCGATGTAGTCTTTGTATACGAGCACCGGATCCTTTCCATGATACACAAGACAGATTCCGCAGCTGTCGCAGTCACTGATGCACTTGAATTTCTCCCGAATAAAGGCTTCCCTTTCCTCTCTCGTGGACTTTCCGATTTCCGGCGGCATGGCGCTCACCCCTTTACTCTCCCGCCCTGATAAGCGGCATTCAGTTCACTGATCTCCTTTTCACCGTCGATGTACGGCCGGTAGAACGCATCTACATCGCCGCCTCCCAGGTTGTCACAGCCGTTGCAGAATTCGCATGTCTGTCCGCAAACCGACAACGCCTGGTTCACGATACGAATTCTTTCCTCGCGGGTTGTATCCTTTATCAATATCGACTTCATAATCGTTCCTCCCTTTCCTAAAGCGCCTTTATCAAAAACAGAATCTCGATCGCATATAAAAATTCTTCTCATCCGCTTTTTCTCTCCGGCAATCCCCGGCACCTCATTTATATCACAGATTATTCCGATACACAATCCGGCGCTCTCGTCAAACTCCCGGGTAACCCTCAGGCAAAGGTGCTGTGAAATCCTTGCCGTACATACTTGGGGAAACCGCAATTTGCCAAGCTCCTGTGACCAGAAATCTCATCTAAAATTTTTTTAAAAATATTTTTCAAAAAGGGGTTGATTTTTTCTAAGAGGTAACGTATAATCATCTTCGTTGCTACGGAAGAGCAACACAAACAAAACACAGGACATGCGCCATTAGCTCAGTTGGTAGAGCAGTAGACTCTTAATCTATTTGTCCAGGGTTCGAGTCCCTGATGGCGCACTGATGAAGCGCTGTTTTTGGTATCGAAAGGATATCGGGGACGGCGCTTCTTATTTACGCGAACAGTGAGCCGCAGCCATTTCCGACAGTACTTCCGCTGCTGTTCTTACCATCCCGTTGCCAAATCATAAATTACGATGGTAAACCTCTCAAAAAAAATACCATCCAGACAGCCCACTGCCGTTACGGATGGTACTTCCATCACCACTTTGACTATCTCTTACCGAAAAGAAGGCTTACACCTTGTTCTTCGTAATCTTGCGGATGGCATCCGGAGCCCCGATCACAAAGAGATGCATGTCCTTTTCAAAGACGAAGTCAGGGTTGAGGATCTGCTCGACATCTCCTCCCTGCTGGAAAGCAAGAATCTCGACACCGTAGGCAGATCTGACCTTCAGATTCAAGATGCTCTCCCCGACCCAGGGAGCAGGTACGGCGATCTCATAGATTCCGAGATTCGTACTCAATTCGTTGTAGTCAAACACATTTCGCGCACCGAACCGGACCGCCAGCTTCTCCGCCTCATCTCGTTCCGTATAAACGACATAATCTGCGCCATTATGCAGAAGAAGCTTTCGATACATATCTCTCGCCGCCCTGGCGATGATATACTTTGCCCCTGCTTCATGCAGAAGGTAGGTCACCACGAGCGCCGCCTGAAAATCCTCCTCGATCGTGACCACGCACAGGTCAAAGTCATTGATCCCGAGCGATTTAATCACCTGCGGATTGGTCGCATCCGCGATCTGAATGTTCGGGATGCTGTCCACCACATCGTTCGCCGTAGCCTCATTCTCCTCTACAGCCATCACATTGTTTCCCAGGTCCTGCATCCGCATTGCCATATGTCTGCCAAAGCGGCCAAGACCGATAATCAGCATATTCTTCATTGCTTTTGTACCTTCTTCCCGCGGGACCGATCACGTATCCCGAAAATGCGCCACGTTATTAAAATAATATTATACAAACGCTCATGCGATACATTGTGTTACAAAATGCATAAATCCACGCGTCACTTCGCTGTTTCCCAGCTTCCGTGCCGCTAACAGGCATTCACCCGATGGATATCTCTTCCTCCGGATATCTTGACGCCACATTCCGGTCTCTTCTCGTCACCGCCGTAAGTACCGTCACCGTTCCACTCCGACCGAAAATCATCAGTCCACAGAGAAGAAGCTTCGACAGCATACCCAGCTTTGATGTAATGCCAAGAGTAGACCCTACGGTCGCCACCGCGGAAGCCGATTCAAAGAGGGCTGTCTGAAAATCCACCCCCGTCTCCACCGAGGATATGATCATAGCAACGGCTATCGCGCTGAATATATACAGAATCGCGACTGTAACCGCGGTGCTGATCGTCTCGGAATCTACCGAACGATGGAACGCCTCTACCTTCTTTCTTTGCTTTCCCGTCGTCCTGACGCTCAGAAAAAGTACTGCCACCGTTGTCGTCTTCATACCGCCGGCAGTGGAGCCCGGAGAACCTCCGGACAGCATCAGCATGATCATCAGGAACTGAGACGCCGTGGACATCGCACCCAGATTCAGCGTCGAAAAACCTGCCGTTCTGCATGTCACAGACTGAAACAAACTGCCTGCGATTTTGCCGCTCACAGACATGGATTCGAAATCCGGGTTGCCGCTCTCCAGCAGATAAATACCGACCGCTCCCCCGAAGGTCAGAATCGCCGATGTCACCAGGACGATCTTACTCTGCAGCGTAAGCTTCTTGAAATGGAACCTGTGATCAATCAGGTCCTTCCACACCAGAAATCCAAACCCGCCCACGCTAATCAGCGCCATAATGATGATCACCACATACCAGTTATTTTCACATAGTGCGAGGGAAGAATTCGGCTCATATCGGCCCATCAGATCAAACCCGGCGTTACAGAACGCTGATACCGCATGAAAGATACTGCTCCATATGCCGTCCCAAAATCCCTGCCTTGGCACAAAATAAAAGGAAAGGAGAAGCGCTCCGATTCCTTCTACGATCGCCGTCCCTTTTACCACAAACCTTGTTATCCGCACAATTCCGCCCACTGCCGGAGCCGCGATGGAATCCTGCTGCAACCGCCTGGAATGAAGCCCGATCTTCTGCCGAGCCGCCATCATCATCACGATAGCAAAGGTCATGAATCCGACGCCACCGATTTCCATCAGGATAACCAAAACAACCTGTCCGAAAAATGTCCATGTCGTAAAGGTATCGAACCGGATCAGCCCCGTTACGCAGGTTGCCGATGTCGCAGTGAAAAAACAGTCTGAAAACCGTACCGGGCTCCCGCTCTTTGAGGAGATCGGAAGCCAGAGCAGAAAAGCGCCGGCCAGAATTACAAGAATGAAACCCGGAGGTATGATCTGTGTAGGAGTAAGCCTGTTCCAGAATCTCTCCAGCCTTGCGGACAGCGACTCGCTGTCCTCCATATCATAATGACACCTTCCCTCACCCATTCTCTAAATCTCCTCCTCGGCACAAGATGCTTCCGTTTTGTATCTGACACGCTGCGTACACAATTACCGGGATCCGGATACTCCTCGGCACAAGGCTGTTCCGCTTTTGAGTCTGACAAGCTATCCTACAATACAATCGAAATACAAAATAGCCGAAACAGATCATTCGTCAGCCGTTTTCCATTTTTTTCAAAACGGGGGTATAGAGATACGCGCACGCAAAACCGGGAAGTGTAAAGCCGATGAGTATGACCAGAAACCCGATCCGGAAACCGACTCTCCAGATCACATAGAGCCACGCCGCATGAATTGCTACCATCCCCAGTGTCCTCGGCAGATATCCGAGAGCCAGAGCGGCCGCATTCCGGAAAATTTGTCCGAACGTATTCTCAAACCGTGCAATCAACACGAAGCTGTAGGACATATGCGCCAGAAGCAGCAGGGTAAGTCCCACGATGATCACCCGGAAAATCATCTGGTCGTAGCCGAATGCCTTCATTAGTGTCCATTCCAGCGCGACAAGGCCGCCGAGAAACAGGTAAATCGCCCACATTCCGGTTGCCTGTTTAAAGTTTTCCTTGAAGGCTCTGAAGAAGGATTTTACGATGTAGGACTCCTCATTTCGGACCATTTTCAGAAGAACGCTGTGCATCGCCGAAAGAGAGGCTCCGACGGTAATCAGCGGAATGCTGCACAGAACCGTCAGAAGATTCAGGAGCACCAGATCAAACACCCTCGTCAGTCCCCGCATGACCGGTCCGTCCATATCAAAAAATTTGTTCATACTTCTATCCTCTCACTGCAAGTGATACCAGGATCAACGAGATAAAACACGCTGCGCGAGTTTTATCTCGCTATCGCGACGCTCGCCGCACACGAATACTGCGCATTCGGCTGCGGCTCACTGTTCGCGTAAAAAAAACAGAACCCGGTCATACCGCTCCAAATATCCAATCCTCAAGCTGACACGCAGTCCGCCCTTATGACTCCGCCAACGCACTTCCCGTGTAGCTAAGACCAAGAGCCTTCATGGCCTGACGGTCCAGGTCTTCCAGACTCGTAAACGGCTCTACATATTTCTCCAGATACTCCTCCAGGCAAAGATTTTCATCGTACATAACCTTCGCCGCAGTCATTCCGACGTACCGGTAATGCCAGGATTCATAGACGATCTTCGTGATGCGCTGTTTTCCTGCCGGATACCGCAGTGCATATCCGTATTTCCAGCAATTTTCATGAAGCCACTTCTGAACCGCTTCGCCATCCTGTGAGCTGTCGATCGCCGTGTTGTGCTCACAGCCGATATCCGCCGCCAGAGCCGTCTCGTGCTCGCTCGTTCCCGGAAGTGCGACACTCTCCGCCGTCTTGGCCCTGGCATCCTCCTCGGAGTACCCCTCGCTCACATACATGCCTGTCATACTGTCAAAATCCTGAATCTGCTGACTGTGTGTCCGGTACCCGGAAACCACCAGCGGATCATATCCCGCTGCCCGACAGTCTTCCAGCATCTGCTGCATATGCGCTGCGCATCTCGAATCTGTCGCCTGTCCGTTTTCGACCATGGTAACCGGAACTGTATATCCATTTGGATACGGATGACTGCTGTTCACCAGAATCAGCGCCCAGTTGTCGGACGTGTCATACTTCGAAGGATCCGGCTGTGCCGACTCTGTCGATACAGCTGTCGACGACGACGCCTCTGCCACAATATTTTCCGGCGCCTCCGGTACCGTTTTTTCTACGGATTCAGATGATTCGGATGACCCGCTCACCCCGGTCTCCACAGCGCCATCTCTCGCAGTGCTCCGTTCCGTATGAATCTGAAAAAGAATATAGCCTCCGAGGATGATAATCAGTATAATTCCAACCACCAGCACGATCTTCAGTAATGTATCAAATCTATTTTGCCTCACCTGATGCGTTCCTTTATTTTATCTTCCAAGTACTTTGTCGTGTAAAAAATAATTTCATAGTGGAGAATGTTCATAGAGTTTCTATCCCAGAGAAACCGAACGCTTGCCGGAAACTCCTCATCCGAATCCCAATATTGAAACCACACATTCAGAAACGGAAAAACAGGAATCAGGAAGCTCACGTCACCGCCCTTGCAGGGCACCCCTCCAAGCGATTCGCACGCCTTTCGGATCTCATCCGTTTTTCCCTCAAAGGGACGAATCACGTCGGGCTGATGCAGCTTTTTCGCATGTCCCGCTCCGACAATACCTCCCATCTGCGCCAGTGTCTCCCAGCCTCCCGTCATATCCGGAAGCTCCTCATCCGCATCAGAACAGCAGAAGAGATCATAAATTGCCATGACAATATCATGATCCGCCGGCTTCATGCTTCCCCGGAAGCTTATGATCCCGAGGTTTCGGCTGATCTGATAATCCTCTCCGAACACCTTAAGATACAAATAGTTCTCGTCATTTTCCAGATGATATTTGCGAATCAGCTTTGCCTGATCCAGGGTCAGAAACTCCTTTCTGGATTCCTCAGACATCGCGTCATAATTCCCGCACATTTTCTTTCCTTTCTGTCTGCCGGCGATGATCTCATTTCTCTTCCATCGCATGCAGAAGCATCTTCTCCACGCAGCTGTTCTTTCGTCCGCATGCAGAAGCTTCTGCTTCACACAGTTGTTATTTCGCCGCTTACCAGACTGTTATATCCGCGTTGCTGTCACTCCTTACGCCTGTGCGCTTTCGGCCGCAAGCGCCTCAAGAATCCGGCTGTAATGCAGGAAATGTCCCGACTCGCCCAGCTTTCGTATTTCCTCTAAAGGAACGATCCGGAATCCTTCCGTTTCTTCCTCCTGTAATATCACATCCTGCTCGGAAAATGTCATATAGAAATGATAAATATCAGTGAAATAATTATCACCGCCCTCCGGGTCGGTATTCTGATAGGAATATACGCATCCGCCTTCCGCCTTCGAGACGTCAAGCCCTGTCTCCTCTCGCACCTCGCGGCACACCCCTTCAAAGGATGTCTCTCCCGCCCGGACACCGCCTCCGGAAACCTCCCAGTCCCCGGCAGCCCACTTCTTGTTCCATTTGCGCTGTGTAATCAGGAACCTGTGGTCCGGGCGTTCAATCAGTGCGATGACGACCAGCATATACTCGCCCGGCTGCAGACGATACTCCTTGCGCGGAACACGTCGGCCTGTTGTCATTTTATCTGAATTATAGATATCGATATACTCCATCGTAGTCTGTTGCTCCATCCGGCGCCTTCCTCCTTACCCGTTCTGTGCATTCTTGTTGTAATATACGCCCTCTGTCTGAACGGGAGCCGGTGCCGGTGCCAGCGTATATCCGGACGAATAATATACGATCATCGGTTCCTTGACCGATACCAGATTGTAGATCTGCGCGGCCGCATCCAGAGAAAGATTCAGACAGCCGTGAGAACCGCTCGTAATATAGGTATCTCCTCCAAAGGAACCTCTCCACGTAGCGTCATGCATGCCGCAGCCGGTATAGGTAAACGGCATCCAGTAGCTTACCGGCTGTGAATAAGTGTAGTAGTTTTCCTTTCCGGCAATCTTATCTCCCAGAAGGGTGGCATTCTGCTCCTTGTTTAATATGATAAACGCGCCTTCCGGTGTGTAATAGGATTCATTCATCGTGCCGGATACGCAGTCCGTCTCGTAGGCGACCTGTCCGTTCACATAAACCCATACATGCTGCCGGCTCAAATCCGCCTCGACATAATTCTGACCAAATCCGTTATTGTCGTCAGGTGCAGCATATTCCGTCATCGAATATGCCGGCTGTCTTGTCGTGACCGCTCCGCTGTTCAGTTCATCCGTCAGCTGCGCAATTTCCGCTTCCTGGTTTACCTGATATCCATAGTAACCGGTTCCCTTAACCGTAATATCACCGATCCCTGTGGCATGAAAGGTTCTGTCCTTTCCTACGGTATCCGTATCGGAGGCCAGCTGGGCCACATAGTCCGCGATATGCTGATTCCAGGCAGCGTCATCCTTCGTCCAGGAGCCGTCCGGATTCTGTGTCAGCCAGTTCACCGTCGTTGATCCATCCAGTGTACGGTTGCCCGAAGGCAGCGTATAGGTGATGCTCGCTTTGACCGTGTTATTTAACGCGGCAAGCTGCTGATTGAGGGCATCGTTACTGCCGGTTATTTCCGCATTCTTATAGACTCCCTCAACACCGGACAGGTCTACTTCCGACTGGTCACCAGCGATGGCTCCCTGGACTGCACGGAGCGCAGCTTCCTTATCAAGCGCCGTTCCCGCATTCTCCGGAATGATGACAAAGCCATTGTCCTGTTTCTCGATCCGTGCGTTGACGGGCTGTGTCATATTCGCGTCCTGCATCTCCGAAAAACCATACAGCATATTCTGAAGGTCTGCTTCTTTATACAAAAAATCACCCTCCGGCGTCTGTACGGTCTGCCACCCGGATGCGTCCTGATTCCCCGCCTCCCATTTGAGCTTATCTAGAAAAATTCCCGATATCGTTTCCTGACCGTTTCGAAACTTTACCGTCAGGGAATAATCTTCTCCCGGCGTCTTTCTCAGCTCCGTATCCCGGGTTTCCTTGCTTTCTTCTCTCCCGCTCTCGGACGAAAGAGATGCGGCAGCTACTTGATCAACCCCTGTCTTCCTTCCGGAAGCGTCAGAAACATTTCTGCCCATCACCAAAAGACCGCCCGTAATCACAGCAGCTGCTGCCACACAGACCAACGGAACAACAAACCCTCCGGCCTTCCGGCAAGTCCTTTTCTTCTTGTATCTCTTCATTGTAATTCCTCTTTATCCTGACAATTCCCGGGCCATCCGGGTTCTTCGATGACAATATTATTTTCATGCTTAGATGCAGCTTTGATTTGCTTTAAGCAGGTTCTGATATGCCTCTGATTTGCTTCACGCAAATTCTGACACACCTCTGATTTGCTTCAAATCAAGTATTCTTTATTATAACGGTATCCCTTCTGATTTGTAAATCATCTAAGAAGACAAAATCAATCAAATACCGGCGTTCTTTTTCTACAACGAGATAAAACACGCTGTGCGAGTTTTATCTCGTTATCGCGACGCTCGCCGCACACGAATCCTTCGCATTCGGCTGAGGCTCACTGTTCGCGTAAAAAACGGCGCAGAGCGACAGCATGCCCCGCATCCTGTCACTCTGCGCCGTTTTCCGTCCTGGAAATATCGTCTCAACTCGACGCTCTGCTTCCTTGCCTGCGGTTCTCTGCCGCCTGGTAAGCCTTCAGCGCCTCCTTCTCTTCTTTGGTAAGTGTCTTCGGCACCTCAATTTCTATAGTCACATACTCGTCGCCGCAGACGCCCTTCGTATCTCTTACGCCCTTGCCTTTCAATCTCATCTTGCTTCCGGACTGCATTCCCTGCGGAATCCTGCAGACGACCTGTCCGTTAAGCACCGGCAGCTTCGCTTCTCCACCGAATACAGCCGTCGTGAATGGAATGCGTGCGGTTGTATAAAGGTCATTTCCCTTTCTTTCAAAGCCCGGCATCGCCTGTACATGTACCTTGATCAGCAGATCGCCGCTGCCGCCTCCCGGCTTCTGATTTCCTTTTCCTCTCAGCCGTATCGTTTTCCCGTCTTCAATTCCGGCCGGAATCCGGATCTGCAGCGTACTTACATGCCCGCTTCCGGATGAAAGCTGTACCTTGCGGCTGCATCCGTTGACCGCATCCAGGAATCCGATGGTAAGTTCTGAATGAATGTCGTAATCCGCTTCATCCATTCCGCCTTGAAATCCGCTGCCGCCTCCGAAACCGCTTCCGAATCCTCCAAAATTTCCGCCGGAGGAACTACCGTACGAACCGCCGGATCCATAGGAGCCGCCTTGCCGGGACGCTCCTGCGTTTTTTCCTCGGAACATATTGCCGAACATCTGTCCGAAAATATCCTCCGCGCCGTCCCCATCAAAATGAAACGACTGATAGCTCTTTCCATCCGGGCCATAGGAATGAAAGCTATAGCTCGAACCTCCGTTTCCTCCTGTAAAATTGCGGAAGAAGTCCCCGGCATTACCGCTTCCAAAATCGCTTCTGCCTCCGTAAGCATCAAACGCTTCCTCGTATTTCTTCGGATCCATGCCATTTTCAAAGGCAGCCATGCCGCATTTATCATAAATCCGCTTCTTTTCAGGGTCACTCAGCACGGCATATGCCTCATTGACCTCCTGAAACTTCTTCTCCGCCTGTTTATCTCCCGGATTCATATCCGGATGATACTTCTTGGCCAGCTGACGGAACGCCTTCTTGATGGCATTCTCATCCGCTCCCTTCGGAAGCCCGAGAACCTCGTAAAAGTCTTTTTTCATCTGTCTCACCTTCTCCCGCTTATATCTTCAAAGTTCTCCGACAATCTCTTATTTTATTCTCAAAAAAGCTGCCAGGCCAACTGACATTCAGTGACATGACAGCTTATATCGTTCGTGTCACAATAGATCGTGACCCCGTACTTCCTTTCTACTCATCATCCGATGGCAATCTTCTTTGCTTCCGGCGCCTTCGGCTCCTTCTTAGCGATGTCGATCTGCAGAACACCATTTTCGAATTTTGCCTTTACGTCGTCCTCGGAAACCTCGTCCCCGACATAGAAGCTGCGCTCCAGATTGCCGCTGTATCTCTCAATCCGAACGACCTTGCCTTCTTTGTTCTTTTCTTCCTTCTGCTGTTCACTCCGAATGGCTCTGATATTCAGAACCCCGTCCTTCAGGTTCAGAGAAATATCCTCTTTCCGGAATCCCGGGAGATCAACCTCAAAATGATATCCCTTCTCATCCTCTCTGATATCCGTTCTCATCCCTTCATTCTTATTGATAAACGGTGCCTGGAAGAAATCATCAGCCCAATCCTTTGCAAAATCATCTACGAAATCATTTCTGAAAATAGCTGGCATAAACATCATAAGTCATTCCTCCTTTGCCTCATCATTTCAGATATTATTTTCTTTCTTCTGACATTATGTATACTAGCACCTATTGTTAGCACTGTCAATAGGTGAGTGCTAATTTTTTTAAGAAAAGAAGAGACACACACCGGCTTTCATCGTTTCGACCGATATGTGTCTGTCTTCCTAAATCTCGTGCTGCTTCTCCGCCTCTTCCGGCGCGCAGGCTGCTTACTTATTTCTTTCGATGATTCCCTCGAAGCTCTCGGAATCTCTAGCTCCGACTACCTGATCCACCTTCTGTCCATCCTTGATGAATACGAAGTTCGGAATGCTCTGTACGCCAAATTTAGCTGCAAGATCCGGGTTATTGTCAACGTTGACCTTTACAAACTTCACGTCATCATAATCCTCGGAAAGGCTGTCCATAACCGGCGCCATCATCTTGCAGGGACCGCACCAGTCCGCATACATATCTACAACGACAAGTCCCTTTGCCTGCATTACTTCTGCATCAAACTCATTCTGATTGATCATCTTTACCATGGTGTATACCTCCCTGTTTTGCACGGTTTTGTGTTCTCTTCATTGCCCCGGCTCCGGGTTCTGATCACTGAACCCCGGCCACCTTCTATGAATTTGTCTATTCAATAGGAATGACTATCATTTCCATGGCGTTAATATAACACAAAATTAAATTGTGTGCAAGTATTTTTATCATTTTCTTCGATTTTTCCCCACCATCCGTTTCTGTTCACACATAACTGACCAGTCAAGGATTTCAGATATTCAGTGAACAGTAACGACCAGCCGTAACTTATTCAGGCAACACCTGAATATGATCCGTAATACTCCCACCCTTATCCGCGGATCTCATACGCTATCTTTCATCGTGGAGGCTGCGCGATCAGCTTGCAGATCGCGTTACCCTTGGCGGAGAATTTCTTTTCGTACTCTGTCATGATATTGCCCTGATTCATCAAAGGATCCTGATGCAGGTCAAAGGTATACTGCAAAAGGTTCCAACCGCTTCCGCGTATTTCCTCCAGTGAAAACTCGAACAGCGGACGATTGTCTGTCTTGAACTCCAGTCTTGCCCCACTTGTCATAATCTTCTCATAAAGCCTCAGAAAGTTTACGGAGGTCAGTCTTCTTCCGGCGTGCCGATCCTTCGGCCAGGGATCCGAGAAGTTCAGGAAGATCCCGTCAACCTCATTTTCAGAGAACACCTCCGTCAGTCTTCTGGCATCCATCCGCAGGAAGCGGAAATTGCAGTCTGCAGGCATTCCCGGCCGCTCCTGTACGGATGCGGAAAGACCGTGTACCCTTTCCGGGTCTTCGCCCTCGCGGATCCGCTGCCTCATCTCCGCTTTCTGAATCGCACGGAATAAAACACTGTCATACATCTCTATGCCGATAAAGTTGTGCTCCGGATGTGTCTGGGCCATATCCATCAGAAAATGTCCCTTTCCCATTCCGATCTCGATGAAAAGAGGCTGGTTCTTCTCAAACACCTCATGCCATCTGCCTCTGTACTTCTCCGGATCCTTCATACAGTATTCACTCCCCTGAATCACATCTGTCGCACCCGGAATATTCCGCAATCTGCTCATTGCCGACCTCACTTCTTTCTTATTTCGTAACGAATCAGCCTTATTTCGTAACGAATCGGCACATCATAATCTCAAGCACGATAAAACCACTTGTGGCTGCTTTTCCGGCTGAACTTATGATATTTCCCGGGGCCGAAAGGCTCCCGGACGCCTCACCTTTCCAGGCTGCTGTCATCGCTTTTCTCAATCATATCATAAAAAAGTAACGATGACGATAAGATCCAGTTACAGTTCACTCACAACTATGTACGGCAAGGATTTTACAGTCCTATTGCCATTTGCAAACTGGCTGTAATGCTCAGGCAAAGGTACTGTAAAATCTTAGCCGTTTTAGTCGCGCGTGAACGGTAGATGCCGTCATGCTCTCTGATCTGTCACTCACACCTCCCTGTATGACTCCTGTGTTATGTTCGGATTGCAGAAACGATTCCACATTTTGTCAGATTATTTTTGTCTCAAGCACACAATTCAACGATCTCCGGATTAATAGTTTCACTACAGAAAAGTCAATAGTTTTCCGCCGATATTTTTAAAAAAGAAGGATTTTGGAGATTGTTCACAAAACGTCCGTTCTTGATTTTCTCTTATGTAACCGGCTTGATTTCTCCATATTTTTGTTGATAATGTGGATAACTTCGTGGATAACTCTATTTTACGCGAATTTCCGGCCTTCTTTCATGTGGATAAATCTGTGAATAAAACTTTTCATCCGCAGCTCTGCCCTGCACCTCTTCCGCCATTTTGTGCACTTTTTCTGAATCGAAATTTTTTGCACAAAAGCAGCAATAAGACTCCGGAATAAAATAAAGGAAATTTTAGCAAGTCATTCCTTAGATATGAACGCGACAACCAAACCGGACCTGCTTTCCTTTGGCATGAACGCGGCAGCCAAACCAGAGCTGCTTTTGTTTTTGTATTTAAAACGAGAAAAACTCTGCGCGAGTTTTATTTCACTATCGCGACGCTCACCGTACACGAGTCCTTCGCATTCGGCTGCGGCTCACTGTTCGCGTAAATCAAAATGTATCCTCTCGGGAAATACATCTTTTTTGAAATTATATTGAACAAAATATAATTTTGTTCTATAATGCACATCGACACGTATACAAAAACGAAACACATCCTGATATGTGATGTGTCAAGGTCACAGAAAGAGGCTGAATGCGATGAACGAAAACCGAGAGAAAATCATTGTCCGAACCAGTATCATTGGAATTCTGGTAAATATTCTTCTTGCCGCCTTTAAGGCAGTTGTCGGGATGTTGTCCCACTCCATTGCCGTTGTCATGGATGCTGTCAATAATCTGAGTGACGCGATGTCATCCGTTATTACAATCCTGGGAACAAAACTGGCCGGAAAGGAGCCGGACAAGAAACACCCTCTCGGTTACGGCCGAATTGAATATCTGAGCGCCATGATCATCTCCGTGATTGTGCTCTATGCCGGCGTTTCTTCTCTCGTCGAATCCGTAAAAAAGATCCTGCATCCCGAAACTCCGGATTATTCCGCCACCGCCCTGCTGATCATCGCCGTTGCCGTCGTAGCGAAGATTATCCTTGGTAAATTTGTAAAGAAAAAGGGGACGCAGGTAAAATCGGACTCTCTGGTAGCCTCCGGAAGCGATGCGCTCAATGACTCCATCATCTCCGCCTCCACCCTGGCCGCTGCCGCCATCTATCTCCTGTTCCACATCAGCCTGGAGGCATGGCTCGGCGCCTTTATCTCCGCTGTGATCGTCAAATCCGGTATCGATATGCTGCGCGATACCGTAAGCGAGATTCTCGGAGAACGGGTTGACACGGAAGTCGCGCAGGCCGTCAGAGATACCATCTGTCAGACAGAGGGCGTACGTGGCGCCTATGATCTTATCATCAACAACTATGGACCAAATCGACAGATTGGATCCGTACACATCGAAGTCCCGGACACCATGACCGTCGGTGAGCTCGACAATATTGAAAGAGAAGTATCCAAGAATGTATTCCAGAAGCACCATATCATTCTGACCGGCATTTCCGTTTATTCCATGAATGTCGCTGATAAAGAGGCTGCCCGGGTTGAAACCGGTGTGCGCAAGATTCTTGAGGAATATCCGGATGTCATGCAGATGCATGGTTTCTTCCTCGATGAAACCGAAAGGACCATGAAATTTGATATCATCATCAGCTACGACGCCCAGGACAGAAATCAGCTGTATAAGGAGATCGTCAAGAAAGTGCAGGCCGCTTATCCGGAGTACACACCGCAGGTACAGCTGGACTTTGATATATCTGATTAATGGTTCTTAATGGTTCTGATGAAATAGAAAGAAGGTCTCATTGGTGAAGGAAGCGAATACCACAAAACAAAAAAGCCGTATGCCGCAGATCGGAGAATCCGTCTTTGACATAGGCTATCTGTTATTTGATCTGATTGCGGCGGTCCTGTTTTTTACAAAGGCAGCCGGTCGTCCGCTTTTTTACCTCTATGGTGCGCTTACCCTTCTTCTCGGAGGAGGCGACGCCTTTCATCTGATCCCGCGGGTCGACCGTGCAATCCGGGGGAACACTCCCTCTACCGAGAAACGTCTCGGATTCGGGCTTGCTGTTTCTTCTGTCACAATGACGGTTTTCTATATTGTCCTGATGTATATCTGGGCGAAAACCTTTCCTCAGCTCACTGTTCCGCGCATTCTCTTTGTTCTGGTATGGATCACGGCCGTTCTGCGGATTGTTCTGTGCTTCTTTCCCCAGAACAACTGGCTGCACAAGGAAGGAAATCCCAGGTGGTCCTTCTATCGGAACGCGCCCTTTGCCGTTACCGGAATCTGTCTGGTGATTCTGTATCTGATATCCGCAAATACAGGCGGTCTCGGACTTTGGCGTATGGCAGTTGCCATTATCGGCAGCTTTGCGTGCTACCTTCCGGTAACAATCTGGGCAAAGAAAAAGCCGATGATTGGTATGCTGATGATTCCCAAGACCTGCATGTATATCTGGATGATTGCCATGGGACTTGAACTATTAGGGAAAACGAGATAATACACGCTGCGCGAGTTTTATCTCGCTATCGCGACGCTCGCCGCACACGAATACTTTGCATTCGGCTGCGGCTCACTGTTCGCGTAAAAAATCTAAAAAAGGCCCTTCTCGATTTTCTCCGGGAAGGGTCTTTTTCAATTTACCTGTAGGACATCGCCAGCTCCCGGAACGCCGGAAGGCTCCTGCGGATCTGATCTGTCGTCACACAATAGGCAATCCGCACATACCCGGGCGTTCCGAAGCTGTCCGCCGGTACCAGAAGAAGCTCAAACTCCTTTGCCCGCTCACAGAACGCGGACGCGTCCTCCTCCAGCGCCTTCACAAACAGATAAAAGGCGCCGTCCGGATGCACACACGTATATCCGTATTCCGTAAGCGCATCATACAGAAGATCCCGGTTGGTCTTATAGACCGAAAGGTCCGACACCAGTCCGACACACTTCTCAATCACATGCTGTGTGAGGCTCGGCGCGCAGACATACCCGAGCGCCCTTCCGGCTCCCGCCACCGCTGCCCGCAGATCCTCCGCATGGTCCGCCTCGTCCGGCACAAGAATATATCCGATGCGCTCTCCCGGAAGCGAAAGCGACTTGCTGTAGGAATAGCAGACCACCGTATCCTTATAATACTTCGTCATATAGGGAACTTCGATTTCCGGATCATATACCAGCTCCCGATAGGGTTCATCCGAAATCAGATAAATCGCATGTCCATACTCCTGCTCCTTCGCCGACAGAAGCTCCGCAAGCTGTTTCACCGCAGACTCCCGGAACACAACGCCCGAAGGATTATTCGGAGAATTGACAAGAACCGCCTTCGTATTCTCCGAAATCACCGACTCCAAACGCTCAAAATCAATCTGGAACGTATCCGGATTCGTCGGACAGGCCACAAGCCTCGCCCCCGCCGTCTCAACAAAAACCCGGTACTCCGGAAAAAAAGGAGTAAACGTAACAAATTCATCACCCGGCGTAACCAGAGCTGTAATCGCAATCTTCAGCGATGCCGCTGCTCCACACGTCATATACAGGTTCTCAGCACGAAAAGAAGTGCCAAAGCGCCGGTTCAGATCCTTCACAATAGCCCCCCTCGTATCCAGATCCCCCGCAGCCGACGTATAACCATGAAGCCAGATATCATCATGAGAATCAATCAGACTCTTGTACGCAGCATTCACCTCCGCCGGAGCCGGAACATTCGGATTCCCGATACTGAAATCAAACACACGATCCTCCCCAATCTCCGCCTTTCTCCTCTTGCCGTACTCAAAAATCTCACGAATCTTCGAAGGAGCCTTCCCAAGCTCTTCCATCTGCGTATTAATCATGATTCCGACCTCCATTTTCTAAAAAATTAAATCATATGCAGAGATTTCATAGTCCATTCGTCAGAGCATTACCGGCTGTTAAAAGATCTCTCCGTCCGTTGCCAGGATATCTGAAGCGAGGACTGTCTGACGAAGGCGCCCTGCGCCTGAGGAGTTCCGCAGCTTCGCTATACAGGAGATATCTTTGTTACAGCCGGTTTGCGAATGACGACAGGGCTATGAAATCTCTGCACATGTCCTATTTTGCAAAAGAAGCTCCTCACAGCCCATTCGTCAGAGCATTACCGGCTGTTGAAAGATATCAGAAATTTGTTACAGCAATATCTCTCCCAAGCGCAACCGAATAAATATACGTCTCCGCCACTTCGATCCCGGTTATCTCAGACAGCGCCTTACTGTAATACTCCAGCTGCTTCTGATATTTCTCCACCAGGTCCCGTCCATCCTTCGTGTGCACTCTGTCTGTTTTATAATCGACGATGACATACCTTCCGTTCTCGGAAAAATACGCGTCAATCGTCCCCTGCACCAGAATATTTTCGTCCTCTGTCCACCTGCTGTCAATATCCTTCGCTGGTATATCTATCACAAAGGGCTGCTCTCTGTGGAGTCTGCCCGCCATCGACGCTTCCCGCATCCGGCCTCCGATCTTCGACAGCAGGAACTTCACAAAATCCTCCGGCAGGATACACGCGGCATCCGTCTCCGATAAGAGTCCTCGCGCTTCCATATCCTTCACCTGTCTCCGGACCTCTTCCGCGAGACCTTCCGCAAGCTCCCGTTTCTCCGCCGGCTCTCCGTCCGTCTCCCGCTCCTGAAAAATGCGGTCCACAGGCGAATAGTCCAGACACTCCAGCACATGATGATAAATCGTTCCCCTTGCCGCACCGGTTTCGGTCTGCGGCTGTTCTTCTCTCATAAATTCCGGCACGAGAGGCACCACCGGCTCTTCCGCGTAAAGCTCCGCTCCCTTTTCTTCTTCCATCGCCTCAAGAGAGCGCATCTTGATCTCGGTTACCGTCATCTTTGCCGGAAGCTCCGCCGCCCTCTGGTAGGGATACCGGAATGCCGCCTGCCTGTCCAGAAAGTCGTAAATTTCCGGATCAAAAATCCGGCCGGACCGGGCTGCCTCTTCGATTTCCTGAACCATCTCATCCGTCTGCATCTCTGACAGCACTACGCTGTCTCCCATCTGCCCGGCATCCGCCGCCTTCACCGAAAGGATCTCCTTCGCCGGAACTGCCATCAAAACCCAGTCGAGCAGACTTTTCGCAGTAATCAGTTTGTGATACGACAGCGGCTTCTCCTGCAGATTTTTCCGTCTCCGAACAGCCTCCTCCGGCGTCTCACCCGGGTCGGCAAAAATCTCCGTCTGCTCCTGTGCCTCTTGTATCGCTGAAATTCTGTCGCCATCTGAAACAACGCCGGTCAGAATGAGTTTTTCTCTTGCTCGGGTCATGGCGACATAGAGAATCCGGATTTCCTCTCCCAGCGTGTCTCTTTTGACTGCTTTCCGGATGGCAGTCTGAATCGCGGACGTCTGCCTGGTATTGCGCGAAAGATCTACCGCCTCCATTCCGATTCCGAACCTTGCATGAAGCACCACACGGCTCTGCACATCCTGCAGATTGAACTGATTTCCCAGACAGGACACAAAAACAACCGGAAACTCCAGGCCCTTGCTCTTGTGGATCGACATGATTCTGACGGTATCCTCCGCTTCGCTGAACAGATTCACTTCGCCGTAGTCCACCTCGTACTTCTTCATCCGCTCGATATAACGGATGAAATTAAACAGTCCGTGGTAGCTGGTATTCTCATAATCTACTGCCTTTTCCACCAACATCTTTAGATTTGCTTCCCGCTGCGCGCCCCCGGGCATCGCTGAAGCATATCTTCCGTAGCCGGTTTCCTCGATCACCTGAAGAATCAGATCATGAACCTCTGTATACGGGATCCGCTCCCTGAAGGAGGAAAGCTGTTCCAGGAATCTTTGAAGCTTCTCCGAAAGCTCCGCGTCTTCCCCGGTCTCTGCATATTGCCTTACCAGATCATAGATGCTGCCCTCCGGATCGGAAATGCGAAGCTTTGCCAGCTCCTCATCGCTGCAGCCGACAATCGGCGAACGAAGAACCGCCGTGAGCGGGATATCCTGTCCCGGATTGTCCAGAATATTTAAATAATTCAGGACAACCGTGACTTCCAGCGCCGAAAAATATCCGCTCTTGGATGTCGTATAGGCCGGGATGCCCTCGTCCTGCAGCGTTCGGGCAAAAACATCCGCCCACTGCCCCGGCGACCGCATCAGGATCACACAGTCCCGATATGCCAGCGGCCGGAATTTTCCCGCGTCCCTGTCCCATACCTTTCCCCTAGCGATCAGTTCCCGAATCTTCCCGGCGACAGCCAGCGCCTCTGCCTGAACCATCGTCTCCTTGCTTCTGTCATCCTCAAACTCCGGAGCCTCCCGATTCACCAGAAGAAGCTCTGCCCTGGGAAAACCCGGATCCTTGCTCTCCGGAAAATCCGCCCCGTAGTGAAGCGACTGCGCCTCGTCATAGCGGATCCCTCCGAGCTCCGGAATCATCAGCCGGCGAAAAAAAGCATTGGCACAGTCCAGCACCTGCCTTCTGCTCCGGAAATTCCGGTCCAGATCGATTCTCACCGAGGATGACCTCTTTCGGCTCGCATCCCCTTTCATCTGTCTTGCGGTATTATCCTCATCATCCGGCCGCAGAACCGGATATTCCTCATATTTCTGCAGAAAGAGGTCCGGTCTTGCCATCCGGAACCCATAGATGGACTGTTTCATATCGCCGACCATAAACCGGTCATAGCGTTTCTCCTCCGTTCCGGAAACGGCCTCCAGAATTGCTTCCTGAATATAGTTGCTGTCCTGGTATTCATCCGTGATGATTTCCGCAAAGTGGTCCGCAAGTTCCTTCGCCGCATCTGTTCTCTGCCACGTGCCGTCCTCTTTTTTCTCCAGAAGAATCTTCAGCGCAAAATGCTCCAGATCACTGAAATCCGCAATATTTCTCTTTCTCTTGGACTCGGAAAACCGCTCCATAAAGAGGGTCACCAGATGCACCAGCTCCTCGATATAGGGCCTGATCTGATCAAGTTCCTCCAGAATGACCTCCTCGGACTTCGAGAAATAATCCGCCTTCAGAGAATCCACCATGTCCTTAAAGCGTTTTCTGTCATTCTTGAGAGCCTCCCGCAGCTCCGGGTCTTCTCCCTGTGTCTTTTTGGAGGAAAGCTTTGCGTACTTCATCGCATGCAAGGTTTCATAATACTCTCCATAGGTTTTGCATGCGGCAAGTTCCTCCGTCAGCTCAAGGTCACTCTCCAGCGCCGGCACATAGCCGGCGGGACCTCCTGGCTGCTGTGCCTTCTCCAGATTCTGTTCTGCCTCTGACACAACATCCGCAAGAATCAGACCGGCTTCACGGACATTGTTCTGCATCCATTCCGTGTGGCACAGTTCCTCTTTCGTGCGGATACAATAGGCATTCGCTGCATTTTGAAGCCACAGTACGGGATCCGGATCACTGATCGCGAAATCATAGATCTTCAGAATCAGATCCTCCGCCTTCGCGTCGGTCTTTCCGGGCGCATACGCATCCATAAAGCGTTGGAACATGTCATTTCCAGCCTCTTCCTCCGTTTGTAGATATTCTTCCTCCAGAAGTTCCTGCAGAACTCTTGCCTTCAGCATCTTCAGTTCCCCGTCCTCCGCGATCCGGTAGCCGGGGTCCAGATTGATCCGGTGAAAATAATTCTGAATAACGTAGGTGCAGAAACCGTGGATCGTATTGATCTGGGCATGATGAAGCAGTACTCCCTGCCGCTGTATATGCTCATTCTCCGGATCCTCTCTGAGGCGCTGTTCCAGCGCCCTGCCAATCCGGTCCTTCATCTCGCCCGCCGCCGCGCGCGTAAAGGTAACCACCAGTAAATGATCAATATCCACCGGATGCACCGGATCCGTGACCATACCGATGATATGCTCGACCAGTACTGCAGTCTTGCCGGAGCCTGCGGCGGCAGACGCCAGGATATTTGTGTGCCTCTGATTAATCACCAGGCTCTGCTCTTTCGTCCACTTGACCGCCATCTCACAAATCCCCTTTCTCCTGCCCGATGATCTGATTCAGAACATCCTCCAGATTCATTTTCCGCAGACGCCGGAACTCATATCCCGGAATCTTTCTGTCAAACCCGCAGATGCCTCCGTACGGACAGAAGGTACAGGCATTTCTGTTCTCCTCCGCATACGGCTCCGCCTTAATGCCTCCCCGGACAATCGCATTTCCGAGCTCCTTCACCTTGCGGTTTGCGAAATCCCGGATCCGGCTGAAATTCTCCAGGGATTCCGCCTGTGAAGATTTAGCCACAGACCCGTCCTTATTCAACCTGGCCGGAATTACATCCGACGTGGATCCCGGCACAAGGGTCCGGTCCAGAAGCTTCAGGACCTCCATCTCCGAACGGCACAGTCCCTGTGGACGCAGCTCCTTCATGAGCGTCTCAAGCCGCTCCGCTTCGGTTCCGGCCTTCTCCGCGTCAACCATCGGATCCTCAATGTGATAGTAGAAAATCCCCGCCGGCTCCGTCATCTTGTCCGGATGGTGCTTCTGATCCGCCTCCAGCGCTGCATTCAGGTACACCACGAGCTGTAGCTGCAGACCGTAGTACAGGTCCCCCGGATCCAGCTTCGTACTTCCCGTCTTGTAATCAATGACCTTGATGTACCTGGCGTTTTCCGTCTCGCACGTATCCAGACGGTCAATCCGTCCGATCAGCTTCATGGACGCATTCCCGTCCAACCGGAAATGAATGGCACTCAGGTCGTCCCCGAAATCAAATTCGAAATCCGACGGCCGGAAGTCGCCTTTTTTTACCTGCTGCTGCAGGGCCCAGACCGTCCTCCGAAGAATCTCCCCCAGCCGCTCTGTCATGTGTTCGTTGCGTCCGGTGCTGTACAAAATCCGGTTGTTGTAGCTGTCCATAACCTGCCGCAGGGCCTCATCCGCCAGCCTGTCGCGCACATCATCCGACAGGCTTTCCCAGCTCTGTCCTTTTCCGGCGAGATTCTCGGAAAAAAGCTGGAGTGCGTCATGCATGACCGTTCCAAAATCCGCCGGGGTAAAAATATATTCGTCCCGTTCCTTCAGACGAAGCCCGTAATCCAGAAAATGCCGGAATTCACAGGCCGCCATCTCCTCCAGCCGGGTAACGGAATTTCGCAGGTCCTTCCCGTATAGCCGTTCCGCGAGCAGCAGTCCGAGACCCTTCTCCGGATTGCGGGAACGAACGGCTTTGAGAAGAGCCTCCGTCAGCTTCCGTCCCTCCGGGTCCTGAAGCATACAGCGCAACAGCTCCACAGCTCCTGCGGAAGGGACCTTCTCCGGAATCTTCTGCAGTTCACCGAGCAGGTATTCCATCCGCCCCTCATCCGTTTCCATGCGAAGCGTCCGGTCTTTTTCTTCCTTCTCCTCCTGTACCTCAATAGGTATTTCCGGAAACATACGGCTCACGATGCCGATCAGATAAGACGGGAGAAGCGTGTCGCCGGAGCTCCCCGTCCTGCTGTAGGACAGATAAAGCGCGTCCGAGGGCTTCGTCATCGCAAGGTAGAGATAGAATCTCTGCTGATACATCTGTTCCCTGGAGGTGGGCGCCAGCTCTACCTTGTGATCTGCCAGCCTCTCCCGGTCCATTTCCGACAGGATGCCCCGTGCGGCCACAGGCTTTGGCACAATTCCTTCATTAATCCCGACGAAAAACAGCACGCGGATCTTCTTCAGACGGGTTCGCTCAATATCTCCGATCAGAATCTGATCCTCTCCCGGAGGTACCAGCCCGATCCGCATCTCCTGGAATCCCGCGTCCAGGATCTCCTGATAATCCGACAGCTTCATCCGCTCATCGCCGAGCACCTCAACCAGCCTGTCAAAAAGCCCCATCACCTGTTCATAAATCTGCGCATATTCCTTCCGGGCGGAGGCATCGCCCTTTTCCTCAAAATCCAGTTCTCTCTGCCGCAGACGATTCTGCACATCGTGACGGACAAGAAACTCATAGAGCAGCCCCGTCTTCCGGCGCACGGAAGAATTTCTTTCATGAAACCCGTCGTGAAGCGCCTGCGTCTCCTGCACAAATTTTTCCCGTATCCCATTGTAATACAGAAGCTTATCCGGCTTCATGTTCCGGGATGTGCGGGTCCATGTCTCTTCAAACCTCCGTCTTCCGTGGATTCCCAGTGCCAGGCAGTAATCCTCCATGCTCTGAATCTCCTCCTCCGACAGAAGAGACAGTCCGCTGTGAAGATACCGGAAAACACTGTCATAGGAATAATTATCCCGCACCATATCTACCGCAGACCGGATAAACTCCACCAGCTGATTCGACATCACTGCTTTCTTCTGATCCAGAAAGCAGGGAAGTCCGGCGGCGCCAAAGATGCGGGCCGCCTCCCGCCCATATGTATTCAGATCGCCGGTGACAATTGCGAAATCCCGGTAGTGATATCCCTTATCTCTGACCAGACGGCAGATCTGCTGCGCACAGGCCCGCATCTCCTGCTCCGGGTCCGAGGCCTCTGCCATATGAATCTGATGGATGTCTGCCGTTCCGATCTCCCCGTGAAACGCTTTTTGATTGTATCGGAACAGATTCTGCTCCATAAAACGAAGCTCCGGGCTTCCGGAAAAACGACTCCGGCTGCCCGTCGCGATCCACCGCACCGGCAGAATCTCCGTCCGCGTCTCCGCCGCCAGATCCGCAACCTTGTGGTACATCGTCCAGGACATATGAAACAGATGATGCGTATGCCTTCCGCGGTTCAGATTCTCCGGGCCGTCCGCCGTCAGGACCACTGTGACCCGGTCTGCCAGCGTCAACAGCTTGCGTACTACCTGCAGCTGAACCGGCGTAAATCCGGTGAATCCGTCCAGCACAATCCGGCTTCCCCAGACAAGCTCCGATTCCCCGATGACACGGCACAAAATCTCCGGTATTTCCTCTGTCGTCAGATAGTGATCCTGCAGATAGCTGTTAAAGCCATGGTAGATCGTCCGGATATCCTCCAGCTTCATGGAAAGTCTGGCGTGATTTCGCTCCTCGGACGCCCCGATCCATTCCTCCAGATCCTCTTCCGCCACCCTGTACTGCAGCAGCTCTGAAATCAGCGATTTCATCTCCTCCGCCGCCCCCTGCCGGGTGAGCGTTCTTCCGAGGACCTTCAGATTCTTCTGCTCGGCGCCGATCACCCGCTGGGTGATCAGGCTCTTCCCCAGATCATCCAGCACCGGCAGATTGCTTCCACCGACCTTCTCAAACACTCTCCACGCGAGCCGGTTAAAGCTGAGCACATCCAGATTCAGCATCCCCTTCTTCGGATGCATCTGAACGATCTCCTTCTGCGTCTGCATGGTAAACTGCTCCGGAACAATGACGAGAAACTGCCTCTCCGGATCCTCCATGGACTCCCGGATGATCTCCCTGTATATCTGATATGACTTTCCGGATCCGCTGCTCCCGGCTATGAATTCAAGAGACATACTTACCCTCTCTGCTTCCTTGCCTTTGCCGCGGCAAGCAGAATCTTCAGCTCATCGACGCTGAAGGAATATTTCTTGCCGCAGAAGTGGCAGGCCAGCTCTACCGGCTTACCCTCGTCGATCATCTCCTGAATATCCTTCTCACCGATGCTAAGCAGCACCTTTGTCACCCGCTCCCGGCTGCAGTTGCAGTAAAATTCCGCGGGAACCGTATCCAGGAGCTCAAGATCCATATCACCCAGAATCTTCTGCAGGATTTCCTCCGGAGAGAGTCCCTCCTCGAGCAGCTGTGTGACGGAATGGATCTTCTTCAGACTTGCTTCCAGCTTATCGACGGTTTCATCTGTAAAACCGGGCATCAGCTGAATGATGAATCCTCCGGCCTGCTCCACCGTCTGGTCCGGATTCACCAGAACACCCAGTCCCACTGAGGACGGAACCTGCTCACTGGTCACAAAATAGCTCGTCAGGTCCTCCGCAATCTCCCCGGTCAGAAGCTCCACCTGACTGGAATACGGCTCGCCAAACGCCTGATCCCGCACAACGGTCAGGGTTCCCCGGCCGATCGCTCCTCCGACATCCAGCTTTCCCTTGTATTTCGGCGCGTTCCACACATTCGGATTGTACACAAACCCCTTCACTCTGCCCTTCGCGTCTGCGGTGACAGTAAGCCCCTGCATCGGTCCGTCGCCCTTTATCGTCATCGTCATCAGGTCGTCCTCGCCCTTCAGCATGATTCCCATCATGGTTCCTGCCGTCAGGAGCCTCCCGAGCGCTGCCGTACAGACAGGACTGGTCTGATGGATTTCCCTGGCCTGCTCCACCAGATTCCGTGTCGTCGCGGCAAACGCCCGAATCTGTCCGCCGCATGCCGTTGCTCTCACAATATAATCCATATGATCCTTCTTCCACTCCGTCATATCTGTTACCTTTTCATCCTTTTCCTGACTCTTATTTTTCGTCATCTCTTCCACTTCCTGCTCCTTTATACCTATTGCATCACGAAAACACATTATCTGTTCCTGCAGAACGGAAACGGCTATCCTTTTCCCGTGCCTTTGCCTCAGCACGACTGGCTCTGCAAAGCTTTTTCCGGGCATTTCTTTCCGTGCTCCCTTGCAAGAATGTAAATCCGCTCCGACCTCTCATCCGGCGCGTGGTCCGTAAAAGCCTCCAGCGCCCCTTCGAAAATCATGCCGGACTCTTCAATCAGGGATACAATCCTGTCGAGAGGATACGCTCTCTGCACATGAACTTCCTCATACCGGCGGAATAATCTGCCATCCTCGAAATCCGAATCCTCGTCTTCGTCTCTCTCCGGGCAGATCTCTTTCTCCACATCTTCGTCTCTCTCCGGACAGGTCTCTTTCTCCACATCTTCGGCAACCTCCGGCCCTGTCACTTCCTCCTCTTCCGGAATAAAAAGAGTCAGTGCATATTCATTGAGCCGTTTCTCCGCATCGTAGTGATTCTCCCAGATAAAGCTTCCGTTCTCCCGGTTCTCGGCAATCGTCGAATCCCCGATCCCCCGGTACTTCGCTACCGTATTCACGTCGAAGACAAACAGTCCGCCCGGATCCAGATAATTGTTCACCAGACGAAATACCTTCAACAGATCCTCTTCTGTCAGAATATAGTTCATGCTGTCGCACACGCTGACGATCGCCCGTACCGTTCCGTACAGTTCGAATTCCCGCATGTCCTGCTCCAGATACAGGATGTCATGCCCGGACTCATATTTTTTCTCCTGGGCCTCCTCCAGCATCTCCACGGAATTATCGATGCCAATCATATCATATCCGGCATCGGCCAGAAGCTCTGTCATGCTTCCCGTACCGCATCCCAGCTCGCAGACCAGTCCGTCGGAAATGCCGTGCTTCTGTAAAAGTCCGATCAAATACCGGCTCCACGCGGGATAATCAATATTGTCCATAAACATATCATAAACGGAAGCAAAGCTCTCATATGCGCTCATCTCATTTCCCTCCGGTCTCTTTTACGGTTGCTGTTCACCCCCCCAACTATGTACGGCAAGGATTTTACAGTCCTGTTGCCATTCGCAAACTGGCTGTAACAAAGTTTTATCCTTATTTTATGAAGCTGCGGAACTCCTCAGGCGCAAGCGCCTTCGTCAGACAGTCCTCGCAATCCACTTCTTGAAGAATTCACGGATAAAACTTTTAACAGCCAGTAATGCTCAGGCAAAGGTACTGTAAAATCTTAGCCGTTTTAGATGGCGCGTGAACAGAGTAACGTATGTATCTCATACGCAAGAAAATATAACACAAAAAGCCCAAAAGCACAAAAAAGCCTCATGCACATCACTGCTTTTGAACAATGATATGCATGGGGCTCTCTTTTCTATCCCGGTAACTGCCGGTTACTTAAACTGATTGGTCTTCTCGTCGTAGTGATAATTTACTTCGGCCAATCTCTCCATAATCATTCTTCGATCTATGTTCTCCGCTTCACAGAATTCATCAAGACTGGAATACTGATCACGCAACCGCATATTTACAAAGCTTAACAACATCGCAGGATCTTTGGGCATCATAATTCTCATCCTCTCTTATTATTGATGAACTTTTGATAAAACGTTCACGCGTCATTGAAATGGCAAGGTGCCGGGAGCAATAACGATAAACTGTTTTTTGTCATTATAGAGGATTGCAGAAAAAATATCATCATGCCGTTTGACAATCTTGCATCAAAAACCTTCCGTTTTTTTGTACACATTGCAAGCTTCTATTCTATTTGAAACGGCATGGCTTCCGTTCCTTCTTCTGCGGGAACGGGAGAACACCCATTTCCCGGGTACTTTCCCGTTCCCGCGCCGTTCATGAGAATCAATCCACAACCTCAACCTGCGGCTGCACACTTGCGGCAAGCTTTCCATCGGACCCGACATCGATCACAATGGTATCTCCCTCATGAACATCACCGGTCAGAATCAGCTTAGCCGAAAGTGTCTCGACATTCTTCTGCACGAATCTCTTTAGCGGACGTGCGCCATATACCGGATCGTAGCCTCCATCCACGACGAATGTCTTCGCGGCAGGTGTAAGCTCAATCTTAAGCTGCTGGTCCGCCAGACGTTTGTTCAGATCCGCAACCTGGAGATCCACGATATGTCCGATATTTTCCTTCGTCAGCGGACGGAACATGATGATCTCATCCAGCCGGTTCAGAAATTCCGGACGGAAATGCGCCCGCAGATCCTTGCGCACCATTTCCTGGGCTTCCTGACTGATTTCACCGTTCGGCTCAATGCCGTCCAGCAGATACTGTGACCCGATATTCGAAGTCATAATCAGGATTGTATTCTTGAAATCGACGGTTCTGCCCTGTGAGTCGGTGATCCGGCCGTCATCCAGCACCTGAAGCAGGACATTGAAGACATCGGGATGCGCCTTCTCAATCTCATCGAACAGAACAACCGAATATGGTTTTCTCCGCACAGCCTCCGTCAGCTGTCCGCCTTCCTCATAGCCTACGTATCCCGGAGGCGCTCCGATCAGACGGGAGACAGAATATTTCTCCATGTATTCGCTCATATCGATACGAACCATGTTGTTCTCGTCATCAAAAAGCTTCTCCGCAAGCGTCTTCGCAAGCTCTGTCTTGCCGACACCGGTAGGTCCGAGGAACAGGAACGACCCGATCGGCTTCGTCGGATCCTTGATTCCTGCCTTTGAACGGATAATGGCATCCGAAACCTTCTCAACAGCCTCATCCTGACCTACAACTCTCTTATGCAGCTCGTCATCCAGATGAAGGATTTTCTCTCTTTCTCCCTGGGTAAGCTTAGCAACCGGAATGCCGGTCCAGCGGGACACGATCGTTGCGATCTCATCCTCGTCAACCGCCTCGTGCACGAGCTTCAGATCATCGTTGTTGATCTTGTTCTCTTCCTCCTGAAGCTCCTTTTCCAGCTTCGGCAGCTCGCCGTACTGAAGCTCGGACATCTTCGCCAGATCACCCTGACGCTCCGCCAGCTCCATCTGTTTATGAAGCTCCGCAATCTGATCCCGGATCTTCGCCGGACGGTTCACCGCATTCTTCTCGTTCTCCCACTTTGCATTGAGAACCTTCAGCTTATCCTCATTTTCCGCCAGTTCCTTCTTGACGGTTTCAAGACGCTCCTTGCTGAGGGTATCTGTCTCCTTCTCCAGGGACATCTTGTCCAGCTTGAGCTGCAGATTCCTGTGCTCCAGCTCATCGATCTCCTCCGGCTTGGAATCCTTCTCCGTCTTGATCTGGGCGCAGGCCTCATCGATCAGATCAATGGCCTTATCCGGAAGGAACCGGTCCGTGATGTAACGATTCGACAGCGTCGCCGCAGCGATCAGCGCATTATCTGTGATACGCACCCCGTGATACGTCTGATAGTTCTCACGAAGACCACGCAGAATCGTGATGGTCTCATCCACGGTCGGCTCATCTACCATGACTCTCTGGAAACGACGCTCCAGCGCCGCATCCTTCTCGATATATTCCCGGTACTCATTCAGTGTCGTCGCACCGATACAGTGCAGCTCACCTCTTGCCAGAAGCGGCTTCAGAAGATTGCCCGCATCCATCGAGCCTTCCGTCTTTCCGGCTCCGACAATCAGATGCAGCTCATCGATAAAGAGGATAATCTTGCCCTCGCTCTTTTTCACCTCATTGAGTACGGCTTTCAGCCTCTCCTCAAACTCACCGCGGTACTTCGCGCCGGCGACCAGGGCACCCATGTCCAGTGAAAAAATCGTTTTGTCCCTCAGAGACTCCGGAACATCGCCCTTCACGATACGCTGTGCAAGGCCTTCTACTACAGCGGTCTTGCCGACACCGGGTTCACCGATCAGCACCGGGTTGTTCTTCGTCTTACGGGAAAGAATCCGGATCACATTCCGGATCTCATCGTCACGGCCGATGATCGGATCCAGCTTCTGATCTCTTGCCTTCTCCACCAGATCCTCACCGTATTTCCGGAGACTGTCATAGGTCTCCTCCGGATTGTCGGAGGTCACCTTCTGATTTCCCCGGACGCTCTGCAGTGCCTGAAGAAAACGGTCAATCGTAATGCCGTTCTGACGGAACAGCTCTTTCATAGAAGGACTCGGATGACGAAGCATGGAAAGGAACAGATGCTCGACGGATACATACTCGTCTCCCATCTTCTTCGCTTCACTCTCCGCGTAATTCAAGGTGTAATTCAGGTACTGCCCGACATAGGGCTGTCCTCCCTGAACCTTGACTCTCTTATTGATCGCCGCCTCGACCTCATTGCGGAAAAGATTGGCATCAATGCCCATCTTCTCGATCATCTGAAGAATCAGGCTGTTCTCCTGATTCAGCAGCACATAGAGCAGATGCTCCTGTTCAATTTCCTGGTTGCCAAAATCCATCGCCGTCTTCTGCAATGAATTGATGGCTTCCAGCGATTTCTGTGTAAATCTGTCAGCCTGCATACGCACACCTCCCTTTTATGTGGTAATATCCCATCTCCCGCAAGCGGGGATCCAAAATATATAAGGAAAATTCCCGCACCGTAAAAGCTGCTGTACAGCTTTTCTGTCACAAACAGGATTTTCTGAAATGCATGATATTATGTCACCTTATCTGTGCACGAAGCTAATATAGCACCGGTTATTAGCACTGTCAATAGGTGAGTGCTAATTCGTGGCAAAAATTTTTCCGGGGACGGATTTTCACTTATCCGTTCCCGGAATCTCCGATAAACAAGCGTTAACACCCCTCCAATTTGCAGGGCTTAAATATCTCCGTTATCCATTATAGTTTGTAATGTCCCAATGCAAAATATGATCACGGGTCGATAACTCAGTTACGCGTATTCGACAAGACTCCACTCGGAGTCCTTCTTTGTGAAACCGTATTTTCTGTAAAGCGGATCCACGGCAATCTCTTCGTCCGCTGTTATCTCCTCCGCTCCGTTCTCGAGAGAAGCCAGCACCAGAAGCTCCAGCAGACGGAACGGTATCTCCGTATTCTGATATTCCGGTTTCGTGTACAGATTCGAAATGTACGCCCGTTCTTTATTCTGATTAAACAGCGGACGGCGGTGATAAAAAATCACATCTCCGAACGCGGCGATCTGGGATCCGTTGTAGACAAGATACGCCACGTTCTGATTCTCGGACAGGTTCCTCCGGAAATAGCTGTATGTCTGCCGACGGCGACGCATCATGGCCGCAGAATCCTCCGTTTTCTCTGCAAGGTTCAATGCTTCAAGTCTGGTATCGACCAGAACGTCGATGTCCTTCATCGACGCACGCTTATACGTGATTTCCATGTACGTCTCCTTTCCGGACCGGAAGATACAACCGCGGATACTCCCGCCGATTCGCACGCACACCCTCTGCAGAACCGCTGCTTGTCTGCGCCGCATACTTATATTCCGGTACACTATTGTATTCTCATGATTATCCAACACCCCCATCTCGTGAATCTGCGGTTCTCTCGATGGGAGGCAGCTGACGTCCTTCTGCTTCAGGACACACAATCTTCTTGTTTTTGATTATATCTGACAGGTCTTTTTTGTCAATCGGACATATCCGGCCATCTGACCGAATCCGGAACGACGTTACTGTTCACCCCAACTATGTACGGCAAGGATTTTACAGTCCTGTTGCCATTCGCAAACTGGCTGTAACAAAGTTTTATCCTTATTTTATGAAGCTGCGGAACTCCTCAGGCGCAAGCGCCTTCGTCAGACATTCCTCGCAATCCACTTCTTCACATTCTCGCGCTGCTATCGCATCGCTTAATATTGCAGACTCTCCTTATCTTGTCTCTGCTTCCCCTTATTTAAAAATTGCAGAATAATATCTGCAAGCTTCTCACTATGCACAATGTAGCTTCCGTGCGACTCTCCGGGAAGGATGATCTTCCCGGCTCCCGGGATCCGGGAAGCGATATGATCGGTCTCGCTTTTCCGCACCAGATCGTGCTCTCCAGCGACGATCAGTGTGTCCGCGCGAATCTGTCCGAGCTCCTTGTCGCTGATGTCCGGCTCCCGGATCATCAGACGAACAAGCGGACTTCTGCCGAAAAAGTGAAGAATCCTCATTCCATGAAGACACAATCCGCGAAGTCCCTCCGGCTTCGTATTGGCACCGCACGCAATCAGCGAGGAAATCCGGTCCGTCCTCGCCGCTGCCATCAGTCCGATGATGCCTCCGTCGGAAAAGCCGACCAGCGCAACATTTCGGAGGTTCAGCTTCTCCAGAAACTGGACCACATCCTCCGCCATGTCCCGGTAATGGAACTCGCCGACCCAATGGCTTTTTCCGTGGCCTCGCGTATCCGGAAGGTAGCAGGTGAATTTTTTCTCCAGAATCCGAACCGTCCGGTCGAAAATCGTGTGATTCTCCCCGTTTCCGTGGAGCAGAACCATCGGGCGCCCCTGTCCGGCTTCTTCATAAGATATATCCACATCATTCACACGAATTTTTTTCAAATCTGTCACCCTTCCTGTCCTGTAAAAGCAAAAACACTCTCTCGCTCTTTGTCCATCGCTTTTTCTCTGTTCACCGCTTATTCTTTGTCCAGCTCCTTCTCTTTGGCCGTCTCCTTCTCTTTGACCGTCCCTTTCTTCCTTTGCATCGACTTCTGCTCATGCTGTGCTTTCCGCATTTCCAGAAAAGCGTGTACATAATCGCCAAAGCCCTGAGAATCCAGAACCGCAAAGGCCGCTTCCTCCATCCAAAAGGACATATGCTTCGGATAGCAGACCACGTAAACATTCTTCCATTCCGGATTAAATTTTTCCTTGGCCTCATACAGCGGCTTGAAGCCGTAAATGTAGTTCATGTTCTCATAGATATAGTGCTCTGCCTTCTCAATCAGCCGGACATGGTCCCCGTCATTCGTGTTGAAGAAAGGCGCGACTCCGAGACTGGCCTCTGACACCCCCTCCGCTTTCAGGGTCTCCATGATATCGTGAAACAGCAGCTCCATCACGCCGTGCGGACATCCTTCCCGCCGCCGCATAATATCCACGATCCATCCTTTCCCGCCGAGATACGGATTCAGAACATTGATTCCCTGGACGATTCCCTCCGGGTCAACCGCGTAAAAATATCTTTTATCACAGAGGTGATCCAGCATCAGACTGCCGACAGCAAACTGCAGACGGGCCGTATGCTTTTCCCCAAGCCACGCGTCTGTAATGTCATGGAACTGCCGTTCAATCTCCGGATCCCGCTTCTCCTGCGGCCTGTACTCCTCCACTGTGAGCCCGTAATGCACCGCCGTGTGCCAGGAAGATCTCGCCTTCGCACATTTTCCGCCCCGCATAGACCAGGACTGTACGTCAAAGACCGCCTCCTCCCCGCTCTTGAAACAGCCGAAGCCCTCCGCCTGATATTCCGTGATATGCGTTTCATTCGTCATGAGAAATACCAGATGCTTCTTCTCTTCTCCCGCAAAAGAGCGCAGTACCCGAAGCATCTCAGGGAAGTCCTGATCGGCGCAGACCGGATCCCCGCAGACAACGATCGTCTTCCCGGACCGGGCAAAGCTGATCATACCTTCCGGTTCCTCAGAGAAAAGCCACTCCTTGTCCGGCTCCAGCGATAGGTACGCGAGGGAGTTCTCTCCATATTTTCTGAGATATGTTAAGGCGCGGTTCCACTCCTCGGCCGATGCGGCTGCCGCTGAAACAATCTCGTATCGCTCTCCCGTTCTTACCATCTCGCCGATTTTCGTCTTCAACTCCCTGTCACTCCTCTCTGATGACTCACAATAAACGACCGCGATCCTCCCATCGTCTATACAACTTTTGCGTACTCATAACTATTTATCTCAATTTCTTTTCCTATAAAAATTGCTTTTGCGTTATCTCCGTGACCAATATCCTTTGTGACCGCGATCGGCGTTTCCGGATTTGCATATTCCTTTACCATCGTTACCATATCGGGGACGCAGGCTTTATCCTCCATTGCGGTAAAGGTGCCAAGTATGATTCCCTTCACCTTTTCAAATGCCCCCAGCTGTTTCAGCCAGGAAAGATATGTCGTCATCTGCGGCACTTCCCCTCCGAGGGCTTCCAGAAGAAGGATCTTGTCCTCCAAAGGTGGAAAATATCTGGTTCCTGCCAACTTCAGAAAGCAGCGAATATTTCCTCCCACCACAACTCCCTTCATCCTGCTCTTTTGGACAAATGTAAATGCCGGTGCGAAAAGTTCCTCCCTGTTTTGAAACCGCTCTCTTTGCAGGTCTGCGCAATTACCGAAAGAGGTCATATTTTTTACCTGGTATAATACGCTTGCTTTTCCCGTCATTGTGTAGATTGCATTTATGACTGTGGTCAGATCGCTGTAACCCCAGAAAACCGCGTTGCTTTCCGCTATCCCCGCATAATCCAGATCATCCAGAATCTGGTTCGCCATATCTCCCCCGGAGATATCGTATATCTCTTTTATATCGGGATCCCAGAACATCCTCATCAGCTGTTCTGCCTTTTCTTCTGCGGAACCGGAGAAAACGCTCCCGTTTTTTTCGTATATGCATGAACTTATCACCGGTTCTATGCCTATCGAGTCAAAGAATCTGATCAGTTCCTCATTCTGTGCTCGATACTCTTTCTTTTGAGCGTTCGAGCATGCCACAATGCCAACTTTTCTTATCACTTTTTCAGCCTCGCCCTCCGGATTTCTCTTATCTCTACCTGGCCTGTTCCGTACCCCAGTCTTGAAAATCCGCCGTTCTCTCGATGTGCGAAGCCTCGGAACCATCGACTCCGGAACACATCATAGTTTTATTATATCATGAATCATTCCGGATAATGTTCGCAATATCTGACAGGTTTCTCTTGACATACTTTATCTGTCGTAGTACATTGAACTTGTAAAGTTACTACGACAGTCGTATTACGTCAGGCGATGCATCGTCTGATACATACAAAGCAACCCCATCATTTGGAATTCCTGCGCTGCGTAAACAGCCATGTTATTTACGCGAACAGTGAGCCGCAGCCGAATGCGAAGTATTCGTGTGCGGCGAGCGTCGCGATAGCGAGATAAAACTCGCGCAGCGTGTTTTATCTCGTTTGCCCTGACAGAGAGGAGGTACAATGGGAATCAGCAGCGATGTCATCCGCGGCTACAACGACACCATTATCCTGTGTCTGCTTCTGGACGAACCATCCTACGGATATGAAATTTCCAGGAAAATCCGTACCAAAACCGCAGATGCCTATATCATCAAGGAAACAACCCTGTATTCCGCCTTCACCCGCATGGAGAAGAACGGCTACATCGAATCCTATCCCGGATTCGCGGACAACGGAAAACGAAGAACCTATTACCGGATTACGGATAGCGGACGGCAGTATTACCAGGAGAAATGTGAAGAATGGAAATTGACAAAAGAAGTGATTGAACATTTTATCAGGGAGGAGAATACATGAACACCATTCGAAATTATCTGGAATCCATGTTTGCAAAGCTTCCGAACACCCCCGAAGTAATCAAGGCGAAGTGTGAGCTCGGGCAGATGATGGAAGACAAGTATAATGAACTGATCAGCGAGGGAAAATCGGACAACGAGGCGGTTGCTCAGGTCATTTCCGAGTTTGGAAATCTGGACGATCTCGGCGACGCTCTCGGCATCCGCGATCTTCTGCGGGAAGATCATGCAGCAACCCAGAATATCCGGGAACTGTCCGCTGACGAGGCGGAAAAATACCTCGCAGAGAAGGCTCATTCCGCTCTGCTCGCCGGACTCGGAACCTTTTTCGCCGTTATCTGCCCGAGCGGTGTGATCCTGGCAGGCACTGCAGAGCACGGCTCCCGCACACTGATGGCCATTGGCGTCTTCTTCCTGCTCGGTGCCATCGCAGCCTGCGTCACGCTTCATACCTACAGCGCCCTGCGCATGGGATCCTGGAAGTATCTGAAGCTCGAGCCCTGCAGCATTGATTACGCGACCGCCGGCATGATCAACGACCAGAGGCGAAGCACGCATGACAGCACGATTCTCCAGCGCACCGTTTCGATTCTGCTTTTCTGCACCTGCTACATCCCCCTCGTCTTTCTGCACCTTATGGTGCCGAGAAGCATTGTCGATGGAGCGGGCGTAGTGATCCTGCTGGTGATGGTTGCTTTTGGCGTCCTGATTCTCACCGTCAGCAATTCCCGTGAAAACGGCTACCATGTGCTGTTAAGCCTGAGCAGTTCGCAGGATGGCAGAAGATTTCGTTCAAACGATGATGTCGTATACAGCCGTCCGGCCGTCCGCATCATCATGTCCGTCTTCTGGCCGACCGTTACCTGCCTGTATCTGATCATCAGTTTTCTGACCTTCGGCTGGGCGATCACCTGGATCATCTTTCCGATCGCCGGCGTCGTTGACCGCCTGCTCAAGGCTATCTTCGGCATTCGAAAGGAGGATTTGAACAAATGAAAAAGCGCACGATATATCTGATCTTGCTTTCCGTCGTCACCATCGCCGCAATCTGCTTCGGAACCTGGGTACATCTCGGATATCTCGGATATCCGGAGTTGACACTGACAAAAGGCAGCTTTTCCCTTGGCTTCCAGAGTCCGGGTACCACCACCATCGTCAAGCGCCCAGGATCCTTTGACAGCGTCAGCCTCCAGCTCGATCATACGGATCTGGAGCTATACCGCGGAGACGATTACTCCGTCACCTACCAGGGCCCGGAAAAAGCCTGTCCTGACTTCAAGGTCACAAACGGCATACTGACCGCAACACAGCCATCCGTAAAAAGGCTTCATCTCCGCACCTCCGATGAAACCGTGATCATCACAATTCCGAAGGATGTCACGAAGCTGAAAGAAATCTCTCTCTCCTCGGATAACGGCGATCTGACCGTAGAACCCGATCAGTCCCTCACTCTGAACACTCTGAAGCTCAAAAGCTCGAATGGTGATCTCGAGCTTTCCAACTGCCAGGGAAAAACGATCACGGCCTCTACCGATAACGGCGACATCAGCGCGGAGAAGCTTCTCTTCTCCGACTCCGATCTGGCCTCCAGCAACGGCGATCTGACAGTATCCCTCGCGGACAGTCTTAAAAACTACTCGATCTCTGTGACGGCAGAATCCGGAGATGTCACAATCGGAGACAACAGCTACTCTCTCGGAGACGGCGATCACTCCTCGATCCGGGTGGGCGATGGCCAGCAGAAAATGTCACTGCGCTCGGACAACGGCGATATTGATGTCGAAGAAGACCGATAAGCACTTATCGCCCTTTATTTCTGCATCTCTGCGAGCATCCGGACCGTCTCAACGTCATCCTCTGTCAGACGGAGATTCGTGACCATTTCTTTTCCGTCGGGACGGGTTACCTTTACTTCAATAATGGTGCCCGTCTCGATCGCCTGATTTCCAACCGCATTCAGAAACATCTGAAATTTCGGGTGCTGACTCTGAAAAAGTCCCAGTCTCTCTTTAAGCTTCATAAGCATCATCGGATTCATAGCCATTTCTTTTCTGTTCCTTCCTTTCTGTTATATAATCAGCCCTCATACGATACTTTATGTTGCAAAATGTATAAACTGCGGATTGCTCCGCGCTGCGCACCCCCGCAATCCTACAAGTATGAGAGCGCTTTCGTGCCGCTATCAGGTGACCGGCTTCGTCCGTCTTTCGCGGTCTTTCACACCGTGCGATACCCGGAATCCAGGAGCGTGTCCGCCTTCCGGACCTTCCTGTCATACGTATAGATGCCGTTTACCTCATCCTCGATATCTGTCCACTGGGTATAAATATAAGCGCAAAGTCCTTCCTCACGACACGCTTCCATCCGCTCGATCAACGTATGAAAAGCCTCCGCGAATTCCTCACGGTCCTTATATCTGGTTCCGTACCCATACACCTTTTCGCTCGTGCTGTGCTCCGGAATCGGATACGGAAGCCCTCCGAATTCTGAGAGCACAAATGCCCTGTTTTTTTCCGGTTTTACCCGAAACGTGTAATGATAATAGTGCACACTCCGAAAATCTCCGCAGCCCTGGTCGAACCACCCGCTGGCGGAATCGATCAGGTGCGCAGGATCTGTATTTCGAAGAAGCTCCGTGCACCTCTCCGTCTCGAACTGGCCCCACCCTTCATTAAAGATCGTCCAGGCAAAGATACACGGATGTTCCTTCAGAATCTCCGCTGTCATCACGATTTCCCGCCGAAATTCCTGGCGCCCCGCCTCATTCTCTCTGGACAAAAGTCTCTCCTTTTCATCACTGACCGGAATCCCCATCCAGGAAAGACGCGTACCTGCCCCGGTAACAAACCAGTCCTTATAGGGCTCTCCGCCGTTGACGATGTCCTGCCAGACCAGAAGGCCCAGACGATCGCAGTGATAATACCAGCGGTCCGGCTCAATCTTTGCGTGCTTGCGGACACAGTTAAAGCCGAATCTTCGCATCTGGGTCAGATCAAAAACCATCGCCGCATCGGACGGGGCTGTATAAATGCCGTCCGGCCAGTATCCCTGATCCAGAACGCCGCGGAGAAAAATTTCCTCCTTGTTGAGGAAGATGCGCGGAATTCCCTTCTCATCCCTTCCCATCGAGATGGTTCGCATCGCAAAATAACTGGAGACCAGATCCTCCCCCATCGTCACGTCAAAAAAATAGAGCCAGGGTTCCTCACAGGTCCAGAGATTCATTTTCGGAATCCTCACATGCATCCACTGATTCGACATTCCTGCCACGATGACTCCCTGAAGCAGCGTGTCCTCCTCAATCTCCGCCGTGTCCTCCTGTGCGATGATCGGCCGGCGGATCCGCACCCGTACCGGAAGGTCGCTGTCCGATTCCACCAGGATGCTCACATATCCATTCTCAATATCCGGGACTGTCTCGATATTATCGATATGGTACGAAGGAATCTCTTCGATCCAGACCGTCTGCCAGATTCCGCTGACCGCCGTATAATACATGCCGCCGCGCTTCAGTCTCTGCTTTCCCTTGGCGTGGAAAGAGGTGTCACTGAAATCCCTGACCTTCACGATCACCTCATCCGTCCCGTCTCCCTCGGTAACTGTCGAACTGTGAAGATCCCTGTCCTTCCCAGTGTGAAACGCACGTCTTCTTCCTTGAAAATCTTCTGTCCCTGTTGCCTCTGTCCCCCGGGTTTCTTCCCCCTCAGAGCTTTGAAACGCTCCTTCTTCTGTCCTTCCCCATTCCTCTGTCCATTCGTAGGCATCGTCATCTTCCGAAAAAACCGGTTTCAAGTAATCCGTGATATCCACCCCGAACGGAAGATAGCCGCCCACATGCCTTGCAACGCTCTTCCCGTTTATAATCACCTCACAACACTGATCCACCGCTCCGAAGTGAAGCACAATTCTGTGCCGTGGATTCCTCCCGGAAAGCTCCGGAAGATACCGGTGATACCAAAGCGTCTCGTCCGGCTGCAGCTGACGGGAGAGGCCAGAAAGCACGCTCTCCGGAGAAAAAGGAACCAGAATCCGGCTCACAAACTTCCCGATCTGCTCTTCCCCTTTTGTGATCGCGTAATCCCAGTACCCATTCAGATTGATATAGCTTTTCCGTTTCAGAAGCTCCCTGGGATACTCCTCCAGCACATGATCCCTGTTCAGCGCCATCCCCCAAGGCGTGTATAACTGTTTCATGATCCATTACTCCCCTTATCATTTGTCATTTTCGTAATATTTCTCTTCCCCATGCTCACATCCCCTCTTATCAGTTCATCTGTTCACGCGCCAGCCAAACGACAAAAATTTTACATACAATAAACCTTCATTGATGAGCATCGGTTTAAACGCCGATTATTATACCAAAACAGCCCTCTGTTTGCCATCACCCCGGCACAATATTTTGTGCTCTTTTCCATTCTCTTCCTGAAATTGTTTACCCAGCCTTATAAACTGAAGGTATTTTCTCGGACAACGGTCCTTTTTGGGAGGATTTCCAAAAAAACATTCTTGCTTATCCCAGTATTCTGATACTAAAATTTGTTCGTTATGCCTATATATTTTTTTCTTCCTTCTGCATTTCGGGTAATCTATTCTATCGTTTCCATCTTTTTCGGTTTTTCTTTGTTGAATATATACAATTAACGCAGTTTTCATACACGTATACAGGAATAATTTGTATCAAAAACATTTACCTGTCTATAATAATATTGTATAATTGTCTCAAAACATCCTTCTGCCTTCTTGCTATCATTCACACAACACATGAGATGGATGCTTACGAAATTTTCAAAGAAAGCGGGGTTCATTCTATGAGTCAAAATAATATGCTGGCTATGATTCTGGCCGGCGGACGCGGAAGCCGTCTTAAAGATCTGACGAACAAGGTCGCAAAGCCTGCCGTTTCTTATGGCGGAAAATACCGCATTATTGATTTTCCTCTGAGTAACTGTGCCAACAGCGGCATTAATGTGGTCGGTGTTCTGACGCAGTACGAATCAGTTCTTCTGAACAGCTATGTGGCGCAGGGCCGCCGCTGGGGTCTTGATTCCAACGGAAGCGGTGTATTTGTACTGCCGCCTCGTGAGAAAGCCGATGCGGACCTCGATGTTTATCGCGGAACCGCAGACGCCATTTCTCAGAACATCGACTTCATCGATTCCTATGATCCGGAATATCTGCTTATCCTTTCCGGCGATCATATCTACAAGATGGATTATGACAAGATGCTCTCCTTCCACAAAGAGCACAATGCGGATGCAACGATAGCCGTAATCGGCGTCCCGATCAAGGAAGCCAGCCGCTTCGGCATCATGAATACCGATGAAAACGGCAAGATTGTCGAATTTGAGGAAAAGCCCGCTGAACCGAAGAGCAACCTTGCCTCGATGGGCATCTATATTTTCAACTGGAAGCTTCTTCGCAGACTTCTCGTTACAGACATGAAGAATCCCGATTCCAGCCACGACTTCGGAAAGGACATTATTCCGACTCTGCTCAATGACGGCAAGTCTCTCTGGGCATATCAGTTCAAGGGCTACTGGAAGGACGTCGGAACGATTGACTCCCTCTGGGAAGCGAACATGGATCTGCTGGACGACAAGAGCGGTCTCAATCTCGAGGATCCCGCATGGAAGATTTACACGGAGGATGCGTCTGCCCTCCCGCAGTATATCGGACCGAATGCCAGAATCAAGACCGCCTATATCACGCAGGGATGCAAGATCGACGGAGAGGTCACCCGCTCTGTTCTATTTACAGGATCTGTCGTGAAACCGGGAGCGAAGGTTACCGATACGGTTCTGATGCCCGGCGCAGTCGTAGAAGAAGGTGCCGTTGTCACACGCGCCCTCGTAGCGAACAATGTCAGGATCGGTGCGAACGCCGTTGTCGGTGACGCCAACAGCGAGAACATTGAGCTTGTCGCAAAGAATGTAAAGGGGGAGGAATAAATCATGGCAACCGCATTTGGAATTATTACTTCGTCCGCCAATCATATCAAGATCGCGGGAATGCAGGACTATCGCCCTATGGGCGCATTCTCCTTCGCAGGAAGATATCGTGTCATCGACTTTCCGATTTCGAATATGAGCAACAGCGGCATTGATAACATCCAGGTTTATGTACGAGAGAATCCGCGTTCCCTCGCCGAGCATCTGGGCAACGAGGGCTCCTTCAACATCAACTCCAAGAAGGGTAAGCTCCAGCTTCTGTTCTCCGACAACAGCACCGCCAATGATGTATACAATACAGACGTCGCTGCGTTTGCCGAGAATATGAATATTATCTCCCGGAAAACCCAGGAATATGTGATTATTGCGCCGAGCTATATGGTATACACCCAGGACTATAACGAGCTTCTCGACCAGCACGTTGCTTCCGGAGCAGACGTTACGCTTCTGTATCACCGTGTGAATAACGCAAAAGAGTCTTATCTGCACTGCGATACCCTCGATCTCAATAAGCAGAAGGGGGTTTTATCCATCGAGCGCAACACCGGAACCGCCAATGCGAAGAATATCTTCATGGACACGTATGTGATGAAGAAGGATCTGTTCATCTCCCTGATCCGGGAAGCCCAGAAGCTTTCTTCCATCTACACACTGTCACAGATCATCAACTCCGAGGTAAATGATCTGGATGTAAGAGGTGTTGCTCATCGCGGATATTTCGCGACCGTAACCGATTTCAAGAGCTATTACGAAGCTAACCTTGATCTGATCGATGTAGACAATGCCAACAGCCTTTTCCATGAGAACTGGCCGATCTACACCGTGACCAGCGATGCCGCTCCCACCAAATACTACGAGCAGGCAGATGTGAAGAATTCTCTTGTATCCAACGGCTGCTCCATCAAGGGAATTGTCGAGAACTGTGTGCTTGGCCGTGGCGTAACCATCGAAGACGGCGCCGTGGTGAAGAACAGTGTCATCCTCGCTTACTCCAGAATCGGCAAGGATGTGCATGTAGAGAATCAGGTCGTGGATAAATGGGCGCAGATCGTTCACGCAAAAGAGATCATCGGCACTCCCGAAAAACCGGGATACATCAAAAGAGACGATATCCTCTGATGGACGCTATTTTGTAATTATTCAAAAAGCAGGAGACGGCGATACACCTTCTCCTGCTTTTTTCGGCCTTTCAACCACTATCCCGGTCTTCCAGCCACTATCCTTCCACAGTCTTGCCGGACAGGGCCTGAAAGAATGATTTTTCAGGCCCTGTTTCCTTTTGCTTTCAATTCATGTATTTTAGTTTTATCACCTAAAATGCGTTTCGCTCTCTGCTGAAAAAAGATAACTCTTGCGCAATCCATTTTCTCTTCTGCGAATCGCAGCTTCAATCAAAAACCGCTACTGCCCCTACCGGACAGATCTCCTTGCATTCACCACAGTGTCGGCAGTCTTCCTGCCGGATCACAGCCATGCTTCCCTTCATATCAATGCAATGCTCGGGACATTGTGTGATGCATTTTCCACAGGCTATACAGCTGCTCTGTATATAATACTCGTATTCGTCTTCCATGCTCCCGCCTCTGTCTGTCACACATCTGATACGCCTGTCAAGGGTGTGATGCGGATTATTCCCTCTTATCCTCTTCGATTCCTCCGAGCACCTTATAGAGCAGGCGATACAGTTCCTTTGCCTCCTCCGGCTCCAGATTCACGCATTTTCCGATCTTCTTCGGCACCTGAACGGCGCGCTCCTGAAGCTCCTCCCCGCGTTCCGTAATCTGAACCATAAGATTCCGCTCATCATGCGTAGAGCGATGACGGACAATGTATCCCTTCTGCTCCAGCTTCTTCAGAAGCGGTGTAAGCGTCCCCGAATCCAGAAACAGGCACTGTCCAAGCTCCTTTACATTCGTCTGCTTCTTCTCCCAGAGAACCATCATTGTGATGTACTGCGTATATGTAAGATCCAGTTCATCCAGAATCGGCTTGTATTTTCTCACAACCTCCTTGGAAGCCGCGTACAGCGGAAAGCATAGCTGATTTTTCAGCCGGATACAATCGTAATCGCTCATAAAACCACTCCTTTAACCACGGCAATCAATTGCTCGCAATTAGATTATACCCGATTGTACCGGCATGTCAAATATATTTTTCTTTTCAAATGGCAAGATCCATAGGCAAATCAGAAATATCTCTCAATCTTTTTCCATCAACAAGAACCTTCAACATTTCAATAGAATCTTCTGCGCCAGTGGCATTTACCGCATCAATAAGCTCATACAACGCAAAATGATATACACAATCAATATCACCTGTTCCGAGCGCAAGAGATGCTAGCCTAGCAGGCATAGGTTCCCCCGTGACCACAACGATGTGCGGCGTCAGGCCTTTTCTATTTCTGATCAGGCCAAGGGCTTCTGTTCGGCTATTCTGGGCGCGGTCACTCCTCATTGTCCACTTAGCAGACACAGATGCATGCAAGATAGGAAGGCCGCCATTTTTTGCTCTCAGATCTGCCCCATTCGCCACAGAGTCATCGACAATGACTTGAACAGCATTTATTTCAGCATCTGTTTCAGGCTCACGATATACAACCACATCTGGCGCCACCATATAGTCATTTCCAAGAAGGGCTGCGATTTTCAGGCTGTATTCACGCAAATGCTGTAGATCAGCTAGATGCTCATATTGAGCAAAACTGCTCGTTTTCATCGAATTTCTATTTCCAAGTTTAACGATATGCCATTTCCCTGGCCGCAAGTTTTGTAATTTAGGAAAAGTGTTCGCCAAAAACTCCATGTTGATCTGTTCAAACTTCGCACCAGAAGTCTGTCCAACGACTTTTTCATGTGTTTCAGCCATTAATCTGTCCGCAATATTCTTTGCAATTTCGACAGACAGTTTTGAAGCCTTATCTGCGTTACTCGGTATTCCGTTTCTGTCAATTGTAAGCACACCATTATCCAACAAGGACTGATGGTACTTCTTCCTCTCCAATGCCAATAGAGCTTCCATTATTTAACACCTCCGCAATTTGCCTTCCAACAGCTTCTGCGACAGGTGGTGGGAAAGCGTTCCCTATCATCCGACACGCCGCTGTTTTCTTTTTTCCAAATTTCCAATAGTCTGGGAACCCTTGAATTCGAGCTATCATCTCCTTTGTTAGTCTGGGCATTCCATTAAAGTCTTGATCCGGAGGTTCATTTGCAACGCCCAAACCGTCAACGCCAAGCTCTTTCCAGGCTTTTCTCGCCCTTACCGGTCCGAGATCAGGACCGCCATGTTTTTTGGATCCACCTACAATTGTTGGTGCTATTTTATCCGCCTTCACCGCCCATTCCACAGCACCTTTCCATCCGTGCGCAGCCATCAACGGTTCAAGTGTTTCTCCCACTGTCTTTGCGCGACCCGGATCAGGATCAGGATAGTTAAACGTTAATGAATTAGATTTTTCTATTCCCACAATAACCGCCCTTGGTCTGAGCTGAGGCACACCGTAATCCGATGCGTTTAAAAGTTTTATCTGAACATTATAACCCGCTTCATCAATTTGCTCTAGAATAGAGTGTCTATATTCATCAAATGCACGATCAAGGAATCCCCTTACATTTTCCAGCATTACTGCTCTAGGCTTTATTTCCTTGAGAATCCTAATTGCCTCGGGAAACAGGTCCCGCTCGTCATCCTTGCCCAGTTGTTTCCCTGCGACCGAAAATGGCGGGCAAGGCACTCCGCCTGCAAGAAGATCTACCCCTTTATATTTTGTCCCATCAAAATCGTGCAAATCTTCACAAATAACATTCCAATTCGGCATATTCAATCTCAGCACTTCACAATATTCTTTTTCTATTTCTACAAGAGCAACATGCTCAAAACCAGCCCAATGCAGCCCCAAAGCTTGGCCCCCGGCACCAGCACATAATTCAACGCATGTTAGCATTGATTTCCTCCATTAATTCAGTCTCTAAAAATATGATTTCAAAGACATTCTATGCCATGAATACTTTTTCTTCCTTTTTGACAAAGCTCTTTGAAGCTTTTACACTTCCTCTCCTCTGCCTTGTTCCCTCACGGCGTCTGCTGCCCACTGGTGATTCCGGAACTCTCTGGGCGACGTATGGAAGTGTTCCATGAAGACGCGGTTAAAGGTTCTCTGGCTTCCAAATCCTACATCCATACAGATGTCCGTAATCGGCTCATCCGTACGGTGGAGAAGCTCCGCCGCATATTCCAGCCGGACCTCATTCAGATACTGATTAAAATTCCTGTGAAAGGTCCCGGAAAAAATTCTCGACAGCGCGTAAGGACTGATTCCCAGATCATGCGCCATCTGCGTCATTGTCAGAGATTCGCGGAACTTTCCGGTAATATACGAAACCATCCGATAGATGATGTCGTCGCTTCCCACCATGGACTTGTCAATCATTGTCATGCAGGGCAAACTTCTCGCCATTATCACATTGACATACGCCTGCTGCAACACCTCACGGATTCGATCCTTTGAGGATTTTTCAGTCTGCCATTTATAATGAAGCGGGATATCCTTCTCCAGGTCATAAAGCGTATCCAGGGCGTATCCAATATCCGGATGTACCTTCTCCGCCGCAATCACCGGGTATTCCGGCGACTTCTGGTGCATCACGGATCCGAAGGCATCCGCCATAGACGGGGATGCCAGAAGGTAATAGGCCTCACATTCCGCGCTGTCAAACACCTGATAATGATGAATAAGCTCCGGAAACACGACGCCGAGGTCTCCGGTCTCCATGTGGTACAGATTTTCCCCAACGCCGAGCTCCAGCGTTCCCTTCGTTACATATACAATCTCCAGGGACTTATGAAGATGCGGAGAAGCATGGACGGACGGGCGCAATTCGATCTGAAGGTTATTCTTTGTCTCGGTATAAAGTGGAAGCATTCCCATATCTCCTTCGCAAAAAATGGCTTGTTTTCAAGGTTTCTCTGGCATGTATTATAGCAAACACTGCTGTATTCTACAAATATCAAATAAAGAAACAGCCAGCCACAGCCATTTACTATGGCTTTCATATAAATCCTTTCACTTTCATCAAAAGAAGCTCTGTATAGCATCCCCCTTCCATTTATAACGCTATACAGAGCTTCTCTTTTTCTTGTTATTCTGTTGTCTCTTTATTCTTCTGTCGTATCTTTACTATTCTGACGTCTCTATAGACGTTGCATTATGATTTCTCAGTCTCTTCCAGAAGTTCCTCTCTCTCCCTGCTGTAATGCGGAACATCCTTCATCTGTTCTTCCTGAATGATGGTGAGAGTATGATAAAAATCCTCGATTTCCTTTTCCGTCATTTTTCCCTCTACCTTGTCCAGAACCCTGTCCACATATGAGCTGCTGACATTGTAGTAGTCGATGTACTTTTGCGTTACCTGAAGGAAATATTCCCGGTGATCCTGCTTGGATCGGATTTTCTGAAGATACCCCTTCCGGATCAGATTGTTGACCTTGTAGGCAGCATTCGGCGATGAGATCTGAATAAAACTGGCGAACTCATTGATCGTCGGATTCTTCATCGCGTAAATCACTTCCATGCAGAAGGTTTCCACTGTAGTAAGGGTTGCTTCGCGATGATCAAAATTCCGGAATACCTCCCGGTAGAAATGCAGCTTAAAGTTTGTATACACTTCTGTAAAAAGCTCCTTTGTCTTCCTTGCTTTTTCCGCAAGATCCTTACTGCTGAAATCCATAAAACCCTCCCCGGACTGCCTGTGATTTTTATCATACGGTATAAGCTACGGATTGCTCCGTGCTTCGCACTCCCGCAATCTACAAGTATGAGGATATCACATTGATTTACCCGGTGCAAATATATACGACGGAAGCGAATGCTGCGTGGCAGTTGCTTTTTCTTAGTCTGATACCCCTGTCTTCGGATCTGTGATTGCGAAGGAAAGCTCCGCTGTCACGGCTGTTTTTCCGTCTACGGTAGCGACCGCTTTTCCAAATCCGATGGGGCCTTTCCGTCCGATGATTTCACAATGCATTTCGATTACATCCCCGGGGATGATCGGCCGACGGAACCTTGCCTGCTTGACTCCTCCAAAGAACACCAGCTTCCCTCTGTTCTCTTCTTCTGTCAGCAGCGCGACTGCCCCGGTCTGTGCAAGTGCTTCCAGCACAAGCACCCCGGGCATGACCGACTGAACGGGAAAGTGCCCGCAAAACTGCATTTCATTTACCGACACGCACTTGCGTCCGTCCGCGTATTTTCCTGGTTCACAGGCTGTAATCCTGTCAACCAGTAAAAACGGATACCGGTGCGGGAGTATCTTTTTGATTTCATCTGAATTCAACTCCATACTTTCCTGTTCCTCCAAATTTCTTCATTTCTGTTGCCAGACAAATTTCAATAAGCTTGCAGCAAGCGACGATTCTCGCGAGTTTCTCTTTTCCGTCGCCTGACAAACTTCAATTAGCTTCCAGCGAGCGACGATTCTTGCGATTTCTTCTTTTCCGCCGCCCGACAAGCTTCAATTAGCTTCCAGCAAGCGACGATTCTCGCGTTTTCTTCGTTTCCGCCGCCCGACAAGCTTCAATTAACAAGCTGTTAACAGCTTGCACCCCGGCGACAACGTTGCGATCAAGCCTTATCGGGCGAGTGACCGCTTACACTTTCCGGAAGACCAGTGTTACATTGTGGCCCCCGAATCCGAACGAATTAGAAAGCGCATAGCAGATCTTTGTCGGATGCCCTTTTCCGGGGACCACGTTCAGCTCGCACTCCGGATCCGGCACCTGATAGTGTACGGTCGGCGGTACAAAGTCCTTCTCAACTGCTTCTGCCGTAATCACTGCTTCTACCGCTGCGCTGGCGCCCAGAAGATGACCCGTCATGGATTTTGTGGAGCTTACGCATACGCGCATCGGATCCGCGGAAAAGATGCGGCGGATGGCCGCGGATTCGCAGGAATCGTTCATCTTTGTCGATGTTCCGTGTGCATTAATATAATCCACATCCTCAGGAGTAATACCGGCATCCTCCATGGCGAGGCGCATACACTTCTCCGCTCCGATTCCCTGCGGAGATGGTGCCGTGATATGATACGCGTCACAGTTTGTTCCGTATCCCGCTATTTCCGCGTAGATGTGTGCGCCCCTCTGCTTTGCGTGCTCATACTCTTCCAGAATTAATGCCCCGGCGCCTTCACCCATTATAAATCCGCTCCTCTCGGCATCAAACGGAATGGACGCCCGCTCAGGATCTGTTGCAGTGGTCAGTGCCTTCAGAGAAGTGAACCCGCCGATACAGAGCGGCGTGATCGCCGCCTCTGCTCCTCCGGCCACCATAATGTCGCCGTAGCCGTCACGGATATGCCGGAAGGAGTCGCCGATCGCGTTCGCGGCGCTTGCGCAGGCAGTTACCACAGAGGTGCACATGCCGTGAAGCCCGTAGCGGATCGCAATGTGACCGGCCGCCATATTGACAATCGACATCGGAATAAAATACGGAGATACCCGGTCATATCCCTTCTCAATTCCACGCACCTTCTCATTCTCGATCGTGCCGATTCCTCCAATCCCGCTGGACATGATCACGCCCCAGCGCTCCCTGGACTCATCCAGCTGCAGCAGTCCGGAATCCTGCATTGCCTGTTCCGCTGCTGCCATCGCGAACTGTGTGTATTTGTCCATCTTGCGGCTTTCCCGCCTGTCAACATACCGGTCCAGATCCAGGTTTTTTACTTCACCCGCAAGCTTTACCTTCTGCGATGAGGTGTCATAGTGGGTAATCGGAGCGATCCCGCACTTTCCCTCAACGACACTGCTCCACACCTCCTCTTTATCGTTTCCAATCGGACATACAATGCCAAGTCCCGTAACAACCACTCTTCGACTCATGATTTTCTCCCATCTGTATCCACACAAATCCTGTTCATCTGCTGCTCACAAGACTCAAAATTTCGCACTCTTCCTGTCTCAGCATCTTATAATCCTGTCTGCGCCCAGAACCCTGATCCGCTCTCAGCATCTCATAATCCTGTCTGCGCCCAGAACCCTGATCCGCTCTCAGCATCTCATAATCCTGTCTACGCCCAGAACCCTGATCCGCTTTTATAGACTTGCGTCTTCCCTCTCAGCATCCCATTCCGCCGTCTACGCCGAGAACCTGACCGGTGATGTAGGAAGCTTCCCCGGATGCCAGAAACGCAACTGCTGCCGCGACCTCCTCTGCTTTTCCTTCGCGCCCCATCGGAATCCCGGCCAGCATAGCCTGCTTTGCCGTATCCGGCAGAGATGCTGTCATTTCCGTATCAATCATTCCCAGTGCAACCGCGTTAACCGTGACGTTCCGACTCGCCAGTTCTTTTGCCAGAGACTTCGTCATACCGATGATTCCCGCCTTGCCGGCCGCGTAATTGACCTGTCCCGGATTGCCATGGATTCCCACAATGCTGGAGATACTGATGATCCGTCCGTATTTCTGTTTCAGCATGATCCTGGACGCCTTCTTCATGCAGAAAAAGGTTCCGTAAAGATTTACGTGAAGGACTCTGTCAAAGTCTTCCTCCTTCATCATCAGAAGCAGGTTATCTTTTGTAATTCCCGCATTATTAACCAGAATGTCGATCCTTCCGGTCAGCTTCTGCGCCTCCCGGAACATCCGGTCGCAGTCTCGGCTGTCAGAGACATCCGCCTGCACCAGAAGCGTCTCTGCCCCGCATTCCCGACAGAGTCGCTCTGTCTCTCTTGCTGCCTCCTCATTATGCGAATAATGGATCACAACATTTGCACCTTTTTCAGCCAGCGCCCGGCAGATCGCCCGTCCGATTCCGCCGCTGCCGCCTGTTACAATAGCTGTCTGACTTGTTAAATCCATGCCTTTACATCCTCCGCGCTGTCCAGAGAAACCGTCTCCATTCCCTTCACGGTACGGCTCACAAATCCTGCCAGCACATGTCCGGGGCCGATCTCCACGATTTTCTCTACGCCTGCTTCCTTCAGCCATTCAATTGTCTGCGCCATCCTGACGCTCGACATCACCTGCTTCTCCAAAAGCCTTGCAATGACTTCTCCGCCTGCCTTCTTAAAGATGGCCGGATCTTCACACGCGTCCGCGATCAGCCTTCCGGCAGAATCTGCCGGACCGCCCAAGGTGTTGAACAGCACCGGAATCTTCATTCGTCCGAACTTTACTTTCTGAAAGCATTCATGAAGCGCCTCAGACGCCGGTGCCATCAGAGAGGTATGAAATGCCGAGCTCACCTTCAGCTCCATGCACCTTCTGGCGCCTTCCTCCTTCGCGATCTCCTCCGCACGCGTAACCGCATCCGCGAAGCCGGAAATGACATTCTGCCCTTTGGCATTGTAATTGGATACTTCTACGATGCTGCCCGTCTCTTCCGCTGCCCGTTTCGCAATTTCCGCCGTCTTCTCCGCCGGAAGTCCCAGAATCGCGCACATTTTTGTATCAAGTCCCTGACCGGCTCTTGTCATTGCCTGTCCGCGAAACGCGGTGATGCGGATCAGTTCCTTCGTGGAAAAAACGCCCGCCGCATGCAGCGCGCTGTATTCTCCAAGGCTGAGACCCGCCGTATAATCCGGTCGAAGTCCTTTATTATAAAGCACTGCGGTCACGCCTGCCGCAAAAGCCGCAAGGGCCGGCTGCGTATATGCCGTCTTTGCCAGCTCCTCCTCCGGCCCGTCAAACATTAGCTTTTTCAAATCAAAATCCAACTCTGCGTCGGCCTGATCGATCACCTCCGCAAACTCCGGAAAGGCATCGTATAAATCCTTACCCATACCGGCATGCTGACTTCCCTGACCGGCATACAAAAAAGCCATTTTCATCGTCCTGCCCTCCTCATCGTATTTCCGGAAGGTCCAGTCCCTTCACGGTATTCTCCGCCCCACGCATGAGCTCTGAAAAAATATCCGCGGCCGGACGGATTTCCGTGAGCTGCCCGCAGACCTGACCGGCCATCAACGATCCCTCTGAGGTATTCCCGTCAAACACCGCTTTTCTGAGAGATCCCAGTGTGAATTTCTCCAGCTCCATCTGGTCGGCGCCCTCTTTTTCCCTGCGAATGTACTGGCGCGCCATCTTGTTCTTCAGGATTCTCGTCGGAGAATTTACCGTTCTTCCGGTTACGACGGTGCTGTTGTCTCCAGCCTTCAGAAGCGCTTCCTTGTAATTCGGATGGATCGGACATTCCCGGCTGACCAGAAGACAGGTGCCCATCTGCACACCGCAGGCTCCAAGGGCAAAGGCAGCCGCCAGCTGTCTGCCGTCCGCGATGCCTCCTGCGGCAATCACCGGAATCTCCTCCGGAAGAGCGTCCCGCATCTGCGGAACCAGCGTCATCGTGGTCATCTCACCGACATGGCCGCCGCTCTCCGTTCCTTCCGCGATAATACCGTCCACGCCGTCTCTCACCAGGCGAACCGCCAGAAGTACACTGGCCGATACCGGGAAGATCCTGCAGCCGCTCTCCTTCCAGCGGGAGAGGTATTTCCCCGGATTTCCGGCTCCTGTCGTGATGACCGGGATTTTTTCCCGGGCAACCAGGTCCGCCATCTGCTCTGTATCGGGATTCATCAGCATGAGGTTAACCCCAAAGGGCTTATCCGTCATAGAACGGCAGATGTGAATATTTTCCTCGAGCTTTTCCACATTCATCCCGCCGGAACCGATGATTCCCAGCGCTCCTGCATTGGAACAGGCAGCGGCAAATTCACCGGTCGCAATGTTTGCCATGCCTCCCTGGATAAACGGGTATTTTATTCCAAGTATCTCATTCAAAAATTTCATGTACAGCCTCCTGTCCGCTTCTCCAGACACAAGCCATCGCTCCACATATTCGCGCACTGCGACGCACGTCATGAAGATCATAATTTCTACACACAACCAGATGAACCGCCTACATGCGCACATCAACGTGCGCCATGACTTTTCAGGGTCAATCATTTTTTATGTGGGATTGCCCATGCCACACTATAAGTTACCAATACCGTCCGCCAGCCTTGACATGAACCTCTGGCAATGCTTCAGGGTCTTCACCCCGACGGCGACGAACTCAGGA